>Ga0335070_10003528_pt1 | contig 18264 bp, 17 predicted proteins | sample Lox_Sample_13_FD_206722 | JGI IMG/M metagenome (GOLD analysis project Ga0335070, IMG submission 206722) | Soil microbial communities from Loxahatchee National Wildlife Refuge, Florida, United States - Lox_Sample_1.3 | ecosystem: Environmental > Terrestrial > Soil > Wetlands | place: USA...
GACCTTCACCAATGCGTCCAACGCCGGCGCGATCTTCTCGCCGATGCTGCCGTTCCACGAGCGCGCCGCCCGCGGCCTGACCCAGCAGCACATGCTGGCCGAGATCCAGAAGCGCCTCAGCGTCATCCAGGACGCCTTCATCATCACCATTGCGCCGCCGCCGGTGCGCGGCATCGGCAATGCCGGCGGCTTCAAGATGATGGTGCAGGACAAGCGCGGCCGCGGCCTGCCGGCGCTCGACGCGGCCGTCCAGGACCTGGTCGGCGCGGCCAATCGCGACCCGGAGCTGGCCAACGTCTTCTCGCTGTTCAACACGCGCACGCCCAAGATCTACGCGGATATCGATCGCGCCCGCGCGGAGATGCTGGGCGTCTCGGCCGACCGCGTGTTCGAGACGCTCGAGGTCTATCTCGGCTCGGCCTTCGTCAACGAGTTCAACTATCTCGGCCGCACCTACCGCGTGACCGCGCAGGCCGACGGCGCGTTCCGCCAGGACGTCCGCGACATCGCCAATCTCAAGACGCGCAACGCCAACGGCGACATGGTGCCGATCGGCGCCGTGACCCAGTTCCGCGACATCACCGGACCCTACCGCGTGCCGCGCTACAACCTCTATCCCGCGGCCGAAGTGCAGGGCACGCCCAGGCCCGGCTATTCGACCGGCGCAGCGCTCGCCGAGATGGAGAAGCTCGCGGCCGAGCATCTGCCCGACGGCTTCGGCTATGAGTGGACCGAGCTCGCCTATCAGGAAAAGCTCGCCGGCAATACCGGCCTCCTGGTGTTCATCGCCTCGGTCGTCTTCGTCTTCCTGGTGCTGGCCGCCCAGTACGAAAGCTGGGCGCTGCCGCTCTCGGTCGTGCTGATCGTGCCCATGTGCCTGCTCGCCGCCGTCACCGGCCTGCTCGGGCGCGGCATGGACGTCAACATCCTGGCCCAGGTCGGCTTCGTCGTCCTGGTCGGCCTCGCCGCCAAGAACGCGATCCTGATCGTCGAGTTCGCCCGCCAGGGCGAGGACCGCGGCCTCGACCGGCGGGCCGCGGCGGTCGAGGCCGCCCACACCCGGCTCAGGCCGATCCTGATGACGTCCTTCGCCTTCATCCTCGGCGTCGTGCCCCTGGTGATCGCGACCGGCGCCGGCGCCGAGATGCGCCAATCCCTTGGCACAGCCGTATTTTTCGGGATGATCGGCGTGACCCTGTTCGGCCTCCTGTTCACGCCGGTGTTCTACGTCACCGTGCGCGCCCTGGTCGGCCGGCGCCGGCCGTCGACTCACCTGGCGCACAAGCCGGCCCCGACGCCCGGACCGGCCCACACCTCCGGCGCCTGAAAATCGTCGAATCGGCCGATTTTATTGGGGATGGGCGGCCCCTTGCCGCCGTATGGCCAATCGTACACATAGCTCTTCGGGGCCGGGTCGGTCGGCGGTCAGGGCAAGGCGCGGGTCGCGTTTCCCTGGCCGAGACAATCTTCTGGGGCAGTGACTTCAAATTTCTGTTATCATTTTACATATATATAGAAAGAATGATGCCTGCTCGCCGGGGGCATGGTTTGCTCGGCCGGCAGCGGGTTGTGCCCGTTTGGGCCGGCGGATGAGTCGAGGGACCTGAGTGATGCGCTTTCCGCGCTTCGCGATCTGGGCGTTGGGCGTCGCGGCGCTGGCGACGGGCGGCTATTTCCTGTTCCTGCACCCGGCGTCCGCGACCCGCATTGCCGAGTCCGGGCGCCCGGCCGGCCGGCCGGCGCCGGTCGTGGTCGCAGCGGTCGCGCCGCGCGCCGTGCCCATTACCCTGGGCGTGATCGGCAATGTCGAGGCCTATTCGACGGTCTCGATCAAGTCGCGCATCGACGGCCAGCTGGTGTCGGCGGGCTTCCAGGAGGGCCAGCTCGTCCACAAGGGCGATCTCTTGTTCTCGATCGACCCGCGCAGCTTCGAGGCCCAGGTGCAGCAGGCCGAGGCGACTCTGGCGCGCGACCAGGCGCAGCTCGAAGGCGCCAAGGCCGATCTCGCCCGCTATACCCGCCTGTCGAAGAGCGGCTACTCGTCCGAACAGCAGTTCGAGCAGCAGCGCGCCACCACCAAGGCGCTCGAGGCGACCATCCGCGCCGATCAGGCGGCGCTCGAGATCGCCAAGCTTCAGCTCGAGTACACTCAGATCAAGAGCCCGATCGACGGCCGCACCGGCAACATCCTGATCAAGCCGGGCAACCTGGTGAAGGCCAACGACACCAACGCCATCGTGGTGATCAATCAGACCGAGCCGATCTACGTCAGCTTCGCCGTGCCCGAGCAGAATCTGACCGAGATCAAGCGGCGCATGGCCCAGGGACCGCTCAAGGTCGAGGCGCACGTGCCGGGCGCCGACAAGGCCGATACGGGCGAGGTCACCTTCGTCAACAACGCGGTCGACGCCTCGACCGGCACCATCCAGATCAAGGCGACCTTCGCCAACGCCGACGAGCGGCTGACCCCCGGCCAGTTCGTCGAGGTCACCGTGTTCCTCTCTGTGCTGGAGAACGCCCTCGTGGTACCTTCGGAGGCGATCCAGGCGGGCCAGAACGGGCCCTATGTCTTCGTCGTGAAGCCGGACCAGACCGCCGAATCTAGGCCGGTCGTGACCGGCCCGAGCGTCGACGGCTTCACGGTCGTCGCCCAGGGCCTGAAAGCCGGCGAGCGCGTCATCACCGAGGGCCAGCTGCGCGTCGTGCCGGGCGCGAAGGTCGATCCGAAACCGAAATCACCCGCCTGAGCCAGCGGACCGCGGGCCGAGAGAAGCGCCGTTCATGACACTTCCCGAACTGTGCATACGCCGGCCCGTGATGACCACGCTGATGATGGCGGCGTTCATCATCTTCGGCCTCTTCGCCTATCAGGCGCTGCCGGTCAGCGAGCTGCCGAACGTCGACTTCCCGACGGTTTCGGTGACGGCGAATCTGCCCGGCGCCAGCCCCGAGACCATGGCGTCGTCGGTCGCGACGCCGCTCGAGAAGCAGTTCTCGACCATCGCCGGCATCGATTCGATGACGTCGACGAGCTCGCTCGGCCAGACCCGCATCACCATCCAGTTCGCGCTCAGCCGCAACATCGATGCCGCGGCCCAGGACGTGCAGTCGATGATCGCCGCGGCGCAGAAGTCGCTGCCCCAGGACATGCCGAACCCGCCGACCTACCGCAAGGTCAACCCTTCGGATTTCCCGGTGCTCTATCTGGCGATGAGCTCGCCCACCCTGCCGCTCTCGCAGGTCGACGAATACGCCGAGACCCAGCTCGCCCAGCGCATCTCGACCATCGACGGCGTGGCGCAGGTCAACGTCTACGGCTCGCAGAAATTCGCCGTGCGCGTCCAGGTCGACCCCGACGCGCTGGCCGCCCGCGGCATCGGCATCGACGAAGTGGCGACCGCGGTCCAGAAAAGCAACGTCAACATGCCGACCGGCACGATCGACGGCCGGGACAAGAGCGTGACCATCCGCGCCACCGGCCAGCTGCTCGACGCCAAGTCCTTCCGTCAGCAGATCGTCGCCTATCGCAACGGCGCGCCGGTGCGCTTCGAGCAGATCGGCCGGGTCATCGACAGCGTCGAGAACGACAAGGTCGCGAGCTGGTTCAACGACGCGCGCGCGGTCATCCTGGCGATCCAGCGCCAGCCGGGCACCAACACCATCGAGGTCGTCAACGCCATCCGCAAGGTGCTGCCGTCCTTCGAGCATTCGCTGCCCGCCTCGGTCAAGCTCGACGTGCTCTACGACCGCTCCGAATCGATCCGCAACAGCGTCGACGAGGTGCAGTTCACCCTGGTGCTCGCCGCGGCGCTGGTCGTGATGGTCATCTTCCTGTTCCTGCGCAATCTCTCGGCGACGATCATCCCGAGTCTCGCCTTGCCCATTTCGGTCATCGGCACCTTCGCCGTCATGTTCCAGATGGGCTATACGCTCGACAACCTGTCGCTCATGGCGCTCACGCTCGCCGTCGGATTCGTTGTCGACGACGCCATCGTCATGCTCGAGAACATCGTGCGCCACATCGAGGCGGGCGAGCGGCCGATGCAGGCGGCGCTGCGCGGCTCGCGCGAGATCGGCTTCACCATCATCTCGATGACCTGCTCGCTCGGCGCCGTGTTCATCCCGGTGCTGTTCATGGGCGGCATCGTCGGCCGACTGCTGCACGAGTTCGCCGTCACCATCGTCGCGGCGATCATCGTCTCGGGCCTCGTGTCGCTGACGCTGACGCCGATGCTGTGCAGCCGCTTCGTCCGTCCGCACAGCGGCGAGAAGCACGGCGCGTTCTACCGCGTCACCGAGCGCATATTCGACGCCATGCTGGCGGTCTACGGCCGGACCCTGCGCTGGTGCCTGTCGCACATGCCGGTCATGCTGCTGGTGTTTCTGGTCACGCTGCTCGGCACGATTCACCTGTTCGGCGCCATCCCGAAGGACTTCCTGCCGAGCGAGGACACCGGCCGCATCATCGCCTTCACCGAGGGCGCCCAGGACGCCTCGTTCGACGCCATGGTGCGCAACCAGCAGCGCGTCGCGGCGATCGCCATGGCCGATCCCAATGTCGAAGCGATCATGTCGTCGGTCGGCGCCGGCGGCCCGCGTCCGACGGCCAATTCGGGCACCATGCTGATCCGCTTCAAGCCGCGCGACCAGCGGAAGCTTTCCGCCGACGAACTGATCCAGGAGCTGCGTCCCAAGCTGTCGTCTGTGCCGGGGATCAGCGTCTATCTGCAGAACCCGCCGCCGATCCGCGTCGGCGGCAGCCTGAGCAAGGGGCAATACCAATACACGCTGCAGGACCTCGATCTCGATTCGCTCTACAGCTGGGGCGCCAAGCTGCAGGCAGCCATGCGCAAGCTGCCGGGCTTCCAGGACGTCACCAGCGACATGGACATCGCCAGCCCGAACCTGGTCGTGACCATCGACCGCAACCGAGCGGCCGTGCTCGGCGTCACGCCCGAGCAGATCGAGGATGCGCTGTCGAGCGCGTTCGGCTCGCGCCAGATATCGACGATCTACACGCCGTCGAACCAATACCAGGTCATCGTCGAGGTGCTGCCGAAATACCAGGGCGACATGAAGGCGCTGTCGCGGCTCTACATCCGCTCGAGCAACGGCATGCTCGTGCCGCTCGACGCCACGGTCGTGCAGACCCGCACCGTCGGCCCGCTGACCGTCAACCATCAGGGCCAACTGCCGGCCGTCACCATCTCCTTCAACCTCGCGCCCGGTGTGTCGCTAGGCACCGCGGTCGAGGAGGTGCGCAACCTCGAGCGCGAGATGAAGATCCCGGTGACGCTATCGACCAACTTCCAGGGCACGGCGCAGGCGTTCCAGTCGTCGCTGCAGGGCATGGGCCTGTTGTTGGCGATGGCGATCCTGGTCGTCTACATCGTGCTGGGCATCCTCTATGAGAGCTTCATCCACCCGCTGACGATTCTCTCCGGCCTGCCCTCGGCCGGCGTCGGCGCGCTCCTGACGCTGATGCTGTTCAACGTGCCGCTCAGCCTCTACGCCTTCGTCGGTATCATCATGCTGGTCGGCATCGTCAAGAAGAACGCCATCATGATGGTCGACTTCGCGCTCGAGCGGCAGCGCGCCGACGGCCGCCCGCCGGCCGAGGCCATCTACGAGGCCTCGCTCATCCGCTTCCGTCCGATCATGATGACGACGATGGCCGCGCTGGTCGGCAGCCTGCCCATCGCCGTCGGCGGCGGCGCTGGCGGCGAGTCGCGCCAGCCGCTCGGCTTGGCCGTGGTCGGCGGCCTGATCCTGTCGCAGCTGCTGACGCTCTATCTGACGCCGGTCCTCTACATCTATCTCGACCGCGTGCAAAACGGCGACTATGCGCTGTTCCGCTGGATCGGCCGCCGCCGGCGGCCTTCCGTGGTTTCCCCGCCCCATCTGGCCGACGAGGCCGCCCGGCAGACCCCGCGCGCTGCGGAATAATCGGCCCCTTTCAAAGGGTTGTCGGACCACGTCGAATTGTATGGCGCGGCCGATGCCATGTCGTGTTAACATTATTTATGACGGCGTCCGATCGACACGACCTAGGCAGGGTTTGCGGACGCCGCCGCCGAACATCCCCTGAAGTACAGTCCCGACTGCAACCCGTGTCGCGTCCCCCGCGCGGCACGGGTTTCGTTGTGAGTCTAGGGCGATCGCGCCGTCGGCCGCTGTCACAAAACCGTCCCGCAACCGCAATGAAATCACACGGATCGCGACGGTAAGAAGGACCATCCTCAAGGGATGGGGTCCCGATGCCAGCGGTCCAGGTTCGCCACCTCTCCAAGACCTTCCGCAAACACAAAGCGCTCGACGACGTCTCCCTGACCATCGAGCGCGGCGAGATGGTGGCGCTGATCGGCGCGTCGGGCTCCGGCAAGTCGACCCTGATCCGCCACGTGGCCGGGCTGGTGTGCTGCGACCGCGAAGCCGGCCGCGGCGCGGTCAGCGTGTTCGGCGCGCAGGTCCAGGACGGCGGCCGCATCGCCGGCAATGTGCGTCAGGTGCGCCGGCATGTCGGCGTGATATTCCAGCAGTTCAACCTGGTCGGACGGCTCTCGCTCCTGACCAACGTTGCGATCGGCGCGCTCGGCCGCATGCCGGCCTGGCGCGGCGCGCTCGGCCTGTTCACCCGCGCCGAAAAGCTGCTCGCCATGGATGCGATGCGGCGGGTCGGCATCGCCCAGCACGCGACGCAGCGCGCCTCGACGCTGTCCGGCGGCCAGCAGCAGCGCGCCGCCATCGCGCGCGCCCTCGTGCAGCAGGCGCAGCTCATCCTGGCCGACGAGCCGATCGCCTCGCTCGACCCCGAGGCGGCGCGGCGCGTCATGGACAATCTGGCGCAGGTCAACCGCGAGGACCGCATCACGGTCGTCGTCGCGCTGCACCAGGTGCAATACGCCATCGCCTATTGCCCGCGCACCGTCGCCCTGCGCGGCGGACGCGTCGTCTATGACGGTCCGAGCGCGGCGCTGACGCCGCCTTTCCTGAGGGAGCTCTACGGCGCCGAAAGCGAGGAGCTGCTCCTGCCCGATCCGGTCGTGACGGCGCCCAAGCCGCGCGTCGAGCCGCGCCTGCGGCCGGTCCTGGCCGGCGCATGAGGCGACGGCGGCCGAACGGCCGCCGCGCGATTTACACCGACCTGTCGAAAGAGGGGGAAAGCACATGAAACGACGACTAGCCGCCGTTGTGGTCGCCGCCGGCGCCGCGCTCGCCGCGGGCGCCGCTTCGGCCGATACCAAGCAATTGAACTTCGGCATCATCTCGACCGAGTCGCAGCAGAACCTCAAGGCCGACTGGGTGCCGTTCCTGGCCGACATGGAGAAGAAGACGGGCATGACGGTGAAGCCCTACTTCGCGCCCGACTATGCCGGCGTCATCGAGGCCATGCGCTTCAAGAAGGTCGACGTCGCCTGGTTCGGCAACAAGTCGGCGATGGAGGCGGTCGACCGCGCGGGCGGCGAAATCTTCGTGCAGACCGTCGACGTCGATGGCAACCCCGGCTACTGGTCGCACATCATCGTCAACGTCGACTCGCCGTACAAGACGCTCGACGACGTGCTGAAGAGCGCCAAGGAGCTGAGCTTCGGCAATGGCGATCCGAACTCGACCTCGGGCTTCCTGGTGCCGAGCTACTACGTCTTCGCGGTCAACCACATCGACGCGAAAACCGCGTTCAAGCGCATGGTCACGGCGAACCACGAGACCAACGCCATCGCCGTCGCCAACAAGCAGGTCGACGCCGCGACCAACAACAGCGAGAACCTGGCCAAGTTCAAGCGCAAGTTCCCCGACAAGTTCGCGCAGATCCGCGTCGTCTGGACCTCGCCGCTGATCCCGTCCGATCCGATCGTCTGGCGCGCCGACCTTCCCGCCGACGCCAAGGCCACGGTCAAGGCGTTCTTCCTCGACTACGGCGTCAAGGGCGCCGACGTCGAGCGCGAGAAGAAGGTGCTGGCCGGCCTGCAATGGGCGCCGTTCAAGGCATCGGACAACAACCAGCTGCTGCCGATCCGCCAGCTCGAGCTGTTCAAGACGCGCTCCAAGATCGACGCCGACAGCAAACTCGATCCCGCCGAGCAGAAGGCCAAGCTCGCCGAGATCGACGCCAAGCTCGCCGACCTCGACCGGCAGATCGCCGCGCTCAAGGCGCCGAAGACGAACTAGCGACGGTCGCCGACACATGCGCGGTGCACCCCCCACCCGACCCACCCCCGCCAGGGGGGAGGGTCGGCCTCAGGCCCCTCCTTCCCCCTTGATGGGGGAGGGCTGGGGTGGGGGTGGCACTCGCTCTCTCCAAGCAATGACCAGACGCGCCGCCGCATGACCGCCCGGGCCACCACTGCAGCGCCCCACGCCGCGACCCTGCCGCCGCGCGACACGCGGCGCACCTTGCTCCAGACGCTGGCATGGGGCGCGGCGATCGCAGTGCTTGCCTGGGCCTGGCAGGGCGCCGAGATGAACCCGGCGGCGCTGTTCAGCGACGCCGGCAACATGGCCAAGCTGACGCAGGACTTCTTCCCACCGAATTTCCACGAATGGCGGATGTATCTCGACGAGCTGCTGGTGACCATCCAGATCGCCATCTGGGGCACCGTGCTCGCCGTCGTCTGCGCCGTGCCGTTCGGCATCCTGTCGGCCGAGAACATCGCGCCCTGGTGGGTCTATCAGCCGATCCGGCGCCTGATGGACGCGGCGCGGGCCATCAACGAGATGGTGTTCGCGATGCTGTTCGTGGTCGCGGTCGGCCTCGGCCCCTTCGCCGGCGCCCTCGCGCTCTGGGTGCACACCACGGGCATCCTGGCCAAGCTATTTTCCGAGGCGGTCGAGGCGATCGACCCGCGGCCGGTCGAGGGCATTCGCGCGACCGGCGCCAACGCGCTGCAGGAGGTCATCTTCGGCGTCATCCCGCAGGTCCTGCCGCTGTGGATCTCGTTCTCGCTCTACCGCTTCGAATCGAACGTCCGCTCGGCGACCGTCGTCGGCATGGTCGGCGCCGGCGGCATCGGCGTCGTGCTGTGGGAGGGCATCCGCGGCTTCTACTTCGCCGAGATGTGCGCCGTCATGATCATGGTCGTGGTCACCGTCAGCGCGCTCGACCTGCTGTCGCAAAGGCTACGCAAGCTGCTGGTCTGAAGGGCGACGCTGGGCTAGGGTCGCGGCCATGATCGTGCGGCAGGCGCGGCGCGGACTGGTCCTCGTGGTCGGGCCCTCGGGCTCGGGCAAGGACACGCTGATCGCGGGCGCGCGCGCCGCGCTCGCCGACAGCGCCGACTACGTCTTCCCGCGCCGCGAGATCACGCGCGCCGCCGAAGCCGGCGGCGAGCCGCACGTTGCGGTCAGCGAGGCGGAATTCGGCGCGCGCCTGGATGCCGGGCGCTATGCCCTCGCCTGGCAGGCGCACGGGCTGAGCTATGGCATCCCGACCGAGATCGTGGGTGAGCTCGAGGCCGGCCGTGCGGTCGTGGTCAACGTCAGCCGCACCGTCATAGACGACGCTCGCCGGCGCTTCGTCAGGGTCCACGTCGTGCGCGTGGCGGTCGACGAGGCGGCGTTGCGCGAGCGTCTCGCCGCCCGGGGTCGCGAGGATCCGGCGGCCGTCGCCGGCCGGCTGGCGCGTGCAGGCCTCGCGAGCGGCGATGCCGGCGACGTCGTCATCGACAACAGCGGCGCGATCGAGCCGGCGGTCGCCGCCTTCACCGCGTTCCTGCGCAGCCTTCAGCCGGCCAGCGCGTAGCGCGCGGCCAGGCGGAACGGCGTCGCGCGGTCGTCTTGCACGAAGACCGACACTGCGTCGATGATCAGCGGGTCGCGGCACAGCGGCGCGACGAGCGGCGCGAGCGCCGCCTCGATGGCATCGCTCTCCGCGTCGTCGAGGCGCGCGGTCAGGGTCATGTGGAAGCGGAACTCCTCCATGACGTAGGGATAGCCCCAGCGCTGCAGCAGCGCGCGCTGGCGCGGGCTCAGGCCCGCGGACTCGCGGCGCGCCGCGTCGTCGGCCGTGGCCGACGCGCGAAAGCCCTCGAACGCCGCGACGCAGGCGGCGGCGAGACCGCCCACGCTGTCCGAGGGCGCCGCGAGCAGGAGGGCCAAAAAACCGTCGAGGCGGCCAAGGCGCAGCGGCGGCGCTGCGACGGGCGCCTGGCGGTTGGCGAAGGCCGCGACGGCGCTCAACAGATCGGCCGCACCGTGCTGCGGCGACAGCGCGAACGGCGCTTTCAGCGTCGCATGGAAGCCGTAATGGCGCGGCGCCTCGGTGACCGCGGCGAGCCGCTCGGGCGCGATGCCGGACAGGCGCGGCTGGTCGAGCGCGGCGCCCGACTCGCAATCGCGTCCGAGCCAAACGGCGCCGAAACGCTCGAGCGGGCTGCCCGGCGGCGGCGCGAAATAGACCGCGTAGCGCGCCGCGGTCTCAGACGGCTGCCGCTTGGCGAAGGCAGGCTGCAACATGGGCGCGGAACTGGTCGAGCGAGGGGACGGCGACGCCGCCGACCTTGGCGCCCTCGTCCCAACGGCGGAGCGCGACCGCCTGATCGGCATAGGGCGTCGCGAGGAACGCCTCGGCCTCGGCCGGCGCGAACGGCCCGCCTTGCGCCCTGAGGCTGCGCGTCGAGGCCGGCGACAGTCGGGCGGCATAGCTCGGGTCGGCGACGGTCAGGTAGCGCTTGGCCGGCACGTGCAGGCGCACCGGCTCGGTGACGTCGGCGCCGAACCATTGCGCCAGATAGCGCGCCCCGGCCTGCTCGTGTTGCGCATCCTCGCCGCGCTCGATGAGCGCATAGCGCTCCCGCTCGACCAGATGGCCGATGTCGTGAAGCAGAGCCGCCGTCACCAGCGTCGGCCCGGCGCCGCCGCGCTCGGCCAGCACCGCGCACTGGACCGCATGCTCGTACTGGCTGACCGTGGTCTCGCCATATTGCTTGCGGCCAAGCGCCTCGAGGATGGCGAACAGGTCGTCGATCGGGTTCATCTATGTCCTCGTAAAGTCATCGGTCACGCCCTGAAGGTGAACCACAAAGACACAAAGGCACGAACCGGAACAAGGCAGGATCACAGGAGGCACGGAGACGGGGAGAGAAAGTTGCACGCTTCGCGCAATAGCCTTTCTCACCGTCTCCCCGTCTCCTGTGAATCATCTTTCCTCGGTGTCTTTGTGCCTTTGTGGTGAAAAGCATTATCCACCTCATACCACCGGCAGGCCGCCGCGCCAGACCCGACGCACCACCGGGATGTCGTGCTCGACGGCGACGCGGATCAGGTCGGCGCGCCGGCCCGCCGCGATCGCGCCGCGGTCGTCGAGCCCGACCATCTCCGCCGGGTTGGCCGAGATCTTGGCGACGGCCTGGGGCAGCGTCGCGCCATGGCGCTGGTGCAGCAGGAAGGCCGCGTGCAGGAGGCTGATCGGCATGTAATCGGACGACAGCGCGTCGAGCAGGCCCTCGGCCGCAAGATCGACCGCCGACACATTGCCGGAATGCGAGCCGCCGCGCACGACGTTGGGCGCGCCCATGACCGTCGCGAGGCCGTAGCGGTGCGCCGCCTGAGCGGCCTCGACCGTGGTCGGGAACTCGGCGATCGCGAGGTCGAGCGCGGCCGCCTCGGCGATGTGCGCCTCGGTCGCGTCGTCATGGCTCGCCAGGATGATGCCGCGGTCGCGGCACGCCTCGGCGATGGCGCGGCGATAGGCGGCGACCGTCTCGGCGCGGCCGATATAGAGCTCGATCATGCGGTCGACGTCGGCCTCGCTCAGGCCGTATTTGCCGCGATAGTAGACCTTGAAGCGCTCCAGGCTGACGAACTGGCGCTGGCCGGGCGTGTGGTCCATGAGCGAGACGAGGCGCACGCGCGGCGTATCGCGATAGGTCTCGAAGGCCTCGATCACGCCGTCGTCGCTGAGCTCGCAGCGCAGATGCAGGAAATGGTCGGCGCGCATCAGCCCGGCGCCGCACGCCGTGCCGATGGCCTCGACCGCCTCGGGCAGCATGTCGTTGCGGCCCTTGTTGTGGAGCGCGGCGCCGACCGAAAGCGCATCGAGCACGGTCGTGATGCCGGCGGCGATGATCTGCGCGTCGTGGGCGAGGATCGCCGGCAGGCTCGGCCAAGCGACGCCCGGCCGCGGCATCAGGTGCTTCTCGACATTGTCGGTGTGCAGCTCGACGAGGCCGGGCAGCAGATAGTCGCCCTCGAGATCCTCGCCGCCGGCAACCGGCTTCGCGCCGGGTTCGATCGCCGCGATCAGACCGTCGCGCGCCACCACGGTCCCGGGGACGACAGCGTCCGGCAGCACGATCCGAGCATTGGTCAGGACGGTTTCGCCGCTCATGCCGCCGCCTTGGCCGCTTCGATGTCGAAGACGCGCGTGGCCAGCGCCCGGCGCACCTCGGCGTCGTGGAAGATGCCGAGGATGGCCGCGCCGCGCGCCCGCGCCGCCTCGATCAACGCTACCACGACCTGCCGGTTGTCGGCGTCGAGCGACGCCGTCGGCTCGTCGAGCAGCAGGATCGGGTAGTCGACGACGAAGCTGCGTGCGATGTTGACGCGCTGCTGCTCGCCGCCCGAGAAGGTGGCGGGCGGCAAGGCCCAGAGCCGCGCCGGAATGTTGAGCGTGTCGAGCAGCGCCGCCGCCCGCTCGCGCGCCGCGGCGGGACGCACGCCCGCGTCGGTCAGCGGCGCCGCCACCAGGTCGAGGGTCGGCACGCGCGGAATGACCCGCAGGAACTGGCTGACATAGCCGAGCGTGCGCCGGCGCAGCTGCAGGATCGCGCGTGGCTCGGCGCCGGTGACGTCGACCCAGCCCTCGCCGTCGCGCACGCGGATGCGCCCGCCCTGCGGCAGGTAATTGCCGTAGACGGCGCGCAGCAGCGTCGACTTGCCGGCGCCCGAGGGGCCGCCGAGCACGATGCACTCGCCGCGCGCGACGGCAAGGTCGATGCCGTCGAACACCGGCACCATGACGCCGCCCTGGACGTGCAGGGTGAAGCGCTTGACCAGCCGCTCGACGATCACCATGGTTTCGGGTGCCTGGTTCATGCTTCACACCGGCAAGATCGAGGACACGAGAAGCTGAGTATAGGCGTGCTGCGGATCGTCGAGCACCTGGTCGGTCAGGCCATGCTCGACCACGCGGCCGCGGTGCATGACCATCAGCCGGTGCGCGAGCAGACGCACGACGCCGAGATCGTGGGTTACCACGATGCAGGCGACGCCGAGATCGGCGACCAGGCCGCGCAAGAGGTCGAGCAGGCGCGCCTGGACCGAGACATCGAGCCCGCTGGTCGGCTCGTCCATGAACACGAGGCGCGGGCGCGTCACGAGATTGCGCGCGATCTGCAGGCGCTGGAGCATGCCGCCGGAGAAAGTCTCGGGCAGATCGTCCATGCGGCCCGTGTCGATCTCGACGCGGCCGAGCCAGTGGCTCGCCTCGCGCCTGATCTCGCCGTAGTGGCGCGCGCCGACCGCCATCAGTCGCTCGCCGACATTGGCGCCGGCGCTGACGCCGAGGCGCAGGCCGTCGCGCGGGTTCTGGTGCACGATGCCCCAATCGGTGCGCATGAGCATGCGCCGCTCGGCCTCGGAAAGGCCCCAGATGTCGGTCAAGCCGCGAGCGCGCATGTCGAACTTGACCGTGCCGGCCGTCGGCTCGAGCTGTGCCGAGGCGCATTTGAGCAGCGTCGTCTTGCCCGAGCCCGATTCGCCGACGATGCCGAGGACTTCGCCCGGCCACAGCTCGAACGAAACCTCGCGGCAGCCGACGATGCGGCCGTAGTCGCGGCCCAGGCCGGCGACGCGCAGCAGCGGCCCGTCTTGCCGGTTCGCGCTCATTCCGCGGCCTCCTTCGGCGCGTTGGCCGGGCCGCGGTGGCCGGCGGCTTGGCGCTGGCCGCAATAGTCGGTGTCGGAGCAGACGAAGAGCCGCCGGCCCTCGTCGTCGACGATCATCTCGTCGAGATAGCTCTCGGTCGAGCCGCACAGGCCGCAGGCCCGGTCCCAGCCCTCGACGCTGAACGGATGATCGTCGAAGTCGAGGCTCTTGACCCGCGTATAGGGCGGCACGGCGTAGATGCGCTTCTCGCGGCCGGCGCCGAACAGCTGCAGGGCCGGACAGTTGTCGAGCTTGGGGTTGTCGAATTTCGGCACCGGGCTCGGCCGCATCAGGTAGCGCCCCGCGACCTCGACCGGATAGTCGTAGGTCTGGGCGATGCGGCCGTGCTGGGCGATGTCCTCGTAGAGCCGCACGTGCATGACGCCGTACTCGGCGAGCGCGTGCATCTTGCGCGTCTCGACCTCGCTCGGCTCGAGCCAGCGCAGCGGCTCTGGGATCGGCACCTGATAGACCAGGATCTGCCGCTCGGTCAGCCTGGTCTCAGGCACGCGGTGGCGTGTCTGGACGATGGTCGCCTCGGTCGTCTTCTCGGTGGTGGCGACGCCGGCGGTCAGCGCGAAGAAACGGCGGATGCTGACGGCGTTCGTCGTGTCGTCGGCGCCCTGGTCGATGACCTTGAGCACGTCCCTGGGCCCGAGGATCGAGGCGGTCACCTGGATGCCGCCGGTGCCCCAGCCATAAGGCAGCGGCATCTCGCGACTGCCGAACGGCACCTGGTGGCCCGGGATCGCGACGGCCTTGAGGACGGCGCGGCGGATCATGCGCTTGGTCTGCTCGTCGAGATAGGCGAAGTTGTAGCCGGCGAGCCGGCCGTCGTCGGCGGTGGTCATTCGGCGGCCTCCGCCGGCGTGTCGCCGGCGTTATTGGCGGCGGCGAAGGCCTTGCGCAGGCCGCGCACCATGACGAGCTCCGACTGGAAGTCGACGTAGTGCGGCAGCTTGAGGTGCTGGACGAAGCCCTGCGCCTCGACGTTGTCGGCGTGATACAGCACGAACTCCTCGTCCTGGGCGGGCGTCGTCGCCTCCTCGCCCAGCTCCTTGGCGCGCAGCGCGCGGTCGACGAGGGCCATGGCCATGGCCTTGCGCTCGCAATGGCCGAAGGCGAGGCCGTAGCCGCGGGTGAATTGCGGCGGCGCCTCGGCCGAGCCCTTGAATTGGTTGACCATCTGGCATTCGGTCACGGTGATCTCAGCGATCTCGATGGCGAAGCCAAGCTCCTCGGGCATGAACTCGACGGCGACCTCGCCGAGCCGGATCTCGCCGGCGAAGGGGTGGTTGCGGCCATAGCCGCGCTGGGTCGAATAGCCGAGCGCCAGCAGGAAACCCTCGTCGCCGCGCGCCAGGCCCTGCAGGCGCACGTCGCGCGTCTCCGGCAGGGTCAGCGGCCGGCGCGTCAGATCGCCCGCCGGCTCGTCCGACGCCGCGACCTCCGGCTCGATCAATCCCTCGCGGTCGAGCAGATCGACGACGCGCGGCAGGGGGCGCGGCTCGGCGGCGACCTCGGCGGCCGGCGCCGGCTCGCGGCCCTCGGCCAGGTCGAAATCGAGCAGCCGGTGGGTATAGTCGAAGGTCGGGCCGAGGATCTGGCCGCCGGGCAGGTCCTTGAACGTCGCCGAGATGCGCCGCCGCGGCGCCATGCGCGCGGTGTCGATCGGCAGCGCCGCGCCGAAGCGCGGCAGCGTCGTGCGATAGGCGCGCAGGAGGAAGATCGCCTCGACCAGGTCGCCGCGCGCCTGCTTGACGGCGAGCGCGGCCAGGCGCCGGTCGTAGAGCGAGCCCTCGGTCATCACCCGGTCGACCGCGTGGGCGAGCTGCTGGTCGATCTGCTCGAGGGTGAGCTCGGGCACCGCGGGATCGCCGCGCCGTTCCTCGGCGAGCAACCGGTGCGCGTTGTCGATGGCGCGCTCGCCGCCCTTGACCGCGACGTACATGCTAGACCTCCACCCGCGTGGTGCGCGGCAGGCCGACAACATGCCGGCCGCAGGCCAAAATCACGTCGACGCCGCGCGGGAAGCTGGCATTCGCCGCGTCGCGCTCGGCCCAAAAGTCGTCGGGCAGGCCGGCGACGGCGATGCGGTGCGCGCGCTCGATGCCCGGGCCCCTGAGGGTCAGCGGCCCGTTCGCGGCGAGATCGGCGACCTGGATGACGACCGTGGTCGATGCCTCGGGGAATTCGTCGCTGCCGGGATTGAAGCGGGCCAGCGACGGCGCCTCGACGCATAGGGCAAAAGCCGCCTGCGCCGGCTCGGCCGCCAGCGGGCAGCCGCAATGAAAGCGCAGGAACCCGGCGACCGCGTCGGTGCCCGCCGCCTCGTCGAGCCAGACCGGCGCGTCATAGTCGGCGAGCGCGAGCACGACGGCGGCGGTCGCCGGATCGAGCGGCGCCGGCGGCGCCAGGGCCACGTCGACGCGCGCCAGACGTCCGGGCCGCGCCATGGCGTCGAGCACGGCGCGGAACACGCGCTGGCTGTCGAAGACCGGATCGCCGAAGCCCGGGCCGGCGATCTCCGCGAGGGCGGCGCTGTCCATGGCCTCAGTCCTCGCCGCGCACCAGGGTGAAGAACTCGACCCGCGTCGCCGCTGCCTTGGCGGCGGCGCGGCGCCGCGCCTCCTCATGCGCCGCGGCGAGCGGCGCGACGATCGCGCGCTCGACCGCGCCGGCGCGCGCCGGGTCCTGCATCAGCGCGTCGACCACGGCGGCGAGCTCGGCATGGCGCCGGTCGGTGCCGCCGACATAGCCGTAGCCCGCGGCGCCGTCCGCGACCTGCACCGCGCAGCGCGTCACCGTCATCTCGCCGAGATTGAAGGGCTGGCCGGTGCCGCCGGCGCGGCCGCGCACCATGACCATGCCGCTTTCGGGCGCGCGCAGCCGGCGCCAGGCCGGCTTATCGGGCAGCGCGTCCCACAGACGCGCAAGCTCGGCCAGCTCGGCCTTGGCCAGCACCGCCATCCAGCGCCGGCGCTCGCTCGTCTCGCCCATGTCGCCCTCTCGGATGCGGCCTAGACGACCCGTAAAATTCATCTAGACATCTATATGATTTGCAGCGACACTATGCGCCGGATCGCCTGAATCGTAAACCAGTTTTCCGTGAACCTTTCATGACGGCGAAGGGAAGTTTCCGGGAATGGCGAGCGCAGAGCCGCTAGTCGCGACCGAGGGGCTGGCGTTGTGGCGCCAGATCGAGGCGGCGATCGCCGCCGACATCGCCACGCGCATCTATCCACCGGGCGAGCGCCTGCCGACCGAGCAGGCGCTGGCGGCGCGCTTCGGCGTCAACCGCCACACCCTGCGCCGCGCCATGGCGGCGCTCGAGGCGCGCGGCCTGGTGCGCATCGAGCAGGGCCGCGGCACGTTCGTCCAGGATCCCGTGCTCGACTATTCGGTCGGCCGGCACACCCGCTTCTCCGAGATCGTCTCGCGCCACAACCGCGCGCCCGGCCATCGCGTGCTGCGCTCGGCCGAGATCGCCGCCGACGCCGCCGTGGCGCGGGCGCTGCGCCTGCGCAAGGGCGCGCGCTGCCTGATGATGGAGACGCTGGGCGAGGCCGACGGCCGGCCGGTGGCGCTCGGCACGCACTATCTGCCGGCGGCGCGTTTTCCCGGCATCGTCGAGCGCTATGCCGCGACGCAGTCGCTGTCGGTGGCGCTGCGCGCCTACGGCATCGCCGACTACACGCGCCACTCGACGCGCATCACCGCGCGTTTGCCGAGCGCCGAGGAGGCGGGACAGCTCAAGCAGCCGCGCACCCGCCCGGTGCTGGTCACCGAGAGCGTCGACGTCGACGCCGCCCTCTCGCCGATCCAGTTCGTGATCAGCCGCTTCCCCGCCGACCGCGTGCAGATCCTGGTCGAGCCCTAGCGGCGCTCAGACGCGGCTTTGCGGGCCGGGCAGCTCCGAGGGATCGAGGCCGAGCGCCTCGACGATGCCGCGCACCAGGGCAGGATCGAGGTCCTGATGCGTGCCGATGAGCGGCAGAGTCGCGGAACGCGGCCCGCAGTGCACGATCAGCTCGGCATGACCCGTGGCACCCGCGCCGCGGGTATGATGGTTGAAGCGGCAGCCCCGGTCCTGCAGCCATTTTCGCAGTGCATCGCTACGCATAATCGATCTCCCTGACATCGACGATTGCCATTGGCAATAACCTGCGCCTCGCCGGCGGCCGGCACAACCCCCGGCGGGGCCGCCCGTTCCGACTCCCGCCGACGGGAACTCCTGGCCACCCCAGGCACTTCTTCCTTCAGGCCGCTTGGACTGCCATCGAATGGGAGTGGCGCCATGACCAAGTACAGAGTGAACGTTCCCGTCGAGGAGCTGTGTGCCCTTATCCGGCACGAGGCCGAAGGCAATTACGTCAATTTCCACGTCAACGGCCGCAAACA
>Ga0335070_10003529_pt1 | contig 18262 bp, 18 predicted proteins | sample Lox_Sample_13_FD_206722 | JGI IMG/M metagenome (GOLD analysis project Ga0335070, IMG submission 206722) | Soil microbial communities from Loxahatchee National Wildlife Refuge, Florida, United States - Lox_Sample_1.3 | ecosystem: Environmental > Terrestrial > Soil > Wetlands | place: USA...
CGCCGTCACCGGCGTCGTCGTGGTCGTCGTCGCGGCCGCCGGATCGGGGGTCGTCGCCGACTGCTGGATCGACTGCGACTTCACCTGGACGCGCTGCGCGGTCACGGCCAGCGCCGCGATCTGCGCGGCGGCGAGCTGCCGCTCGCGGTGGAGCCGGCCGATGTACGCGATGCGGTTCGCGCGTGCGGCCGCGAGCGCGAGCGCGGATGCGCGTGCGCGGGCGAGCGCCGCGTCGACCTGCGCGCGGCGGCCGTCGAGCGTCGCCTGCAGGCGGACGAGCCGCGCCTGCGCGGTTCGCGTCGCCGTGGCGATCTGGCGGCTCTGGTCGGTGACGCGCTTGAGATCGTCGAGTCGCGTCAGCGCGTCGTCGAGCGACTCTGCGCCGAGCACGACGGCGAGTGGGTCGACGTCGCCCTGCTCGTACAGCTCGCGCAGATGCTCCGCGAGCAGCTGCTCCGAGACGGTCACGGTCTGCCGCGCGGCCGCGACCTGCTGCGCGAGATCGCGCTGCGCCGTCTGCAGTCGCGCCGACTCGCGCTCGAGCTGCCTCAGCTGCACCTGCGCCGACCCGAGGCGGGAATCGAGGGCGTACAGTTCGAGCAGGGCCCTGTGCGAGCGCGTGTCGAGGGTCTGTGCGCGCACGCGCAGCGACGCCTGGCGATGCGGGTTCGAGGCCGCCGCCGTCGAGACGACGGCGGCGACGAGCACCGCAGAAAGGCCTGCGAGCCGCGCCGCGGATCGTGTCCTTCGGCCGCTCACGGTCGCCGGACCGTAGCACAGCATCGGGGCGAGAATCAGGAGTTTGTGCGTACCGAAGTACGGGTGTTTCCTGGTGTTTCATCGCTGAAATGCAGCGACTTTGAGCGCGTTACCCAGTTGCAGGCGTCCGGGTACGCTGCTAGCCTCACGAGCTTGTGACGTACCGAGACCTCGGTGCGCCTGCCGTAAACGACCGTCGGAGAGCGTCATTCGGTTCTTGACACGACAGGCGCCGGTGATCGTCATCGCCATCGCTGCGGCCTGCGTCGCGGCCGGCAGCGCCACCGGCGACCCCTCGATCGCAGCCAAGCAGGCGCAGGCGGAGCAGGTGCTGGGCCGGCTCCAGCAGCTCGACGCGAGCGTCCAGCGCGCCGTCAACGCGTACGACGAGGCGACGGGCCGGCTCTACCAGATCGAGCGCAGCCTCACGATCAACAAGCAGGCGCTGCACGTCGCGCGCGCGAACCTGAAGCGCTCGCAGGCGGCGCTCGCGCAGCGCCTCGTCGCCATCTACACGACGCGCGACGACCAGTCGACGCTCGCGGTGCTCCTCGGCGCGCAGAGCATCTCCGACCTCGTCAACCGGATCGAGACGGTGCAGTCGGTGTCGTCGCAGGACGTCGCCGTCATGGACCAGGTGATCTCGTTCAAGCGGCAGATCGCGACGCACGAGCGGGTCCTCGAGCGCGCGCGGGCCGAGCAGACGCGACTCGTGCGGCAACGCGCCGCCGCGAAGGCGGCGATCACCAGCGAGCGCGACAGCGAGCAGCGGCTCTACAGCTCGATCAAGGGCGAGATCGCGCATCTCATCGCCGCGCAGCACGCGAGGCAGCTCCAGCTCGCCCGCGAGGCGCAGGCGCGGCTCTCGCAGCAGCAGAGCCTGCTCCAGACGCAGGATCCGGGCTTCGGCACGAGCGCGTCGACGCCGGACGGGATCGCAGTCGCGCCGCCGTCGCAGTACACCGGCGTCGTCGCCATCGCGCTCCGCTACCTCGGCACGCCGTACGTGTGGGGCGGATCGAGCCCGGCCGGGTTCGACTGCTCCGGGTTCGTCGCGTACGTCTACGCGCAGGTCGGCGTCTCGCTCCCGCACTACACGGGCGCGCAGTGGAACATGGGCGTGCCCGTCTCGCGCGACCAGCTCGAGCCGGGTGACCTCGTCTTCTTCGACGGGCTCGGCCACGTGGGCATCTACATCGGCGGCGGCCAGTTCGTCCACGCGCCGCACACCGGCGACGTCGTCAAGATCTCCAGCCTCAGCGAGGACTGGTACGCCGCCACCTACGACGGCGCTCGCCGGATCACCGGCTAGGCTCGCTGCCGGGTCGCGCGGAGAAGCGACAGCCAGAGCACGACCGCGGTCGCGGCGGGAAGGAACCACCAGGCGTTCCAGCCGAGGGCGACGAGCGCGGCGGTGACGCCGATCGACGCGAGGATGCCCGCCGCGGCGCGCCAGTCGTCGCCGACGATGAAGTTCCACCAGAAGCGGCCGAAGGCGGCGACGTGCTTCATGCAGGCGAAGGCGCGAGCCGGCGACGGCGAAACGCCGCGACCGCCGCGAGCGAGACGAGGATGACGAAGGCGAGCGCACCGGGAAGCGCCGCGTCGCCGCCGGGCCAGTGGACGCCCGCGCCCTCGGCCGACCAGAAGATCCCGAACGTCGTCAGCATCACGCCGACGGCGAACTTCAGCGTGTTCTCCGGGACGCGCGCGAGCGGCGCGCGCACGAGGACGCCCACGATCGTGACGAGCACGAGGGCGACGCCGGCTGCGAGCGCGGCGAGCGCGATGTTCCCCTGCGCGCTCCCGAACGTGATGACGATGAACGCGACCTCGAGCCCTTCCAGCAGCACGCCCTTGAACGAGAGCGTGAAGCCGTACCAGTCGATCCCGGCGCGCTCCTCGTGCCCTGCGGCGCGGGCCTCCTCGAGCTCGCGCGCGTAGATCGCGTCCTCGTCGTGCATCCCCACGAATCCGCTCGCGCGGAGGATGGCCTTGCGCAGCCATTGCATCCCGAACGCGAGCAGCAGTGCGCCGACGACGAGCCGCAGCGCGGAGATCGGGATCATGGTCAGCGCCGGGCCGAGCACCGCGACGATCGCGGTCAGCGCGACGACCGCGGCGCCGAGGCCGAGTAGCGCGGAGCGCCAGCCGCGCGTGACGCCGGCGGCGAGCACGATCGTCAGCGCCTCGACCATCTCGACCGCGCTGGCGAGGAACGCCGAGGCGAAGAGGAATCCGTCCTTCACCGAGACGCCGCCCTCAACTGTAGAGCTCGTCGATCTCGGCGGCGAAGTTCTCGTGGATGACGCGGCGGCGCAGCTTCAGCGTCGGCGTCACCTCTCCCGTCTCCTGCGAGAAGTCGCGCGGGACGATCAGGAAGCGCTTGATCTGCTCGACGCGCACGCGGTCGCGGTTGACCTCGTCGACGAGCTCCTGGACCAGCTCGTGCGGATCGCGTCCCGACGCGGCGACCTCGTCCTGGTCCAGCGTGATGAGCGCGACGACGTACGGGCGGCGGTCGCCGACGACGATCGCCTGCGAGACGAAGCGCGACGCCTTCAGCGCGTTCTCGAGGTTCTGCGGAGCGATGTTCTTCCCGCCGGCGGTGATGATCAGGTCCTTCTTGCGGTCGGTGATCTTCACGAAGCCGTCCGCGTCGATCTCGCCGACGTCGCCGGTGCGGAACCAGCCGTCCTCCGTGAACGTCGCGGCGGTCGCCTCCGGGTCCTTGTAGTAGCCGGCGAAGATCGTGTCCCCGCGGACGAGGATCTCGCCGTCGTCGGCGAGCATCAGCTCGCAGCCGGGAACCGGGTGCCCGACCGTGCCGAAGCGGAAGTCGTCGGGCTCGTTCACCGTCGTCGAGCTCGACGTCTCCGTCAGCCCGTAGCCCTCGACGACGAGCATTCCGAGCGAGTTGAAGAACTCGAGCACGTCGACGCCGAGCGGAGCGGCGCCGGAGACGCCGAGGCGCAGGCGGCCGCCGAGCCGCTGCTTCACCTTCGAGAAGACGAGCGCGTCTGCCACGCGTTCCTCCGCGCGCAGCATCGCCGGCACAGGCCTGCCGTCGCGGCGGAGCCGGCTCGCGCGCGCGCCGACGCCCAGGGCCCAGCGGCCGATCGCGCGCTTCGCGCCGCCGCTGTGCTCGATCTCGCCGAGGACGTTCGCGTGGATCTTCTCGTAGACGCGCGGCACCGCCGGCAGGACGGTCGGGCGCACGACCTGGAGCGCCTCCGGCACCCGCAGCGCCTCGGCGCAGAAGGCGACCGTCGCGCCGTAGTGCGCGGCGGACTGGTGGACGAGACGCCCGAAGCTGTGGGCGAGCGGCAGGAAGAGGAGGATGACGTCGTTCTCGCCCTCGAGCTCCGGGTCGACGCGGAGCGCGGCGGCGACGAGGTTCTTGTGCGTCAGCATGCACCCCTTCGGCGGGCCGGTCGTTCCCGACGTGTAGATCAGCGTCGCGAGGTCGTCCTCTGCGACGGCCGCGGACGCGTCGGCGAGCGCGTTCGGATGCTCGGACGCGTACGCGCGTCCGTCGCGCTCGACCGCCGTGAGGTCCTCGAAGCCGACGATCTCGCGCAGCCCCGGCAGCTCGGCGCGTACGGACTCGAGTTTCGCCCGCTGCTCGCCGTCCTCGACGAAGGCGAGGACGGTCTCCGAGTGGCCGAGGATGTACGCGCACTCCTTCGCCGAGTTGGTCGGATAGAGGCCGACGACGACGGCGCCGATCGACATGATCGCCCAGTCGAGGAGCACCCATTCGAGGCGTGTCCGCGAGAGCACGGCGACCGCGTCGCCCGCGCGCACGCCGCGCGCGAGGAGCGCGTTCGCGAGCGCGTCGATCCGCTCTCCGGCGGCCTCCCAGGTCACCGGCGTCCAGCCCTCGGTCCCCTCCGCCAGATGAGAGGGGAAGCCGTGGCCCTGGTCGAGGGCGTAGCGCCAGAGGGCGGGTGCCGTGCGGGTCTCGAGCGGCGAGGGTGCCTCGGGAACCAGCGCTGCGGTCGTCGTCACGGGTTTCATCGTACGCAGGAAGGGAAGCGGCGGGGGAAGGCGAAACTCGCTGGTCCCTCTAGACTTTCGTAGCCATGCGCACGATCTGGAACGGATCCATCAGCTTCGGGCTCGTCAACATCCCGATCGGGCTCGCGCTCGCGACCCAGCGGGAGGACGTGTCCTTCCGCACTCTGCACCGGGAGTGCGGCACGCCGATCAAGCAGAAGCGGTGGTGCCCCTTCCACGAGCGGGACGTCGAGGCTGACGAGCTCGTGAAGGGGTGGGAGGTGGCGAAGGGCGAGTTCGTGATCGTCGAGGAGTCCGATCTCGAGTCGGTCGCGCTCCAGCGCTCGCAGTCGATCGAGATCCTCCGTTTCGTGAAGCTCGAGGACGTCGATCCGGTGTTCTTCGACAGGACCTACTACCTCGCTCCCGCGAGCGCCGAGGCGCAGCGCCGGCCGTACGTGCTGCTGCTCCGGGCGATGCAGGAGAGCGGGATGGCGGCGGTCGGGAAGTTCGTGCTCTGGGGCAAGGAGAACCTCAGCCTGATCCGTCCGCAGGGGGACGCGCTCGTGCTCGAGACGCTGTTCTACGCCGAGGACGTCCGCGCGAAGGACGAGATCGAAGAGGCGGTCGCGTCGACCGAGGTGCGCAAGGCGGAGCTCGAGCTGGCGGGGCAGGTGATCGACAGCCTCGTCGGCGAGTGGCACGCCGAGGACTTCGAGAACGAGTACCGCAACGACCTGCGGGCGATGCTGGAGGCGAAGCTCGCGGGTCAGGAGATCACGCGGCCGGAGCCGGCGCCCGAGACGCCGGTCGTCGACCTGATGGAGGCGCTGCGGCGAAGCGTGGCGGACGCGCAGGGCCGCCGCGAGGGCGCGGAGAGCGGCTCGGCCGCGAAGTCCTCCTCGAAGACGAAAGCCGCTCCCGCGAAGGGGAGCGGCTCTCGAAGCACTCGGAAGGCGCCGGCGCGCAAGAGCGCCTGACGCCCGGGAAAGCTCAGCTGGCGGAAGCCTGCCCGCTCAGCGCCTGGAGCTGCACCTGGAAGAGGTACTTGTCGATCTTCCCGTGATAGATCGGCACGCCTTCCTGCATGCAGACCCGGATCACCTCCTGCCGATCGATCCCCAACTCCTTCGACAGCTCCTCGGGCGTGAGGTGATTCGCCATTCCGTCCTGCTCCTTCCCCGGGAACGAAAAAGCCCGCCGGCGCTGCGCGCTCGGACGGGCTAGTCCAGACCCTCGCTTGTCGATCCGACGGGCCTCACTCGACCCGCCCCACCGAAGCATCCATACACCTGAAGAATAGGGCCTCGTGCCGACGGACGCCACCTCGGTTCTCCCGGGATTCCGGGTGCGGGAGACCACGTACCGCGAAACCCCGCTTCGCTATGCGGTCTCCGGCTCGGGGGCGCCGGTCGTGCTCGTCCACGGGCTGGGCGGCTCGGCGGCGAACTGGCGCGCGCTCGCGCCCGCGCTCGCCAGCGAGCGCCGGGTGATCGTGCCGGAGCTGCCGGGGCACGGCGGCTCCGCGCCGCTGCCCGCGACGCCGACGGTCGACCCGTTCGCCGAGGCGGTGCTCGCCGTGCTCGAGGCCGAGGACGCGCTACCGGCGCCCTGGGTCGGGCACTCGCTCGGCGGCCTCGTCGGGCTCCGCGCGGCGATCCGCCGGCCGGACGCCGTCACCGGGATCGTCCTCGCGGCCGCTCCCGGGATCTCCTCGAGCAGCCGCACGGCCGAGGTCGTCCTGTCGGTGCTCGGACTCGCGCAGCCGAGCCGCGTCGTCGCGCGGCACCGTCGCGCCTTCGGGGGCTCGCAGCGCGGACGCACGCTCGCGTTCGGCTGGTGGGGGCTCGCGGATCCGGCCGCGCTCGACCCGGAGATCGCCGAGGCGTTCCTCGCCGGCCCGGCGGAGCACACCGACACCGTCGACGCCGGGCGGGCGCTGATCGCCACCGACCCGCGCCGCGATCTCGACGGCGTTCGCTGCCCCTGCCTCTGCCTCTGGGGCGGCCAGGACAACTGGGTGCCGCTCGCCGACGGCATGGAGTACGCGCGCCGCCTGCGCGCCCCCCTGCGCGTGATCGCCGACTGCGGCCACCTGCTGATCGGCGAACGGCCGGACGCGTGCCTCCGCGCGATCCGCGAGTTCCTCGCAGCCCTGTGAGCGCGCCCGGGACGGGCGCGCCGCTATGAGGGCCCGGCGCTACCCAGCGGCCGCCGCCTCGAACGGGATGACCTCCGCGCCTTCGTCCCGGCGCGGGCCGCCGAGGAAGTCGACGCGCCGGGCGACGACCTCGACCGCCGTCCGCCGTTTTCCGTCCTCCTCCCACGAGCGGCTCTTCAGCCGCCCCTCGACCCCGACCCGGCGCCCCTTCTCGAGGTACTCGGCGCAGAGCTCTCCCTGCCGGTCCCAGGCCGACACGCTCACGAAGTCCGCGCCGCCGTCCGCGCCGCCGCGGCCGACGGCCAGCAGGAAGCTCGCCACCTTCTTGGGGGCACCGTTCTTGTCGGGCCCGACCTCGCGCAGCTCGACGTCCGTCGCGAGGTTGCCGATCAGGCTCACCGTGTTCATACCGCGACGCTAGCCGCCCCATCGTCACGGAAACCTGGAGCCTTTCCGGCGACTTTCCGGAAGGACACCGCTAGAGTGGAACTCGCATGGGCATCTTCTCCTCGATGACCGGGTTCGGCGGCCGTGACATGGCGGTCGACCTCGGCACGGCGAACACGCTCGTCTACGTCCGCGGGCGCGGCATCGTCCTCTCCGAGCCGTCGGTCGTGGCGATCGACCAGCGCTCGGGCGAGGTGCACGCCGTCGGCGTCGAGGCGAAGCGGATGCTCGGGCGCACCCCCGGCACGATCCAGGCGATCAGGCCGCTGAAGGACGGCGTCATCGCCGACTTCGACGTGACCGAGCAGATGCTGCGCCACTTCATCCAGAAGGTGCACCAGCATCGCTTCGCGCACCCGCGCGTCGTCGTCTGCGTCCCGTCCGGGGTCACCGGCGTCGAGAAGCGCGCGGTCGAGGAGGCGACCCTCTCCGCCGGCGCGCGCCAGGCGTACCTGATCGAGGAGCCGATGGCCGCCGCGATCGGTGCGGGCCTCCCGGTCGCCGAGCCGACGGGGAACATGATCGTCGACATCGGCGGCGGCACGAGCGAGGTCGCCGTCATCAGCCTCGGCGGCATCGTCGTCTCGCAGTCGCTGCGCGTCGGCGGCGACGAGATGGACGAGGCGATCATCAACCACATCAAGCGCGACTACAAGCTCCTGATCGGGCAGCAGACCGCCGAGGAGATCAAGCTCGAGATCGGCTCCGCGTGGGACATGAAGGAGGAGCTGCAGGCGGAGGTGCGCGGCCGCGACATGCTCACCGGGCTGCCGAAGACGGTGATCCTCACCTCCGAGGAGATCCGCCGCGCCCTCGACGAGCCCGTCACGCAGATCATCGACGCGATCAAGTCGACGCTGGACAAGACGCCGCCCGAGCTGGCCGCGGACATCATGGACCGCGGGATCGTCCTCGCCGGCGGCGGCTCCCTGCTGAACGGCCTCGACGAGCGGCTCCGTCACGAGACGCAGATGCCCGTCCACCTGGCGGAGAGCCCGCTCACCTGCGTTGCCGTCGGCTCCGGCCGGAGCCTCGAGGAGTTCGAGGCGATCCACCGCTCGAACAAGGCCCGCGCGCGCAGCCGCAACGGCCGCCGCTACTAGGAAAAGTCGCCGCACCGGACGGCTTTCCGCCTGCCGCGGTAACCTTGCTCTGTGGCACCCCCGAACCGCACCGCGCGCGTGGCGGTGCTGGGCTCGTCGGTCCAGCGCTCCAAGTCGGGCCACCCCTCCCGTGGGCGCGCGACCCTGGTCCGGCGCCTTGTGCTCGTCGTCCTCGTCGTCGCGGCGCTCGCCCTCCTGACCGTCTCCTTCCGCTCGCCGACGAGCGGCGTGCTCCATGAAATCCAGGGCGCCGGGGCGACCGCGCTGCGGCCTTTCCAGATCGCCGCCGAGAGGGTGGCGCAGCCGTTCCGCGACGTCTACGGCTACTTCCACGGGCTGACCACGGCGAAGTCGGAGAACGAGAAGTTGCGGCGCGAGGTGAAGCAGCTGCGCAACGAGACGCTGCAGTACCAGGCCGCGGCGGCGCAGGTGCCGGAGCTGAAGAAGCAGCTCGCCTACCAGGAGGGGCCGACCTTCCCCAAGGACTACCGGCCCGTCAACGCGCGTGTCATCTCGTTCCCGTCGGGGCCGTTCACGCAACAGATCACGATCGCCGCCGGCTCGCACTCCGGCATCCGCCTGAACACGCCGGTCGTCACCTACAACGGGCTCGTCGGCCGCGTCACGAACGTCGGCCCGGCCACCTCGGTCGTCACGCTGATCACCGACGCTGACAGCGCCGTCCCCGCGAAGGACCTGACGACGGGCGTGACCGGGCTCGTCCGGCGCGGATCGGGCGACTCGCTGATCCTCGACCGCGTCACGAAGGACCAGGTCGTCCAGGACGGCGACCGGCTCGTCACGCAGGGGACGCGCGACCCGCGCTACCCGGATCTCTACCCGTACGGGATCCCGATCGGGCGGGTGTCCTCGGTCGGCCGCAGCGACACCGCGATCTTCGTCCAGGTGCAGGTCGCGCCGTACGCTCGGTTCGGGTCGTTCGACGCCGTGACGGCGCTCGTCTCGACGAAGCCGGCCCCGAAGCTGCCATGAGCCTCGTCGACGGCGTCAAAGCCGCGGTGCTGCTGTTCGTCGCCGCGATCGTCCAGGTGTCGATCCTCAGCCAGATCCACGTCTGGGGCGGCATCCCCGACCTGTTGCTCGTGACGCTCGTCTCGGTCGCGCTGCTGCGCGGCGCCGTCGTCGGCGCGGTCGGCGGCTTCTTCGCCGGGCTGATCGTCGACACGGCGACGCTGGGCCAGCTCGGGCTGACCTCGCTGATGCTGACCGTCGCCGGCTACTGGATCGGCCGGTACGGCGAGACGACGGGGCGCGACCGCGCGCACGCGCCGTTCCTCTCCGTCGCGGTCGTGACGGTGCTCTACGCGTTCGGGCTCCTGCTCGTGCACTTCTTCCTCGGGGAGCACGCGCCGGCGGTTCCCGTGCTGCGCGGGATCCTCCCGGCGATCGCGATGAACCTGCTGCTGACCGCGCCGGTGTACGCGCTCGTGCGGCGGCTGCTGCGACCGGCGAGCCGCTCCGACCTGGCAACCGAGGTGCAGCTCCTTGGCTAGCACGACGACGCGCCCGCCGTCGCGCCGGTTCCTGCCGCGCGAGCAGAGCGTCGTCGAGCCGTACCGGCTGACGCCGCGGCTCGCGCTCCGCGTCGCGGTGCTCGGCGGCCTCGTCGTCCTCGTCTTCGGCGCGCTGTTCCTGCGGCTCTGGGCGCTGCAGGTGCTCTCGGGGACGAAGTACGTGAGCCAGGCGCAGGCGATCAGCTCGCGGACGGTCGCGATCCAGGCCCCGCGCGGCGTCATCCTCGACCGTAACGGCAACGTGCTCGTCTCCAACACGGCGACGACGGCGGTCGAGCTGTGGCCGGCCGATCTGCCGAAGAGCTACGTCGACCGCTACGACGAGCTTCGCGCGCTCGCGCGCGTGACGCGCATCCCGCTCTACGAGATCGCAGCCGCGATCAAGGCGCGCCAGGGCGACCCGGTGACGCCGGTCGTGATCCGAGAGTCGGCGCGGACGTCGATGGTCGACTACCTCGCCGAGCACTCGTCGCAGTTCCCCGGCGTCGAGACGCCGCCGACCTACATGCGCCAGTACCCGTACCGGGCGCTGGCCGCGCAGGTACTCGGCTACGTCGGCGAGATCTCGGCGTCCGAGCTGGCGACGCTCGCCAGGAAGGGTTACCGGCCGGGCGACGTCATCGGCCAGGCGGGCGTCGAGTCCTCGTACGACACGTACCTCCGCGGCGTCGCCGGCGCGGCCCGCGTCAAGGTCGACGCGATGGGCCGTCCCGTCGACGACTTCCAGGTGACGCAGCTCTCGAAGCCGGGCCACGCGGTGCGGCTGACCCTCGACGTGAAGCTCCAGCAGGCGGCGGAGAAGGCGCTCCAGTACGGGATCCATCTCGCGCAGGCGAACGGGCAGTGGGCCGCGCGCGGCGGCGCGATCGTCGCGATGGACCCGAACGACGGCTCCATCCTCGCGCTGGCGTCGTCGCCGAGCTACGAGCCGTCCGTCTACGCCGGCCACGTGACGGTCAGGGACCTGAACAGGGCGGGGCTGACCGCGAAGACCGCTGCGGAGAAGAACTACCCGTCGCTGAACCGCGCGCTCCAGGCGACGTACCCGCCGGGCTCCGTCTTCAAGCCCGTGACCGCGCTCGCCGCGATGCAGTCGCACCTCGTCTCGCCGTACGCGACGCTGCCGTGCACCGGGACGTACACCGCGCCGGGGGACCGCTCGCACCGCACGTTCCACAACTGGGACCCGAACGTGAACCAGGCGATGGACCTGCCGACGGCGCTCGCCTACTCGTGCGACACGTACTTCTACCGCCTGGGCTACGACTTCTACGCGCTGCCGGGTGACCGCGGTCAGCCGCTGCAGAAGTGGGCGACGGCGTTCGGCTTCGGCCAGGTGACGGGCACCGACGCCGGTCCGGAGGTCTCCGGCCTCGTCCCGACGATCGGGTGGCTCCACCAACGCTTCACGCCGAAGACGGATCCGCACAACTGGCAGGTCGATCAGATCTGGAAGCCGGGCAACTCGATCCAGCTCGCGATCGGCCAGGGCGACCTGCTCGTCACGCCGCTGCAGATGGCGCGCTTCTACGCCCTGATCGCGAACGGCGGCAAGCTCGTCACCCCGCACGTGCTGATGGACGTCGAGAACCCGAACGGGACGGCGGTGCCCGTGCCGGCGATCCCGGCGCCGCAGCAGGTCGCCGTCGACCCGGCCGCGCTCCGCGTCGTCCAGCAGGGGCTGTACGAGGGGACGCACATGCCGTTCGGGACGTCGTACGCCGTCTTCGGCTCGTTCCCCGTCCCGATCGCCGGCAAGACCGGGACGGCCGAGAAGGTCGTGTCGCTTCCCGGCTACCTCGGCACCCAGAACCAGTCGTGGTGGTGCGGCTACGGGCCGGTCACCTCGGCGAAGCTCGTCGTCTGCGCCGTGATCGAGAACGGCGGCCACGGCGGCACCGCGGCGGCGCCGGCGGCCGCGCAGGTCTTCTCGAAGTTCTTCCACGTCAAGCTCACCCAGAACGGGCCGATCCACTCCGACTGATGCTCGAGTACGCGGGATCCCAACGGACGGGGGTGCGCGACCGGCGCGAGGGGCCGGCGCTCGTCGCGGTCCTCGGCTCGCTCGACTGGGTGCTGCTCGCCGGCGTCGCCGGGCTCGTCGCCGTCGGCCTCTGGGGGATCGCCGGCGTGACGAAGTTCGACGTCCGCGGCAATCCGAGCTACTACCTCGACCACCAGATCGTGTACGCGGCGATCGGCGGCTTCGCGCTCGTCGTCGCGACGCTCGTCGACCCCGACCTGTACCGCCGCTACTGGCGCGCGATCTTCATCGGCACGATCGGGCTGATCGCGATCGTGCTCGTCGCCGGCCGCGCGGCGCGCGGCTCGACGCGCTGGATCAACGTCGGCTTCTTCACCTTCCAGCCGTCGGAGTTCGGGAAGCTCCTGTTCGTGCTCGCGCTCGCCGGCTTCATCGCCGAGCGGTCGCGGCGCATCGACGAGGTGGGGACGACACTCCGCGTGATCGGGCTCGGGCTGATTCCGGTCGCGCTCGTGTTCGCCCAGCCGGATCTCGGCACGGCGCTCGTCTACCTCGCCGCGCTCGGCGCGATGCTGTTCGTCGCGGGGACGCCGTGGCGGCACCTCGCCGCGATCGGGCTGCTCGCCGTGCTGCTCGCGGTCGGCGTCCTCTGGGCCGGGCCGGCGGTCGGCGTCGACGTCCTCCACGGCTACCAGAAGGAGCGCCTGACCTGCTTCACGCATCCGTCCTCGTGCTCGAGCAAGGCCGGCGGCTACAACCTCGAGCAGTCGATCGCCGCGGTCGGCGCGGGGCAGGTGGAGGGGCGGGGCGTGAAGGGCGCCACGCAGACGCGGCTCAACTTCCTGCCGGAACACCACACCGACTTCGTCTTCGCCTCGTTCAGCGAGCAGCGTGGCTTCATCGGCGCGTCGATCCTGCTCGCGCTCTACCTGCTCGTGCTCTGGCGGGGCCTGCGCGTCATCACCGTCGCGCGTGACCTCTACTCCGCGGTCATCGCCGGCGGGATCGTCGTCGCGCTCCTCTTCCAGCTGTTCGTCAACGTCGGCATGACGATGGGGATCGCGCCGATCACCGGCATCCCGCTCCCGTTCGTCAGCGTCGGCGGCTCGTCGATGATCGCGAACCTCGCCGCCATGGGCGTGCTGCTCGCCGTGTACGCGCGCGGCCGCACGGCCCGGCCCGGGCGGCGGCGCTAATGGGGCTCTCGGTCGACGTCCGGCTCATCCGCAGGGTCATGTGGGAGCTCAACGAGCCGGCCGAGCAGCCGAGGCCGCTCGTCGTCGGCGGCGCGCGCGAGCTCGCCGCGGCGCTCCGACGGGAGCTGGCCCGCGGCGCGAAGCCCGGCGGCGTGCGCGACGACGACGCTCCCGAGGGGGCCGGGATCCTCGTCTACGTGCTCGGCGGCGAGCCGACCGAGGAGGACCGGCGGGCGTTGCTCCGCGCGCGGAGCGCGCGCGTGCCGGTCGTCGTTGTCGTCGCCGGACGGGCAGGCGAGGAGCTCTCGCTCCCGTGGGTGCTCGCGACGGACGTCCTCCGGGTCGCCCCGGGCGAGGGCTTCCCGATCCCGGAGATCGCCGAGGCCGTCGCAAGGCGGCTCGGGAACGAGGCCGCCGCGCTCGCCGGCCGCCTGCCGGTGCTACGCGGCCCGGTCTCCGAGGAGATCGTCACGGCGTTCGCCCGGAAGAACGCCGTGGTCGGCGCGGTCGTGTTCGTACCGGGCGCCGACCTGCCGGTGCTGACCCTGAACCAGATCCGGATGCTCGTACGGCTGGGCCAGGCGCACGGGCGGGACACCGGCCGCGACCTGCTCACCGAGTCGGCGGTGACCGTCGCCGCCGGCCTCGGCCTCCGGGCGCTCGCGCGGCAGCTGCTCGACCTCGTTCCGGGAGCGGGGTGGGCGGTGAAGGGCGCCGTTGCGTATGCGGGCACACGCGCGCTCGGGGAGGCCGCGGTCCGGCGGCTCGGCAGCGCCCTCGAAGTCGAAGGAGCGCCAGGCGGCGATGGCGACGACGCCTCCTAGGCCGCGGCCGGCCGCAGCTTCGCCCGGCGGGCCCTGATCGCGCGCATCCGCTGCGTCAGGCGCGCCCACGCCCACGGCTCGACCTCGCGGTAGCGCGACTCTGTCTGTCCCCGCGTCGCGTCGAGGTATTCGAACCAGGCGTCGGCCTCCTCGATGAGCAGAAGCTCCTCGGCCTCCTGCTTCCCCGTCACGGCGTTACCTCCCGGATCGACGATGCGGCGGATCGTAGGTCCCAAGTCGGACGGCACTGCTCGGACGGCACCGGCGGCCGGGCCGTCCGGTGGGGTCGCTGCTACGCTGAGGCGGAAGGCATATGCCGACTGTTTTCGATCCCATCCACCAGCGCGCGCGCCGTCCGGAGGCCTCGGATGTCGCCGTCGCGCGCTTTCCACAAGGAGTTTTCGCTTGCCCTGGTTCCGCCGACGGAAGAAGGATTCCGACGACACGGCCCGCTCGACCGAGCCGGCCGCACCCGTTTCCCAGGCTCGTCCCGAGCCCGTAGAGCCCGCGCCGGCCGCCGATGCCGCGGCCGACCCGACCGATCCCACCAAGCCGAAGCGCCGCCGCGGCAGTCGCGGCGGGCGCGGCCGAAAGAAGCCCGGCGCCCCCGAGGCCGCCGCCGACGCCGCCGAGAAGCCCGCGAAGGCCGAGCGCAAGCAGGCCGAGCGCAAGCCGGCCGAGCGGAAGCAGCCGGAGCGCAAGCAGGAGCGGAAGACGCTCTCGCAGCGCCAGGAGCGCCGCCAGAACCAGCCGCGCCGCCGCCAGCCGCAGCGGCGCGCGCCGCTCCCGGCGGCGAAGCGCGAGCTGATCGTCTCCGTCGACGTCGGCGAGCAGCGCGTCGCCATCCTCGAGGACGACAAGGTCGCCGAGGTCTACCTCGAGCGGCCGGACCGCCGCTCGATCGCCGGCAACATCTACCTCGGCCGCGTCGACAACGTCCTCCCCGGGATGGAGGCCGCGTTCGTCGAGATCGGCCTCGAGAAGAACGGCTTCCTCTACGTCGACGAGATCGTCGGCCCGGAGCTCGAGCGCGGCCACGGCCGCAAGATCCAGGACCTGATCAGCAAGGGCCAGACGATCCTCGTCCAGGCGGTCAAGGACCCGATGAAGACGAAGGGCGCACGGCTGACGACGCAGATCTCGCTTCCGGGCCGCTTCGTCGTCTTCGTCCCGCAGGGCGAGGGGCTCGGCGTCTCGCGCCGGCTCGAGGACGACGAGCGCGCGCGGCTGAAGGAGATCCTGCGCAAGCTCGAGGTCAAGGAGGGCGGGATCATCGTCCGCACCGCCGCCGAGGGCGCGTCCGAGGAGGACATCGAGCGCGACCTCGTCTTCCTCCAGCGGCTGTGGCGCTCGATCCAGGCGAAGGCGAAGGCGACGGCCGCGCCCGAGCTCATCTACCAGGAGGCCGAGCTGCCGCTCCGCGTCACCCGCGACCTGTTCACCGGCGACTTCGTCAAGGCGTACGTCGACAACGACCAGGCGTTCAAGCGGATCACCGGCTACCTGAAGAAGACCTCGCCGCACATGGTCGAGCGCGTCGTCCGCTACAAGGACAAGACGCCGCTGATGGAGCACTTCGGCGTCGAGCAGGAGATCAAGTCGACGCTGAACCGCCGCGTCGACCTCCCGTCCGGCGGCTACCTGATCTTCGACTACGCCGAGGCGTTCACCGTCATCGACGTCAACACCGGCCGCTTCGTCGGCTCGCGCGGCCGGAACTCCGCCGGCCGGCTGGAGGACACGATCACGAAGAACAACCTCGAGGCGGTGAAGGAGGTCGTCCGCCAGCTGCGGCTGCGCGACATCGGCGGGATCATCGTCATCGACTTCATCGACATGGCGAACCCGAAGAACCGGGCAACGGTCGAGGAGGCGCTGCGGACGGAGCTCGAGCGCGACCGGACGAAGACGTACGTCGTCGAGATCTCGCCGCTCGGCCTCGTCGAGATGACGCGCCAGAACGTCACCGACGGGCCGCGCGAGGTGATGACGAGGAAGTGCCCGACCTGCGGCGGCGACGGGATCGTCTACTCCGAGGCGTCGGCGGCGATCGACGTCGAGCGGCGGCTGCGGGCGATCGCCGCGGGCTCGCGCAGCCAGGCCTTCCGGGTCGAGCTGGCGGAGCCGATCGCGAGCGCGCTCATCGGGCCGGGCGCGGTGCGGCTGATCGAGCTCGAGGCGATGACGAAGAAGCGGTTCTTCCTCGTCGGCAAGCCCGACACCCATCTCGACCACCTCGTCGTGCTCGCCGAGGGCAAGCTCGCGGATCTCGCCCCGACGGCGCCGGTCGCCGAGGGCGCCGAGCTCCAGCTGCAGCTCGTCGAGGTCGACCGCCACGACGCGGCCGCGGCCGTCGGCAAGGTCGACGGCTTCGACATCGTCGTCGGCGACGCGGGGTCGCTCGTCGGCAAGAAGCCGAAGATGCGCGTGGAGCGCGTGCTCGACGGCGTCGCGTACGCCTCGCTCGTCCGCCGCGGCGGGAAGAAGCCCGCCGAGCCGCTGACGGCGGAGGGCGAGGCGGAGAAGCCGACCCGGAAGCCGCCGGCGCGGAAGGGCGCCGCCGAGGCGGCCGCGGCCGAGCCGGAGACCGTCGAGGAGGAGGAACCCGCCGCCGAGGAGGCGCCTGCGGCGACCGCCGAGGAGACGGAGCTCGTCATCGAGGAGCTCGCTCTCGAGGAGGAGGCGGAGGCGGCCGAGAAGGCTGCCGAGGCCGAGGAAGCAGCGGCGGCGGCGACCGCGAAGAAGAAGACGCGGCGCGGCTCGCGCGGCGGCCGCAAGCGGAAGAAGCCGGCGACGGCCGCCGGGGCCGCCGTGGAGGTCGAGGCGGAAGCCGAAGGCGAGCCCGAGCCCGAGGTCGAGGCGCCGGCGCGCGCCGTCACCATCCACGTCCCGGACGAGGATCTCGGCCGCCCGGCCGAGGAGGACGGGCAGCCCGGGCAGCCCGAGGAGCCGGCGGCCGACGCGTCGGGCGAGCCGGCGGCGGACGGGCAGCCGAAGAAGAAGCGGACGCGGCGCGGCTCGCGCGGCGGCCGCAAGCGGAAGAAGCCCGCGGCCGCGTCGGCGAACGGGGCGGGTCCCGAGTCGGAGGCCGCCGAGGAGCAGGCGGAGGCCGCCGAGGCGGAGCCGGAGCCCCTCGAGGCGCCCGAGCTCGAGCCGGAGCCGTCGCCGAACGGCGAGCCCGCGGAGGAGTGGGGCTACGTCCCCATGTCCGAGTGGGCCGACGACCTCGACGCATCCCGGTAAGGACGGCCGTTCGCTACACTGCGCCCGTTCGCGGGCCGCGCTCCGTACCGGAGAGGCCCGCGTTTCCACGCCATGAGCTACGCGATCATCGCCGTCGGTGGGAAGCAGTACCGCGTCCGGGAGGGCGAGCGGTTGCTCGTGGACCGGCTCCCGACGGGCGAGGGGAAGACGTTCGAGCCGCGCGTCCTGCTCGTCGGCGGCAACGGCGCTCCCGACCTCGAGCCGTCGACGACCGTCACCGCGCGCGTCGTCGGCCATGTGCTCGGCGAGAAGGTCCGGATCGGGAAGGCCAAGCGGCGCACCGGCTACAAGCGGCGCACCGGCTACCGCAGCCGGCTGACGCAGATCGAGATCGAGGCGATCGGCGCCGGCGGGCGCAAGGCCGCCGCGACGAAGGAGGCCGCGCCGAAGGCGGAGGCTGCGCCGAAGGAGGCGCCGATCCAGGAGGCGCCGAAGGCGGAGGCTCCCGCTCCCGCGCGCCAGGCGCATCCGCCGAAGGGCTACGAGGAGCTGACGGTCGCCCAGATCGCGGAGGCGGCGCCCGGCTGGCGGCGCCCGAACCTCGAGGCGGCGCTCGAGTACGAGCGTGCGAACGCGAACCGGAAGGGCGCGATCGCCGCGCTCGAGTCGGCGCTCGCGGAGAAGGAGAGCCACTGATGGCACACAAGAAGGGACTCGGCTCGTCGCGTAACGGCCGCGACTCGAATCCGCAGATGCTCGGCGTGAAGATCTTCGCCGGCCAGGACGTCACCTCCGGGATGATCCTCGTGCGCCAGCGCGGCACGCGCTTCCGCCCGGGGCCCGGCGCCGGCATCGGCAAGGACGACACGATCTTCGCGACGCGAAGCGGCGTCGTCTCGTTCCGGCAAAGCGGTGAGAAGCGGTACATCAGCGTCGACGACGCCGCTTCGGCCTGACGGAACTTCGCGCGGACGAGAGCGCGGTCTCGTCCGCGCTCCGTGCTGCTCGCTCGAGATGCTCTTGGCGAGGCTCGCTGGCGTTCGGCCGGTG
>Ga0335070_10003530_pt1 | contig 18260 bp, 11 predicted proteins | sample Lox_Sample_13_FD_206722 | JGI IMG/M metagenome (GOLD analysis project Ga0335070, IMG submission 206722) | Soil microbial communities from Loxahatchee National Wildlife Refuge, Florida, United States - Lox_Sample_1.3 | ecosystem: Environmental > Terrestrial > Soil > Wetlands | place: USA...
TCGGTTTTCGGCATCTTATTGAATGCAGAGAGTCTGTCCGAAAGAGCCTTTTCGAATCCCACTCTCTCCGCCAAGCTATTGAAAATAAATTAGTTGGTTGCGTTTTTGAGACGTTCCGCATCCACTCTCCGCATTTCTTTTCGTCTTTGAAATGAGCGACATGCCGTGAGCCGCGCTCCCAGGAATTCCGATAAGGAGAAAAAACGACTCAGAATCGGTCCTTCCATCCGCGGCAAGAGCTTGCGAGACCTCAACTGATTAGGAGGAGTTCTTCCCGAGAGGCGGCTATTAACGGTGGTTGGCAGCCAGAAGAATGCTCTACGCCTTGCGAACCGAGACAACGGTGGCAGTGTAGCGGTCGGCTCGCAGCAGGGAGACACTGTACTCAATCGGGATGCGCTGTACATCGTAGGTCGTTTCTTTGATCGAAAGGAGCGCACTTCCGGGCGACGTCAGCAAGATGCGCGCTTCTTCCTCGCCGGCAGTGACCGCGCCGATCACTTCCTCCGCCCAATGCAGCTTCCGCCGGTAGACGTTTTCGAAAACATGGTAGAGGGACTGCTTGGCCAGGTCTTGTTTCTCAATTCCCGAGAAGAGGCGAACCGGCAAATGACTGGTGACGACTGCGACCGGTTTCTTGTTTACGAAACGAAGGCGCTGCAGACAGTAGGTCTTCTCACCCGCAGCCAGTTTAAGGGCTTGGGCGGTCTCAGGATCCGGCTCCTCTACCTCAAGGGCCAAGACTTTCGCTGACGGGACCAACCCGCGCCGCCGCATTTCTTCGCTGAAGCCGCGCAGCTGCTGGAAGTCCCACGGGACGCGCCCAGACCCGACGATCGGCCGTTTTCCTTTGGCCATAATCAATAGACCTTCGGAGCGCAATTTCTGGAATGCCTGACGGACAGGCATTTTGCTGATGCCTAACGTGCGGGCCACTTCGCCTTCGGAGCAGAAAATCTCTCCCTCGTGAATTTCGCCGCCTTTTATCAGGTTGCGCACCTGGTCGACGATTTGCTCGTAGTAGGGGACGAAACTGGCACTGTCGATCACCAGGTCCAGAGACTCGGTTTTGGGTGTCTCGCCTCGCTCGCTTCTGGAAGCGATCGTTTGTTTAGCCGGCATGGATACATAGTATACAACGTTTATATGTTAGTTGGAATAGGTTCTCTCGCGGATATTCTGCTGGCGAGGTGATCGTCTTATAAGTAGCACATAATAAATGTGTTAGTCGACTATTTCGCCCGCGTCTCTCGCCCCTGCGTCTTCTCTTGTCAAAATAAAGATTGACAACATATATACATATGATGTTCTCGTGTTGGCATGCTCGAGTTTGTAGGACCACGGTTTGCATATTTTGATCTACGTAACCAGCGAACCCGGTTCTCGATCACAGACGCAGAGTACGGGGTCGAGTAAAAATGTCGACGCGCTCGGGATGCACGATGGTTGCGACGCTCATCGTCCTGGCATGCCTGTCGGCTGTGGCGCAGGATGGCTCGCGCCCCGCGCTTCGTGGCTCGTTCCTGCAACCGGCCTTGGGGGATGCGTGGACGTTGCAGCAATGGCGCAACGAGTTCCACTACATGAGGAAAGCTGGACTTGATCAGATGGTCCTGCAGTGGACCGCCGACAGCAAGGGAAAGACCACTATCTATCCCTCCGTGCTCGCCGGCTATACGCAGAACACGCAACATGATGTCGTCGATCGAGCCCTCGATGCGGCGGACGCCAGCGGCGCACGAGTCTACCTCGGCCTGCAAATCAACGACGACTGGTGGACGATCTACCTGTCTGAAAAATCCTGGCTCGAACACGAGGCCAAGCTTGCCAACGCGTTGGCCGACGATCTCTGGAAGCGCTACAGCCACCACAAATCTTTGGCCGGGTGGTATCTAGGATTTGAAGTAGACAACACGGCAACCACTTCCGCGGAGTGGGACAACCTGGTCGCTTTCTACCGGGTCGTGGGCAATCACCTTCACAAACTCACGGCGGGCAAACCGATCCTGATTTCGCCGTTCTTCAGCGCTACCGCAGACCTTTCTCCTTCCCAGTGGCAAACCATGTGGGAGTACATTCTGAAACGCAGTCCCCTCGACATTCTCGCCCTGCAGGATGGAGTGGGTGCGGGGCATACCACGAAGAATGATCTGCCCGCTTGGTTCAGCGCCGTTGGGAATGCGATTCAGAATTCCCGTCCGCAGATGCAATTCTGGGCTGACACGGAAACCTTCAACAGGGACAGCGAACCCCAGGTAATCCATTCGATCGTGAACGATATGCGTGCGGTAGAGCCCTACGTCAGCAGTTATCTCAGCTTCAGTTTCAATCACTATTTGAGTCCGCAGCAAGTAAACCCGCTGTACTACGAGACGTATCTGAAGTATCTCGCGACCGGAAAGGTTGAGTGCGTGCATCCGACGATGCCGATGAACCTGAACAGCGTGGCCGTGGATTCCACGAGGATTCGTCTCGCCTGGCGTGCCTCTACGGACAACATAGGCGTGGTCGGCTACAAGATTCGCCGGGACGGCAAACATGTAGCGACGTTGTACGACGCGACGGCGACTTGCGTGGATTCCGGACTCGATTCCAGCACCACCTACACCTATGAGATTAGGGCATTCGACGCGGCTGGGAATGAATCCACCGTAAGCAATCCAACAACGGCGACGACACCGGAGCCTCATCTGTATCCGACCAACATTTCTTTGGACAAGCCATACACCGCGACAATGCCGGCGAATGCCAGCTATCCCGATACGGGTGGCCGCGAGTTGACCGACGGTATTTTAGCCTCGACCGACTACGCCGATCCCGCATGGCAGGGCAGAGCCACCACCAACATCTATTCATTCACCATCGATCTTGGCGCTAAGCAGGTCATTAGGGAAATCCGCAGCGACTGGTTTCAGGACAAGCCGTCGGGAATTTTCCTGCCAAAGCAACTCACCTGTCTGGTATCTGACGACAATGTGAACTTCACAGTAGCGGGTGCGGTGAATCGGCCCTCGCCTAGCGATGAAAATCTGGCGAGGTGGTACACCCTGACAGACTTGACCGGTGTAAACGGTCGCTATGTAAGGGTTCTAGTCAAGCCAGGATGGAACGCGGGTTGGACTTTTCTCGACGAGATCGAAGTGCGCCAGTAGTACTGTGAGCGCAAGAAGCAGGAGGCAAGCACGGTGCAGAACATGAGAACAATTCGGCTGATCGGGGTTGGCACGATCGCCTGCGCGATTCTTCTAGTGCAGGCGCCGCGTCTGTCAGGTCAGCAGTCGAATCCAAAGTCGACTACCGCTGCAACGATCAGGAAGTTGCCGCCGGTTCATCTCGACGGCCAGTACTTCACGCGGGACGGCAAACGGTTTCTGCCCGTGGGAGCGCACTGGGTGCCCGCGAAGGCGGCTATGCAGTGGCCGGTTCAGTGGGATCCAGTCGACATCGAAGCCGACTTCGCGAAGATGCACGAACTCGGTTACAGCATCGTCCGTTTCGACATGATGTGGGCATGGTTTGAGCCACGGCCCGGCGACTATAACCCGGTCGCATTTCAGCAACTCGACTACTTTGTTTCGTTGGCGCACAAATATCAGATATACCTTCACCCATCCTTATTTATTGGCGGAGAAGTCGGAGAAGCCTATTGGGATGTACCTTGGCGGCACGGCCGCCATCCTCACTCTGATCCGGAGATGCTGAGACTCGAGACGAATCTGGCGGCTGAGTTTGGCCGCCGCTACGCCAATGAGAGCGCAATCATCGCCTGGGATCTCACCGACGAGCCTCCATTCTGGATCGTGCAGGCGCAGACCACCGACGCTATGGCGATCAACTGGACTCGTTTGATTGCGGGCGCGATTCGCCGCGAGGATAAACTTCATCCCATCGTCGTCGGGACCAGCGGAGAAGAAATCGGGCATGGCCCGTTCCGGCCCGACAATATTGCCAAGGAAGTCGATTTCTTCAGCGTGCACCCCTTCACAATTTATAGCTCCGATCTTTTTCCCGATCCCATGCTTTCGGAGCGCGGAACCTACGGCGCGGCATTCGAGATTGCATTGTCCAATGGGGCCGGGCATCCCGCGATGATCCACGAGATGGGCGGCTCGACCGCGCAGTACTCGCCCGAACGAGTGGCTCTTTACGATCGCCTGCAAATGTATTCCGGGTTAGCCGCAGGATCGATTGGCGTCGATCTTTGGTGCTACACGGATGCATCACCGGAGCAGTATCACAAAGCGCCCTATTTGCGAACTCCGCAAGAGACGCGTTGGGGCATGACGACCTGGGATCGTCAGGACAAGCCTCTGGCTACTGAGTTCAAGCGGTTTTCAAAGATCGTAAGTCAACTCGATCTGACTGGTATGAAGCCGGCTCCGGCCGAGGTTGCCATTCTCATTCCCGGTGAATGGGCGCGAACGCATGGCGATTTTTCGCGCTTCGGCCTGACCGGGCCTGAGGTTACACCGTATGTTTCCACGTTCGATGGCGATGCTATTCCCGGGCAGGCCGCGCCCAGTACGAGCTCAGAGAATTCATGGCTGATTAGTTCGGCATTGAACTCGTTTATCCTCGCGCACCGCGCAGGCCTGAAAGCAGATTTCCCCCGCGAGTATGACGACTGGGCGAAACGCCCGATGCTGTTCCTGCCTTCTCCACTGACAAGCACTGCCAGCGTAATCGCGCACGTGCATACCGATTTCTATGAGAAAGCAAGAAGGTATGTAGAGAATGGCGGATTTCTATACGCGTCGGTTGCCGCCGACGCTGCCATCCCCGACATGGAAACGATTTTCGGCGCGCGACTGGTGGATACCGCGGTGGTCTCGGATGTCACCTTGAAGATCGTTGAGCCCTTTGGCGGCCTCAAGCCGGGTGACATCTTCCACTACTCCGCCTCCGGCGCGAATCCGCGCGTCTGGGGCGCGTTGCTTGAGGTTAAGGGCGGGAAGGTCATCGCCGTCGATCAAGATGGACGGCCTGCTCTCATCGCAAACACACTCGGTTCGGGAAAGACGCTGCTCTCCGCCTATCCGATCGAAACTTATCTTGCGAATACCCCGGCGGCATTTGAAAAGCCAGAGAGCACTCATCGCATTTATGAGGCGTTTCGTGATTGGACCGGAGTGAAGCCGACGTTTCAGAGCGATCAGCCATCAGTGGAAGTGACGTCGTTGCGCGGAGACGACCACGGATATGCGGTGGTCGTGAATCACAGCGCGCAGGCGTTGAACGCGGAGATCACAACATCGTTAACCGTCAAATCGCTCCGTCAGATTGGATCGGAGAATTCCAAACCGCTGGCTCTCACAGGGAATACCTGGAAGATGGACCTGGAACCCTACGAAGCGGTCTTCGTGGAGTGGAAGTAAATGGTGGAAGGAAACGGCGTGATTGGCGCAGTGGATATCGGTGGCACGAAGATCGCGGTTGGACTGGTGGATGACGCGGGTCGCGTGCTGTTGCGCGCCGAGTGCCCGACCGATCCAGACAGTGGCTACACGGCCGCCCTTGAGCGGACGCAAGAAATGCTCCGCGCCTTGTCATCCACCGCTGGCGTAAAGCTGGCTGGCATCGGGATTGGGAGCACTGGTCCTGTTGATCCGTTCACGGGCGAGATCGGAGAAGTCAATTTCTTCCCCGCGTGGAAGGGCAACAACCCCGTCGTCGATCTGGCGCGAAGCTTCGGCGTGCGCGTCGCCATGGAAAACGATGCGGATGCCGCAGCTCTGGCCGAGGCGGCGTGGGGCGCGGGGAAGGGCAAGACGAGCTTGATCTATGTGACCGTAGGAACTGGTATCGGTGCCGGCGTCGTTCTCCAGGGACAGCTTTATCGCGGCGTGGATGGTGCACACCCGGAGATCGGCCATCACGTGATCGAGTCTTCCGGGCCAGCATGCGTATGTGGTTTTCACGGGTGCTGGGAATCGCTCGCGGCGGGCCCTGCAATGGTCGGTTGGGTCCAGGGCAGGATGTCTGCGGACTACCCGCATCGCGCTGACCTGACTGCGAAACGAATCTACGAACTCGCCGACGAGGGGGATTCATTGGCGCTCGAGGCGTGCGAGCGGGAGGCTCACTATCTCGGGCTGGGGTTGGCGAATCTGGTCACGCTATTCACGCCGAACGCCATTGTGCTCGGCGGCAGCGTAATGAAGAGCGCCGCCCGCTTTCTCGACAGAATTCGAGCAACGATCGCCCGCTTTTGTCGCCTCGTACCCTCTGAAAAAACCGAGTTGACCTTGGCCTCTCTGGGCGACGATGCCAATCTCATCGGTGCTGCTCGAGTTTGGCATCACCGCTTTGCGCGAGAGGAGGAACACCGTGCTTGAGGATCTCGCGATCATCGAAGGCGAATATCTTCGGGACATCCTTCATCAGCCCCAGGCTCTGGAGAACACTCTCGGAGTCCTGGAAACGTCGAAGTCCTTGCAGGACGTTGCAGCGCGATTGAACAAAGGCAAATTCGACCGAGTGGTGTTGACCGGGATGGGCTCTTCGTTTCACGCCCTTCATCCGCTGAACCTGCAACTGATCAGTCACGGTATCACGTCGCTGATGGTCGAAACATCCGAACTGGTGCACTACAACAAGCGACTCTTTGATCCTAAGACTCTGATTGTTGCCGTTTCGCAGTCCGGACAGAGCGCAGAGATGGTGCGCCTCGCGCAGACGACCCATAAACGCTGCACAACGATCGGGGTGACCAACACACCCGGCAGTGTGCTGGCCGAACATGCGAACGCTGCAGTGTTGACCAATGCCGGCAGTGAATTTTCCGTGTCCTGCAAGACGTATGTCACGGCGCTCATGGCGTTGAAATGGCTCGGAGATGTCTTGTGTGAACGCAATCTTCGCCTCACACGCAAGGAACTGAAGGAAGCGTGTCCCGCCGTCGCTGCGTATCTCGCGGACTGGAAGGATTATGTTTGCAGCCTTTCTCTGGCTCTCAAGAATACGCATCACCTGTTTCTCGTCGCGCGTGGAGCGTCGTTGGCAAGCGCCGGCACCGGCGCTCTGATCATTAAGGAGTCCGATCATTTTCCCGCGGAAGGCATGAGCAGCGCCGCTTTCCGGCATGGGCCGTTCGAAATGCTGGGAACCGAAACGTTCGTGCTCGTTTTCGCCGGTGACGCCAAGACTCGCGCCTTGAACCGGCGCCTGCGCGACGACATTCGTCAGCAGGATGGAAATTCCGAACTCGTGGATAAAGATGCTTCCTTACCAGCGTTCAGTATCGCGGAGCACGGCCCAGGCACCCGCCAAATTCTGGAAATTCTGCCCGTACAGATGGTCACGCTGGCATTGGCAGCTCGATCTGGGCGGGAAGCGGGCCGCTTCGAATTTGCGACCAAAGTGACAACAACAGAGTAAGAACGCCCGGAAGGACTTGTGACAATGGCACGAAATCGCTACATGGTCGGTTTGGTCTTCCTGACATTCTTCGTGATGTCGCTGTTGACCAACATCCTGGGCCCGATCGTGCCTGACATCATTACGAGCTTCGGTGTCAGCTTGGCGGCAGCGGCCGTGCTGCCCTTCTCCTTCTTTATCGCTTATGGCGTGATGTCGATCCCTGCCGGATTCTGGGTGGAACGCTTTACGGAAAAACCGGTCATGATCGCCGCGTTTTTGGCTGGTACGCTCGGATCTCTCAGTTTTGCTCTCTTTCCTACCTACCATGTTGCGGTCGTGTCGTTGTTCATTATGGGCGCAGGAATGGCGACGCTCCAGGTAGCCATCAATCCGCTACTGCGCGTCGCAGGCGGCGAAGAGCATTTCGCATTCAACTGCGCGTTTGCCCAATTGATCTTCGGTTCCGCCTCATTCGCCAGCCCGCGAATCTACTCCTATCTCGTAGAGAACCTGGGCAAGCCTTCCGCCAAAGGCAATCTGCTGCTCGATACTCTCGGCAGGCTGACGCCGTCGACTCTTCCCTGGGCTTCGATGTACTGGATTTTTGCCGTCTTCACGATCCTGATGATTCTCGTGCTGGGGTTCGCGCGCTTTCCCCGCGTCGAACGAACAGGGGAAGAGACAGCCGGCTCAGTCCAGATGTACGGGAGCCTTCTGCGCAAGCCGATGGTGTGGATGTTCTTCCTCTGTGTCTTTGCCTACGTGGGTTGTGAGCAAGGCACAGCCGACTGGTCTTCCAAATTTCTCGATCAATATCACGGCTATGACCCGCACACGACCGGAGCGACTGCCGTCTCCTGGTTCTGGGGAATGCTGACGGCCGGATGCTTCATCGGTATGGGTCTGCTTAAGCTTTTCGACAGCCGCAAGGTGCTCATTGGATTTTCCGTTGGTGCGCTGCTCTGTCTCACGGCAGCGCTGTTTGGACCCGCTCGCGTTTCCCTGATTGCGTTCCCGGTTATCGGACTCTTCGCTTCGATCATGTGGCCCGTGCTCGTTTCCCTGGCTTTGAACTCCGTCTCTGAACACCACGGTCCTTTCGCAGGAATTCTCAGCACAGGAATCATGGGCGGAGCAGTCGTGCCCTTGATCATTGGGCGTATTGGAGATTTCGCGGGTCTCCGTACTGGGATGGCTTTTCTGTACCTGACCTTCGGGTGCGTTCTCAGCGTGGGCTTTTGGGCTCGACCCATCATCACGAATGCCACGGTCTTGCATCGTGAAAGCGGAGTTGAAGCCATGCCGGACGGCGTGAGGGCGAAATGACTTCGGGAAGAAACTGCAAAGGACGAACGCTAGCGAGACGAAGGTGGATGGTTGCCGTCATAAGCGCGATCTGCACGCTCGGCGCCTCCTGTTGTGCGCAGACCATACCCGAGCCAATCCACGGTGTGACCGTCGACGACAAAAACGATATTCGCGACAAGGCATTCACGGCAAAGCTGCTCGATTCGCTGAGTCATCTATCCGTGAAGCCCACAGTGAGAGTCGTCTACTCGCCCGGGAAAAAGGATGGATACTTCGCAGCGAGTTCCTATCTCGACGCCACGCGGCAGATCAAGAGCGTCGGCTACGTCTTCGGCCAGCCCGTGGATTCCTTTTACATGCGATGCTTCACCCCTGCGGAGCACCTTGCCCGTTTCAAAGACTACGTCACCACGCTGGGCTCAGTGGTGGACATCTGGGAAGTGGGAAATGAAATCAACGGCGAGTGGCTCTCTGGAAAGACAAAAGGCTGTTCTCCCAAAGCATCCGTGAAGTCCACGTCACCGGCCGACGTCGTGACCAAAATGACGGACGCCTATGACTATCTCAAGTCGCAAGGCCAAGTCACGGCGCTCACGCTCTACTACAACACGCCATGCGGAAAACCTGCTGCCAACGAGATGTTCACGTGGGCAAATGCGAACGTACCAACTCGCATAAAGAACGGCCTGGACTACTTGTTTGTCAGCTATTACGAAGTGGACTGCAACGGGCATAAGCCGGACTGGCAGAGGGTGATCAGCCAGCTGGCGACGATGTTTCCCAACTCAAAGCTAGGCATTTCGGAGTTCGGATGGTCGGAAAAGAAACCGTCCGAAGCAGTTGTGAAGGACCTGGTGCAACGTTACTACGCCATTCATCCCAGCGTTTCGAACTGGGTGGGCGGAGGTTTCTATTGGGAGTTTGCCATCGACATGGTTCCTTACGATCCATCTCCAGACTCGTTGTGGAACACGATTAATACAGCGATGGCAAACCAGAAATAGCGCATTCAACTTTCGATGAGGAGCCTAAATGTTCAGCACGATTCATAAGTTCCGAGTTCTGACGGCAGTGACGCTTTTCATTCTTATCATGGCCGGAGTTGTCTTCTCGCAGGAACATCCCAAGGCAGTCCCGTACCTCAAGCTCACCACTCCACGACACGTGCTTCCTGACGCGCAAAAGTGGGAGGAGGGCGAGTTCCCGCACACCATGTCGGTGCTGGAGATGAACCGCGGAGGATTTCGCTACTGGGGATGGTACGGGCTGAATGAGGGCCGCGGCATCGGCCTCGCACGGAGCAACGATCTCGTGACGTGGACCAAGTATGAGCAGAATCCCCTGTGGACGAATGCACGCTGGCCCTCGGTTCTCGCAGGAGCTGATGCGAAAGACAAAGATCTGCTCTACATGGCCATCACCCGCGATTACGATACGCCGAGTAGCCACATCGTGCTGGCCAGCTCTCGCGACGGATTTCATCTCGCCGAGTTGAAGATTCTGGTGGCAGGGGTTCCCAACCAGCGCAACCAGAATCCGAACCTCTTCCGCGATCCGCGCAACGGGCGTTTTTATCTCACCTTCTATCGCGGCAACGACAAAGATCATTTCGAGATCATTAGCAAGAGTGCCGATTCCATCATCGATCTGGACAAAGCCCCCGAAAAACTCTTGCTTAAGTCCGAGACGACGATCGCGGCTCCCACGTTGCTGTATCTCCAAAATGCGGTCAGCCTTGGAGGAAAAAAGACCGGGACGTATTTTCTTGCCACCGAGATCTATCCGCACCGTTACACCGATGACCCGGAAGGAGAGTGGCAGGTAAAGATCTTCACTGCGGACTCACCCGATGGCGATTTCCAGCCTGTGGAAGCCAATCCCATTATGCGCGGGCAGCGCGCATGCCTGTTCCAGCACATCTTTAACGGCAGGTTTTACGGCTATGACTGTCATCTGGAGACGCCCGATCACTGGGTGCTTGAGGAAGTCGAAGCACCGTTGCCTTAAGCAACGCGCGCCGAGCTCTGCGACGCCAGCGGCGTTCAGGCGCCAATAGACGCTAGAGATCAAGGAGACTGCTATGACCGAATCCACTTTGTCTAATGTCATATTCCATCGAACCAGTAAAGCGGCGGTCCTGCGCTTGGTTGCCATCGTATCTTTCTTGGCGTTTCTGGCCTTCTTCCAGTGGGCGGTTCCGGTTCAGGCCCAGCTCTACGCCGGCTCTGTCACCGGCGTTGTTGCTGACCAGTCGGGAAGTATGGTCTCCGGGGCGGACGTGACGCTGGTAGATGCGGAAAAGGGTTTCACCTTCGCGTCCAAGACCGACGCCGACGGCCGCTATCTTTTTCGTTCGGTGGCGCCTGGTACTTATAACATCTCGGTCAAGGCTGCCGGATTCAAAGACCAAAGCCGAAACGGCGTTCGCGTTGACGTCAGCCAGAACGTAGGTGTCGATTTCACGCTGACCGTTTTAGGCACGCTCGAGACCGTCACTGTTTCCACCACCGCTCCGTTGCTCGGCACACAGGACGCGGTCAGTGGGCAGGTGGTCGACCGGAAGCTCATCAACGACCTTCCGCTGAATGGGAGAGGCGTTTTCAATCTGGCATTCCTGGCGCCAGGCGTTACTGAGGTGGATGCCGCGTGTATGGGGTGCTCCGCGAACAACTTCATTTCCAATGGCAGCCGAAACGCCACCGCCGACATCCTCATGGATGGAGTCACGACCACCAACTATGAGCAGAACAGCGGCATCCGCGTGGATACTTATACTCCTTCGGTAGACGCTGTCGAAGAATTCAAAGTACAGGAATCGAATTTCAGCGCTGAATTCGGTTTCAGTGGCGCCACCATCATCAATCTCGTCACGCGCTCGGGCACGAACAAATTCCATGGCAGCGCGTACGAGTTTCTGCGCCATTACAAGATGGACGCGAATAGTTATTTCAATAACCAGCAGGGGATTCCCATTCCCGCGTTGCGCCGCAACAATTTTGGCGGAACGATTGGTGGTCCCATTATCAAGAACAAGACTTTCTTTTTCTTCGACTACGAGGGCATGCGCCTGACATCGGCCGCAGGACCAGTCTTTTACGGCGTACCCAGCGACGCCGAACGGTCCGGCGACTTTGGTGAGATCTGCGGATACAACGGTGGAACGTTCGACAACCAGGGGATCTGCTCGAACTCGGCGGGCCAACTCTGGGATCCTTACTCCGGGACCTACGATCCGGCCGTGGGCGGTGCGAGACGGCAGGCACCCATCCCTTACAACAACCTCGCAACCTACACCAGCACTGTGGACGCGAACCATCCCGGTAATGAGGTTCTGGCTAACAATCCGGACGGAACTCCTTATCGTCTCCCTTCCGGAGCGGGCAACCTCGTCGATCCCGTGGCCTACAAACTCATGCAATACTTCCCCGAGCCGAACTTGAATGTCAGCAGCTCCAATTACAGTCCTTTTTTCAATCGCGTCGACTCAGGCTCAACCAGCAGCAGCAACAATCAATGGGATCTGAAGATCGATCACCGGTTCAGCGAAAAGAGCCTGCTCAGCGCAAAATATTCGCAACAAGGAAGCCATTCCACGCCATTCAACTGCTTCAACAACTTCGCCGATCCATGTTCAAGTGGGCCCATCACCGGCAGCGCACACATGTTTGCCATGAATGTCAACCATATGTTCAGCCCCACACTGCTTCTGAACGTCTCGTATGGGGTCTCGCGCGGCACATACTTCTATCCCAGCAATGCCGGTACGTTCCCCAAGGGAACCTCCGCTGTGGACCTGCTCGGAGAGCCAGCCTACATGAGATCTTCCGGTTACGATTGGTTTCCGGCAGTCGGCATCGGCGGCGGCTACGGTTCCGCCGGTCCTTACAACAACATTGGCACTGAACTCTATAGCTATGCCAAGCAGGGACAGGAGACGCATCACCTGATCGGGACGCTCGATTGGGTGAAAGGGCCGCACGAGATCAAGTTCGGCGTAGAAGGGCGGCTGCATCGCCTCAACTTCACCCAGCCGAATTATGCTCCGGGCGGATACTTCAGCTTCGATCAGACAGGTACCTCCAACTACGATCCTGGCTGCGTTCCGAATCCGCCAGATGTGAACTGTGACCCGATTGGTGGCGACGGGATGGCAAGCTTCCTGATTGGCGTGCAACCCAATTCCTGGGGCATGTATGAGATTCCGAACTCAGTGGCGAGCCAGAATTTCGAGTTCGGCGGGTTCGCGCAGGACAACTGGAAGATGAACGACAAGCTGACTCTGAACCTCGGTCTGCGCTACGAATTGGTGCTGCCGCGCACCGAGCGCAACAACGAGCTGAACTGGCTCGATCCGAATGCGGTTTCTCCCATCACCCTCAATGGCCAAAATCTGAAAGGTGGCGAGAGGTTCGCGAGTTCCGGTGACCGGCATTCTTATACACCGGACTTCAAGAATATTCAGCCCCGTTTCGGCTTCGCTTACCGCGCACTCCACAACACCGTGGTTCGAGGCGGGTATGGCATTTACTTCTCAGCTTGGCGAGGCGCGGTGGCTGGGACTTCCGGCGTTGGGCAGCAGGGTTTCGACCAGTTGTCCTACCTCGTGACCTCGTTCTGGGGAGACGGGGCGACGCCAGCTGCGCGAATGAGCAATCCATATCCCAACGGGCCAACCAAGCCTCCGGGCAGCAGCCTAGGCCTGCTGAATGACGTGGGCTATGGTGGATACGGGCCAATTCGTTACATCAGCGACAAGGTTCCCTACGAGCAGAGCTGGAGTTTCGGCGTCCAGCATGAAACCCGCGGGAACCTCGTGCTCGATCTCTCCTATATCGGCAAGAAAGGAACACATCTCTACTTTGCCAATGCCGGCAGCATCAATCATCTAGGACCTGAAGTCGAGCACTATACCAACGCTCAACTGGCCGACCTGGCATCATTCGTCGACAATCCTTTCGCCGATCCCAATCAGTCCAACGCCTCGCAGATCATCACCGATCCCAATAATCCGCTTCTCTATTCGCAAATCCAGAAGATGCAGTTGCTAATGCCCTATCCTCAATTCTTTGGATTCTCCGGGGATGAACCACCCATCGCCAATTCGATTTATCACGCGCTGCAGTTCCGAGCGGAGAAGCGTTTTTCGCATGGGCTGGAGTTTCTGGCGACCTACACGTTCTCCAAGTCGATCGACGACGCGTCGCTGACCAGCACCAACAGCGGATATTTAGGAAGTTTTGCCAGTTTGCAGAATCCGAATAATCCGGCCGGCGAACGCAGTCTCTCCTCTTTCGACATTCCTCAAGTCTTGCAGTTGAGTTACACGTACGAACTTCCGATTGGCAGAGGCAAGTTCATCGGAGGCAATCTGCACCCGGTGCTCAACGGCATCCTGGGCGGATGGCGTACCAACGGCATCTGGCGCTTCAACAGCGGCAGGCCGATCAACCCGATGCTCTACATATCTCAGAGCCTGCCCACTTATGGACCGCAACGGCCGAACCTCGTTGGCACGCCTCACCGTGCCAAAGGAAATGATTCGGACTGGATTAACCAGTACTTCACCAGCGTGGACGGCAGCGATTTCCTTGCACAGCCGGCGCAGTACGCGATAGGCACGGCGCCTCGCGCCCTGGGAGCCGTGCGCAATCCGGGCGCCGACAATGCCGACCTGTCCATATTTAAGGAGTTCGGCCTGGGCACAGTTCGTGAAGGCATGCGCATTGAATACCGTTTCGAGACCTTCAACACCTTCAACCATCCGCAGTTTTGCGGTCCCGACACTACCTTCGGCAGCCCCACGTTCGGCAAGATTTTCTATCAGTGCAACGCCCCGCGCGAGGTGCAGATGGCACTGAAGCTTTACTGGTGAGACTACGCTGCAATATCTGTTGCGGTTGCGGCTTGATTCTGAAAGTCAATCGGGCATAGAAGGCCGTTTCCTGTTCGGTCCGCGGAAGGCACTTGGGTCGTATAATCGGCTACTCGCAACTTGGAACTCTGACTCTGAGGCCATACAGATGGGACCTCCCCTCGACACGGAATGACAAGTGGAACGTTAAAGTCCGGCCACGTTCGTTGGCGTTTTCAAGCAATCACTGAAACGTGATCCGTTTGTGAACCGTTAGCACTGCTTACACTGTCTTCCATCGCTTTTGCTGTGCCCGCCGCGTTCTCTATGTTATTGAAACGCGCGAAGGGTGCTACTTTCCCACGCGCCTGGGCCATGTCTTCGGTCTGTGCTTAAAGGAGCATGCTGATTTTGCTGTTCGCATTTGCGAAACAGAACTGGCACAAGATAGGCGGTCGGTCTCAGTCGGGACCTGTCGCGTGGGTGGTCAAAACCGTCACCAATACAGATCTGCAGCAACCTACAACGCGACCCCAATGGGTCTGACTTGCATGTAGTTGGAAGGATTTACGCAGCCTTCCGAAAGCTGCAAGCTGTTGAATGTGCGGGATAGCCACAGACTGAAAAAGGCTGGCGTCGGTGGTTCAACTCTGTCCTTCGCTATTTTGTTTTCAAGGGATGAGCGAAATCGTTCCACCTGATTTGGATCCGATTGGGCTCCAGTGCTAGACTGCGCGAATGAGCGCCAAAAGGAAAACTTCGAAAAAGCCCACGAAGCTGAAGACAACCGCGCGCAAGAAGGCGACACCAGCCAAGGCGCAGAAACCTCGTAAGAAGGTGGCGAAGAAGAAGGCTGCAGCGAAAGGGAAAGAAAAAAGGAAGGTCGCGGCAGCCAAACGGCTTCGGAACAAGAGCGAGCGTATGGGTGACGCCACCGTCCCGCCCCAACGTACAGGATCGCGCTCCGGTGAACAGTCGGGAGATTTACAGGGCCTGTCCGGACTCGAAGCCGCAGATTCGGAGAGCGTCGATGAATTGATCGAGGAGGGAAACGCGTTCGAGGCCAGCGCCGTCTCTGGAGTCGAGAGCGCTGATGATGCAGATGAGAAGGAAGTCCATACGCACGAGGCGCCGGTGGATGATGTGCCCGGTGAGTATCTAGACCAAGATTAGGCATATACAACTTCTGGATCTTCCACCCTGAAGCAGCGATGTTGATCCTGTTCGTTATTATCTTCGGTTGTGATAAAGCGCTTTGGGCTGCTTGGGGCTTCGTCGGAGTTGGTTGAGCTTCGCAGCACCAGCGCTTTCTAATCACTGAATTGCAAGCTCCCAGTCGGTTCACCTGCTGTTTTGTGCCAAGCTGCACCGTCTCGCTTGTGAACTTCAGTTTCCCCTCATTCTGCGAGCAATGTCGATTACGAACTATTTCCTACACTTTCGTATTGTTTCGACTCTGATGTAGTATCTCCGGTGACGCGCGATGGACGACAATCTTTGCGCTTACTGGAGGGTCTCATGGATCGACGCCACTTTCTGAAGTCTGCCACAGCTACAGGCCTCGCACTTGGCTTGCACGCGGCGAGGGCCCACGCCTCGATCCCGGAGCACAACTGGGACAAATATGACTGGGGATCGGGCCCTCCGGTTCTCGACCGGCTTTATCAGGGGCCATTCCCTCAATACGGTCCATGTGCGGTTGTTCCCGATAGCGATGTCTCGATGATCACTTCGCCGTCGAAGGAGATCGTCAGCAATTACGGGATGGGTCTCATTGTTTATCTTTCCGACGATACTGGGCCACTCGAGGTCTCCGGCCAGAGTGAGGAACAAACGCTGGAGGAACTGGTCAAGCTGCCGTTCGTGCAGAAGATCTACCTGCGTCCCAACTGGCGGGAGATCCAGAAGCAACCGGGTCGGCTGGACTTTCCGTCGTGGTGGAAGACTGCGTTTGATTTGGCTCGCCGATACGACAAACGCATCGGCTTTCGAGTGCAACTGGAGAATCCCGACGTTCCCGATCCCGGGATGCCGGACTTTCTCCTCAACAAGGTTCCTTATGTGAAGCTCAAAGGAGAATGGAAGGGCAACCCAGCGGAAACGCGCTACAAGAAAGACAATCGCGTGCCCCGCTATGATCATCCGGCATATCAGGCTGCGTTTCGCGAGTTAAATGAGTTGCTGGCCGCCGAACTGAACGGACATCCGCAGATCGAGTTCATGGATACGATGATGTACGGTTTTTGGGGCGAGGGACACACCTGGCCCTACGAGGGCAATCCCTTTCCCAGCCAGTTGGTCGCGGAACAGACCTGGGCCGCCATGTTCGAGATGCAACTCGAACACTGGACCAAAGTCCCGCTGGCGACCAACACGCAGCCCGACTTCAGCAATGTAGGCAATGCCGATCTGGTGGATCGTACGATGCGGACCGGCAACTGGCTGCGCACGGATACGATCTTCATTGAGAACACTCAGATTGAGGCATTGAGTTACCGTCCGCCATGGGCGGCCGCGCTCTGCGAGGTCGGTTTCACCACCGGCGATCCGAAGGAACTTCAGATCGATGAAGATGGAATTACTTACAACGAGCAAATCATTTCTCACGTAGCCGACGTCGGCGCCAATTACCTATCGGTTTGGAGCTGGCACAACCAATCGGCCCGCAGCATTACGAGCTACTACGAAAAGTTTCCTGGGCCGATCGACGAGATCGCCCGTCAGATCGGCTATCGCGTCCGCCCGTCCTTTATCTGGACTTTCACCCGCGACGGAGCGAATGGTCTGGTGTTGGGATTGGTAAACGACGGAATCACTCCTGTGCCGGGGGTGTTGCGCCTTACCGTGTCCAGCGAAGACAACAAGATTCACGTCTCGGGTTGCGCTGACGCTGGCTATCCGAAGCCGACCGGCGTCCATCAAGTCATGCTGATGCTGCCTGCGGGCACTCCATGGCAGGGACTTCGGCTGAAAGCAGAACTCGAGGTGAAGGGCATGCGTTATCCGGTTCGTTGGGCATGCCGGCAGAAGGTGAATTCCGATGGCTCGCTAACCTTGCGCCACAATTACAAACCTGATCAACCGTTGGTGTAAAAGCGATTGTCTTCGTGCTAGGCAAAAAAAACGATAACGCTCATTCGACATAAGGCGGCAGTAGGCGCCCTGGAGTTATGCGCATGCGGTTTTCAATGATGTTGATATTGCTGATTTGCGTTCCGGTTGCGTTCGGCCAGGCAAATTCTTCCTTCTACGTGGCGACGACCGGGAAAGATTCGAACCCTGGCACCGCGGGTGCGCCTTGGCGCACCATTCAACACGCTGCAGACACAGTGCGGGCGGGCAGCACGGTTTACGTTCGAGGGGGAACCTACGAAGAACTGGTGAGCATGAAGGCATCCGGCAACGCGAGCGATGGATTCATTACTTTTCGCAGCTATCCAGACGAAACGGCGGTCCTCGACGCGAGCCATCTGACTCTCTCTGGGAGAACCGGTGTATTGACGATTCAAGACAAAAGCTACGTGAGAATCGTGGGTTTTGAGATCCGCAACTTCCGCACCGCCGAACATCGGCTTGCACCCTTGGGTATAAACATTATCGGGGCCGGTTCCCACATCGAGCTGCTGAAAAACAACGTCCATCACATTGAGAACAATTTTGAGGGTCGCGATGGTCCCGGACGAGGAGGGAACGCCTTTGGCATTGCCGTCTACGGTACCAACCCCAAGACTCCGATCACTGA
>Ga0335070_10003531_pt1 | contig 18258 bp, 19 predicted proteins | sample Lox_Sample_13_FD_206722 | JGI IMG/M metagenome (GOLD analysis project Ga0335070, IMG submission 206722) | Soil microbial communities from Loxahatchee National Wildlife Refuge, Florida, United States - Lox_Sample_1.3 | ecosystem: Environmental > Terrestrial > Soil > Wetlands | place: USA...
GCGAAATATGTCGAAGGGACGGCATTCATCTCGTTCATACCCAATCCTCCATTATGAAAAACGGTCGGCAAGTGCTCAAATTCATAAATACGATTACATATTTGTCATTTCGAGCGTAGAGAGAAATCTTGTAAAATCAGCATGGTCATTTAGATCTCTCCCTTGGGTCGAGATGACACCGTATTTTGAAATCTTCAGGCACCGGCAATACGATTGACCGATCCGGAAGTTTCGGGATAGCTGAGCTCGAAACTGAAGATCGTGCCATCCGCTTCACTGCTCGAAAAAGACACCTTTCCATTCAGGTAGCGCTCGCCGAACAGCTTTACGCTGTAGGTACCGATGCCCCTGCCTTCCGCGGCCTTGGTGCTGAACGACCTCTGAAAAAGCTGCATCTGGATATCCCGGGGGATGACGCCGGGATTGTGCACATGGAAAGTTACCTTATCGTCCGCATTGTCGCAGTACATGGTTACGGTTTCACCCGGAGCGACGGCTTCCAGCGCATTTTTAACCAGGTTCCCCACAATCCTCCGCAGCAGGGACGCATCACTCAATATCAAAACATCCGGAGCCCCTCCCAGTACGAGGTTGCGATCCTGGGCGACGGTGTGGGTCGCATAGAGCGCGTGCACCGACCGCATCAGCTCCAGTATCCGGACAGGCTCCAGATCCGGCTTCAGTTCCCCCCGCTCCGCGGCCAGGAGCTTCCTCTGGTGGTTTATTTCCTCGCCCAGCTGTCCTGACAGGTCCACGAGCCATTGGATGTACATAGCTTTCTGGTCCGGGGGGATTTCCTCTTCGCCGGCCAGCAAATCAGCCAGGCTGGAAATACCGGAAACGGTGTTCATCACGTCGTGGAAAAAGACCCTTTCCAGCACCCGCCGGCGCTTTTCTGCGCTGATGTCTTTCATCACGCAAAAAATAACCGGGGTGTCATCCATCACCAATGGAGTTGCCGTTACTTCGAAATCCAGGGCCGCCGACCCTTCTTTCGATGATATTATGCGGCATTCATTGGATACGCGGATATTTCTTTCCCGGCTTTCAGTGATGGAAATTCCGGCCCCGCAGGTCTTGCAGCTTTCGCCGGTCATGCATCCGGCGGGACTGCCGGGAGCATTGATACAACCGAAAATATCACCCGGGCGCCTGTTGAGTATCTCCGGCAACGTCAACCCGAAATCACGCAGAAGCCGGCTGTTTGCCGTCAGCAACGTTCCGTCCTGACCTAGGATCATGACATATTCCGGGATCGCCTCCAGCATTTCCAGCGGCAGCCCGTCGATCACAATTTCTCCGGGCATGACAGCCGCCCTTTCCTTGCGGGATTTTCCTCTGTCCGGACAGTCCGGCCCGTGGCCCATGGCATTGCGTCCCATTGCTGCATCCTTCTCAGGCAATCATCGTTTTACGACGGAACCCGGTTCGGATTCCAGGCACGATAGCGCGTTCACTCTAGCAATTTTGGACATATCGGTCAATATCGGAATGTATCACCATTCGCCGCATTCATCCGGACAGGAGGGCATCGGCTTTCGCCGCGAAGACAAAGTCGCTTTCCGTCAGCCCGTTGATCTTGTGCGTCCAGACAGTCAGCCTGACCTTGCCCCAGGCCAGGCAAATATCGGGATGGTGCCCCTGGTTCTCCGCCAGCTCCCCCACCCTGTTGGTGAACTCAAGGGCATCCCTGAAGTCTTTGAACCGATATTCCTTTTCCAGGTGGTGCTCGTCCACAACCCGCCAGCCGCCCCCCAGCTTTTCCAGCAGGTCGGCCACCTCCTTCCCCATGAGCGGAGGGACCCCGCCCCTGCAGGGAACACATTGCATCCCAGCCAGTTCACTCATATCAGGCCTCCATATCCGCGCGCTCATTCGCACCGGTTCAGCTTCAGGCATCCACCGAGCTTTTCCGCAACCTCCAGCAGCCCCCTCTTTGCCGCGTCGAAATCCGCCCTGTCCTCAATGGGTTCGGAATAACCGCCGCTGTACTCCTGCAGTGGCCACCACCTGCCGTACACGAGGTAATTCCTGGGAATATCAAGCAGCAGGTCGCTGAATGCAACCGTCACCGCGGAATCGGCAACTTTCACTTTCATGTCGAACGTGATGGTATACTGTATCCTGTGTATCGCTTCGAGTTTGCCCTCCGCCGGGTAATTAATATATCCGTTCGCGACTATGACGCCTGTTCCCATGTCGGCTTCGCGGATTATTTTTCCCCTGGAGAACAGGTGCCTTTCCATCCAGATCTCCGATTTGTCGAAAATCTCCTGTTTTGAAAGACCCGGCGCTTCCATTTTCGTCAATATGGTCATTTCTCCGGGCGGCATCGGGCTGTATGCGGCGCAACCGGCAAGAAGCAGGACAAATATGATAAGTATCCTTTTCATAAGAATTTCCTAAAGCCGTGGTGGTTTCCCGCAACCATTATATAATTCTATACCTCGCGAAATTTATTCGCAATGAACAACTATTTGGATTCTCGTTAAAGGAAAACAGATGACAATATTGACATTATGAAATCCTTATAGTAGCTTGAAGCCAATTAATGAGCCGTATATTTACATTGTATTCTCACCTTTCAGGCACTTTCAACGGACCCGTTTGCAAGCGCAGGAAACCGGAAACCGAACTGTCATTCCCCCTCAGCAGCGAACGTTAAGGGGAGAAATAAATAATTCAGATTTTTCATGAAAAACGGGAATGAATCTGAAATGAGTACCGGCGTAAGATCACCGATGGAATTCGGGCGGATCGCGGATATCCTGGCGAAAAGCGGCGTTCGGTTCGCCCTCCACTCCCACGAGGAAACGCGAACGGTCGAGGATGCGGAACGCAACCTGTCGTTCGATGTCGCGCGGATCGTCAAGACCGTAGCCTTCCGCACCAGGATCGGCAAAATAGTCCTGGCGGCGGTCAGGGGCATCCGCAGGGTTGACTATGCCCGGCTGGCGGCCCTGGTGGGCGTCAACCGTCGTGATCTTGCGGCCCTCTCTCCGGCGGAGGTCGAGGAACTCCTCGGCGTCGAGCCGGGCAGCGTCTCGCCCTTTTCGCCCGGGGACGATGTCCTGCTCCTGATCGACAAAGACGTGCTGACGATCCTGCCGACGCTGTACTGCGGCGCAGGCCGTTCCGACAGGACACTGGAAATAGCGCCCGACGACCTGGTCCGCCTGTCCGGCGGCCGGGTAGGCGGGTTTTCGCGGGAAAAATGAACCTGAATCCGTATCGGGTTCAAAACGTAACCAAAGCCGGAAAGGAGAATGTATGGAATATTCCACGGATGAGTCTCTGCCAAAAGGACGCAGGACGGCCGTTCTCATCGGCTGTGTCATGATCTTCTCTGTTCTGCTCTATGCCGTCTTTGTCGAGTATATCACCTGGAGCAAAGCTCCGTTCGCCGGTTTCTCCCCACTTCCCCCGGACGTATTCGACAAGCTGCGGCTGGTGCTGCTCGGCGTCTGCCCTCTGGACTTTGCCATGATCCCGTACCTTCGCAAAAGCGTCCTGTCCTCGCAAAACCGGGCACGGACAACGCAGGCAGGCAGGCCGCTTACTCCGACGGGCAGACTGGTCTCCGCTTCTACCATTTCCTTTGCCCTGTGCGAAGCGATTGCCGTTTATGGACTTGTCCTGTTTCTGATTAACGGCGCCCGCCGGGATTTTTATATCTTCTTCTGCCTGTCCCTCCTGGCTTTTGCCTTTTGTTTCCCCCGTGAAGAGCGCTGGCTGGAATGGTTGCGAAAAATTAATGACGCGGCCGGGCAAGGGGAATTATCGAATGAACGAAATCCAAATAGCTGAAATCCCGGATTCCGACGCCCACGGACGGGACGGGGACACACCGGACAGGGGTCCCCGGCGATCCATGGCCGGATTGGCGGACGGCATCCTGACCAACATCCGCAACGGGACCCGGATGGCCTTTTTCCGCGGGGTCGGCCGATTCAGTCTGGCTGCTTCGCCCGGCGCATTCGCCGCCATTGCCGTTTTCGATATCCTGCTCCATTTTCTGCTCACGGTCGCCCAGGTCGGACCCAAGGGCGAATTCACCCTGTATCCCCTTGCCTATGCCGTCTTCCATATTCCGCTAATGCTGCTTGCCGGGCTTTGCATCGCCCGACTCGAACGCCGGGACAACCTGCTCCTTGAGCTTCCGGTCGCATATATCGCCATCGGCATCCCCATAGACCTGCTGGCTGCCCTTTACGAGATGGCAATGACATACGGCCGGACCTGGGTCCGGATTCCCCATTTCCAGAGCGATCATTTCTACGGATTTTACGGCTGGTGGGTACTTGCCGTGCTGGTCGCGACACTACGCTTGACCGGCGCGAAGCGCAATAGGCTGATCCCGCTGGCGGTCCTGTTGACCCTTATCCTTGTCGTCCCGTTATGGAATACGCAAAGGGGGGAACTCTGGCAGCAGGCGGAAGACGATACGGCCGGGCAGGACACTCCCGCCGTTGCAAGCGAGAAAGCCTTTTATGCCCAGTCTGCCCTGCTGGAGAACGCCCTGGCCAAAATCCGTCCCGGCGCGAAAGGAGACGTCAATATCTTCTTTGTCGGCTTTGCCGGCTACGGCAGCCAGGATGTTTTCATGAAGGAAATCGAGACGGTCCGGCGTCTTTTTCTGGAGCGCTTCGACACCTCGGGACACTCCATGATATTGGTCAACAACCCCGGGACGGTCCTCAAATACCCCATCGCCACCGCCACTTCGCTGGAGCGGACGCTGAAGCGGGTCGGACAGGTCATGGACAGGGACCGGGATATTCTCTTCCTCTACCTGACCTCCCACGGCTCCGAAGACCACAGGCTGTCGGTCGGGTTGGGGCCGCTGGAACTCCAGGACATCGATCCGGCCATGCTCCGCCGCATGCTGGACGAATCCGGCATCAAATGGCGGGTGATCGCGATTTCAGCCTGTTATTCGGGCGGGTTTATCGAGCCGCTCAAGGGCCCGGAAACTCTTGTCATGACATCGACCGATGCCTTCAGCAACTCGTTCGGGTGCAGCAATGATTCCGACCTGACCTGGTTCGGCAAGGCGCTCTTCGACGAGGAGCTGCGGCACACCTATTCCTTCACCAACGCCTTTGAACGGGCGGCCGCATCCATACGCACGCAAGAAAAGGCGGAAGGCGAGGACCCGTCCAATCCGCAAATATACGTCGGCAAAGCCATCCGCCCCAGGCTCGACCGCCTGGAAATCAGGCTGGAGGAGCTCGAACGGCTGCGCAAGCAGCAGTTGGAAAACGTTGATCTGGCAATGCGGATGGGAAGCAGCCGGGAAGTTTGGGAACGATGTGACGTTTTCTTCTGATACTGATTAAGGAAATCCAGCATGTTCTGCCCAAAATGCAAGACCGAGTATATCGATGGCATCAAGGTTTGCGCCGACTGCGGTGTGCCGCTCGTCACCAAGCTGCCTCCGGCAACGGAGCCGGCCGCGGCGGCCGGCGATCTTGAGCTGTCTGCCTCCGGCCGGTTGGCGATGGTATTCTGCACCGACGACTCATATGATTTCATAAAAGCGGTCGAAGCTCTGAAAGAGGCGGGCATTCCGATTCATGGAGAGGCAGAATATACGGGCGATGCCATTCTCGGCAGGAGATTTCCTTCGCCTTTCAAGTGGACGATATTTGTTGAAGAGGATCGCCTGGCGGAAGCCCGCAACACCCTGGCGGGCAAGGATTTTGACTTCATCACCGATGAGCGGTTTGAGGATTTTGTTGAGGGAAATGAGGACGGGGAAACCTCCCGGGATTCAGCGCAACCAGTCACGAAACGGGAACAGCCGGTGATTGCCCGCACGCCGGGGCAATCCCGCATTATTGTTGAAGGAGATGGTTTTCTGAGAAAGTTTGTCCTGCTGCTATTGGTTTCCGCAGTCATCGGAGCGGTTATAATGCTTCTCAGAAAATGAATAATTCCAATCACAATGGGACACGCGGTCCCGTGTCGCTCCTCCGGTGTAGGTTCCGGTTGACACATCGGCTGCTTCGAGAGTATTTTATCCTGTGCCGATAACGTTTATTCCATATGTTACATAATTTTTCATTTCTTTTGGTTCATCAAATCGTTATTCCAGCGGCATTCGAGGGAGCGATTTTTTATTTTTCAAGGCTGGATTTGGCTTCCTTTTCCAGTATCAGAGGAGGTTTCAAGTGAAATTATCAATACTGACAGCCGCTTTATTTCTGGTTTTTTTCGCCTGGACGGCCGGCGCGGAAATCTACCGGTACACGGACGGCAACGGGGCGCTGCATTTCGTGGATGATATCTCCAAGGTGCCGAAAAAATACCGCGGTCAGCTCAGGAAAGCCAGGCCGATGAAGGACATTTCCGTCGTCGAAGCCGGATCGTCCCCGTCGCGGCGCGTGGCAGAAGATACTTCGGCGCGGAACACAATGTCCGGCAACGGAACCGGCGTCGAGCTATTCGTCACATCATGGTGCGGGTACTGCAAGAAAATGGAACGGTTCCTCAAGGAACACGGAATTCCCTACACCAGGTACGACATCGAGAAGGACGACAACGCCGCGCGGACCTACCGGGAATTGGGAGGCAGCGGCGTTCCGGTGGTCCGGGTAGGCTCAAATGTCGTCCACGGATACAATCCTGACGCGGTAATGTCATACCTTGGCAAAAAGTAGCCTGATGCGTGCCCCGCGGCTTGGTGAGTCCAGCTTCCGTTTTTGAATCATGGTATCGTTACCCTGAATTACGCAAAGGGAGTTTCCCATGACATCACGCCCTGTTGTCGCCAGTTATATCCTTGCGGCATTTGCCATTCCTCTTGCGCTGCATTTCCATCTGCTTCCCACCGTTTTCGCCGGTCTTGCGGTTCATGTCCTTACCGGCAAGCTCGCCCGCCGTCTGCCCGCCAACTGGAGCGGGTCGGCGCATGGAATCGCCCTGGCCGCAATAGCCGTCCTTGTCATTATCGGCCTGACCGGCGTCGGGTTCGGACTCTGGTCGCTGCTGCACAGCAATGGCGGGATCGCCGCCCTGCTGGCGTCCGTCGCCCAGATCCTGGAGAAGCTGCGGCACGCCCTTCCGGTATCCGCGGCCGACACGCTGCCCGAATCGGTGGAAGACCTTCGCGAGACGATTTCCGACCTGCTGCGCGAGCATGGGCAGAAAATATCCGCCGTCGGCATAGCGGGCGCCAGGACGCTGGTCCATGTAATCCTCGGCATGGTCATTGGCGGCATGACCGCCCTGCACAAATTCCTGGAAGTGGAAAAATGGCCGCCGCTGACCGCCGCCCTCCATGCCCGGACACGGGCACTTGCGAACGCCTTCGACAAGGTGGTCTTCGCCCAGGTCAGGATTTCCGCGCTCAATACCGCCCTTACCGCGCTTTACCTGCTGGTAATCCTGCCTTTGTTCGGAGCCCACCTGCCGCTGCTTTCGGTTCTTATCCCCTTCACCTTCGTGACCGGCCTTCTTCCGGTAGTCGGCAACCTGGTCTCCAACTCTGTTATCGTCCTGATAAGCCTCGGCATATCGCCGGGAGTTGCACTGGCGTCGCTGGTTTTCCTTGTGGTGATCCACAAGCTTGAGTATTTCACCAACGCGCGGATAGTGGGTGGAGAAGTAAAAGCCAGGGCATGGGAGCTGCTCTGCGCCCTGTTGCTGATGGAGGCCGTTTTCGGCATTGCCGGCCTTATCGCCGCACCGGTTGTCTACGCATGGTTGAAAGCGGAGATGAAGGCAAAAAATTTGATTTAGTTGATGGACCCGTGCCGGAGAAGCAATGAAAAAGGTATTTGTCGCTCTTATATTTTTCACTCTCGTGGCGGGCGGTATGATGTACGTCCTGCATCGGCGGGAGAAGGCTTCTTCACGCCCGGCCGTTCCCCCGAAACACGCCGAAAAAGGCCATGAAAGGCCAGTTCCCGCTCCTGCGCCAATACCGGTCATGGTCGCCGACACTATACTGATCGAAAAAAAAGCCCGCCGGCTGACCCTTTTCCGCGATGGGAAACCTATAAGAAAATTCAAAGTGTCCCTTGGATTCGAACCCGAAGGGAAAAAAAACATGGAAGGGGACGGCAAAACTCCCGAAGGCTGCTACATCATAGATTACCGCAATGAGAACAGCAAATTTTACAGGGCGTTGCACATCTCATATCCGAACAAGGAGGACAGGAGACAGGCGGCGGAGCTGGGCGTCTCTCCCGGAAGTGACATCATGATTCACGGCCTGAAAAACGGATTCGGCTGGATCGGCAAAAGGCACCTCATCCGTGACTGGACACAGGGATGTGTCGCCGTTTCCAACCGGGAGATGGATGAAATCTGGCGGCTGGTGCCAATCGGGGCTAAAGTGCAAATCGTGCCGTGATCATTCGCCAGGTTTTATGGCCGCAATAATTCCGTAGCGGTTATCCTGCGATAAAAATGACAAAAAAGAAAAAGACAACAGCTTATCAGTTCATGCTGTGGAGCAGCATTTTCGGCGCCCTCGCCATGGGAGGTTTCTGGATGCTGGCGATGCCGGGGTACTCGCACAAGGGTCCGCTTCCGCCCCCGACTTCGGAAGATACCGGCATGGAAGGACGCCTCAGGGAACATGTCGCGATGCTGGCGGGAAGCATCGGCGAGCGCAATACCATGCGCTATTCGGCCCTTCAAAGAGCGGCGAAGTACATATCCGCCCAGTTCGCGGCATCCGGATATCAAGCGAGGGAACAGTCGTACCTTGCCGACGACAGAAAGGTCTCGAATATCTGGGTTGAAATAAAGGGGGCCAGCCGCCCGGAAGAGATCGTGGTCATAGGGGCCCATTACGACTCTCCTCCGGGATCGCCGGGCGCCGACGACAACGCGTCCGGGACGGCGGCATTGCTGGAGCTGGCAAGGCTTTTCAGGGACGTAAAACCGGCGATGACAATCCGGTTTGTTGCCTTCGTCAACGAGGAACCGCCGTTTTTCCGGACTGAACTAATGGGGAGCCGGGTCTTCGCCGCCGAAGCGGCAAAGAAGGGAGAGAAGGTAGTAGCCATGCTTTCCCTGGAGTCGATCGGCTTCTTCTCCGACGCGCCCGGCAGCCAGCGGTACCCGTTTCCCCTGTCCGTTTTCTATCCCGATACCGGCAATTTCATCGGCTTTGTAGGCAACTTCGGCAGCCACTCCCTTCTCCACGGCTGCGTCAGGACATTCAGGGAAACGACCCGTTTCCCGTCCGAAGGGGTACTGGCCCCTGAGCTCATAACCGGCATCGGCTGGTCGGACCACTGGTCCTTCTGGCAGGAGGGATACCCGGCCCTGATGGTCACTGACACCGCCCCCTTTCGCAACCCCCATTACCACCAACCGACCGACACGCCCGACCGTCTTGACTACGGCCGTTTGGCCCGCATCGTTTCGGGACTGAGGACGGTGGTTGCCGGGGTGTCCATGTGAATTTTCCCCTCCTGTGCAAAACGGCCTGCATAGGCTTTCTTTTTCTCGTTTTACTTGCAATGCCTTACAAAAACGGGGCGGATACCATGGACACCAGCGCCAAAGGGCTTAAATTGAAGGAGTCAAAATCGTACCGTGACTATACGCTCAGAATTTACAAGATTGAAGAGGAGGGTGACGACTATGGAGAGGGCTTCTTCGAAATACTGCATAAGGGCACGTTAGTGTACCGACAAAAGGGGACCGAATTCAAAGTCGGATACCTTTATGAAGACATGCCCTGAAAAAGTATTTCATCCTACCACAAAGGAGATTTCATTATGGCCGTCATCAGGAACAAACGCATATTTATCAGTGATATCCACATGGGCGATGAAAAAAGCATGAACCAGCCCCATCCATACGGCTGGTTGCGGAAAAACATACCCAACCTTGAAAATTTCCTGGCCGAACTCCTTCACAGACCTGATGTGGCGGAGATAGTAATACTGGGCGATCTGTTTGATGAATGGGTAATTCCGGTCGACGCGGACCCCCTCAACTCGTTCGACGCCATATGCAACAACCCTTCAAACGCCAAGATAATCGCCAATCTCAAGGCGCTTGCGTCAACTGCGGACATTGCGCTTAGTTATGTGCCGGGAAACCACGATATGAGCATGGCATCAGGGGATATTGCCCTGACAAAAAATTTCATGCAATCAACTTTCCCCGGAATTCACTTCATTTGCGATAACAACGTACCGTTCGGCGCATACAGAAGAGGAAAACTGGTTGCGGAACACGGCAACCGCTATTGCCTCTTCAATGCTCCCGACAGATGGAGGTCTCCGGCCTCGTTTCTGCCTCTCGGATACTTCATGGCCCGCGCTGTCGCGTATAAGGTGGCCAAGACGGGCAATGAGGAAGACTTTCTTGTCATCCTCGCGAGTTTCATAGAAAAATTCAAAGACAGCCCCAATTTTGTGAGAGACCTGTTTGACGCGGTGGCCTGCGATGCAAACATTCCGAAGAGTCTCCCCTTTGACATGGGCAGTATTGCCGGCTTTCAGGCCCCTGCAACAGTTGAATCAATCGGGAAGCAGTATGAACAACTTATGGAAAACTGGGAGAAAGTCCCGGGAAATATAAACCTTGTCACGGCAATTATCGGGGACGTCGGGGACCTGTCCCCTGCGGCGACCCTGACTTATTTTTCCATCTTCGGTTCAGATACCAACATTGTAATCTTCGGGCATACCCATAAGGCTGATATGTCGAAGCATTTTATTCTGGCAGCGGTACCGGAACGTATGGATATACACATGGATCTTCCGTGCCGCGCCATTTACGCGAACAGCGGAACATGGGTCGACTCGGCCCGATATTGCACTTACGTGGAAACCGAAGAAGACGCGGACGCAGGGCGGCATCACGTTCGGGTAATAACCTACCCTTCCAAAACTTGTCTGCAAGAGAGTTTCGTCAAACTTTAACGCACTGAAGACGATCAAGCAAATTTTTATTCCGTCCGTACCCGGCCGGAATAACCAGCAGTGTCACTTAACCACCTCAATCTGGTAACCGCACTGTTTCAGATGATCAACTATTTCCTCGATGTGATCATAACCCTTGGTCTCAAGACCCAGTTCCACTTCGGTCTTGCCCCACGGCAGGGAGACGGAGTACCTGTCATGGTTGATGAAGAAAATATTGCCCCCGGTCGACGCCACATCGCCCGCGAGCCGGGCCAGTGAACCCGGCACATCCTCCAGTTCCACCTTCACCTTGAAATAGCGTCCGGCGGCAAGCAGCCCCCTTTCCACAACCATGGCGATGGTTTTTACATCAATATTTCCTCCGGACAGTATGCATACGGTCTTCCCTCCCGTGCGATCCAGCCGGCCGTTAAGCAGCGCCGCCAGAGTAACGGCGCCTGCCCCTTCCACCAGGATCTTGCTCTTCTCCAGCAACGCGACGATTGCCCGGGCGATCTCCTCCTCCTTTACCAGTACGACATCCTCGACCAGATTCCGGATAATGGGAAAGGTATTCACGCCGACGCTCTTGATGCTGATGCCGTCCGCCAAACCTACAGTCACGGGAGTTTCAACAATTGAGCCTTTTTTCAGGGAATAATGGGCCGAAGGGGCTGAGGTTGACTCCACTCCTATTATCCTGACGTCGGGACGGAATTCCTTGATGGCTGTGGCAATCCCGGAAATGAGCCCACCTCCCCCTATGGGCACCAGGACCGTCCCCATATCGGGAAGGTCTTCCATTATTTCCAGGCCGACTGTTCCCTGCCCGGCCATGATGAGGAAATCTTCAAACGGATGGACGAACAGGGCGCCCGTCTCGTCCCGCTCCCTGAGGGCGGCGGCATAGGCTTCGTTGAAATTCCTGCCGGTCAGGACTACTTCCGCTCCGTATTCCCTTGTCGCGTGGATTTTCTGCAGCGAGGTGTTTTCCGGCATGAATACCCTGGAGCGGACGTTCAGAAGATGGGCAGACAAAGCCACTCCCTGGGCATGATTGCCGGCCGATGCGGTTATTACCCCGCCGGCTAGGGTTTCGGGCGGCTGCGAGAGCATGAAGTTCAGGGCGCCGCGGATCTTGAAAGAGCCGGTTCTCTGGAGGTTTTCGCATTTGAGGTAGACCGGGTACCCGAGCTGGTCGCTGAGGTGATGGGAAAACATCAATTCAGTACGGCGCACCCTTTTTGCAAGCCTCTCGGCGGCTTGCCTGATCAGTTCATAGGTGAGCATCGTTCCGGCCGTCAATGGGAATGGCCGTGGTGGCCGTGGCTGCACGCCGCCCCGTGCACATGGGCATGAATGCCGCTGCTGCGCGGGCGGTGCCGGAATTCCTTGATTACCGGGGCTTCCACGCATTTAGTGCACTCAACCTGGAGAGTGGTATGGGAAATGTGATATTTATCGAAAAGCAGCTCTTCGATATTCCTCAGGACACCCGCCTGCTCGCTTTTAAACTCGGGTTTGATGTCGATATGCGCTGAAAGTGCCAGGATGTGGGAGCAGATGGTCCAGAGGTTGAAGTGGTGGACATCATTCACCCCTTCAACACTACGGATGGTTTCCAGGACCTGCGAGGTGTCAACCCCGCGCGGAGTGCCTTCCAGCAGGATATGAGTGGATTCCCTAAGTATCCGCCATGCTCCCCAGAAAATGGTACAGCCGATGACTATCGATATGACCGGGTCGAGGATTATCCAGCCGGTGAAATAGATTGCAATACCTGCGGCGATTACCCCGACCGAAATGGCTGCGTCTCCGATTACATGCAGAAAGGCGCTGCGCACGTTGAGGTCATCGTGTGAGTGATGATGGAGAGCCGAAGCCGCGACAAGGTTCATCACAAGACCGATGATGGCAATTATGAACATGGGCACGCTTTTTATTTCCGGCGGAGCATATATCCTGAGTACCGCCTCGTAGGAGATAAAAGCGGCGATTATGAAAACGCTCGCCCCGTTTATGAAAGACGCGAAAACCTCGGCCCTGTGCCAGCCGAAAGTCCGGGTGTCGGTGGCCGGGTACGAGGCAAGCTTGATGGCGACCATCGACAGGATCAGCGCGAACAGGTCGAGAAAGACATGCGCCGCGTCGGACAGCAGCGCGAGGGAATTGGTCCAGATGCCGCCCACCACTTCCGCTAACAAGGTAATAAGCGTTATTGCTATGGCGTATTTGAATCGGTTTGTTATGCTTTGGTCGAGATGGAGTTCGGATTCCATATTTCCTCCTTGACATCGATCGGTATATCAGTCACGGCGAATTTTTTTGCGTATACTATAATGTGAATATATGCATCTAATTAAATTTTAGCAGAGCGCTGTCAATCGGTCAATTACACCTTCTTTTCCTCCGCAACGACCTTGCAATTTTCGATTCCGCCTGATATTGTAGCTCAAAGTTTCCCGGAGGTTTTATCATGGACGCAATTCATCACAGGCTTATCATCCTGGGTTCCGGACCCGCCGGTTACACCGCCGCCATTTATGCTGCCCGGGCCAACCTCGAGCCCGTCATCATAACAGGCATGCAGCAGGGAGGACAACTGACGACAACGACCACGGTCGACAACTGGCCCGGTGACTCCGACGGGGTCCAGGGGCCGGATCTCATGGAGCGCATGCTGAAGCACGCTGAACGCTTCGACACCGAAATCATTTACGACCATATAACCAGGGCGGACCTGTCACGACGCCCATTTCTCCTGGAAGGAGGGGCTGGGCCGTATACCTGCGACGCCCTTATAATCGCAACGGGCGCTTCGGCCAAATACCTAGGGCTTCCGTCGGAAAAGAAGTTCATGGGCAAAGGGGTGTCGTCATGCGCCACGTGTGACGGTTTCTTCTACCGCGGCAAGGATGTGGTGGTTATCGGCGGAGGCAGCACCGCGGTCGAAGAAGCACTGTATCTGTCTCATATTGCCAGACACGTGACGGTGGTCCACCGCCGCGACCAGTTGAGGGCGGAGAAATTCCTTGCCGACAAGATTATAGAAAAGACCAAGAAAGGGAACATCACCATCGAGTGGAACCATCAGCTTGACGAGGTTCTCGGCGACGAAACCGGCGTTACGGGAGTCCGTATCTGCCACAAGAGCGGGTCGACCAAGGAAATTCCCGTTCACGGGGTGTTCATAGCCATCGGCCACAAGCCGAATACCGAGATTTTCCTGGGGCAGCTGGACATGGATAACGGCTATATCAGGACAAAATGCGGGCAGGAGGGGAATGTGACCGGAACGAACATACCGGGCATTTTCGCGGCGGGCGATTGCCAGGACGCCTATTACCGCCAGGCGATAACTTCCGCCGGCTCCGGCTGCATGGCCGCGCTTGACGCTGAAAGATATCTCGACATGATGGGTTCTTAGATCCGGGTTTCATAAGTCTCGTCACATCGGGCACATCAGCAAATCCTGAGCCTTTAATAACAGATGTTTCTCTTCTTTCGACATGACATAATTCGTAATTATTTGACCGCAATGCTGTATAAAACCAAAAAGGACCTTTGACAGGTCCTTTTTTGGTTAATATGGGAAGTGTAGAAAGATCTGCCCTGAAATCTTCACACTTTGACTTTTTCCCCGCAGTTGTAACAGGTAACCTCGGTCTCCCCCGGTTTGCGGACCAGTATCACCTGGCACTTGGGGCAGTTTGAAATACTCATGGATTCTTCGCTGTGGGATTCCCTGAAATAGGTGTCCCAGTCGAGTTCCTGCACTTTTTTCAACTCTTCCTCGGTCGGCATGTTGCACACTCTCTTCGGCTTGAACATCGTCCACCTCTCAATTGACTTTTCTTTTTCGTTAGACGTAAATTTAACAAAAAACCGTACTATTTGGAACAGAATATTAACAGCTCGAACATGACAGTCAGAACGTTTCCAAATTTTCTCCAAGAAGGCATCATCATCTTCGAACAAGACATGATTAACGGTCATCCGATCACGTATGCGGCGATATCGATATTCTTCAGCATGGGGTCGACCGTCGAGACGATCCTGGCATAACGGGAGCCGTCTTCCCTCTGAAGTTTTTCTTGCCTGCCCGCATCGAGTTTCCCCCCCTCGCCATCGATAACCACTTTCACTTCCGGAGCTTCGGAATCCAGCGGATTCGGCTTTACGACAACGGCTATTTCATTGGTGTCCAGCCTCACAAGGGTGCCAACGGGATACTTGCCCATCATATCCACGAATTTCCCGACCAGATCGCTGTTCAAGTGCGTTCCCGCAAGATTCGCCAGGGTGTCGACTGCCAGTTTGGGCGTGCAAGGAACATTATACGGACGAAGGGTGGTCATGGCATCATAACAGTCGGCAATAGCCACCATTTCCGTCATCAGTCCGAAATCTCTGAGCCTTGCCCATTCGGGATACCCTTTCCGGTTGAACCTTATGTGATGGCCGAGAACGGCGTCGGATATCTGCCGGTTCGTGCCTTCCATTTTGCTCACGATCTCCGAGCCCGTTTCAGCATGCATCTTCATTGCTTCAAATTCCACAGCGGACAGTCTGCCGGGTTTATTCAAAATGTTTTTCTCGATCCGGGTCTTCCCGATGTCATGAAGCAGAGCCGCCGTATTGATATTCCTGAGCATTTCCTTTTCCATCCCCATATAGGCGCCCAGCGACACCGCAAGCACGCCGACATTGACGGAATGGTTGAAGGTATAATTGTCGTAATCCTTGATCATGGATAGCCCGAGCAGGGTCGTATGGTCCTTCATGGCCATGGAGACCATATTGTCCACAATGATTCCGATCTGCCTGCCGCCCGGGATCCTTCCTTTTTCTATGTCCTTCGCCACGTCGCGCACCGCATGCAGGGCATCGGCATAGACCTTGACAGCGCCAGATTCTCTGTCATCGCGTCCCGCCTCGAAACTCTCTATACCCACACGGATACCTGTAATGCCTTTATCACGCAGCCTCTCGGCGAGATTCTCAACTGTCGTATCCCTGCGCGCAAGGAGCGAAGAGAATTGAAAGAGCTCGTCGAAATTTACCCCTTGTGTAATGGTGATGGCGTCGAGACCCTTTTGCATGAAGCGGTTGGCCAGTTCGGCAACGGCGGTATTCGGCGTAACGAAGATGTGATCTTCGAGGAAAAATACCCCCTCCACGACCCCGAAATAGGTTTCGGATTTCCTCTGCAGAATATCAGCAAGCAGGGCCGCCAGCTCTTCCAGCGGCTGCCTGACGGCCTGGTGGGCCGGCGGATAGAAGGCGACCGATTTTACGGATGTATTAAGCAGCATCGCCGCCCGCTGCGCTTCCTGTTGCGATATGATCGCCGGATTTTGTCTCTGGCCGTTATCGGACACTGTTCCTCCGCTTTTCCTCCTACTATAATCATTCAAGAGGCCGAAATCAATATACAGCGGATTAAACCGCGCTATTTCCAGTTCACCTCACCCAGGTCCGCCATTACCTCGTACAGGCTCGTCTCTTCGGTGAGTCTCTTTTCATCCGCTTTTTCGAAATACGTTTTCGCCTTTTCCAGCAGTCCCAGGTCCGTCAGGTCGACCTTGATGCACTTTGCGACATCTTCCGGCAGCATCCCCGGGTGAATTTCTCCGCATCGGCTGCCGCCGAGCATTCCTATGGTTTCGGAGAGGTCCATCATCTGGGGATCCTTGTTCTGTTCCTCGATGTGATCGCGTACCAAAATTTCAAGCGCCTTTATCAAATCCAAGGTAAACCTCCTTTTTCAAACTGCCCGATTCTCCGAATTCATCTCAGGGTCCGGCAAGCCTCTTTCATGCGAAACCGTCCCCCGATCGCCGCCCGTCCGGATCCGCATGAAGCAACACAATCCTTCGTGTCGGGGATTTCCCGACAGTCACTTGCCGTTCAGGCTCTTGGCCGCTATTTCATATACATCCTTCGCCAGGTTCGGCAGCGCCAGGATTTTGCGCAGCTGCTCCTTCATCAATTCCCGTCTTTTTCCGTCAAACTTTCTCCATTTGCTCAGCGCTCCCAGAATACGGGCGGCGACCTGCGGATTCAGGTCGTTCAGTCTGGCGACCTGTTCACCCAGGAACCCGTAACCCGAACCGTCTTCCTCGTGGAAACGAAGCGGATTGGACTCGCAGAACGAGCCAATCAGCGACCTGACGCGGTTGGGATTCCTGATATCGAAGGCGGGATGCCCCAGGAGTCTTTCAACCTCCATCAGGGTACCCGGAAGCCGGGAAGTCGCCTGGATCGAAAACCATTTGTCCATGACGAGAGGATCGTCTTTCCACTTGTCATGGAAAACGGAAAGAGCTTCACGCCTTTCCGGGCAGTCGGTCTGCGCGAGGGGGCCAAGCGCCCCCATCACATCGGTCATACTGCCGGCCCGCCTGAACTGCTCCATGCAAAGATCGATTACAGGCTGCTCCTTCAGGGTCATCAGGTAGGACAGGCAAAGGTTCTTCAGGCTTCGCGCCCCGATTGACGCCGCATCGATACTGTATCCACCGGAATTTTCCATGGATTTGAAGATCGCCAACAATTCCCTTCGCAATCGGGATGCCATGGTTCCACGGACATATTCCCGCACGGCATGGATCGCCTCCACGTCCACAATATCCATCAGTTCGGCAAGGTAGTCCTCGCTCGGCAGAGTCATTGCCTCGGCCACGAAAGCCCTGTCGAGGCAGGCATCGGCAAGGACCCCGGCAAACGCCTCGACAAAGCCGCGGGGGAGCGACAATTCGCGTCCTTCACGGTAATCCCTGATCAGCTTCAGGATCGTTCCGGAAGCTAGCCGCTGGCCCGCCTCCCAGCGGTTGAACGGGTCGCTGTCATGGGCCAGCAGGAACATCAACTCTTCATCGCTATAATCATAATCGAGCCTGACCGGGGCGGAAAATCCCCTGAGAAGAGAAGGAACCGGTTTTCTCCTGATATTCAGGAAGCGGAAGGTTTCCGTTTCCCTGCGCAATTGCAATACCCGGTTCGTGTCCGCGCGCGACGGGTCTTCTCCCTCAAGCAGCAGCGGAATGTCCCTGCCGTTCTCGTCGACGAGTCCCACCGCAAGGGGAATATGTGCCGGTCCCTGCACGGCGCGGCCCCACCCGTCGGGGTACGACTGCCGGACTGTCAGCGTACAGACCGCATTATCCGGGTCGAGGGAAATTACCGCCTGCAGTCGGGGCGTGCCGGTCTGGCTGTGCCATAGCCGGAATTGCCCCAGGTCGGTCTTGCCGGCGTCCTCCATGGCCCTGACAAAATCTTCCACAGTTACCGCCTGACCATCGTGCCGCTCGAAATACAGATCCATTCCGCGGCGAAATCTCTCCGGACCGAGGAGTGTATGGATCATACGTACAATTTC
>Ga0335070_10003532_pt1 | contig 18257 bp, 17 predicted proteins | sample Lox_Sample_13_FD_206722 | JGI IMG/M metagenome (GOLD analysis project Ga0335070, IMG submission 206722) | Soil microbial communities from Loxahatchee National Wildlife Refuge, Florida, United States - Lox_Sample_1.3 | ecosystem: Environmental > Terrestrial > Soil > Wetlands | place: USA...
CTCGCTGACGCCTGCCATGCGGCGCGAGCCGATCGCCTCGACCCGGGCCTGTTCGACCGCGTCGAAGATCTGCCGGCCCATCTCTGTGCGCGGCGCCTCGCGGCGGTGGGTCTCGGCGTTGTGGAGCCTGAGCTTGAGCGCAATCGCGTCGGCCTCGCCGCGCACCTGCGCTACCTCGGTCTTGGGCAGGTCGCGCGCAGGCAGCGGCAGGCGCGCCTCGGTGCCGGCCAGCCCGTGCTGGCCCGGCGCGAAGGTCACGTTGAGCTCGGTCTTGCGGGCGATCGCACGCATCGCCGCCGCGGTGACGCGACGGAAGCCCTCGACGGCGCTCTCGTTCTGGGCCATGGGCGCCCGGGTCGCGCGCTAGACGAGCTGGGTCTTGCCGGCCTGCTTCAGCTCGGTGCCGAAGCAGCGCTGGTAGTACTCGGCCACCGTCGTCCGCTCGATCTCGTCGCACTTGTTGAGGAAGGTCACCTTGAAGGCGAAGGCGATGTCGTTGAAGATCCGCGTGTTCTCCGCCCAGGTGATGACCGTGCGCGGCGACATGACGGTCGAGATGTCGCCGGCGATGAAGCCCGAGCGCGTCAAGTCCGCCAGCGCCACCATGGCCGAGATGGTCTTGCGGCCCTCGTCGGTGTCGTAGGTCGGCGCCTTGGCGAGGACGATGTTCACCTCGTCGTCATGCGGCAGGTAGTTCAGCGTCGCGACGATGTTCCAGCGGTCCATCTGACCCTGGTTGATCTGCTGCGTGCCGTGATAGAGGCCGGAGGTGTCGCCGAGGCCGATGGTGTTGGCGGTCGCAAACAGCCGGAAGGCCGGATGCGGGCGGATCACCTTGTTCTGGTCGAGCAGCGTGAGCTTGCCTTCGACCTCGAGCACGCGCTGGATCACGAACATGACGTCGGGGCGGCCCGCGTCATACTCGTCGAATACCAGCGCCGTCGGATGCTGCAGCGCCCAGGGCAGAAGACCTTCGCGGTACTCGGTCACCTGCTTGCCCTCGCGCAACACGATGGCGTCCTTGCCGATCAGATCGATGCGGCTGATATGGCTGTCGAGATTGACGCGGATGCAGGGCCAATTGAGGCGCGCCGCGACCTGCTCGATATGGGTGGATTTGCCGGTGCCGTGATAGCCCTGGATCAGGACGCGGCGGTTGTAGGCAAACCCCGCCAGGATCGCGAGCGTGGTGTCGTGATCGAAGCGGTAGGCTTCGTCCACGTCCGGCACATGCTCCGAAGGCTGGCTGAAGGCCGGCACTTGCATGTCGCAGTCGAGGCCGAAGCTCTGCTGGACAGAAATCGTGATGTCGGGCAGTTGCGCGCGCCCGTTGTTCGTGGTGCTTTCGGTTGCCATTCGTCTCTTTCCGCGTGCCGTGGCGGGCGGACCCGCTTCTGCGTCAAAACAGCGCGCTGTGCTTGAGCGTGCTGTAGGCCTGATTCACGAGCTTCAAGCGCTCCTCGGCCAATTTGTCGCCGCCATTAGCGTCGGGGTGAAGCTGCTTGGCAAGTCCCTTATAGCGGGCCTTGACCTCGTCCCAGGTGACGCCGGGCTTGAGTTCCAGGACACGCAGGGCCTGCTGCTCGGCGGCGCCGAGCTTGGGTCCGTGATTGCGCGCCTCGCTGACAGGCTCGGTCTCTTCGTCCAGACCCATGGCCCGCCGAAAGGCGCGCGCGACATCCTCATGGCGAGGTATGCGCCAGCCGCCGAGCGGCCATGTCGGGCGGTCCCAGACGGTGTCGCGCCGGATCTGGTCCTCGATGTCGGCCGTCCCCATGCCCTCGAAATAGTTCCAGGACTTGTTGTAGGCCCGAACATGCTCGAGACAGAAATTGAAGTAGTCGTTGAGCCGGTCGCGCGACTTGGGCGCGCGATAGAGGCCCCGTTCGCTGCAGTCCATATGATCGCAGCGCGGCGCTTCCGGCTCCGAGGCCGCCTCATCCTCCCATTGGAACATGGTCTTAGGTCTTGGCATCTACACAGTATGGGTAGCCCTCGGCGGGCTTGCAAGCCGACCTCCGATCAGGCTTCCGAGCCCAATCGGCGAGCATTCATGAGACGCGCGGCCGGTTGCCGCCCGGTTAAGGCTAGATTGTTGTGGTGACATTATCGCTGCGCCGAGCCGAGCACGGCCGAGGCGCAGCCTCCCGTTGCCCCGATTATGCCGGCCGCTTCCGGCCCTTGGTTTCGACCAGGACCAGGCCTAACAGGATCATCAGGAAGCCGCCGAGAAGGGCCGGGTCCGGGCGCTCGCCCAGGGCCAGGGCCGAGCTCGCCAGCCCCATGACCGGCACGGCCAGGAACGCCAAGGAGGCGGTCAATGCCGGGAGGCGGCGTGTGACCGCGACCGCGGCCCAATAACAGAAACCGGAGGCGATCGGGCCGTTGTAAGCCAGCACCAGGAGGCTGGTGCGGTTCCAGTCGATCACGCCGGGACCGCCCTCGGTCGCGAGCGCAATCGCCAGCAGCGGCAGCGCTCCCGTCAATAGCTGCCAGGGTGCCAGATCGAGGGCCGTGCCGAGCCAGCGATGGCCGCGAATATGAAGGATGGTGAAGCTCCAGAGCAGCGCACCTCCCAGAAGGAAGGCATTGCCCAGTAGGACCGGCCGGTTCGACCAATCGAAGCTGCCGGGCTCGAACAGGATGAGGAGCCCGACGAGGCCGAGCGCCAGGCCGGCCAGCTTACGCGGCCTCAAGGTTTCGCCCAGCAGCAGGGCGGCGCCGGGTGCCACCCAAAGCGGGGTGGTATAGCAGAGCACGGCCGAGCGACCTGCCGGCACGTTAAGCAGGCCCAGATTCACCAGGGCGAGAAACCCGGCCATTTGCAGCAAGCCGACGCTGGCGATCACCGGCCAGTCGCCGCGCGCCGGCAAGGCGAACCGGCCGCGCGCCAGCGAGAGCAGGAACAAGCAGCTCGAGCCCAGCAGCAGGCGGAGACCGCCGAACCAGAATGGCGGAATCGAACCGAGCCCGATCTTCATGACGGGCCAATTGACACCCCAGGCCAGCACGATGGCACCCAGCAACAGGAAGGCGCCGCGCCGCCCGTCGATCTCGCCCGCAGGCGTCGCGCCGCCGCTTGCGCGCGGCGCCTTTTCCGGTATTTCAGAATCCATGCTGGGTTCCGAACGCGATCTCGCCCCCGATTGATTCGCTCGGGCGCCGAGGGTAAAGCCGGCGCTACCGGAAACACAGGCCCTTCGACGCATCGGCCATCAGGCCCGGCATGGCGGCGACGGCTTCGGGAGACAAGGACACAGGCGGTGAAGGGATCCGTGGCGCAGACGATCGAGGCCAAGCTCCGCGCGGCGCTGAAGCCGACACATCTGGCCGTTATCGACGAATCGGGTCTTCATGCCGGCCACGCCGGCGCCAGGGCCGGCGGCGAGAGCCATTTTCGCGTGGAGATCGAAGCGGCTGGTTTCGTTGGATTATCGCGCGTGGAGCGGCAGCGCCGCGTGCATGCCATCCTGGCGGCGGAACTCACCGGACCGGTACATGCCCTCTCCTTGGCCCTGACGGCCCCCGGCGAAAAACCTGCCAGCCGCTGATCGGGCCGTTGCCGGCAGCCGCGCGCTCCCTCGCCATGCGGCGCCAGCGGGTTTTTGTTTGATTGACCATTCAGTTTCGCCCGCGCCATAACCCATGTCGCCAATTCACATCCGCATGACCCAAATGGCGTAGGCGCATCATCGATTGATCATTGTTTCGCCGCGGCGATTTTCTCGCAGTATGCGAGACGGCGACATGACAACCAGGACAAGAATTCGTTTGGTCGATCCGTCGCTGGGTTGTAGATTGCCTCGCGGGGCTTCAACGCAGTTAAAAAACTACAACCATGACAATCGATTTGTCGCGACGCCGGCCACAGGTGCGCAACATCAAGCTCGCCGGTAGGCGCACGAGCCTGCGTCTCGAATCCGAATTCTGGGACGCGCTCGATGAGATCGTCGCGCGCGAGGACTCGACCTTGAGCGCCTTGTGCGAGCGGATCAAAGGGCGGCGTGCCGCGGCCAACCTGACCGCCGCCGTGAGGCTGTACGTGCTGCGCTATTTCCGCAGCGCTGCCACCGAAAGCGGCCATCGCGGGGTCGGTCACGGCCGCCAATCCCCCCGCGGCCCGCGCAACGGCGCCGCGCGAAGCAGCCGATCCACGAGCCCCTATTCGCCGCGATAGAACGCCGGATAGAAGCGCTTGACGACTTCGCCGTCGACGGCGAAGGCGTGGCAGCTGTTGATCGGCGGCGGCGATTTTTCGCCCGCGTTGCGCTTCCGGCGCCAATACATGGTCTGATAGGCGACGGTGCCCATCGAGCCCAGCATCTCGGAGATATGGGTGCAGCCCTTGACGCCGCCGAGCAGCTCCTTGATGCGCTGATGCCAGCCGGGTTTGATGCGCTCGCCCTTCATCACCTGGAAATTCGGCACGATGTCCGGACAGACGCGATAGGGCCCCGCCTCGCTGGCGACCTCGATATCCGCGACCGTCAGATCGTCATCGAGCGTCAGGCGCACGCGCATGTCATGGATCGGTTCGCCTGCCCGGATCTCGCCGCGAAACTCGTTGGGAAACGGGTAGGTCTTGGTATCGACGATGCGGCCTTCGATGTCCCAGAGACCGTCTTCGCGCTCATAGCCGCAGAACTCGTAGCGGCGCGTGTGCAGATGCTGGCGGGGAACCGGAGCGGAGAGCGGCATGGCGGTCGATCCTTTGGCGGCGTGATGATGTAGCGGGACAGGCAACCCTTCCCCGTCTTGGCCAAAACGCTAGCGGCCGGGGACGGGGCCGGTCAAATGCGGGAATGAGGGGACAGCGCGTCAAACTATGCGTCGGCGGCGACCGAGGGCGCGTTGCTCACGGGCGCCAGGGGGCGGATTCGGAGCCGTTTGATTCGATTGCGGTGGCGCTCCAGCACTTCGAAGCGGAAGCCGTAAAACATGAAGACCTGCCCGACCTCGGGAATGCGCCGGGCCTCGTGCAGGACCAGACCGGCGATGGTCGAGGCATGCTCGTCCGGCAGGCGCCAGCCGAACTGGCGATTGAGATCGCGGATCGTCACCTGTCCTTCGACATCGATGCTTCCGTCGGCGGCCTTGCGCACGCCGCGCACGCGAACGTCATGCTCGTCGTCGATCTCGCCCACGATCTCCTCGAGGATGTCCTCGAGCGTGACGATGCCCAGCAGCGCGCCATATTCGTCGACCACGAGGGCAAAATGCTCGCGCCGCTCGCGGAAGGCCCGCAGCTGCGCCAGCAATGTCGTGGTGCTGGGGATGAACCAGGGCTTGGCCGCGATGGCGCGGACATCGACCTTGTCCACGGCCTGCTGCTCGGCGCGGACCGCGCGCAGCAGCGCCTTGGCGTGAAGCACGCCGACGATGTTGTCGGGGTTGCCCTGATAGATGGGAATCCGCGTGTGCGGGCTCGCCAGGACCTGCGCGACCGTCTCCTCGGGCGGCTGGTCGGCATCGATCATGGTGACGTTCTGGCGATGGACCATGATGTCGACGACGATCACCTCGTTGAGGTCCAGGATCGAGTGCATCATGGCGCCGGCCTCGCGCAGCTCGGTCGCCGCTTCGTTTTGGTGCGCGGTTTCGGTATGGAGGTCGATGGCGCCGCGCAGCTCTTCCTCGGTCTGATCGCGGCCCAGCTCCGTCACCAGCCGCGCGCCGAACAGGCGCAGCGTGCCCACCACGATCCAGCCGATGAGCTTCGTGATCGGTGTCGCCACCACCACGAAGGCGCGCATCAGCGGCGCCACCGCCAACGCCGTCCGATCCGGGTTGTTGATGGCGATCGTCTTGGGCAGGACCTCGCCGAACAGCACGACCAGCACCGTCATGGCGGCGGTCGCATAGATCACGCCATGCTCGCCGAACATCGCGATCATCACGCTGGTGGCGAGGGCCGAGCCGGTAATGTTGACCAGGTTGTTGCCGAGCAGGAGGGCCGCGATCACCTGCTCCATCCGCGCCCGCAGGTCGTTGACGACGCGGGCGCGGCGGTGGTTCTGCTGCGCCAGCGCATGCATGCGCGGGCGCGACGCCGCGGTCAACGCGGTTTCGGCCCCGGCGAAGAAGGCGGAGCAGCAGAGGAGAAAGGCAATGATCAGAATGGCGCCGAACATCGGGCTCGTGTTCCTACCGCGGTCTGCGGCTCCCCATCAGGCGGCCAGAGCGCGCGCGAGAAGCGCCTCGAGCTGCGCCGGCTCCACCTCGCGCGAAATGAAGGCCCGGCCGATGCCGCGCGCCAGCACGAAGGTCAGGCGGCCGTCCCTCACCTTCTTGTCCTGGTGCATGTGATGCACCAGGCGGCTGGCGTCGAAGCCGCGCCCGATCGCGGCGGGCGAGGTCGGCAGGCCGACCGAGGCCAGATGGCGCACAACGCGCGCCGGATCCTCGCTCGGACACAGGCCCAGCATGGCCGAGAGCTCGAACGCCATCACCATGCCGATTGCCACCGCCTCGCCATGAAGCAGCTCACCCGTATAGCCGCATTCCGCTTCGAGCGCGTGGCCGAAGGTATGCCCGAGATTGAGCAAGGCACGCTGGTCCGCTTCGCGCTCGTCGGCGGCGACCACCGCGGCCTTGGCGGCGCAGCTGGTCATGACCGCGTGACGGCGCGCCGCGCCGTCGCCCTCGATCAGGTCTGCGCCATGACCCTCGAGCCAGGAGAAGAAGGCGGGGTCGTTGATGAGCCCATACTTGACCACCTCGGCATAGCCGGCCAGGAGCTCGCGCCGCGGCAAGCTGTCGAGCGCGTCGATGTCGGCCAGCACCATGCGCGGCTGGTGGAAGCTGCCGACGAGGTTCTTGCCCTGGGCGGTATTGATGCCGGTCTTGCCGCCCACGGAGCTGTCCACCTGGGCCAGGAGCGTGGTCGGAATCTGGATGAACTCGATGCCGCGGAGCAGGATGCTGGCAGCGAACCCTGCGAGGTCGCCGATGACGCCGCCGCCCAGCGCCAGAATCATGTTGCCGCGCTCGATCCGCGCCTCCAGCATCCGGCCGCACAATTCCGCCAGATGCGGGAAGTCCTTGGTCGCTTCGCCGGGCGGCAGGATGACGGCATCCTGACGGATGCCGGCCGCCTCGAGGCTCTGCGCCAGCTCCTCGAGATAGAGACGTGCGACGGTCGCGTCGGTTACGATCAGCGCGCGGCGGTCCTTCAGCAGCGGCGCGATCAGGCCGCCGGCGCGCGCGATCAGGCCGCCGCCCACGAGGATCTGGTAGCTGCGTCGACCCAACGCGACCTCGACCCGGCCGATCTCTTGCGTCGCGGGTCGGGCGGCGACACCGGTCATGAGGACACCGCGCGGCGCGTGCTCTCGTCGCCCTTCTTCGAATCCGCCGCGGGATGGAACGCGCTCAGCGCCGCGAGGACGCGCTCGAGGGTCGCGTCCGGCGGTCCGTCCTGGCTATCCACGGTGATATCGGCCTCGGCATAGACCGGGTAGCGGGTCGCCATCAGTTCCGCGAGCTTGGCGCGCGGGTCCTCGACCTGCAGCAGCGGCCGGTCCCCGCGCCGCCCGGTGCGCCGCGCCAGGAGATCGAGATCGGCCCTGAGCCAGATCGAGATCGCCTTCTCGCGAATGGCGGCGCGGGTGCGCGGATCCATGAAGGCGCCACCGCCGGTTGCCAGCACGAAGGGCGGGCTCTCGAGCAGCCGCAAAATCACCCGGCGCTCGCCATCCCGGAAGGCCTGTTCCCCGTGGCGGGCGAAGATCTCGGGAATGCTGCAGCCGGCGGCCTGCTCGATCTCGCGATCGGCATCGACGAAGGGCAGCCGCAGGCGCTGCGCCAAGCGCCGCCCGATACAGCTCTTGCCCGCTCCCATGAGCCCGACCAGCACGAGCGGCCGATCGACGGTGATCTCGCCGCTCATTGCCGACCCGCCCGCGGCACAATAGAATCGCCTGTGCCCGGCCCCCGTAACCGCCGCAGTTTCGCCATAGTGCAACCCTATCACAAAACCCCATTCCTGTCGCAATCCTGCCCCGGCTGGGCGGTTTTGGGGGGGGCGGGCAGGCCCCGAATCGGCGGTCATCCGCCGGAGGTGGAAGCGGTCCTTCTCCGGTCCGGCCCGTGATACCGCCCAAGGCTCCCCGATCTCACTTGACGCTCCCAACCTCGCTTGAAGCCCCGCACGTGAAGCTCCGAGTCATGCGTAAGGTAGCCAGCCGATGAAACGTCTTCTCGCCATCTTCTTCGCTCTCGTCATTGTCGGCGTCATCGGCGCCGCCGTCGTCTTGGGCAGCATCGATCTGCCGGCCCCCACGCAGCATATGGAAGTGCCCGTTGCGAAAGACCGCTTGGCGCAGTAACGCTTCGCTCTGCGGCCTTGCTACGGCCGCCCTGCTGATCGGTTGCGGCTTGGGCGCCGGAGCGGCCCATGCCGACTCGAGTGGCCAGCCGCTCCAATTGCTGCCGCCCGCGTCGGCGACCCCGGCGGCTGCATCCTCCGACAGCGGTGCCGCACCTTCGACCGGCGCTTCGCCCGGCGCGACGAGCAGCGATACGACCGCGCCCGCGGCTCCGACGCCGCCCGCTCCAAGCATGCCGACCAACGCCACGCCGAGCGCACCGACGGTCGCCGCGCCAACGGTGGCGACACCGTCCTCGCCGACCGCGCCGACGGCGCCCTCGGGCATCCAGATCCAGGAGATCGGCAGCCCCAACAGCTATGCCGGAACGCTCGAGCCCGCCGATGGCGGCTTCGGCTACGACATGTGGAAGGGGACCTCGGCGCACGATGTCGAGACCCTGCTGCCGCGAATTCCCCTGCCGGGCCCGTCGCCCGCCATGCGCGCGCTGGCGCGCCGCCTGATCCTTTCCAACGCGGAGCCGCCGACCGGCCAGACCGATCGCGATCTCCTGCCGATCCGCGCCGAGCAACTGGCCCGCATCGGCAATCTCGCCGATATGGAGGCGTTTCTCGCGGTGGTGCCAGCCAACAGCAAGGATTCCTCCCTGGCGGCGTTCCGGCGCGAGGTGATGTGGCTCAAGAACGACGTCGCCGGCGCCTGCGCCCAGGCGGCCGCCGATCTGTCGGCGATACCGAACGATCTCGATCTCGGCCGCCAGCAGATTCTCTGTCAGGCTGCGAACGGCCAGACCAAAGAAGCACAGCTCGGCGTCGACATGCTGCGCGAGCAGGGCCAGTCCGATCCCAAGCTGGTCATGCTGGTGGACGCGCTGGGCGGCGCCAAGGGCGCGGCACTGCCGCCGGATCTGCCGCCCTCGGCGATGCTCTATGATCTGATCAAAAACGCGGGCCTCGCGGTGCCGCCGGAATGGGCCGCCTCCGCCAGCCCGGCGCTGCAAGCGCGGCTTGCGGCCGACGATACGCTCGACGCGGCGACCCGCATCACCGCCGCCGAGGCAGCCTTCGCGGCGGGTGCCGCGCCGATCGATCTCGTGACCCAGCTTTATTCCGCGCAGGATGTGACGCCGAGCCAGATCGACGCGATCCTCGCCTCGGACGACAAGAATGACGGCCCGATCGGCCATGCGCAGCTCTATCAGGGCGTGCTGCGCAGCGACCAGCCGCTGCGGCGCGCGCAGATTCTGCATCGCGCCCTCGAGATGGCGCGCCGGTTCGGCGGCTATCCGGCCGCGGTCGAGTCCAACGAGGTGCTGCTCCTGCAGTTGGAGCCGGCGCCCGAGCTCGCCTGGTTCGCGGCCGATGCCGGCCGCGCCTTCTATTACTTCACCCGCTATGAGCGGGCGCAGGCTTGGCTCAACATCGCGCAGAACCGCGCCGCGGCCGACTCCCAGGCGCGCGCAGCGGTGCCGACGCTGGCGCTGTTCGCGCAAATCGCCGGCGCCGGGCAGAAGCTGACCTGGGCGCCCAATGCGGTCGAGCAATGGCGCGATGCGCAGGCCAAGGCCGGCGATCCCGATCCGGATCGGCGGGCGGCCCGATTGTTCGCCATCCTGGCAGCGCTGGGCGAGGATGTCGGCGACCAATGGCGCCAGATGGCCGAACGCGCCCAGCCTTCCTCGAGCCTTCCCGACACCACGCTGCTGAGCCGGCTCGATGCGGCCGCCGCTGGCGGGCGCCGCGGCGAGGTGGTGCTGCTGTCCCTGGTCCTGATGGGGCCGACCGGCCCCGCGGATGCCCATCCGCTCGTGGTGAACCGCGTCCTGTCGGCCTTGATCGCCACGGGTCTTCAAAGCGAGGCGCGGGCCATTGCCTTCGAAACCGTCATCGCCAACGGCATTTGATCGGCGCCGGCGCTTGCGCGAGCCGGAAACGCCCCCGCCCAAGGAGCTCGAGGCCTTTCTCGAGATGCTCGCGGCCGAACGCAACGCGGCGCTCAACACGCGCATGGCCTATGCGCGCGATCTGCGGGACTTCCAGGCGTTCCTGTCGCGCCGTCAGACGAATTTGCCGGCAGCCGATGCCGATTCGATCCGCGCCTATCTGGCCCGGCTCGACGGTGCCGGCGCGGCACCCCGCACCGCGGCCCGCCGCCTTTCGGCCTTGCGCCAGTTCTATCGCTTCCTCGCCGCCGAAGGTTGGCGCAAGGACGATCCGACCTTGGCGATCGACGCCCCCAAGCTCGGCCGCCCGCTGCCCAAGGTGCTGAGCGAGGAAGAGGTGACGCGGCTGATCGAAGCGGCGGCGGCGCTGCCGGGCGCCGAAGGCGCAAGGTTGGTGACGATGGCCGAGCTTCTCTACGCGACGGGGTTGCGGGTGAGCGAGCTGGTGAGCCTGCCGCTCGCTTCCGTGACGCGCGATCAGCGCACGCTGCTCGTGCGCGGCAAGGGCGGCAAGGAACGGATCGTGCCCTTGAGCGAACCGGCGCTGGACGCGCTCAAGACCTATCTCGAGCGCCGGCGCGAATTCCTGCAAGGGCCGCCCGAGCGTCCTGTCGCCTCGCCCTGGCTCTTTCCGTCGCGCGGGAAGTCCGGCCATCTGACGCGCGTGCGGGTTTCGCAACTGCTCAAGGATCTGGCGGCCAGGGCCGGCATCGATCCGGCCCGGGTCTCGCCCCATGTGCTGCGCCATGCCTTCGCCAGCCATCTCCTGGGCCATGGCGCCGATCTGCGCAGCCTGCAGAAATTGCTCGGCCATGCCGATATCTCGACCACCCAGATCTATACCCATGTCGCGGGCGAGCGACGCCAGGCGCTGGTAAGGGACCATCACCCCTTGTCCAAATCGCGCAAGGGCGGCTGAAGCGGAATTCGGGTCGCTGCCAGGCGGCACGGGCCCCGCGCGAGCGGTTTATTCTCGATCCCATCGGATGGCCCGGCGAGATTGACAAGGGTGGGATTCCTGCCGCCATCTAGGCCCCCGTTTCGCAGGGGGCACCGGCCTGCGGCAAGACCTCCCGATCGCCTCTTTTTTGAGCAAGGAACCAGGACCATGAGCTTCAAGATCGTCGATCAGGCGCCGGCGCGCCTCAACCGCAGCGAGCTGGCGGTGCCGGGCTCCCAGCCGCAGTTGTTCGAGAAGGCCGCGAAATCGGCGGCCGATGTGGTGTTCCTCGATCTCGAGGACGCCGTGGCACCGGACGACAAGGCTCAGGCGCGCAAGAACATCGTCCAGGCGCTGCGCGACATCGACTGGGGCAGCAAGACGATGTCGGTGCGCATCAACGGCCTCGACACCCATTATATGTATCGCGACGTGGTCGATGTGATCGAGCAGGGCGGTGAGCGGCTCGACCTGATCATGATCCCGAAGGTCGGCACGGCTTCGGACGTTTATGCGGTCGACATGCTGATGACCCAGTGCGAAGACGCGGTCAAGCGCAAGAAACGGATCGGACTCGAGCTCATCATCGAGACGGCGCTGGGCATGCAGAACATCAACGAGATCGCCGGCGCCTCGAAGCGGTTGGAGTCGCTGCATTTCGGCGTGGCGGACTATGCGGCTTCGACGCGCGCGCGCACCACCGTCATCGGCGGTCCCAACAAGATGTATGGCGTCCTGACCGACAAGGACGGCGACCGCCCCCGCGATTTCCATTGGGGCGACATGTGGCATTACGCCATCGCCCGCATGGTGGTCGCGGCGCGCGCCAACGGCCTCAGGCCGGTCGACGGCCCCTTCGGCGACTTCTCCGATCCCGACGGCTTCAAGGCGCAGGCCTATCGCGCGGCGGTCCTGGGCTGCGAAGGCAAATGGGCGATCCATCCCTCGCAGGTGGCGCTCGCCAACGAGGTCTATAGCCCGTCGGAGGCCGAGGTGACGCGCGCCAAGCGCATCCTGGACGCGATGGCCCAGGCCCAGCGCGAGGGCAAGGGCGCCGTCGCCCTCGACGGCCGCCTCATCGACATCGCCTCGATCCGCCAGGCCGAGGTGCTGGTCGCGAAGGCCAAGCAGGTGGCGGGGGCGAAGTGACCCGCGGCCTTCCGCGGGTCATCCCGGCCAAGCGAGCGTAAGCGAGCGCGAGCCGGGATCCATGTCGATACAGCGGCGTAGGCTGAAGGATGGGTCCCCGCTTTCGCGGGGATGACATCCTTTGCGTTCTCCTACGCCGGCCGTGCGTTACAACGGCGTCGGGTCGATGAACCGCTTCAGCACGTTGCCCGTGATCCGCGCGACGTTGTTGTTGTAGCGGTTATGGCCGAGGCTGCCGGCCCAGGCGATGGAGCCGGTCGAGAACACGGCACCGCCGTTCGGCGTCTCGAAGAACACCATGTCGGCGCGCACCTTGGGGTCCTCGATCCCGTCGATGCCGGGATATGTGGAAATCAGCTCCTCGGGCGTGATGACATAGACGTTCGAGTGCAGCTCGGAGCAGGCCAGCACCAGCGCGTGCGGCGGCGTGCCCTGCCGCGGGTCTACGATGTCGAGCTCGAGCCCCGCGGCCCCGCCGCCGACCGCTCCGAAATCGCCGATCGTCTCGTCCTTGCCGATGCCTTCGAAAATGAACGACACGCGCGGATCGAAGCTGCCGGGTTGGCGGCGATACCAGGAGGATTCGTCGAAGCCTTCCGAGCCGAAGCCGATGCCGACCAGCTGCTGCGGCGGGATGCCGTTGTTGCGCCAAAGGCCGCTGAGCTCGCCGGTGAAGCTCAGATGATATTCGCCGGGTTCGGCGATCCAGGTGCGGGTGCCGTTCTCGGCGCGGCGCATCTCGATCACGCCCGGCAGCGTCGGGTGCCAGGCGATGCGCCAATAGAAGCCGTTGCCGCCCGTATAGATCAGCCGGCCGCCCTGGGCGAGATAGGCCTCGACCGCGCGCATCTGCGCGAGCGAGTGGTATTCGGGATGGGTGCCGGTGACGACGCAGCGGTAGTTCTGCAGGAGCGACAAGCCCTCCTGGTGCAGCATCTCGTCGGTGATGACGTCGTAAGCCTGGCCGGTGCCCTCGAGCCAATCGATAATGTGAAGATCGGCGCCGAAGTTCCAGAGCGAGTAACGCGGGCGCGTATTGAGGATCGGGCGCAGGCGAGAGCTGTGGCAGGAGCCGGAGCCGTCGGTATGCACGTCATAGGTCGAGACGCCGAGCTCGCGGCGCGCATTGAGCGTGCGCTCGGTCGGACCGAACTCCAGGAGCGCGCCATAGCAGATCTCGGCCAGCACATCGTCCCAGCCATGATGGCTGTTGGCATAGGCCATATAGGTGGCGTTGGCGGCGAGGAAGGCGACCGGCGCCGTCGTCTTGCCCTTGGGCGGCAGCACGAAGAAGGTCACGAAGGCCAGCTGCTCATAACGCTCGCCGCAGCTGAGCTTCACCGCATAGACGCCCGAGCGCATATCGGCCGTGATCGGCACTTCAAAATCGGTTTCCCAGCCGGCGTCGTAGAGATCGTCGTCATGGAAATGGATGGCGCCGTAATGCTCGGGCTTGTCCATCCAGCGCATCGCCTCGCCATTCCAGGCCGCACCCTTCATGGCACGTGTCGGCAGATTGACGGTCTCGCCATCGAGCCGGTTGGCCGAGAGATCGACCACGCGCGTGGTCGGCGTCTCGCGTGAGAAATCCCAGGCGGCGGCGACGTCCTTTGCCAGTGCCGGCGGGATGGCGGCTCGAAGCGTCTCGATCTCGCCATCTTGCAGGACGCGCGCGGCGAGGCGCGGTGCCTCGATCTTGCCGTTGTAATGTCCGCCCAAGAGAACCTTGGCTCCGCGCCGACCCGTGACATGGGCCGCCATGGTGAAAGGCGTGTCGGCCGGCGCTTGCGGCCGTATCCGCAAGATCGCCTCGACCTCGCTGCCGGAATCGTCGCGCGCCAGATGCGCGAGGGGCTGCTGGCTCAACCGCACCAGGCCCGTGCCGGCATCGAAGCGGGCCGTGACGCGATACCAGGCGCGCTCGCGCATCGGGCGGTCGGCCTTGATCGCGGCGAAGCCGCCCTTGCCGTCGCCGATATCGAGCGCCAGGGCGCCGGTCGCGTCGAGGCCAAGGCGGAAACCCGCTCTCGCGGGCTCGCTCCAGCGCGCCAACAAGGTCTGCGGCTTTCGGCCGGGCGTGGTCGGCCAGACCAGCGCCGTCAGGGTGAAACTCTGCAGCCGGTCGAAGAGTGGCGAAGCCGGCACCAGCACGGCCGAGCCGGTGTCGAGTGGCTGCTTGCGCGCCGGATAGCCGCCATTGGCGGGGCTGGCGATGGGCTGGTCCTTATAGCCGGGACCGGCCGGCGAATCGTCGCCGCAGATCATGCGGACGACCTCGGCATGGAACCGCGGAGCGCCGGCCTCGCAGCTGACCTTGACCTGAAGGCGGTCGCCGGGCCTGAGGCTGTGGCGGTCGCCGTAGCCGAGAATCTCGAGCATGGAACGGGGCCTGTCGGAAGAGGGCGTCAGTCGAGGGCGAGCTCGCGGCCGGTCAGCGCCTGCCAGCGCAACTTGAAGACCGCCCACTCCGCCTCTTCGTAGGAAGTGAACTCGTAGCCGGGCACCGGCGCAATCGGATCGCCGGGTTGAGCGCCCATGCGTCCCAGCCCCCAGCGCTTATGGCGCTCGAGCGTGACCAGCACCAGGCGGCCCGCATTGCTGCCGGCGCGCATGCGGTTGATGACGCGCTGCAGCTCGCCGCTATGGCGGCCGAAGGGCTTGTCGCGAAACTCGCGCGCCAGATCGAGGCGATCGGGATCGATCTCGTACATGGGCTGGCTCCAGGAAAAGCTTTCAAATAGAGGGCCGGCCCGCGGGGGGCGCTCCCCCGTGAGCCGGCCGCTCCGGCGTGCCGAGACTCAGCCGGCCTTCACATCCTCGAAGATCTTGTTGCGCCGCTGCTCCATCTCCGGCGAGACCTCGGTCTCGAACACGCTGTTCTTGAAGAGATTCGACGGCGAGGAGAAACCCAGATCCGCGACGATCTTCTTGTCGGCCACGTCGAACGAGGCCTTGTTGCAGTGGCCGTAACCATACTGCTCGATCATGTATTTGCCGGTCTCGGGCGCACACATGGCATTGACGAAGTCATAGACCTGGTCGTCCGGCGCCGTGGCGTTGGCCATATGCACGAGGCCGCAGGTCCAGCTCAGGATCCCTTCCTTCGGCACCATATAGGTGACGTCGATGCCCTGCTTCTTCAGCGCCGCCAGGCCGTCGTTCCAGGCGTAAGCGATCAGGACCTCGCCCGAGGCCATGGCCTGCTGATAGTCCGAGGGGGAGTCCCAATAGAAACGCACGAGGGCGCGCTGCTTCATCAGATAGTCCTTGATCTTCGCGCCATCCGCCTCGGAGAACTCATAGGGGTTGATGCCGAGCGCCAGCGCCGCGACCGAGACGGTCGGGGTGGCGTTGTACATCGAGATCTTGCCCTTGTATTTCTCGTCGAAGGCGAGCTTCCAGGACATTTCTTCCGGCTGCACCTTGTCGCTGCGATAGAGCAGCGAGCCGTTGCCCCAGTCGAAGGGCACGATATAGCGCTCGCCATCGACATTGGCGCCCGGCAGCGCCAGCAACTCGGGCCAGATGTTGTCCCAGGCTTTGATCTGCGCTGTGTTCCACGGCTTGATCATCTTCATCTTGTGCCAGCGCGACACATCCTCGACGCAAGGATGGCTGACGTCGCTCTGGAATCCCGATTGCAGCTTCTGGAAGGCCTCCTCGGTGCCGCCGAAGAGCGTGAAGGATGGCGTGCCGCCGTATTTCTTCACATAGTCGCCCATGATGTCGGGAATGTCGTAGCCGGCCCAGGTATAGACCTTGAGGTCGGTCGCGGCCGCCGCGGCCGCCGGACGGCCGAAGGTGAAGGTGGTGGCCAGGCCCAGCCCCATCGCGGCCAGGCTGCGCTGGAACGCGCGGCGCGAGAGCTTGCCCTCGGCCAGGCGGTCGAAAAATCGGTTCTTGTCCATGATTGGCGTCTCCCCTGATGAAAGTGTCCTCGACTGGGCCGTGTCGGGCGCGGGTTTTCAACCTCTTCGCCCGTCGCTTCGGCATGCGAGAAAGCGGCATGCGTCGGCGATCGCTGGCTCGGCCAAGCCAGTTCAACAAGAATCGCGCGCGCCGACAAGCGGCCTGGCCGAAATATTTCGGAGGACCCGGGATATCGGAGCGAGCGATGCCGGCTCCGTCAGCGGCCTAACGGGGTCATCACCTCGGTCAGGCTGCGGTCGAGCAGGTCGACGATTTCCGAGAGTTCGGACTCGGTTGCATTGTAGGGCGGCGCCAGAATGATCTGATCGCCGCGGATCCCGTCGATATTGCCGCCGGTGGGATAGCAGATGAGCCCGTTCGCGAAGGTCCGCTCGCGTACCTTGACATTGATCTGCTGGGCCGGATCGAACGGTTCCTTGGTGGCCTTGTTGGCCACCAGCTCGATGCCGATGAAGAAGCCGCGGCCGCGGATGTTGCCGACATAGCTGCGCGGTTCCAGCCGGTCATGCAGCACCTGTTTGAGCTTGGCGCCCTCGCGCGCGACGCGCTCCACCAGGCGGTCGCGCTCGACGATCTTTTGCACGGCAACGCCGGCGGCGCAGGCTGCGGTGTGGCCGGTGAAGGTATGACCTGTCAGCGGCGCGCCATAGCGCTCGAGGATCGGGCCGGCGACCCGTTCGTGATAGACCGCCACGCCCAGCGGCAGATAGCCGCCGGCCAGCCCCTTGGCAACCGACATGATGTCGGGCTCGACCCCATCATGCTCGAGCGCGCGCCAGCTGCCGCAGCGTCCGGCGCCGCACATCACCTCGTCGGCGATCATGAGCACGCCATAGCGGTTGCAGATCTCGCGAATGCGCTTGGCATAGCCGGCAGGCGCGGGAACGGCGCCGCCGGCGGCACCCACCACCGGCTCGAACACGAAGGCGGCGATGTGCTCCGGCCCCTGGCGCAGGATCTCGCGCTCGAGCTCGTCGGCGCAGTAGGTCGCGACGTCCTCGGGCCTGACGCCGATGGGCGGGCGATATTCATTGACGGCGGAGAGGAAGCTCGCCTCGGTCAGCGCGCCCTCGAACGGCAGCCTGCGGTCGCGAAAGCCGGAGATGGCGAGCGCTCCCAGCGTATTGCCGTGCCAGGAACGCTGGCGCGAGACGAAGCGCCGCCGGCTCGTCTCGCCGCGCGCGGAGTGATATTGCAGCGCCAGCTTGAGACAGGATTCGACCGCCTCCGATCCGCCCGAGACGAACACCATGCGGCTCAAGCCGCCGCCGCTGCGCCGGGCCACGATCTCGGTCAACTGCTCCAAGGGATCGCTCGTGAAACTGTAGCGATAGCCGTGGGCGACGCGATCGAGCTGCGCCTTGATCGCCTCATTGACCTCTTCATTGCCATGGCCGAGACAGAACACCGCGGGCCCGCCGGACCCGTCGAGATAGCGCTTGCCCTGGGCGTCATAGACGCAAGAGCCCTTGCCCCAGGCGATCTTCGGCAACGTGCCCTCGCCATAGTGAGTGGCGGCGCTAGGGGCTTTGGCAGGCTTCGACATGGGCTGGGCTCCTGGGGACGCGGGGCCACCCGCCCGCGATCCGATGATCCCCTGCGGCAAGGCCCCGAAAGAGCGGGCTAATCTGCCAGAAAGCGCGCCCGTGACAAGCGGCCCATCAGGCGGTGTCCCGGCAATTTTTGCGGTCGCGGGGGCGGGTGTCCCTGTGCTAAATGCTGGCCCCGCCTGCCGGCTGGCGTGGGGTCCTTATCGTTCAGGATGATTTCTCCCGCGCGGGCTGGCAATACTGGTCAGTTCGTGACCCGTTCGCGGCCGGATTCCAATAAGGGATCGCGCGGGCGGGATTTCAGGGGAACTCCCGCCGGTTTCGCGGGGCCCGATCCTCGCAAAGGACCGATGCCCACTTTCCTGGATTTCGAAAAGCCGATCGCCGAGCTCGAAGGCAAGATCGAAGAGCTCCGCCAT
>Ga0335070_10003533_pt1 | contig 18254 bp, 13 predicted proteins | sample Lox_Sample_13_FD_206722 | JGI IMG/M metagenome (GOLD analysis project Ga0335070, IMG submission 206722) | Soil microbial communities from Loxahatchee National Wildlife Refuge, Florida, United States - Lox_Sample_1.3 | ecosystem: Environmental > Terrestrial > Soil > Wetlands | place: USA...
CACTTGCGGCCGGCATGTTCGCTCATGAAACCGCGAACGTTCCGCAATCGGGAATGTTCCTCGCGCGCCCTTGCAAGTCAGGAACCGCGCCAGAAATCGAGGGTTTACGAAATGGAGGAGGGGGCGCTCCGGCGCGTGAATTTCTTGAAAGGAATCTCCGATGGCTTCGATGACGGCAGGCGACGTCCTTGTCGAAACACTGATCGACTGGGGCGTCGACACCGTGTTCGGGATTCCGGGCGACGGCATCAACGGGCTGATCGAATCGCTTCGCCGCTATCGAGAGAAGATAAAGTTCATCCAGGTGCGTCACGAAGAAGCCGCCGCCTTCGCGGCCTGCGGCTACGCGAAATGGACGGGCAAGCTCGGCGTTTGCATCGCAACTTCCGGTCCCGGCGGTATTCACCTTCTGAACGGTCTTTACGACGCCAAACTCGACCAGGTACCGGTACTCGCGATCACGGGCCTTCAGTTTCACGATCTGCTTCACACCTTCACGCAGCAGGATGTCGAGCTCGACAAGCTGTACATGGACGTCGCCGTCTACAATTCGCGCGTCATGGGAGCGGCGCACACGGAGAACGTCGTTGCGCTCGCCTGCCGCACGGCGCTGGCCTATCGCGGCGTCGCGCATGTCACGATGCCCGTCGACGTACAGGACGAAGCCGTGTCCAAGGACATCCGAACGCCGCGCAATGTGGCGCATCACGTGTCGATGGCCGGCAGCCACCAGCACATCGCTCCATCCGCCGGACAACTGTCGCTGGCGGCGGAAATCCTCAACGGTGCGAAGAAGCCGGCAATCCTGGCAGGACAGGGTGCGCTGCATGCGAGCCAACAGCTGTCCGCCGTGGCGGAACGGCTCGGTGCGCCGGTCGTTAAGGCGCTTCTCGGCAAGGGGGCGCTTCCTGACGACAGCCCCTACAGCACCGGCGGTATCGGTCTTCTTGGCACCAAGCCGTCGCAGGAGGCGATGGCCGAATGCGATGCGCTTTTGATCGTGGGCAGCAGCTTTCCCTATATCGAATACTATCCGAAGCCCGGCAAGGCGCGGGTGGTGCAGATCGATCACGACCCCAAGCGCATCGGCTTGCGCTGTCCCGTCGAATGTCCGCTGGTCGGTGATGCCGGCCGGGTGCTCGACTCGCTGCTGGCGCAGCTGACGATGCGGGAGGATCGTTCCTTTCTCGAACAGGCGCAGAAGGGCATGAAGGCGTGGAACGAGCTCATGGTCGAGCGCGGCACGCGCGAAGACAAGCCGATGAAGCCTCAGGTCGTCGCCCATGAGCTGAACAAGCTCGTCGACGACAACGCCATCATCGCCACCGACTCCGGCACGATTACGACCTGGGCCGCGCGCCACATTGCGATCCGCGGCGCGATGAAGTTCTCCTGCTCGGGCAATCTCGCCACCATGGCCTGCGGCTTGCCCTATGCGATGGCGGCGGCGGTCGCCTATCCCGACCGGCAGGTCATCTGCTTCATCGGCGACGGCGGCCTCACCATGCTGATGGGCGAGATGGCGACGCTCCGGAAATACAATCTCAACGTCAAGATCATCGTCATCAAGAACAACGCGCTCGGCCAGATCAAATGGGAGCAGATGGTCTTCCTCGGCCATCCCGAATATGTCTGCGAGCTCCAGCCCATCGATTTCGCGACCGTTGCGCAGGGTTTCGGGCTCGCCTCGTTCCGCATCGACGATCCGAAGGCTTGCGCGGAGACGCTGCGCACGGCGCTGTCGGCGAACGGGCCGGCATTGATCGAAGCGACAGTCGATCCGAACGAGCCGCCGATGCCGCCCACGACCAGCGCCAAGCAGGCCATGCATTTCGCGGAAGCGCTTGCCAAGGGCACGCCCAACGCCGGCAAAATCGGGTTGACCGTTCTGTCGGACAAGGTGCGCGAGCTGGTCTGACCGTGTCCGCGGATGTTCCGATCGTTCAGGTTCGGACGAGCGCCTACGTCATTCCGACCGACGCGCCGGAATCCGACGGCACGGCCGCCTGGAACAGCACGACGCTCGTCATCGCCGAGATCGAAGCGGGCGGAAGGACAGGCCTCGGTTACACCTATGCCGACAGAAGCGCGGCCGAATTCATCCGCCGTGTCCTTGCCCCAGAGCTCCAGAACCGCGAGGCCTTCGCCATCGAGCGGCACTGGTCGGCGATGAATGCGGCGGTGCGCAATATCGGCCGGCCGGGCATTGCCGCCTGCGCCATCTCGGCGCTGGACATTGCGCTGTGGGACTTGAAGGCGCGGCTGCTCGGCATCTCACTCGCCAATCTGCTGGGGCCTGCGCGCGACAGCGTGCCCGTCTATGGCAGCGGCGGATTCACGTCTTACGACAACGCGCGCCTCCGCGGCCAGCTTGCAGGCTGGGTCGAGGAAGGCTGTGCATTCGTAAAGATGAAAATCGGCCGCGAGCCCGCGCGCGATGTCGCCCGCGTCGGCGTGGCGAAAGCCGCCATCGGCGACGCAGCGCTGTTCGTCGATGCCAATGGCGGCTACACGCGCAAACAGGCGCTCGCTTTCGCGGAACAGTTTGCGGACTACGACGTGCGGTGGTTCGAAGAGCCTGTCTCGAGCGATGATCTGGGCGGCCTGCGGCTGTTGCGCGATCGCGCGCCGGGGACCATGGACATCGCCGCCGGCGAATACGGTTACACGCCCTACTATTTCCATACCATGCTCGCCGCGGGCGCCGTCGACGTGCTGCAGGCCGACGCCACGCGCTGCGGCGGGATCACGGGCTTTCTGCGCGCCGCGGCTCTCTGCGACGGGTTCCAGATTCCGCTGTCGAGCCATTGCGCGCCGGCGGCCCATCTTGCTGCCGCAGCCGCGGCGCCGCGGCTCGCGCATATGGAATGGTTTCACGATCATGTCCGCATCGAACACATGCTGTTCGACGGCGCACCTACATTGAGGAACGGACGCATCTCGCCCGATTGGTCGGCGCCCGGACACGGGCTCGTGTTCCGGCGCAGCGATGCAACACCTTACGAGGCCTAAATGAACGTCCAGCACTCCCGTCGCATCGTCGTATCGCAAACACCTTCGGGGCGAATCCGCAGCGAAGAAATCGAAGTCCCGGAAGAGAACGTCGAAGCGCTGCGCAAGGCGCTCGAAGCCGAGATCGAGGGAGAAGTCCGCTTTTCAAAGGGCGACCGCGCCCTCTATGCGACGGATGCCTCGAATTACCGGCAGATCCCCTACGGCGTCGTATTGCCGAAATCGGCCGAGGATGTCGTCACCACGGTGCGCCTCTGCAACCGCTTCGACGTTCCGGTGCTGCCGCGGGGCGGCGGAACCAGCCTCTCGGGAGAAACCTGCAACACGGCCGTCGTCATCGACTTCTCCAAATACATGCATCGTGTCATTTCGATCGATCCGGAGAAGAAGCTTGCCGTGGTCGAGCCCGGCTGCATTCTCGACAATCTCCGCCAGCGCGCCGAGAAGCATCATCTGACCTTCGGGCCGGATCCCGCCACGCACGACCACAACACGCTGGGCGGAATGATCGGCAACGATTCCTGCGGCGAGCATTCCGTCATGGCCGGCCGCACGGCCGACAACGTCCAGTCGATGGACATCCTCACCTATGACGGACTGCGCATGACCGTCGGTCCCACGCCGCCGCAGGAGCTTGCGCGCATCATCGCCGCGGGCGGGCGCCGCGGCGAGATCTACCGCGCGCTCGTGGAATTCTGGAAGCAGCACGGGCATCATTTCGAGCAGGTCTATCCGCAAATCCCCCGGCGCGTCTCCGGCTACGAAAATCTCGACCAGCTGTCGCCCGAAAAAGGCATGAATGTCGCGCGTGCGCTGGTCGGCACCGAAGCCACCTGCGCTCTCGTGCTCAACGCGACACTCAACCTTGTCCACAGTCCGCCCTGTCGCGTATTGGCGATCGTCGGTTTTCCGGACGTATTCCAGGCGGCCGACGCCGTGCCGGCCGTGCTCCAGACGGGTCCCATCGCGCTCGAGGGGATCGACCATCTGCTCACCGAATACATGAAGAAGAAGCAGTTTCGGGTGAGCGAGCTCGAGGTGCTGCCAGACGGATGCGCCTGGCTGGTCGCAGAGTTCGGCGCCGACACGGCCGAGGAAGCCAGGTCCAAGGCCCAGGCGCTCGCCGTTCGCATGAAGGCGAAGGGTCACGCCACCAATGTCATCACCGACAAGACAAAAGAGAAGGAAGTGTGGGAAGTGCGCGAGGCGGCTCTCGCCGTCACGGCGCATATTCCGAACCAGCCGCCCACCTGGCCCGGCTGGGAAGACTCGGCCGTGCATCCCGAGCAGCTCGGCGATTACCTGCGGGAGCTGAAGGCGCTCTTCCACAAGCACGGCTATGAAGCCTCCGTCTACGGCCATTTCGGCGACGGGCTCATTCATTGCCGCATCAATTTCGATCTCGCGACGGAAGCGGGCCTCGCCAACTGGCGCGCGTTCCTCAACGAAGCCGCCGATCTCGTCGTGAAATATGACGGATCGCTGTCCGGCGAGCATGGCGACGGCGAGGCGCGGGCCGAGCTGCTGGAGCGGATGTATGGGCCGGAGCTGATGGCGGCGCAGCGTGCGTTTCGCGCCATCTGGGACCCGCGGCAGCGGATGAATCCGGGAAAGATCCTTGATCCGTATCCCATCACGGCGAACCTGCGGACCGGGCCTTCCTATCAGCCCAAGGCCGTGAAGGGCCTCTTTGCCTATCCCGAAGACGGGGGCAGCTTCACGCAGACGACGCTGCGATGCGTGGGCGTCGGGAAGTGCCGCCGCCGCGATCCGATGGGCGGAGTCATGTGCCCCAGCTATCTCGGCACCAACGAGGAAAAGCATTCCACGCGCGGGCGCGCGCGTCTGCTGTTCGAAATGCTGCGCGGCGATTTCCTGACCGACGGATTTGCCAGCGAGGAAGTCGAAGACGCGCTCGATCTCTGTCTCGGCTGCAAAGGCTGCAAGCGCGACTGCCCCGTCAATGTCGATATGGCGAGCTACAAGGCCGATTTCCGCGCCCGTCATTATGCGAAGAAGCTGCGGCCGCGCGCGGCCTACAGCATGGGCCAGATCGAGCGCTGGGCGCGGATCGCGCAGCATGCGCCGTGGCTCGCCAATCTCGCGACGCGCACGCCGGGCATCGCGGCGCTGACGAAATGGGCCGGCGGCGTCGCACAGGCGCGCACCATGCCGGCCTTCGCCTCCGAGACGTTCCGGGCCTGGCACAAACGGCGCGCGCCGAGAACGACAGGGCGTCGCGTGCTGCTCTGGCCCGACACCTTCAACAATTACTTCCGGCCGCGGACGGCGATCGCGGCCACGCAGGTGCTCGAGCGTCTGGGCTTCGAGGTCGACATCCCGCGCACGGCGCTCTGTTGCGGCCGGCCCCTCTATGATTGGGGATGGGTCGAACAGGCGAAGGATCTATGGCGAAACACCCTGAATGTGTTGCGCGACGAGATCGAAGCGGGCACGCCGATCATCGGATTGGAGCCTGCCTGCGTGTCCGCGTTTCGCGACGAATTGCCCGCGCTGTTTCCGGGCGATCCGGCGGCGAAAAGACTCTCTGACCAGACGCGGATGCTGAGCGAGTTCCTGACGGATCGCTCCATCACGCTGCGCACCCGCGACGATGCACCCGACGCGATCGTGCAATTCCACTGCCATCATCATGCGGTACTGGACAAGAAGGCCGAACAAAAGCTCCTGAACGGACTTTCCATGCAAGCCGAGTTTCTCGAAGAGGGCTGTTGCGGCATGGCGGGCTCGTTCGGCTTCGAGACGGCGAAATACGATATTTCCATGAAGATCGGCGAGCGCGCGATTTTGCCCAAAATCCGCAAGGCGCGTCGCAACACCGCGGTACTGGCGGACGGCTTCAGCTGTCGCGAACAGATCGAGCAGGCGACCGGCAGAAAGACGCTGCACCTCGCCGATTATCTGTTGGCGGCCGCCGTCGACTGAATGCCGTTGTGACCGATCCGGATATTTTGCAGCGTGCCCAGCAGCCCGAAGACCTGCAGGAGATAGACCACCACAGCGATGACCACCACGGCGTTCAGCAATCCGGCGATTTTGGGATCCATCGGAATATAGGTGTTGACCAGCCAGAGCAGCACGCCGACCACGATCAGAAGACCCACGAGGTAAAGCAGAGGCATAAATCACCTTCATCAAGGCACGGCAAACCAACGCGTGAAAGCGAGAGGCGGTTTCGCGACGCCGCGTCACGGGAACTTGAAGCCCAAAAACGGGTTGTATGGCCGCTGCAACCATTGTTTTATCGCGGCGCGCCTTTGGGGGATCCATGTGGGGCAAAAAGCGTAAGAAGCTGGCCGTCGCGATCGTGTGCTCGGACTGGCGGCTCCATCATTCCAGATCGGAATTCAACGGGCAGATCGCCAGGGCGGCGGGCGTGGACGGCGTCGATTTCGTCGCGGTGCCGGGGCCGGACGGGCTGCTGCTGCCGGAACGCGCCGCGGAGTGGCAGATCGCGCTCGCCCAGGCGAAGCTCCTGATCGGGGCGCATGCTCCGGTCGCGCTCGCGCTTGTGGCGCACCAGCGCTGCGCCGGCCATCCGGTGTCGGACGATGCGCATCTCGGCGACGTGGCGAAGACGGCCGCGGCCTTCAAGACGGAAACCGCATTCGCCGGCGCGGTTGCGGCGATGGTGGCCGAATATCGCTCCGATCTGCACTGGAACGTCCGGGTCGTGAAACGGATTTGACGAAGCCGATCTTCAGGGCGGCGGGGTGTCGACCGCCTCGACGATGCGCGGTGGCGTTCGTCTTTTCTGCACCTCCGACATGCGATGGCCCCAGGCGATGCTGGGCGCCTCGACCAAATGATAAAGCAGCGCGGCGGCGGCGATCGACAGGACGGGCACCGCGATCAACGTGCGCAGCAGAGTGACTTCGGGGCGGAACGCATAGAGAAGCGCGAACAGCACCACGAAGTGGATGAGATAAAGGCTGTAGGAAATTTTCCCGAGCCATCGGAGCGGCGCCACGTCGAGCAGACGCTGAAGCCAACCCATATAGGCCGCGCTCGCGACGACGAGGATCGCGCCGGCCTGCTCCAGGAAGCGATAGGGCTCGCTCGCACCGAATTGCCAGATGGAATTGAGCGCGACGAGGCCGGCCGCGAGCACGAGCATCTGCAACAGCCCGGGCACGCGCTTCACAAAATCCGTCAGCGCTTCGCGGTGGCGCGCCATCATCGCCCCGACCACGAACAGCCAGAGATAGCTCGCGCTGGTGGCGAACGACGTCAGGAACGGATGGCCGCCCGGATCGAGCCGCGCCGCCCAGTCGCCGAACAGGGCCAGCGCGAACGCCGCCGCCAGCGTCCATCGCTCCGACTGCATCAGCGCCATGATCAGAAGCGGAAAGATCAGCGAGATGTGCATCTCGACGACCAGCGACCACACCGGCGTGTCGATGTAATTGTTGCCGGCGCTCGCCATCAGGAACACGTGCTCGGCGACGGTCCTCAAATCGAGCGGCCGGTTCCAGAACTGCCTGGTCCAGTCGCTCAGGCCTGACAGCGGTCCATGCGAAAGGAACGTCATCAGGATCATGCCGATGGTCACGGCGGCGAGATAGGTCGGATAGATGCGCAGCACGCGGCGGACGACGAATTGGCGCCAGCCGAGCGGCTTGCCGGCCCAGAAGGGCAGTGACAGCACGAAGCCGCTCAGCGTGAAGAAGACGAGAACGAATTCCGGCCCGTCCCACAAAAGATGCAGCGGCGTGTTGCCCATGAGCCGCACGAAGCCCGGCTTCACCGGATGCTGGTACACCTCCCAGAACATCGGCGAGGTGACGAGGCAATGGTGGAAGACGACGATGAGCGCCGCGAGCCCGCGCAGGGAGTCGAGGGGGGCGATACGGCCCGTCTTCATTGAAACTGCGCTCCAGTTGGGGCCGTCGGATCGCTTTTAGGCGGGCGAAAATGCCGGTTCAAGCGGGGTCCCCGTCCAATAAAGGCTCTGCAAGGCCATAAAGTGGCCACAGGGGCGCGCCATTAACCAGGGGTGAGGAGGCGCACCCCTGCGTCTTGTTCCCCTGCCGATTTTGGGGAATCTTCGGGACGCTGTTCAAGGCTGGAGCGCATGTCGGTTACACCGTTTCCCAACGCGCCGCGCGGACCTGTCCCCGCGCCGGCGGTTGCACCCGTTCTTTCGGTCATTATTCCGACCTTCAACGAAGCCCAGAACGTGGCGGAGCTGGTGGCGCGCCTCGAACGCGCGCTCGACGGCCTCGCCTGGGAAGCCATTATCGTCGACGACAATTCGCCGGACGGAACGTCCGCGGTCGCGAAGGCCCTCGCGGCGAAGAATCCGCGCGTGCGATGCCTGCGTCGCCTCGGGCGTCGCGGCCTCGCCGGCGCCTGCCTCGAAGGAATCCTGTCGTCGAGCGCGCCATACATCGCGGTGATCGACGGCGATCTGCAGCATGACGAAGGGCTGCTGCCCAAAATGCTGAAGCGCCTGACGGACGACGAGGCCGATCTCGTGGTCGGCAGCCGCTATACGCAAGGCACGGTGGCGGATGGCCTGGGCGGCGCGCGTTCGGCCTACAGCCATACCGCGACGGGCCTCGCGCAGAAGTTGCTCGGCATCAATCTCAGCGATCCGATGAGCGGCTTCTTCATGGCCCGCCGGGATTGCGTCGAGCGCGTGGCGGGACATCTGTCGCCGATCGGCTTCAAGATCCTGCTCGATCTCGTGCTGACGTCGCAGGGCCATCTGCGCGTGGTCGAAGAGCCCTATACGTTCCGCGAGCGTCATTCCGGCGAGAGCAAGTTCGATCTGCGCATCGGGCTCGAATTCCTGGGGCTGCTGCTCGCCAAGCTGACCGGTGGCATCATCGATTCCCGCTTCCTGCTGTTCGCGCTCGTCGGCGCGACGGGTCTCGTCGTCAACATGGTCGCGCTCAAGATCGGGCTTGCGACCTTCGATCTGCCGTTCTCTGTGGCGCAGAGCGTTGCGACATTCGCGGCGCTCGTCAGCAACTTCCTCCTCAACAACGCCACCACCTATCGCGACCGGCGCCTCAAGGGCTTTTCGCTCGTCACCGGCTTCCTCGGCTTCTGCGCCATCGGCGCAGCCGGCGCGATCAGCAATGTGGGTCTCGCGACATGGATGTATTCCAATCATTCCGTGTGGTGGGTCGCGGGAGCGGCCGGCTCGGTCATGGGCGCCTTGTGGAACTATCTGATGTCGAGCCAGTTCGTCTGGCGCACACGCTGAATTTCCGCTTTGTATTGCGGTAGCCGAACGTGAAGGGCGAATTCGCGGGGGTCGGCGGCGTGCGGCGCGCGGGGGGCCGGCTGATGGGAATTGGGCGTATCCGGCCCGCGCTCCTGGTGGTGCTTGCCGCGCTCGTTTTGACGGCGCCGATCTGGGCGGTCGATTTTCCGGCCATGCCGGATCTGCCGGCGCATATCGCCTGCTTCTATCTGCTTGCCGGCGGCATCAAGGATCCGCATCTGGCGCAGTTCTACCGGATCGACTGGCAGTTCGTGCCCAATCTCGCCTCCGAGATCACGGTGCCGTTTCTCGCGCGCGCGATCGGGCTGATCGCGGCCGCGAAGGTGTTCATAAGCGCCGCCGTCGCGTTGTGGGTGCTGGGCGCGGCGGCCATTCAGCGCGCCTTGTTCGGACGCGTGGGCATCGCCGCGCTGATGGCGGCGTTCTTCGCCTACAACGCCAATTTCTTCTGGGGCTTCCTCAATTACGATTTCACGGCGGGACTCGATCTTCTCGTCTTCGCGGGCTGGATCGCGACGGCGACGTGGCCACGCTGGCGTCGCGTGGCGGCGTTCACCGCGATCGTGACGGTCGTCTATTTCTGCCATCTCTTCGCGGAAGCCGTGCTGCTCTTGATGATCGGCTGCTTCGAGCTGGATGTGCTCATTCGCGACAAGGCGCTTTTCTCGCGCCGCGTCTTTGCGCGCGCCGTCGACATGGCGAGCCTCGTTCTTCCTTCGGCGTTTGCTTTCTTCTTCCTGAAACCGAAGGCGGCCGACGGCGGCCATCTCGAATTCAATTTCCTGTCGACCTGGGACGACCGGCTGGAGGCCGCATTCCAGCTGCATTACGACGCGCCGGGCTACATCATCCTGGGCCTGCTCGCGCTTCTGTGGTTCGTCGGTCTGTGGCGCGGCTGGTTCAGGTTTCATCCCGCGATGCGCCTCGTCGTGCTGGCGCTTCTGGCTGCAGCCGTCTTCATGCCGGAATGGGCGCTCGGCGGCTGGGGCGTGGACCTGCGTCTGCCTGCGATCCTCGGCGCCGTCGCGTTTGCCTCGGTCGAGTTTCAGCTGTCCCCGCGCTGGCAAGGCGCGCTGGCCGCTGCCGCGCTGATCGCGCTCGGCTTCAGCGCCGCCGCCGCGGGCGGCAACTGGGCCTATTACGACAGGCAATATGCGGAGTTCCGGGCGGCGCTCGCCAAAAGCCCGCGCGGCGTCAAGCTGATGACCGTGCTCGACGGCGATGCGATGGGCCTCGCTTCCGACCAGCCCTACTGGCACATCGCCGAGTTCGCGATCCTCGATCGCTCCGGCTTTTCGCCGCTGCTGTTCACGACGGCGGGCCAGCATGTCGTGCGCGACCAGCCCGCCTATCAGGCGATCGCCGCGGCGACGGCGCAGCAGGGTTCGCCGCCGGATGTGGGTGAGCTGGGCGATCTTGCGGCCAACCAGGTCGACGGCGACAAGGACATCCCGGAAGAATTTCCCTATCTGATGCTTTTCCAGTGTCATTTCGACGAGGTCGTGGTGATCCGTTCGGGCGGCAGACCCAGTCCCGCGCCCGATGTCCTGAAGCTTCGCCATCGCGGCAGCTTCTTCGATCTCTACGACGTCAGACCCGACGACGCCTGCGCAAAGCCATGACCGGCGCGGCGCGCCCGTTGACCGGCAGGATCGCGAGCGCGGCTTCGAACGTCGTCCTCGCGGCCTTCGCGCTCGTGTGCGCCGTGGGGCTGTGGCGCGTCATCGCCGTGATCGGCCTGCGCGTGCCGCTCGATCCCAACGAAGGCTGGAACGCCTATCTGGCTGCCGCGGCGCTGGCGGGACATCCGCTCTATCCGGACGCGCAGGCCTATCTGGTCAACAATTATCCGCCGCTGTCGTTTTATCTCGTCGGTGCGCTCGGCAAGCTTGTCGGCGACGCGATCGTCGCCGGCCGCGTCCTCTCGCTGTTCGCATTCTTCGCCTTGATTGCGGGCGTCTTTCAGGCCGTGCGCGCCATGAAGGGCTGCACCGGCGGCGCGCTGCTGGCCGGTTTCCTGCTCGCCGCCTGGCTGATCGTCGGCTCCGACTATGTCGGCATGGACGACCCGCAACTCTTGGGTCATGCGCTCCAGATCGCGGCGCTGCTGCTCGTCTTGAAGAGATCGCCGAACGATATCGCGGGCGCCGCTCTTTTCGCGCTTGCACTGTTTGTGAAGCACAATCTCGTCGCGATGCCCGTCGCGGCAGGAGTGTGGCTTCTGATGGAGGATCGCAGACGGGCGTGGCGCTTCATCGGATCGGGCGCCGTCTTCTTGTTCGTCGGACTCGCGCTGTTCCGTATCGTCTATGGCACGAGCCTGCTCGCTCACCTGATGTCGGCGCGCAGCTATTCCTTCGCGCTTCTGGCGGACAATCTGGGGCAGTGGCTCATCTGGGGCGCGGTGCCGATCCTGATCGCGGCCGCGCTCGGGCTTGTCCGCTGGCGTGATGCCCATGTCCGCCTTGCCGTGCTCTACGCGGGCGCCGCGATCCTCATCGCGATCGCCTTCGCGGGCGGCGCCGGCGTCGACGCCAATGTCTTCTTCGATGCGGATATCGCGCTGGCGCTCGGCGCGGGTCTCGCGTTCAACCGCGCCGGAAGCGATCGGCGGCAGGCGCTCCTATCCGCCGCGCTGCTTCTGCCGCTGGCATTCGGGCTTTACCAGGCGTCACGGGACGAGGACTGGCGCGATTGGGATTACTGGCGTCATCCGATGGCGGACGAGGCGGCGGCCGCCAGGCGCGACATCGCTTTCCTCCGCGCCCGTCCCGGCCGCGCGCTCTGCGAGATGCTTTCGTACTGCTATTGGGCGGGCAAACCCGCCGAGGTCGACATGTTCAATGTCGGCCAGCAATTCGCCACCGGCGCGCGGCGCGACGACGCTCTCGTCCGCGCCATCGAGGCGCACGCCTTCGCGACGATGGAGTTCGACACGCTCGATCCCTTCGCGCTCGGCCCGCAGGTGAGGGCGGCGGTGCTTGCGAACTACCGCATCGATCACGCCGACGACGACGGCGTCTTTCTGGTGCCGCGCTAGGGCGGGATTGGCTGAGATACCCCCTTCCATTCGTCATCACCCGGACGCGCTACTGCGCGTCCGGGTGATGACGAATTTTTGGATGATTCAGGTTTTCGCTCCGGACCCAGCTTCGGCTAACCCATTGAGAACAAAGGAAGAACTTTCTGCTTGACAGGACGAAGCCGATTCGGTATATACTACCGCTTCGGGTTTAGAAGGACCAGGCCTCTGCCGCTCGTGTTCGCCATCCTTCGTCGCCTCGCGCAGTTCATCCGTGTACGGATGGATTTGGCCCTGCGTGCCCCTGCTTTTCGGCTTGGGTTCCGGGCGCAGCGCGCGGGGAAGCTTCGCGGAACGGGCATTTCCCGTCATCCCGTCGGCGCGCGGAATTTTTTCCACCCTGATTTTTCCCCTGATAGCAGGGGAGCGGTGCGCGATCGCGATCGCCCGTCAGGCCTGCCCGACCTTCACCATGCCGGTGCGCTCGAGCTTGCCCCAGCCGACGAACGGTCCCTTGATCGCGGTCCAGATCGAGCGGACGACGACGTAGTACATCAGCTGGCGATAGCCGAAGCGCTGCAGCATCAGCCACCACAGCAGACTCCAGTCCTCGCGCTGCTCCATCATGAAGCCGATCAGCGCCGCCGTCAGGTCCACCACCATGAACACCGCATAGTAGACGCCGACGATGACGAGGTTGTCGTTGGTGAACTCCGCGCCGTGCTGCAGATAGGCGATGCCCTGTCCGATCAGCTGCCAGACGAGCAACAGATCGGCGAGCGGCGCCAGCGCCGTCAGGATGATCTGGAACAGCCACACCTGCGGCAGCGCAATCACGCCGAGCGCGCCGTAACGCGGATTGAATGTCAGGCGGCGATATTTCCAGAGGCATTGCAGCGTGCCGTAGGCCCAGCGGAAGCGCTGCCGCGCGAGCCCGGCGAACGAGCTCGGCGCTTCCGTCCAGGCAACCGCCGTCGGATCGAAGCGCACGCTGTAGCCCTTGCTCTGCAGATGGATCGTGAGGTCCTGGTCCTCCGCCAGCGTGTCGGAGGGATAGCCGCCGACTTCCTGCAGCGCCGACTTGCGCCAGGCGCCGACGGCGCCGGGAACCACGGTCAGCGTGCCGAGCGCGGCGAGCGCGCGACGCTCGAGATTCTGCGCCACGATATATTCGAGCGCCTGCCAGCGCGTGATGGTGTTGACGCGATTGCCGACTTTCGCGTTGCCGGCCACGGCGCCGACTTTCGGATCCGCGAACCAGCGCACCAGACGCGAGATCGTCGTGCGGGCGAATTGCGTGTCGGCGTCGAGCGCAACGATCACCTCACCCTTGGCGTGGGCGATGCCGACATTGAGCGCGTTCGCCTTGCCGCCATTGGCGATGCGCAGCAACTCGACACGGGCATCATCGCCGAATTCGGTGCGCACGACGCCGGCGGTGTCGTCCTGCGAGCCGTCGTCGACGACGATGATCTCGAGCTTTTCGTGGTCGCTGGCGAGGATCGTGCGCACGGTCGAACCGATGACGCGCGCTTCGTTGTAGGCGGGCACGATGACGGACACGAAAATCGGATCGCCCGTCGCCGGGGCCGGTTCCCCGTTCGATTTCCCGCGAAGGGCGCTGAGGCCAGCCAGCACGAGAAGCCTCAGGACGCCGAGCCAGATCGCGATCAGGAAGCAGAAATAGAGCCCGTTGCCGAGCGCATTCAACGTCAGGAACACGATGCGGTCCATGAACATCGACAGCGTCGAAGTCCGCCGCGGCATCGCCTGGTCCTTGGTCCATCCGGCGAGATCCGAGACGAGCACGAAGTGGTGGCCTTCGCTGCGCAGCTTGTCGATGATGAGCGGCAGCGCTTCCACGGTCTGCGCGCGATCGCCGCCCGCGTCGTGCAGAAGGACGACGTCGGTCGGAATGCCTCTGGTGTCCACATGGGCGCCGCCGACATTGGTCGGCCGGTGGTTGACCTCGTCGTCGACGGCTTGAACGATCTTGTCGACGCCGGGCTGCGCCCAGTCGACCGGATCGACATGCTCGCCGACGGTGGTGTAGCCCATGCGCTGCGCCACGAGCACCGGCGCGATCTGATCGTCGTCGGTCGGCTCCGCATCGCCCAGATAGGGCGGACGGAACAGGCGCAGCGAGCGACCCGTCAAGGCTTCCACGAGACGCTGCGTGGCATTGAGCTCGAGCGGCACGCCCTGCGAGGGCGTGTCCTCGAGGTCGGGATGCGTGTAGGTGTGATTGCCGAGCTCGTGGCCTTCCGCGAGGATGCGCTGCACGAGGCCGGGATTGGCTTCCGCGTTTTCGCCGATGATGAAGAACGTCGCCTTGACGTGTTTCTCCTTCAGGATGTCGAGGATCTGCGGCGTCCATTGCGCGTCCGGTCCGTCGTCGAAGGTCAGCGCCACGTCCGTGTCCGTGGGCGAGCCGCCGAACTGCCGGATCAGATAATGCGCCGTCGGCAGCTGCGTATAGGCCTCGTCGTTGATGTCACCCGTCTGCGGATCGATATCGAGGCGACGCGTGCCCGAATTGGGATTGGTGTCGACGGTGAAGATTTCGCCCTGGCCGTCGAAATCGATGTCTTCGTTCGGCAGCTGCTTCAGGCCCTGCGGCGCCGGCGCGCCATAGCGGCGCCCCATCACGCTCCAGACGGTCGGATCCTCCGAACCCAATTGCCACAGCGCATAGCCCGCGGGTTCGTAGACGTCGGCCGCATGGATCTCGTTGAACGCCGTCACGCCGTCCAGGAACCAGATGTCGTGACGGGTGTGATCGTCCTCGTCGATATAGGAGAAGTGCGGATTGTTGGTGGCGTCGTCGAAATCGATCTTGGCGCCCGCATCCTGCGCATCGATCATGGCCTGCGCGAAGGTGAGCTTGTCCGCAGGTCCGCCGTTCCAGTCATAGCCGAAACCGCCGAGAACGATGATGGTCTTGTCCGGCGGCAAGGTTTTCATGCGCTTGTCGAGCGTCGCCTCGAACCAGCTCTGGCCGGCGATGCTTCCCGGATCGTCCCGATCGTCGTGCTGGTCGGACGCCATCAGCATCGTATAATCGACGATCTGCGAATATTTGGCGTAGGGCCATTTGTCGTCGTCGAACTGCGCCGCCATGGCAAGGATGAGGCCTCGCGGGCGGAATTGCGCCGCAAGCTCGCGCAGGAAGATTGCGAGATTATCGTGGGCGGCGTCCGGTACTTCCTCGAAATCGACGATGAGACCCTGCAGCTTGTGCGACGTCACGAAGGTCATGACCTGCGCCAACAGCGCCTCGCGACGCGAAGGGTCTGCCAGAAGCTTGGCCAGCCCGGGGCCGTTCCAGTTTCCGCCGTTCGCATTCTGAATCGTCGGAAGAATCGCCGTTGTTGGCTTCGTCGCTCGCACATAGGACGCCATGTGCTGGTCGAAATTCGTCTGCAGCTTGAGATTGGACGGATCGAAAATCAGCCAGACCGGGGAAACCCAATCGAGCTTCGGCAGCGCGCGCTGCAGCGCGGGGAAACCGTCCTCGCGGCCGTTCCAGTTCGTATAGAAGGCGACGGCCAGCGGACGGCCGAGCGGACGGGCCGCACGCGCATAGTGTCGCGCGCTGCGCAGTTTCCAGCTTCGTGCCTGCGCCTGCGCTTTTGCCGCGAGCCGCGCGAAGGATCGCAGGAGCGCGGGATCTTTGGCCTTCGGCTCGAGGTCGGAAACGTTGATGGGCGTGAGCCTGCCGGGCATGGGCAGCTTCGCCATCTGCGGCGCTGCAAACAGCGTCATCACGAAAATCCCGCCGAGAAGGGTGCTCGCCACGGCCAGCATCCATCCGGCGAAGGAGACCCGCGCGGCACGCCGCCCGGTTGCATCGAAGAAAATCGGCTTGTTTGCCATGAAGGTTTACGCCTGAACCGCGCTCACAGTGGGGTGTGGGGTGCTGTACTACCAGAACTCCAGCCGTCCCGCCGGAAAGAAAGCCAGACCCGCGTCAAAATTGCGGCAATCGGGAAAGCATATGGCATTGATCTCGAAAGGTTTACCGCCCCGGGGCCGGGGATCGGAACTTGGCCTCACAGCCCTTCGTTGAATGAGCGAAATCGACCCGAGGACCCCTATGCTCAGATTGGCGCTTCTTTTTCTGATACTCGGGCTGATTGCCGGCATTCTGGGCTTTGGCGGAATAGCCGGCGCCTCCTTTGCGATCGCCAAATTCCTCTTCTTCATCTTCCTTGTCGTTTTCCTCGTCTTCCTGTTCCTCGGACTCACGGCGGCAAGGCGGCTGACCGGAGGCTGACCAGCCATGGCGGGTTTTCGCTTCGGCATTCGCCAGGCGCTCGCCCTCGAGACGCACAACAATCTTGAGGATGTGCGCTGGGGGCTGACGGCGCTCGATCCCGTCAAGCGACGGCTTCGCTACGGCGCCTTTGCGGCGAGCGACGGCGAGCAGATTCCCTACCGGTTATGGCTGCCGCGAAGACCAAAGGCGGCGATCCTGCTGCTGCACGGCTGCTGCGACTATTCCGGCGCATTCGATTCCGTCGGCGCCAAGCTGGCGCGCTCCGGCTTTGCAGCGCTCGCTTACGACCAGCGCGGCTTCGGCGCGACGCGTGCACGCGGCACATGGGCCGGCGAAGATCGGCTGGTGCGCGATGTCCGCGACGCGGCCGCGTTCTTCCGCCGTCGCATCGGGCAGGACCTGCCGCTTTTCGTGCTCGGCGAAAGCATGGGCGGCGCCGTCGCGCTCCATGCCGCCGCGCGCGGCCTTGAAGCGTCCGGGCTGGTGCTCGTGGCGCCCGGCGCGCTCGCGTCGTCGTTCCGCCGCTCGCTCTACAGCTGGATCCTCTACGGCGCGCGCAAGCTCGTGGGCGAAGCGGAACTCGTGGTCGAACGGCTCGACAGCTCGGACCTGTCGGCAACGGATGCAATCCGGCTGCTCGGCGATCCGCTCGTCATGCGCAGCATCACGACGGCCATGCTCGACGGCGTGATTGCGCTCGCCTATTCCGCGGTCGAGACCGCGCGCCGCGTTGCGATGCCGACGCTCACCATGGTCGGACGCAAGGACGATCTGTTGCGCCGCGAATGCATCCTCGAGCTGCACAACAATCTCGCCGGCCCCAAGGCCTGGGCCGAGATCGAGGACGGGCCGCATCTGCTGCTGCATTGGACGCGCAGCAACGAAGTGCTGCGCACGGCGCGCCGCTGGATCGAGCGGCATCTCTGAATTCGGTGTTTCGCCCGCGATAACACGCAATTTTTCCCGGCGTTGCGACGGTCGGAAACGAAATAGTCCTTGCGCGACAGGAACATCTGCGCGACGGCGCACATGCGATCGTGACAGGATCACGCAATTGGCACGGTAACAGACTGGCCGCGGCGCGCCGGCAACGCCTATGCCGGCGGTCTATGCGCCCGCGCGCGGCAACAAAAAGCCCGGCTGCTCTGGTGAGGGCCGGGCGCAGATTTGAGTTATGGCGAAAAGCATACAGTTTTTGATCAAAAGTGCAATCGCAATCGCGGCGTGTACCGCAACGTTTCGCATTTCTGCGCGCAAGCCGTTGAAACTGCGCGCATGATGTTGCGCTTTTTGTTCGCGTTTTTGACGGCTAATGCCGCGCCTTCGACTTCGCCGTCTCTTCGGCCTTGCGCAGGTCTTCGCCTTCGGGTCCCTCGAGCGCCTTCTCGGCATCCTTCGCCATGCCGGGGATCTCCGACTTCTTGTCGTGCACGAATTTCTCCTGCTTCTCGTCGAAACGGCGCGTGGCTTCGTAGCTGCCTTCACCTTCGACCTTGCCGCTTCCGGGTTTCTGCTGGTCTGCCATGGTCCTCTCCCATCGGGTCGCAACATTCAGCAAACGCCCGATCAAAGCCGAGGGTTGCGGCCTTGACGCTCGTCGGCGTCCATTGTGATCCTGAGTTGCAAGAGGGGCGGGATGGAACGGGTCCGGACGCGTATCGAATCGATCGACGTGGTGCGCGGGC
>Ga0335070_10003536_pt1 | contig 18242 bp, 32 predicted proteins | sample Lox_Sample_13_FD_206722 | JGI IMG/M metagenome (GOLD analysis project Ga0335070, IMG submission 206722) | Soil microbial communities from Loxahatchee National Wildlife Refuge, Florida, United States - Lox_Sample_1.3 | ecosystem: Environmental > Terrestrial > Soil > Wetlands | place: USA...
GGGGGACAACGTGACGATGACGATCGAGCTGATCCAGCCGGTGGCGATGGAGAAGGAGCTGCGGTTCGCGATCCGCGAGGGGGGGCGCACGGTGGGCGCCGGCGTCGTCGCGGAGATCGCGGAGTAGACAATGGTCACCGTCAGCGCCGACCAGAAGATCCGCATCCGGCTGAAGGCGTACGATCACAATCTCCTCGACCGCTCGATGAAGGAAATCGTGGAGACCGTGCGCCGCACGGGCGCCCGCGTCACCGGCCCTGTGCTCCTGCCGACCATGATCAATCGCTGGACGGTGCTGCGCTCGCCCCACGTGGACAAGACGTCGCGCGAGCAGTTCGAGATGCGGACGCACAAGCGCCTGCTCGACATCCTCGACCCCACGCCTCAGACCGTCGACGCTCTCATGAAGCTGGATCTGCCCAGCGGCGTGGACGTCGAGATCAAGCTGTGAGCGCGCCGATGACGGCCCATCTGCGGCGTTCACCCGCCGGCTCCTCCCTGCGGCGTACAGATGCGTACGCCTCAGGCGTCGCCAGCGTGCCGCCTTGCATCTGGACCGTCCTCGCCACGCTCACGAGGTCATAGATCCGCCATGGCCATGAAAGAAGCGTTGTTGGGCAGGAAGAAGGGGATGACCCAGGTCTTCGGCGACGACGGGAGCATGATCCCGGTCACCGTGGTGGAGGCCGGGCCCTGCACGGTGGTCGGGGTGCGGACAAAGGCGACGCACGGCTACGACGCGCTCCAGATCGGCTTCGAGCCCGCCAGGAAGAACGTGACCAAGGCCATGGCCGGCCACTACAAGAAGGCGGGCATGGACAAGCCCATGAAGGTGCTGCGCGAGGTGCGTCTCCAGAAGACCGAGGCCGTCGCCGCTTTTCAGCAGGGGCAGACGCTCACCGTCGAGCTCTTCGCCGCGGGAGAATTCGTGGACGTGGTCGGGGTGACCAAGGGCAAGGGCTTTCAGGGCGGCGTCAAGCGCCACGGCTGGTCCGGCGGCGACGCGACCCACGGCTCGATGTTCCACCGGGCCCCCGGCTCCATCGGGGCCTCGTCGGATCCTTCGCGCGTCTGGCCCGGGCACAAGCTGCCGGGGCGGATGGGCGGCGACCGGCGCACCGTGCTGAACCTGCCCGTCGTTCGCGTCATCGCCGAGCAGAATCTCATCCTGCTGCGCGGTGCCATTCCAGGCCACACCGGGTCCGTGGTGCTGGTCCGCAAGAGCGTGAAGCAGACCAAGGCCCAGCAGCAGAAAGCCAAAGAGGCCAAGTAGCATGCCGACCGTTCCCGTGCTCGACGCGAAAGGCAAGGCGCAGGAGCAGCTCGAGCTGTCCGCCGACGTCTTCGGAGGCCCCGTGCGCGTGCCACTCCTGCACCAGAGCGTGGTCAAGGAGCTGGCGGCGCGGCGCGCGGGCACCCACGATACCAAGGGACGCAGCGAGGTCTCCGGTGGCGGCAGGAAGCCGTGGAAGCAGAAGGGCACCGGCCGGGCCCGCCAGGGCTCCATCCGCGCGACCCAGTGGAAGGGCGGCGGCAAGCCGTTCGGCCCCACGCCGCGCAAGTACGACAAGAAGATGCCCACCGAGATGCGACGCTCGGCCCTGCGCGACGCGCTCGCGGCCAAGATCGCGTCGGGCGAGGTGGTGGTGGTGGATCGGCTGGGCATGAGCGAGGCCAAGACCAAGACGCTCACGAGCCGTCTCAAGGAGCTGGGGCTCCCGCAGGGGCCGACGTTGCTCGTCGTCTCGGAGCGGACGCAGGGCCTGGATCGGGCGGCGCGCAACGTGCCCTGGCTGTCCGTGGAGACGCCCATGCACGCTTCGGTGTACCAGGTCCTGCGCAACGACCGGGTTCTCTTCGAGCGCGCGGCGCTCCTTTCGATGCAGGAGGCCCTGGCATGAGCCGCGATCCCCGGAGCGTGCTGCTCAAGCCGCTCATGACCGAGAAGAGCATGCAGCGCAAGGAGGACCTCAACGCGATCACCTTCCAGGTGGCGGTCGACGCCAACAAGGTCGAGATCCGCCAGGCCGTCGAGAAGGTCTTCAACGTGAAAGTCGCCACCGTGCGCACCGCCTCTCACGAGGGCAAGTGGAAGCGCATGGGGAAGTTCGAGGGCCGCCGTCCCGGCTGGAAGAAGGCGGTGGTGACGCTGCAGGCCGGCCACAAGATCGAGCTGGTCGAGGGAGCCTAGGACCATGGGGATCCGCACACTCAAGCCCACGTCGCCGGCGCGGCGCTACATGACGCTCCTCACCAACGAGGAGATCACGAAGAAGACGCCGGAGAAGAGCCTGCTCTCGCCCAAGAAGCGGACGAACGGGCGGAACGTCTACGGGCGCATCACCGTCCGCCATCGGGGCGGCGGGCACAAGCGCATGCTGCGCGACGTCGACTTCCGGCGGGACAAGATCGGCATTCCGGCGACGGTCAAAGGTATCGAGTACGATCCGGGGCGCTCCGCGCGCATCGCGCTCTTGCACTACAAGGACGGCGAGAAGCGCTACATCATCGCCCCGCTCGGGCTCAAGCCGGGCGACATGGTCATGTCGGGGCCGCAGGCCGATATCCTGCCCGGCAATGCGCTGCCCATCCGGAACATCCCGCTCGGTACCTTCGTGCACAACGTCGAGCTGCAGCCGGGCAAGGGCGGCCAGCTCTGCCGGAGCGCGGGCACGCTCGCCCAGTTGCTCGCCAAAGAAGGCGACCACGCAAACCTCAAGCTGCCCTCGGGCGAAGTGCGGCAGGTCAAGCTCGAGTGCATGGCCACCATCGGCCAGGTCGGCAATCTCGACCACGAGAACATTTCCGTGGGTAAGGCCGGGCGCGTCCGCTGGAAGGGATTCCGGCCCACCGTTCGCGGAACGGTGATGAATCCCGTCGACCATCCGATGGGCGGCGGCGAGGGCAAGGGCAAGGGCAATCATCCGATGACCCCATGGGGCAAGCCGACCAAGGGGTACAAGACGAGGCGCGGCGCGCGCCCATCTGACCGCTACATCGTGACGCGCCGGACGAAGTAGGAGCGGGAGACCATGGGACGCTCAACCAGAAAAGGGCCGTACATCGACGAGCGGCTGGAGAAGCGGGTGGAGGAGCTCAACCGCCAGCGTCAGAAGAAGGTGCTGAAGACCTGGTCGCGCCGCTCGACCATCGTGCCGGAGTTCGTCGGCCACACCCTGGCCGTCCACAACGGCCGGAAGTTCATCCCGGTCTACGTGACCGAGAACATGGTCGGGCACAAGCTGGGGGAGTTTGCCCTCACCCGCACCTTCAAGGCGCACGGCCAGGCCGAGAAGGCCACCGTCTCGCCGACGGGGAAGTCCTGAGGACGTCATGAAGACCCGTGCCACTGCGCGCTACGTCCGGGTGCCGGCCTCCAAGGCCCGGCTGGTCCTCGAGCATATCCGTGGCAAGTCGGCCGGCGAGGCGCTGGCCACGCTTGCATTCACTCAGAAGGCCGCGGCCCGCCTGATCGAGAAGGTCCTGCGCTCCGCCATCGCCAATGCCGAGCACAATCACCAGGTGCGGGATCTCGACGACCTCCGGGTCGTCAAGGCCACGGCCGACGGCGGCCCCTCGATGAAGCGCGTCTCGCCGCGGGCGATGGGGCGGGCCTTCTTCATCAAGCACCGCACCAGCCATCTCACGATCGAGCTCTCCGACGAGACGGCGCGCCCCTCGCGGGCCGCCCAGAGGTAGCCATGGGGCAGAAGACGCATCCGATCGGATTCAGGCTGGGCGCCACGCGGACGTGGAGCTCCCGGTGGTTCGCGACCAAGGGCTACGCGGGGCTCCTGCACGAGGACGTCAAGATCCGCCGGTTCATCAAGTCCTCGCTCTACCATGCGGGCATCTCCCGCATCGACATCGAGCGCTCGGCCAACCGGGCCCGGATCTCCATCTTCACCGCCCGGCCCGGCATCATCATCGGCCGCAAGGGCGCCGAGGTTGAGAAGCTCAAGAATGAGATCCAGATGCGCACGGCCAAGGAGGTCTACCTCAACATCGAAGAGGTGGTCCACCCGGAGCTCGACGCGCAGCTGGTCGCCGAGAACGTGGCGCTCCAGCTGCAGAAGCGCGTGGCCTTCCGTCGGGCCATGAAGAAGGCCGTGACCTCGGCGCTCCGGCTGGGCGCCGACGGCATCAGGATCGCCTGCTCGGGCCGGCTGGGCGGCGCGGAGATCGCGCGTCGCGAGTGGTATCGCGACGGGCGGGTGCCGCTCCACACGATCCGCGCCGACATCGACTACGGCCTCGCCGAGGCGCATACGACCTATGGCGCCATCGGGGTCAAGGTCTGGATCTTCAAGGGTGAGGTGCTTCCCACCCAGCGCGCGGCCGCGGAGGCCTAAGACGCCATGCTGATGCCCAAGCGCGTCAAGTATCGCAAGGCCCAGCGCGGCCGCATGAAGGGCAAGGCGCAGCGCGGCTCCACGCTCGCCTTCGGCGATTTCGGCCTCAAGGCCCTCGAGCCCGGGTGGGTGACCAACCGCCAGATCGAGGCGGCGCGTGTCTCGCTCGCCCGGAGCGTCAAGCGCGGCGGCAAGATATTCATCCGCATCTTCCCGGACAAGCCGGTGACCAAGAAGCCGGCGGAGACGCGGATGGGCAAGGGCAAGGGCAACCCGGAGTTCTGGGTCGCGGTGGTGAAGCCCGGGCGCATCATGTACGAGATGGAGGGCGTGGACGAGCCCACGGCGCGCGAGGGCTTCCGGCTTGCCGCGCAGAAGATCGGCATCAAGACCAAGTTCGTGACCCGCGCCCGCGTCCTTTAACCGCGTGACCACGAGGACCTGCGAATCATGAAGGCGGCGAGCTGGCGGGAGATGAACGGCGAGGAGCTGGAGCAGAAGGTGCGGGAGCTGACGGAGGAGCTGTTCAACCTCCGGTTCCAGCTCTCGATGGGCGTAGCCAAGAATCCTTCGCGGGTACAGCAGGCCAAGCGGGACCTCGCGCGGGCCAAGACTATCCTGCGCGAACGCGCCTTGAAGAGCGCGAGCTAAGAGGAGACGACCGACGTGGGCGAGACCAAGACGAAGGAAGGCGTGGTGGTGAGCGACAAGATGACCAAGACCCGCGTGGTCGTCATCGAGCGCGTCTACCGCCACCCCCGCTACGAGCGGGTGATCACGCGGTCGAAGCGCCTCAAGGCCCACGACGAGACCAATACGAGCAAGGTCGGCGACCGGGTGCTGATCGAAGAGACGCGGCCCCTGTCGAAGGACAAGCGCTGGCGCATCCGGCAGGTCATCGCCCGCGTGAGCGCGTGAGGCGGAGCCGACAGCCATGATCCAGCCACGAACGATGCTCGACGTCGCGGACAACTCGGGGGCCAAGAAGGCCCAGTGCATCCGCGTCCTCGGCGGCTCCAACAAGCGCTATGCCTCTCTCGGCGACATCGTGATCGTCGCCGTGAAGGAGGCGGTGCCGGACGGCACGGTCAAGAAGGGCGAGGTCGCGAGGGCGGTAGTCGTGCGTACAGTTAAAGAAGTCGGCCGGAAGGACGGCTCCTATATCCGTTTCGACCGCAACGCGGTGGTCCTGCTCAAGACGGACGATAACCCGGTGGGCACCCGTATCTTCGGGCCGGTGGCGCGCGAGCTGCGAGACCGGCAGTTCACCAAGATCATCTCCCTCGCTCCCGAGGTCATCTGAGGACAGCCATGGCACACGCGCACGTGCGGAAGGGCGACACGGTGGTGGTCGTGGCGGGCAAGGAGCGCGGCAAGCGCGGCAAGGTCCTGCGCGTGCTCAAGGACAAGGGCCGCGTGCTGATCGAGCACGTCAACATGATCAAGAAGCACCAGCGTCCGACGCAGAAGCTCAGGCAGGGCGGCATCATCGAGCGTGAGGGGCCGATCCACCTGTCGAACGTGATGCTGGTGGATCCGCAAACGGACAAGCCCACCCGGGTCGGCGTGCGATCGCTCGCCGATGGCAGGAAAGCCCGGGTCGCCCGCAGGTCGGGCGAATTCATCGACAAGGTATAGGGACATGGCAGACGCGGACGAGAAACAGAAGCCGAAGGCGCCCCAGGGTGCCAAGGCGCCTCAGGGCGGCAGGGCCCCGCAGGGCGCCAAGCCGCCCCGGCAGGCCAAGGGCGGCGCGGCGGCGGCTCCCGCTCCGGCGACGCCGGCGGCGCGCGCGCGGGTCACCGGCGACGTGCCGCCGCGCCTTCGCGACCGGTTCCGGACGGCCGTGATCCCCGCGATGATGAAGGAGCAGGGCTACACCAATCCGTTCCAGGTGCCGCGCCTCGAGAAGATCGTCCTCAACATGGGCGTGGGCGAGGGCAAGGAGAACCCGAAGGTGCTGGACTTCGCGGTGGCCGATCTCCTCGCGATCACCGGCCAGAAGCCGGTGGTGACGCGGGCGAAGAAGTCCATCGCCAACTTCAAGCTTCGCGAGAACTCGCCCATCGGCTGCAAGGTGACGCTGCGCGGGGCCCGTATGTACGAGTTTCTCGACCGCCTCGTCAACGTCGCCCTCCCCCGCGTGCGGGATTTCAAGGGCGTGCCACCCAAGGCCTTCGACGGGCGCGGCAACTACGCGCTCGGGCTCAAGGAGCAGGTGATCTTCCCCGAGATCGTGTACGACAAGGTGGACAAGGTGCGTGGGATGGACGTGATCATGGTCACCTCGGCCCGGACCGACGAGGAGGCCAAGGCGCTGCTCGCGCACCTCGGCGTCCCCTTCAGGGAGTCCTAGGGTATGGCGAAGACCTCGCTCATCATCAAGACGGAGCGGCTGCAGAAGGCGTCGAAATTCAAGTCGCGCGTCCACAGCCGCTGCAAGCTGTGCGGTCGGCCGCGCGGCTTTCTCAGGAAATTTCAGCTCTGCCGGCTCTGCTTCCGGGAGCTCGCCCTCAAGGGCGAAGTGCCGGGCGTGACCAAGGCCAGCTGGTAGAGGGAGCCGAGCCATGTCGATGAGCGACCCGATTGCCGATCTGCTGACGCGCATACGTAACGCGAGCCGTGCCGAGCACGAGAAGGTGGACATCCCGTCCTCCAAGCTCAAGGTGCGGATCACCGAGATTCTCAAGGAAGAGGGCTTCATCAAGAACTTCCGCCTCATCGAGGACAAGAAGCAGGGAACGCTGCGCGTCTATCTCAAGTACGGCCCGGGCAACGAGAGGATCATCTCCGGCCTGGTCCGCGTGTCGAAGCCCGGGCGCCGCGTGTACGTGGCCAAGGACAAGATTCCGAGCATCCTGGGCGGGATGGGCGTCGCTATCCTGTCCACTTCCCAGGGCGTCATGACGGACCGCGCCGTGCGCAAGCAGCAGCTGGGCGGCGAAGTCCTCGCGTACGTGTGGTAGCGAACAGGAGCGCATGTCATGTCACGAATCGGTAAGAAGCCCATCCCCGTCCCGCAAGGGGTCAAGGTCGCCATCGAGGGCCAGACCGTCCGGGCGGAGGGACCCAAGGGCAAGCTCAGCCAGGCGGTGCCCGGCAGTCTCGCGGTGACGGTAGCGGACAATGTGCTGACCGTCACGCGCACCTCGGACCACCGCACGGTGCGGGCGCTGCACGGGCTCATGCGCTCGCTCATCGCGAACATGGTCCACGGCGTCAAGGAGGGCTTCGAGCGCAAGCTCGAGATCGTGGGTATCGGCTACCGCGCGCAGGTGCAGGGCAAGAACCTGCAGCTGGCACTCGGCTACTCGCATCCGGTCATCTTTCCGCTGCCGGACGGCGTGCAGGCCGAGGTGGACCGCCAGGTGTCCATCACGCTCAAGGGCTCGGACAAGGCACTGGTGGGACAGACGGCGGCGAAGATCCGGGCGCTCCGCAAGCCCGATCCGTACAAGGGCAAGGGCATCAAGTACGCCGACGAGCATATCCGCCGCAAGGTCGGCAAGAAGGCAGGAGCCAAGTGATGGGCACGACTTCCCTCAAGGTCGAAGGGCGCAATATCCGGCACCTCCGGGTGCGCACCAAGGTGCAGGGCACGGCGGAGCGGCCGCGGCTGGCCGTCTTCCGAAGCCTCAACCATATCTACGCCCAGGTGGTGGACGACGCGACGGGCCGGACGCTGGTGGCGGTGGACAGCCGCTCGGCGGATTTTCGGGGGAAGGCCAAGAGCGGAGGCAATGTGGCGGCGGCGAAGATCGTGGGCGAGCTCGTGGCGCAGAAGGCCAAGGCCAGCGGCATCGGCCAGGTCGTCTTCGACCGCGGTGGCTATCAGTACCACGGGCGTGTCAAAGCCCTGGCCGACGCGGCCCGTGCCGCCGGTCTTGCATTTTGAAGTGGTCCTTCGAGCCGAGACGCTTCCGAGCGGCGAGGCGAGTACTAAAGTGGTCCTTCGAGCCGAGACGCTTCCGAGCGGCGAGGCGAGCACTAGATAGGAGAGACTGAGTGGCTGAGGCGAAGATCGACGCAAGCCTGCTGGACCTGACGGATCGGGTGGTCGCCATCAACCGCGTCGCCAAGGTGGTCAAGGGCGGCCGGCGCTTCTCCTTCACGGCGCTGGTTGTCGTCGGCGACGGTCGAGGGCATGTCGGCGTGGGGCTGGGCAAGGCCCGCGAAGTGCCCGAGGCCATCCGGAAATCGGTCGAGCACGCGAAGAAGGATCTCATCCTCGTGCCGCTCAAGGACACGACCATTCCGTTCCAGATCACCGGCCATTTCGGAGCGGCGCGGGTCTTCCTGCGCCCGGCTTCGCATGGGACGGGAGTCATCGCGGGTGGGGCCGTCCGGCCCGTGCTGGAGGCGGCCGGCGTCCAGGACATTCTGACCAAGACGCTGGGCACCAACAATCCGCACAATGTGCTGAAGGCGACGATCGATGCGTTCCGCCGCCTCAAGCGGCTCTTGGATACGCACAGTGCGCGTCGCCGGTCGGTGGACGGCGACGGCCAGGAGGCAAGCGGTGGCAAAGAAGCTTAAGGTAACCCTGGTCAAGAGCCTGATTGGTCTCTCTCCCGTGCAGGAAGCGACGGTGAAGGCGCTGGGGCTCCGGCATATCCGCCAGACGGTGGAGCACGACGATACGCCCACCATCCGCGGCATGATCAATGCGGTGCCGTTCTGCCTCGAGGTCGAATCGACATGAGACTCGAAGATCTTCGCCCCGCGAAGGGCTCGACGAAGAAGCGGAAGCGCGTCGGCCGCGGGCCGTCATCCGGAAGCGGCAAGACCTCCGGTCGCGGGCACAAGGGGCTCAAGGCCCGCTCGGGCGGAGGGGCACGTCCCGGCTTCGAGGGCGGCCAGATGCCGCTCTACCGCCGCCTGCCCAAGCGCGGCTTTCTCCCGTACGGCGGCAAGACCGAGTTCGCGGTGGTCAACGTTAAGGACCTCTCCGCGCGCTTCGCGGCGGGTAGCGTGGTGGATCCGGACGGGCTCGTCGAGGCCGGCCTGATCAAGAGGGGCGGTCGTCAAGCGGTCAAGGTGCTCGGCGACGGCTCTGTGTCGCATGCGCTCACGGTCAAGGCGCACCGGATCAGCGAGTCCGCGAAGCAGAAGCTCGAGGCGGCGGGCGGCCGGGTCGAGGTGATCGTCGCCAAGGGCGAAGGACCCAGGGCCAAGTCGGGAGGGCCTGCAACATGATGGAGGGGCTCCAGAGCTTCCAGAACATCTTCAAGATCCCCGAGCTCAAGCGCCGGGTCTTGATGACGCTGGGACTGCTGGCGGCCTACCGTCTGGGCGCGCACGTGCCGACGCCGGGCATCGACGCCACCGCGCTGGCCGCGCTCTTCAACCAGATGCAGAGCGGCCTGCTCGGCATGGTCGATCTCTTTTCGGGCGGCAACTTGCGCCGGCTGACCGTTTTCGCGCTCGGCATCATGCCCTATATCTCGGCTTCCATCATCCTGCAGCTCCTGACTGTGGTCATCCCGGCCCTGGAGCGGCTGGCCAAAGAGGGCGAGGCGGGCAAGAAGAAGATCACCCAGTACACACGCTACGGCACCATCGTGCTGTCGCTGATCCAGTCCTTCGGCATCGCGGTGGGCCTGGAGAGCATGGCGCCCCAGGGCGGTCTCTCGCTGGTGCCGGTCCCGGGCTGGGGCTTCCGCTTCATGACCATGCTCACCCTCACCACGGGCACCGCCCTCATCATGTGGCTGGGCGAGCAGATCTCGGAGCGGGGTATCGGCAACGGCATCTCGCTCATCATCTTCGCGGGCATCGTGGTGCGACTGCCCTCGGCGGTGGTGTCGTCGTATCACCTGATCGTCACCGGTGAGCTCAAGCTCTTCGTGTTCCTGGGGCTGGTGGTCATGATGGTGCTGGTGACGGGGGCGGTCATCCTGATGCAGGAGGGCCAACGAAAGATCCCGGTGCAGTACGCGAAGCGCATGGTCGGGCGGCGCATGGCCATGGGGCAGACGACGCATATCCCGCTGCGCATCAATACGGCGGGCGTCATCCCGGTCATCTTCGCCTCGTCGCTCATTCTCTTCCCCGCGACGCTGACCCGCTTCATCCAGCATCCGTGGATGCAGGCGATCTCCGAGGCGCTCTCGCCGGGGCACGTGACCTACACCGCGCTGTACTGCGCGCTCATCATCTTCTTCACCTACTTCTACACGGCCATCGTCTTCAATCCCATCGACCTTGCCGACAACATGAAGAAGTACGGGGGCTTCATCCCCGGCGTCCGCCCGGGGAAGAAGACGGCCGAGTACATCGACCGCGTGCTGACGCGCATCACCCTGCCCGGCGCCATCTTCCTCGCCCTGATCTCGGTGCTGCCCGACTTCCTCATCCGCTGGTTCAACGTGCCGTTCTACTTCGGCGGCACCAGCCTCCTGATCGTCGTCGGCGTGGCGCTCGACACCGTCCGGCAGATGGAATCGCACTTGCTGATGCGCAACTACGAAGGCTTCCTCCGCAAGAAGGCGCGGGCCCAGGCGTGAGCATCCGGGTCATCTTTCTCGGGCCGCCCGGCGCCGGCAAGGGCACGCAGGCGCAGGCCCTCGCGCGCGAGTGGGGGGTGCCCCACGTCGCCACGGGCGACATGCTGCGCGAGGCCGTGGCGGCCGGGACGCCGCTGGGGCTCGAGGCCAAGCGCCACATGGATTCCGGCGGCCTCGTGCCCGATGACGTCGTGATCGGCCTCGTGGGCGAGCGGCTCGCTCAGCCCGACGCCAAGGCGGGGGTCGTGCTCGACGGCTTTCCGCGCACCGTGACCCAGGCGGAGGCGCTCGATGCGCTGTTCGCGCGGACGGGCCTCACGCTGGACCGCGTCGTCTTCTTCGACGTCTCGCGCGATGAGCTGCTCCGGCGGCTCACGGGGCGGCGGGTCTGCCGCGCCTGCGGCCGCACCTTCCATCTCGTGTCGGCGCCCCCGAAGGTCGCCGGCAAGTGCGACGCGTGCGGGGGCGAGCTCTACCAGCGCGTGGACGACAGCGAAGCTACGGTGGCGACACGTCTCGATGTGTACCAGAAGCAGACCGCACCCCTCCTCGACTACTACCGCCGCCGCAAGCTCCTGGCCGAAGTGCGGGGCGAGGGCTCGGTGGACGAGGTCGCCGGCGCGATCCGCAAGGCGACGGGTCAGGCGGTGGCGCGGTGATCCTGCTCAAGTCGCCACGTGAGCTCGAGCACATGCGCGCGGCGGGCCGAATCCTGGCCGAGGTCAAGGTGCTCCTCCAGAAGCTGGTCAAGCCCGGTATCTCCACGAAGGAAATTGACGCCGAGGCCGAGGCCCTCATCGTGAGTCGGGGCGCGGTGTCAGCCTTCAAGGGTTACCGCGGCTACCCGGCCACTGTGTGCGCCTCGATCAACGAAGAGGTCGTCCACGGCATTCCGTCGCCCAAGCGGAAGCTCAAGGACGGCGACATCATCGGGCTGGATATGGGCTGCATCGTCGAGGGCTACTACGGCGACTGCGCGGTGACGCTTCCGGTGGGCACGGTGCCCGCGCGGGTTCGGGAGCTCATCGACGTCACCCGCGAGAGCCTCGACAAGGCCATCGTGCAGTGCCGCGTGGGCAACCGCATCGGCGACATCTCGCATGCGGTGCAGACGCATTGCGAGAGCCACGGCTTCGGCGTGGTGCGCTCGTTCGTGGGCCACGGCATCGGGCGGGCGCTGCACGAGGAGCCGCAGGTGCCCAACTTCGGCGACGCCGGGCGCGGGCCCGTGCTCAAGGCCGGCATGGTGCTGGCCATCGAGCCCATGGTGACCATGGGCTCCTGGGAGGTACAGGTGCTCGAGGACGGCTGGACGGCTGTCACCGTGGACGGCAGCATGGCCGCCCACTTCGAAGACACCATCGCCATCACGGACGACGGGCCGGACGTGCTCACGCGGGCGGCGGCGTAACCCCATGCCCAAGGAAGACGCCATTGAGGTCGAGGGCACCGTGGTGGAGCCGCTCCCGAACGCCATGTTCCGGGTGGAGCTCGACAACGGCCACAAGGTGCTGGCGCACGTGTCCGGCAAGATGCGCATGAACTTCATCCGGATCCTGCCCGGGGACAAGGTCAAGGTGGAGCTCTCGCCCTACGACCTGACCCGCGGCCGGATCACGTACCGGTTCAAGTAGCAGCGTCGCGAAAGGATGCAGGAATGAAAGTCAGACCGTCGGTCAAGGTGCGGTGCGAGAACTGCAAGGTGGTGCGTCGCGCGGGGCGCGTGCGCATCATCTGCAAGAACCCGCGCCACAAGCAGCGGCAAGGGTAGTGCGAGATGAGAGTCGACCGAGGGCCGGCGGCCCCCGGGCGGCTCGAGACGAGCGGTGAAATGGTTCGAAATGCCGTGCGAGATGAGAGTCGACCGAGGGCCGGCGGCCCCCGGGCGGCTCGAGACGAGCGGTGAAATGGTTCGAAATGCCGTGCGGTGAAATGAGAGGAAAGGAGTAGTCATGGCACGCATCGCCGGAGTGGATCTGCCGCGGGACAAGCGCGGCGAGGTGGCGATCCAGTACATCTACGGGATCGGGATCCCGTCGTCGAAGAAGATCTTCGCCGATGCCCGGGTCGATCCCGGCAAGCGCGTGAAGGCGTGGAGCGACGAGGAGACCGCCCGCGTCCGGGACATCATCGAGCGGGAGTACAAGGTCGAGGGCGACCTCCGGCGCGAGGTGTCCATGAGCGTGAAGCGCCTCATGGACATCGGCAGCTACCGCGGCATCCGGCATCGCAAGGGACTGCCCGTGCGCGGGCAGCGCACGCACACGAACGCCCGCACCCGCAAGGGCAAGAGCAAGGGCGTCATGGTCAAGAAGAAGCCGGTGGCCGCGGCCCCCGCGGCGGCGGCCCCCCCGGCCCCCAAGAAGTGAGGAGCGTCGAGCATGGCTGACGAAGCGGCAGAGAAAGAGGAATCCAAGGCGCCGGCCGCCCCCCGCAAGGGCGGGCGCAAGCGCGAGCGGAAGGAAGTCCGCGTGGGTATCGCCCACGTGCAGGCGACCTTCAACAACACCATCGTCACCCTCACGGACAAGATGGGCAACGTGGTCTCGTGGGCGAGCGCGGGCAGCGTGGGCTTCAAGGGCTCGCGCAAGAGCACGCCCTTCGCCGCGCAGACGGCGGCCGAGAACGCCGCGCGCAAGGCCATGGACCTGGGCCTGAAGCAGGTCGAGGTCTTCGTGCGGGGTCCGGGGGCGGGCCGGGAGGCGGCCATCCGGTCGCTCCAGGCGGTCGGCCTCGAGATCTCCGCCATCCGTGACGTGACGCCGATTCCGCACAACGGGTGCCGTCCGCCCAAGCGGCGTCGGGTGTAGGGGAGGAGAGAGCGTTGGCGCGATATCGTGCAGCGGCCTGCCGGCAATGTCGGCGTGAAGGCATCAAGCTGTTCCTCAAGGGCTCGCGGTGCTTCGGCGACAAGTGCGCCATCGAGCGGAGGAACTATCCCCCGGGCCAGCACGGGCTGTCCCGGACGAAGCTCACGAACTACGGCATCCAGCTCCGCGAGAAGCAGAAGGCCAAGCGGATCTACGGCGTGCTGGAGAGCCAGTTCCGCCGCTACTTCGCCATGGCGGAGCGCGAGCGCGGCGGCACGGGCGAGAACCTGCTCAAGCTCCTCGAGCGCCGGCTCGACAACGTGGTGTTCCGGCTGGGCATGGCCGCCTCGCGCCGCGAGGCGCGGCAGATGGTGGGCCACGGGCACATCCAGGTCAACGGCCGGAAGGTCTCCATCCCGTCCTACATCGTGCGGGTGGGCGAGACGGTGCAGATCCGGTCGTCGTCGAAGATGCAGGAGCGGGTGGCCGACAATCTGGGCGCCGGCCGGGGACAGGTGCCGGCCTGGCTCGAGGTGGACGTCAACGAGAAGAAAGGCACCGTGCGCGGGCTGCCCATCCGGGAGGACATCCAGATCCCGGTGCAGGAGCAGATGATCGTCGAGCTGTTCTCCAAGTAAGGGCCGCGGCGCGCGGAAGAAGGGACAGCATGGCACGGATTCCATTTCAGAAGCCGAAGACGATCGAGTGGCAGATCCTGTCCGACCGGTACGGCCGTCTCCTGGCCGAGCCGTTCGAGAAGGGCTACGCGCTCACCGTGGGCAACTCGCTGCGCCGCACGCTGCTCTCCATCATTCCGGGGGCGGCGGTGACGTGGGCGCAGATCCGGGGCGTCAGGGACGTCGATGCCCCGCTGCCCGGCGTGGCGGAGTCGACGCAGGACGTCTGCCTCAACCTGAAGAAGCTCGCCGTCAACGTGCCCTCGGGCGAGTCGATGCAGACCCGCCTCGAGGCGACCGGGCCCAAGGCGGTGACGGGCGCCGACGTCTCGGAGGCTACGGGCGTGGAGGTGCTCAATCCCGAGCTGCACATCGCCACGCTCGAAGCGGGCGCCACGCTCGTGATCGAGCTCGGCATCGGGGTGGGCCGAGGCTACGTCTCCGCAGACCGGCACCCGGCGGGCAGCGTGCCTGCGGGGGCCATTCCCCTCGACGCGGCCTTCTCGCCCATCCAGCGGGTGTCGTACAACGTGGAGAACGCGCGGCTCGGCAAGATCACCGACTACGATCGTCTCGTGGTCGAGATCTGGACGAACGGCTCCGTATCGCCGGACGAGGCGCTCACGAAGGCGGCGGCGCACATGCGCGACCAGTTCGCGCTCCTGGCGCCCGAGGGCGGTGAGGAGGAGGAGGAAGAGACGGAGGGCGCCGGTCCGGGCTCGCTCCAGGACAGCCTCGCCAAGCCGCTCGACGATCTGCCGCTGCCCGCGCGTGCCATCAATGCCCTCAAGAACGCCGAGCTCCTGGTGGTGGCGGACCTCGTGCAGAAGACCGACGCGGATCTCGAGCAGGTCAAGAACCTTGGCGACAAGTCCATCGACGAGATCAAGACCGCGCTGGCCGCGCTCGGCCTCTCGCTGGGGATGCGCATCGACCCGAACCTGCTCGGGGCGCTGGGGCGGGGAGGGACGAAATGAGGCACGGCAAGGCCGGGTTCAAGCTCGGACGGGTCACCGCGCACCGCTGGGCGCTCTTCCGGAACCTCCTCGTGGCGCTCTTTCGCCACGAGCGCATCATCACCACCGAGGCCAAGGCCAAGGCGGTGCGCGGGCTGGCCGATCATATGGTGACACTGGCCAAGCGGGACAATCTGCACGCGCGGCGGCAGGTCCTCAGCATGGTGCCCGACGCCGTCGTGGTGAAGAAGCTCTTCGACACCATCGCCGCGCGCTTCGGGGAGCGCCACGGCGGCTACACGCGTATCTTGAGAGCCGGCACGCGGCCCGGCGATCGCGCGCCCATGGTGGTCCTCGAGCTGGTGGACCGGCCCGAGGTGACGAAGGAGAAGAGCAAGGGCGACGCGAAGGCCGAGAAGGCGCCCCGGGAAGACCGGAAGAAGGACAGGGGCGACGCCGCGGCGGGCGCCGGGAGAGGCCGGAGAAAGAAGGCCGCGGCAGCGGCCGGGTAGCGCACGAGTTTTCGACGCGACGATGCCGGGGGGCCGATCGGCCCCCCGGCTTTTTTCTGCCCGCGGCCTACTTCAGGTGCTTCGTGAAGAACTCCGTGGTGCGTCTCCAGGCGTCCTCGGCGTCGGCCTTGTGGTAGGCCGTCTGGTTCGTGTCGTTGAAGAACGCGTGATCGCGGCCGGCATAGATGTGGATCTCGGCCTGCTTGCCGGCCTTCTTGATGGCTGCCTCCACGCCGCGCGCGACGTCGGGATTGACGAACGCATCCTTCTCGGCGAAGAGGCCCAGCACCGGGCCGGACAGCTTCGAGTAGTCGGGCTTGACGTTGGGATGGATGCCGTAGAAGTCCACCACGGCGCCGATGGACGGGTTGGTGCAGCCGGCGAAGAGCGCGAGCTGCCCGCCCATGCAGAAGCCGACCGCGCCCAGCTTCGCGCTGGAGGAGTGGCCGGTCAGGTAGGTGGCGGCCCCGCGCAGGTCCTTCTCCGCCTGCTCGATGTTGAGGGCCATGAAGAGCTTGCCCGCGGCGTCGGGCTCGCTGGCCGTCTTGCCATGGTACATGTCCGGCGCCAGCGCCGAGAATCCCGCGGCCGCGAACCGGTCGCACACCGCCTTGATGTGGGGCACCAGGCCCCACCACTCCTGGATCACGAGCACGCCGGGGCCCTTGCCGGCGCCGGGGGTCGCGAGGTAGCCATCGGTGGTGTGCCCGTTGCTGGGGAACTTCACCATCGTGCCGGCCATATAGTCTCCTTTGTGGTTGTGGGTTGACCTAGCGTGAGGTAGTTCGAATGAGCGCTCAGCTCACACGTTCTACGGTCTCGCCCAGGGCAGTTCGGATGAGCGCTTGCGCGAAGAAGCCCAACGGCCGCGTGAACTCATCCACGTTCAAGTTTCAGAAGGCGGCGTGATCCGGATTGAAGAGATGCGGCGCTGGTCCGCCTCCAGCACCGTGAACGTGTAGCGGCCGACCTGGAACTCCTCGCCCACGAGCGGGATGCGGTGCACCGTCGCGAGCACGAGCCCCGCCACCGTCTCGAAATCCCCCGAGGGCAGGTCCCAGTCCAGGGCGTCGTTCAGATCCTGGATGCGCTCCCGCCCCGCCACGCGGTAGCTGCCGTCGGGCAGCCGCTCCACCGTCGCGCCCGTGCGGTCGTGCTCGTCCACGATCTCCCCGACCACCTGCTCCACGATGTCCTCCACGGTGACGATGCCCGCGGCAGCGCCGTACTCGTCGATGACCACGGCCATCTGCACCCGCCCCTTCTGCAGCTCGCGCAGGAGGTCGTCGATGCGCTTCGTCTCCGGCACGTAGGTGGCCGGCCGCATCAGCGCGCCCAGGTGGGGGGCGTCCGCGCCGCGGCGGAGGAGGTCCATGGCCGTGACCACGCCCACGATGTTGATCTCGCGCTCGCTCCACACCGGGAAGCGGGAGAACCCGCGCTCCTGGATGAGGCGCACGGCCTCGTCGGGGCGGGCCGTCTCCGGCAGCGCCACCACGTCCACGAGGGGCACCATGATCTCGCGCACGGCGGTGTCCCCGAGATCGAAGATCTTGTCGATCATCTCCGCTTCCGAGGAGGTCACGTCCGCCTCCTCAGGCTCCAGCTGCAAGAGGAGCTTGAGCTCCTCGCGCGAGACGAACTGCCGGGCGTGGCTCGTACGAAGGCCGAGCGCCCTCAGGGCGCCGTCCACGAGTGCCCGCGCACCTGCCGTGAGAGGGGCGAGCACGGTGGCGGCGAACTCCAGGACGCGGTACAGGCGCAGGATGAGGGCGGTCGCCCACTCGCCGGCCACCGCCTTCGGGATGACCTCGCCGAAGACGAGCATGAGAGGGACGAGGGTGATGGTGGCGAGCGCCGCCGCCCACCCCCCGGCGACGGGCAGGAGGGCCCACGTGGCGAGCGACGACGCCGCGATGTGTGACACGGTCACGCCGATCATGGACGCCGAGAGCATGCGCTCCGGGCGCCGGAAGGCCTCGAGGTAGCGCGCGGCGGTGGCGTTGCCATGCTCCGCCACGTGCCGGACGCGCACGCGGTTGGCCGCGATGAACGCCATCTCGGCGGCGGAGAGCAGCGCGGTGACGAGCACGGCCGCCGCGATTCCCCACAGGTAGATCATGCCGCCCGGCTCTCGTCGGCGCCGCGCCCGATGGCGATCAGCACCTCGATCACGCGCGTGCGCTCCACCTTCTCGACCGTCACCGTGACGTCGTCCGTCCGCACCTTCTCGCCGCGGTTCGGCACGCGTCCGAAGAGATCGAGGACCCAGCCGCCCACCGTGGCGAAGGAGTCCTTGGGTAGGTGCAGGCCCGTGGCGGCGTTGAGCTCGTCGATGGGGAGCTTGCCCGCCACGCGGTAGCTCGCCGCGTCCACCTTCTGGATCAGGCGCTCGTCCTCGTCGAACTCGTCGCGGATCTCGCCCACGA
>Ga0335070_10003537_pt1 | contig 18242 bp, 10 predicted proteins | sample Lox_Sample_13_FD_206722 | JGI IMG/M metagenome (GOLD analysis project Ga0335070, IMG submission 206722) | Soil microbial communities from Loxahatchee National Wildlife Refuge, Florida, United States - Lox_Sample_1.3 | ecosystem: Environmental > Terrestrial > Soil > Wetlands | place: USA...
GATAGACAGACTACTAGATATAATCATAATATACTTTGAAGGTAAATAAACCTGCAATTTCAACAATTTCTTAAGAAAGTGCTCTCGAGGTATAATATAGCAGATTCTATATTGTTTATGCAATAACCTTGCCGCCGGTGGTAAAACGCCGAGAAATACGCTGCCGGTATTAGTGTTTTTAAGGTCGTGGAGGAAGTCGCTTTATGCCAGTTCCACTTAAGGCCGGGGAGATCCTGCGCGGTCGCTACCGCGTCCAGCGGATCATCGGACAGGGCGGTATGGGAAGCATTTACCTGGCCGACGACCTCAGGCTGGAGGGCCGGCAGTGCGCATTAAAAGAGGTCGAAAACGACCGCACCATCCCTCCTGAACTGTTGAAGGAAGCCCGCGAACAGTTCTTAAGGGAAGCGACGGTGTTGGCTCGCCTTGACCATCCAAACCTGCCGAAAGTATCCGACTTCTTTTCAATTGGCAACCGCGATTACCTGGTTATGGATTTCGTGCCCGGGAAGGACCTGAGGACGCTCATGCTTGAAGCTCGTCAGGCTGGCACTTTCCTGGCTGAGAGCGATGTGTTGGACTGGGCGGCGCAACTGGCTGATGCAATAATCTACCTCCATAACCAGAATCCACCCCTTTTACACCGGGATATCAAGCCCAGCAACCTGAAATTAACCCCCAGCGGGCTACTGAAGCTGGTCGATTTTGGCCTGGTGAAAGTCCTGGCTCCGGGCGAGGTGACGATCACCGTCATGCAAGGACAGGGAACTGCCCTATACACCCCCCTTGAACAATACGGCGGCGACAGCGGTCATACGGACGTGCGCTCAGACATCTATGCCTTCGGCGCCACGCTTTATCACTTACTTACGAACCAGCCACCCAGCGATGCCCGCGAGCGATTCTTAAATCCGGAAAGCCAGGTGCCGCCGCGTGAGATCAATCCGGAGATCTCCCCAAAAACCGAAAGAGCCATATTATGGGCCATGAGCCTGCACCCCGACGAGCGGCCCGAGAGCGTGGATCGGTTTCGACAGAGCCTGCTAGGTGATTCGCCTGCTACTTCGCCTCGCCCCATCACCCGTCCACCGCGCTTGCGCGATTATTTCCGCAGCAGCCCAGAGCGGACATTGCTGATTGTGTCGGTCTCATTAGCCGTATTGAGCTTTTTTGTTACGATGTTCCATTAGTCCTGGGCGGCTTTTCCATGCGGGCTCGCGTGCCCATCCAGCGCTTCCATAAAACTCCCCCCAAAAATCCAACGACCGAACCGATCAATGTGACCAGCAGGATGCCAGTTTTGCCGGTTGAATCAATCCAATCCTGGGTGCCCGGGAATTGGATCGCCAGGTAAAAGTAACCCACCAGCCCGCCGACGGCTGCCATGAGAGCCCACCGGATGGCCCACCGCATCGTCCCAAGACTGCGGCCCAGCCAGAAGAATCCGAAAGCACATCCCCATGCGATGAGATTGGCCAGGGCCCAATCCCCCGGACCTGTTTTTACCGGCGGAGGCGGAGTTGGGGTTGGGGTAATGGTGATCGTCGGTGAAGGAGTGATGGTTTCGGTTATGGTGGGGGTCATCGATGGCAGCGGCGTTGGCGTTATCGCCGTAATGGCTACCGCTCCGGTTGATGAGATGTCAAGGCGCAGAATTTTGGATGTGAGAGCTGGCTCGGCAACGACCGAGATTTCAAGCAACCCCGCGCTGGGAATGCGGAATGAAGCGTGGGCAATCCCATCCGCCGTGGTTTCGTCTATCGTGGACTGGGTGCTGCTTTCAGCCAATCCTTGTGTAAACCTGAAACGCACAACTGTTCCATCCGGAACAGGATTTCCATTATTATCTACAATGACGCCGGTCCGCAGCGGCAGATTGTCACCCACTTTGAATCGGGGCGGTTGTGTGCTGGTCGGGCTTGGGATTGGTTTGGTTGGCGTCGTAGACACCGGCGTGGAAGTCGCTGCCTCCGGCATATCCAGCTCGAGCTGAATCACTTGCGAAGGATTGGGCGACGTAGCCACGCTGAGATCATATCCGGCGCCCGGAACGGAAACCGGCGAGTTGCCAGCCGGGGTTAGCTCTTGAAATAAAATCCTGGCTGCCATTTCTACGAATGCCGGGGTCTTGCTGTATAAAGCGTAAAATGCCGTCAATTTGGAAATATCCGTAGCATCCAGGTAATAGGGGGCGCCGAAGGCAAACAGGACGACGCGCTTGTTGCGAATCAGCTCAGATCGCTCGGAGAGCAACCGCTGTAAAGCGTTGGATTCTGGCCGGCTGGCAAACACGTCAAGGGCTCCGATGACCACCCAATCCGCAGCATTCAGTTCATCCTGCATGTGCTGGGGTGTATCCTTCGTATTATCAAGGAAATTTTGTAGATCCAGGAATGAATACGCCGAAAGATTGCCAGGTAATACCTGGCCGCCTGCCTTCGGCCCATACAGGCGTAAGACTGCATTCATGAGCGAATCGGCTGCCAGAATGGGTTGGGTAGAACAGGTTGAACACTGCTTGGCTGACACCACATCAGTTAGAAAAACCATCTTCTCGCGCAATTCGGGCGGGCGAGGAAGAACCTGGTTGAGCTCAGCCTGGCTCGGTGAGATAAGCGTCACGGCCTGGTGGGCAACATCAAAATCCACCTGCGTCGCCTGACCCACTTGAGACAAATCCACAGTCGTGGTGAACACGTTGGCAGGCGTGAATTCCGGATACATTTTGTATTTTAAGGTCAAAATGCGCGTTACCGAGGCATCTACGCGCTGGGCAAAAGCCGTATCCTCGCGGTATTTCTGAGCAAAGAAATCGAGGGTGCGCTGGAGGGTAGTGAAAGGATCCGAATCAGTGGAGGCTACAAAATTATCGAGGTACAGCAAATCATTGCCAGCCAGGAAAGCATTGCTGGCAATCTGGCGGGCGTCGAATGAAGTGCCGGTCGGATCAAAAAATTTGCGGATGCCCACACTGCCCAGGTTATCGCTGACGACTAACCCGCCTGCCTGCCGCCAGGATGAAAAGGCAGGCAGGCCTAAAATCTGGTCCAGGGCAGCCTGGTCAAAGCTGATTGGACGAGTGGTAGCCCGGATGTTGCCCTGGAAACCTTGATAACGAATGTGAGAGACCAGGAGACCATCTGTGGTCGCATCCGCTGAAGAGGCGTCGCCAGTAACCGAAAAGAATGGCGCCAGCTCAATCTGCTTCAACTGCTCGAGCGACTTTTTAACAGTGGCGACATCTTCTTCCGGCGGGCGATCCGAGCTGCCGCGGCCGGGAAAGTGCTTTGAAACAACCACCATTTTTTCTTTGCTGCCCGCGTGCAGGCCCCTGATATACGCCTGGCCCATTTCACCAACCCAATAGGGGTCCCCGCCAAAAACGCGCGTCTCAAGGTCCGCTACCCCCTCCTTGGCGACCGTGTCCTCGACATCTAAAGAAGGTCCCATAAAAAAGTTGAATCCTAAGTTGGAAAGTTCTTGGCCCATCGTGGCCCCAACTCGCTCGGCGAGCTTGGTATTCCAGGTGGCCCCAATAGCCATAAGATCCGGAAGGGGCGTCACGCCGTTAATAAGCTGATCGTTCGGATACTGGTCGCCTTCCTGTGAAATTCCGATAAATAGGGGAATATATTGCGGGGCAAAGTTCTGTTTCGTGATTGGATTAGTGGCTGTCTTTTGAGAGCCGGTCCATTTATCATCCTGAAGGTTGGTCGTAAGCTGGGAAATATCGTCCAATGTTCCAGTTGGGCCGGTAAAGTTATCATTAGTGGCAGTCAGTACGACCCCACCTAAATAACGATTCGTTACAAAATCCATGATTTTCGAATCGACGCTGGTAACATCTCGGCCTTTAAACGTAACAATAAAGAGCTGGCCAACCTTCTCTTCAGGAGACAGCTTTTGGAGTAACAGCTTCGCCTTGGCGGCCGGATCTGTAGCCTGCTGAGCCTGGACAGGTTCGGCCATAACCGCAGGCAAGAAAGATGCTGCGATTAAAAAGGCTGTCAAAAAAAGCAAACTCAATCTTTTTTTAAAGCTCAACAAAATATGCCTCAGCGGCCCGGTCTATCAAATCCCGTGTCATGCCAGGCTCAACCGCAAGGTAGTGTGAAATATCTAGCACCTGTTCGCACAGATCGCGCGGGTGGTTGGCGCGCAGCTTCCGATTGCGCTTGATATACCATTCCTGGATCAGGTAAGCCAGGCCCTGGTCGTCGTATGGTATGCCTTTTTGCGATGTTACACGGCGGAAGATCTCTCGAAATTCTTCCGGACTGGGATCAGGAATTTCAATTTTGTGGCGCAGACGGCGTAAAAACGCCTCGTCGACCAGTTCCTTGGGTGGAAGATTAGTCGAAAATACGACCAGAACGTCAAAAACCAATTCAATCTTGCGCCCGGTGTGAAGGGAAAGGTAATCGATCCGGTTTTCCAGCGGCACGATCCAGCGGTTGAGTAAATCCCTCGGACGCACTTGCTGCCTTCCGAAATCATCGATTAGCAAGATCCCGCCATTGGCTTTCATCTGGAAGGGAGCCTCGTAGAAGCGATGGACGTCGTCGAAAACAAGGTCCAGGCCGGCCAGGGTCAACTCACCCCCGGTCATAATGAATGGACGGCGGATGCGTACCCAGCGTGGATCGCGCTTGACACCCGTACGGATGCCGCCGGTTCCGGGTAATTTTGTATCATCTTCCGGGATCACCTGGTGATTGACCGAATCGTAAAGCGTAATGACCTGGCCGCCGACAAAAACCGAATATGGAATGTAAATTGGCTGGTTCAGGATCAACGTGCCAATGGCTCGGGCCACGCTGGTCTTGCCGTTGCCGGGAGGGCCATAAATGAATATCGAAGTACCTGAATTAACAGCCGGCCCGAGCTTGTGAAAAGTGTTCTCGGAAAGAATCAGGTGATTCATCACCTGGCGCATAAGGCGCGGGGTGACGAGTGAACGGCTGCGGCTCTGGCGGCGAACAGATTCGTTATAAATCTCGAGTGAGACCGGAGCTGGACCGGCATACTGGCTGCGCTCCAATGCTTCACGAGCGCGTGCAATCCCGGCCCCGGTGATAGCGTATTGGTAGGCGCCTTCTCCCAGCCCACCTACCTGTGACTGCCGGATTTCCACCAATTTTTCCCGCTTCAATGATTCAAGGATGAGATCGACTACGCCAGAAAAAGGCAAAGCGATCTCCTCGGCGACCCGGAAACCGGTCAGATAACCCTGAAAGTAGAGAATCTTTAAAGCCAGGTCTTGCAGCCATAGTGGAGAAAGGCCAGTCTCTTCAACGCGTTGAATAGGAGGCGGAACAAAAACAGTACTTGATACTGTTGTGTTTGCTGTTGGAATAGCCATCAAGGACACTCCATTTGAAAAAATCCGGTAGCATTTATTATAGCACGCACCCATTTTTCAAAAAAACAATTGGCCATTGTCCTTGCAGATAAAGCCGACTGTCCTTATAATCCAACCCATGCACATCTCCGTAATCATCCCAGCATATAATGAAATCAAAACAATTCGGGAAATCACTGCAAGAGTGAATAAGACCGGAATTCCAAATGAGATCCTTATCGTCGACGATGGATCTACCGATGGCACTCGCCAGGTTGTTACCGAAATGGACGGCAAGGATTGCGTGCGCGTCATTCTACACCCTAAAAACATGGGCAAAGGGGCCGCGGTCCGAACCGGCATTCAAAATGCCACCGGCGAGGTCATCATCATCCAGGATGCCGACCTGGAATATGACCCGCGCGAATATCCGAACCTGCTCAAGCCGATTGATGAAGGAATCGCCGACGTGGTCTACGGCTCACGTTTCCTGGGAGCAGCGCGCCGGCCGATCTTATTTTGGAACATGGTGGCAAACAAGATTTTGACATTCGTCACCAATATCCTTTACAACAATATTCTGAGCGACATGGAAACGGGTTATAAAGTATTCCGGCGGTCTGTCGTACAAGATATACCATTGCACAGCCGCCGGTTTGAATTTGAGCCGGAATTCACCGCAAAGATCTTAAAACGCAACATCCGGATATTTGAGGTGCCAATCGTATTTAACCCGCGTGATTATAACCAGGGCAAGAAAATTCACGCCGCTGATGGGTTTATTGCATTGTGGACGTTGATTAAGTACAGGTTTATAGATTAAAGATTCCGAGACCGTGAAACGTGATTAATGCACGTTTCACGCTTCACGTTTCACTTATCTTTATATCCTTCACATTCAACTGAAGTGATTCTCGCCCCATGAAGCTGTTTTTTTCGAAAGAGTACAACAGGTCGACGGTTGGAGGCATGTTTCCTGCCCAGCCTCCCTGGCGAAAGGCGATAGCATCATAAGTCAGCCGTCCGTCGGTTACTGTCAGGCGCAGATGCTGGCTTTCACTGCCGACCGGCTTATAGCGCAAGACTTTCAGTCCGCGGGTCACAAAGCACACTTCCGGATTTGACAGGCCAAAGGGCTCGAGCATTTCCTGTTCATGCATTATTTCCGGCTTAAGGTCGCGCAGTGAAATTTCCATGTCAGCCCGCAGAACAGGCATCAGGTCCCGTTGGCTCAGCTCACGCGCTGCGATTTCCTTGATCCGGCGCTCTAGCTCCGGCAGGTCGGTATTACGAACGGTAAATCCAGCCGCCATGGCGTGCCCGCCATGGTGGACCAGCAAAGAAGAACATTCATCCAGGGCATGCGTGATGTGAAACTCCGGGATGCTGCGACAAGAAGCGCGGGTGTACTCGGCTTCAACCTGGCCGATGATGGTGGGCCGGTAATACGTTTCAACCAACCGGGCCGCTACCAGGCCTACGATGCCCTTATTGAATTCCGGCTTTACTGCGAACAGCAGGTGCTCGCTGGTATCGGCCCGGGCCAGCAGTTCAGCTTCTTGCTGCATGTGAGAAGTGAGTTCCTGGCGATGCCGGTTCTGATTATCTAATTTTTGAGCCAGCGCTCCGGCCTCATATTCATCCAGGGCCATCAATAACTGGTAAGAAGCCACCGCCGATTCCATCCGTCCGGCCGCGTTCAAGCGCGGGCCAATCACAAAGCCGATGTCGCGGGCCGTGATGCGTTTCTGCACATCCATTCCGGCCGCGCCGACAAGCGAATGCAGACCCTGGCGCTGGTGCCGGTTCAATGACTTCAAGCCGGCTTTCACCATCGCCCGGTTCTCATGGTAGAGGGGAACAATATCCGCCACGGTGCCGACCGCTACCAGGTCCAGCCAGTCGGTTGCGGCTACGCCTGCAACCGGACGTACCTTGAGAAGCGCTTCGGCGATTTTAAATGCCAGGCCGACTCCCGCCAGGTTTTTATCCATGTACGCATCGCCGGGCTGCTTGGGGCAAATCACGGCGTACGCTTCGGGCAGATCAGTCCCCTTTGGTTCGTGATGGTCGCTGATGATAAGATCCAGCCCGAGTGAGCGAGCGTGTAAAGCCTCTTCCGGAGAGCGAATTCCGCAGTCGACCGTAAGGACCAGGCTGGCGCCTTCAGCCGCCAGGCTGTCGAGGGCATCATTGTTAACTCCATAGCCCTCTTCAAAGCGGTTCGGTATATATTCCTCGGACCTGGCTCCCATCGCGCGCAGGACCTGGACCATCAAGGCAGTTGCGGTCACCCCGTCAACGTCGTAATCGCCGTATACGACGATTTTTTCGCCGTTATCTATGGCGCGTAACAGGCGGATCACCGCCTTTTCCATGCCCGTCATGGTAAATGGATCGAAAATTGGCCCTTCAGTGACCAAAAAATTGTACGCCTCGATCTCGTGGGTGATGCCCCGGTTGTACAATAATTGGCGCATAGTAGGGCTATACGCAGATAATTCCGGCTCGATCTCAGCCGGGATCTTTGGGGATACATCCCATCTTTTCGTTGAATTATGATTCATTTGAGTTCAAACCGGCCTGAAATTTTTTATTAATCAAAATAGATCCTCGGCAGCCGCGCCGCCATGCCGCAGACCACCTCGTAGTTATTTGTCCCCCAGGCGGCTGCAACCTCTTCCGCAGTGATGGCATCCGAGCCTTGCCTTCCGATCAGCACTACCTCATCTCCAATCCGGGCTTCGGGTACCCGATCGAGCTGAAGCATGATTTGATCCATGCAAACCCCACCGACGACATTCACCCGCTGACCCTGCACGAGGGCGAAATTCCCCAGGCGGCGGCGGAAGCCGTCGGCGTATCCGGCGGATACTGCGCCGATTCGTTCTCGATTGGAAGTCGTATAGCGATGGTTGTAGCTAATGCCTTGGCCTGGTGGAAAATATTTGACTGAAGAAAGGCGAGCCTTCCAGGTCAGGGCAGGGCGCAAGCTGGGCGGATTCGGCGCCTCAGCCGAAGGATGCAGGCCGTAGATCGAGATGCCGCAGCGGACAAGATCATAATGGGCTTCCGGGAAATAGATCGTCCCGGCCGAATTGCAGGCATGCACGAGCTGCGGGCGCATCCCCGCCTGCGACAGGCAATCGACCAGCTTTTGGAAGGGCTCGATTTGCCATAATGTTGCCTTGCGGTCGATTTCATCTGCCCGCGCAAAATGGGTGAACAGTCCTTCCACTTCGAGGCCGGGCAGAGCGTGCAAGGCCTGCACGAATCCCAGTCCATCCTCCGGGAAGATGCCGAGCCGCCCCATGCCCGAATCGACCTTTGTATGGACCTTTACGATCCCGTGGCAGGCTTGCGCAGCTTCAGCATACGCCCGCGCAACGTCCATATCGTAAACAGTCAGGCTGATGTGATTCTCAACCGCCTCTCGCACGCGCAGTGGGCTGGTGTACCCCAGGACGAGTATCGGCAGATTAAGCGATGCCAGGCGAAGGGCGAGAGCTTCTTCAATGCGAGCCACCCCACACCAATCAGCGGCTGCTTCCCGGGCGGCTCGCGCAACTTCAACCAGGCCATGGCCGTAACCATTTGCCTTGACCACCGCCATCAGCGGAACACCGGCTATTGAATGCAGCTCCCGGATGTTATTCTTTATGGCCCCCAGGTCGATTTCCAGCCATGTCGTTAATTCATCCATCTGCATGGAATGAAGTATATCCGTATAGAATAGTTTGGGCAAGGATGACCTGCATTCTCATCCACCTAAAAGCATTTATAATGATATATACTAATGTGAGTGTTTTGTATTTAGCTTTGGCTGCTTCGCAGCCAAAGCTAAATACAAAACACTCGTATCCAGAAATTGAGAAAAAGGTATTCCCGTTCCTGGTTGAGGTTTTTCGATAAAACAAAATGGAGGATTCCTATGGCTAATGAAATTCTCGGCTTTGATCCGTTTGTAGAGCTGAATGCGTACCGGGATGCCCTGCGCCAGCTTGTGGAAGGCGGCTGGTTCATGCCGCGCGACCTGCTGCCGTCTGCTGTGGCTGCTGTAGTCATCCCACTCGACCTGATCGATAATGGTCCCGAATTGGTCATCCAGACGAACCTTCCGGGGGTAAAACCGGAGGACGTGTCAATCACCGTCGCAGGCGATACGTTGACCATCAAAGGCAGCCTTAACCAACAAGAACAATTCCAGGGCGCTAGCTATTTACGACGGGAGCGCCGCAACGCCAGCTTCACCCGCTCGATTTCGCTGCCGTTAGCAGTGGATGCAGAACATGGGCAAGCCAGGTTTCAAAATGGGGTTTTGACCCTGACTCTTCCAAAGTCAGAAGCCGTGCGGCCCAAGACGATCAAAGTCGTGCAAGAAACGGAAAAACCCTGAGTCCACTAACCAACGCCCACCTGATCCTTCTGCCTGATGAATAGCCGGTTTTTGCCCATCCCCTGGCTCACCCGCCCGGCTCTCGCCAGGCGTACTCGCCACATTGCGGCGGTGTTGACCCGTCACGGCTGGGGCTGGCTGCTTTTGCAGGTAGAATCCGGTCGGGCGGTCAGCCGTGGGCGCATTCCAGGCGTCGAAAGACCCGAGATCAGCTACCAGAAGCAGGCCGAGCACCTGCGCCTGGCAATGAGCGAATTGGGGGCAACGTTTATCAAGCTTGGACAGGCTCTCAGCTCCCGCCCGGATATCCTGCCGGCCGAATATATTAACGAGCTTGGCAAACTACAGGATGAAGTTCCGCCCCTTCCATTCGATAAAATCGAAGGCGTCATAAAAGAAGAGTTAGGCTGTGAGGTATTGGAAGCCTACGCAGAGTTTGATCCTGTCCCGATCGCGTCAGCATCGATCGGCCAGGTGTATGCCGCCAAAACTAAGAATGACCGGCAGGTCGTCGTCAAGGTCCGCCGCCCAGGCGTAACAAAAACCATCGAGCAGGACCTGGAAATCATAGCCAATATGGCCGAGTGGCTGTCGCTCCATTCAAGCATCGGCCAACTGTATGACCTGCCAAGCCTGGTAGGAGAATTCTCCTTTCGCCTGCGAAATGAGCTGGACTACGTGCGTGAAGGACGGAATGCCAATATCTTCCACAAGAATTTCAGTGATGACCCTTCCGTACATATTCCGTACGTTTATTGGGATCTGACCACCCAGAAGGTCATCACGTTGGAACGCGTTTCCGGCATCAAAATCAGCGACGTGGAGACCATCCGGAAAGCCGGGATCAACTTGAAGATGGTCGCTGAAAATTCTGGGCGATTTACTTTGCGGCAGCTATTCGAATTCGGATTTTTCCACGCTGATCCACACCCGGGCAATTTCTTCGTGCAGCCTGACGGCAGCCTGGCAGTAGTGGATTATGGGATGGTAGGCCGCCTTTCGAATCAGATGCGCAGCATCCTTCTGCGAATGGTGATGGCAATGGCCAACGGGGATTCCGAATCTCTGGTGGATGAGCTGATGGATATCGGCGTCACGCGCCGGTTGGTCAACCGGCGTGGATTAATCCTGGAGCTGAACCATATATTTGAGAGCTATGTTGGCGGCAATGCCCAGTTCCTGACCGCCACGCAGGTGTTGAATGAAATCCTGGGGATGGCCTTCCGATACGGAATGCAGTTTCCAGGCGAATTGACCATGCTGGTACGCCTTACGACGATCAATGAGGGTATCAGCCAGGCGCTCTATCCGGAATTCCGCATGCTCGATTTTGCCACCCCTTACGTTTTGAAATTCTGGCGAAAGGAGCGTTCTCCAGAAAAGATAATCCCAGAATTGGCCAGCACCGCCTTGGATGGATTGGAGCTCAGCCTGTCCCTGCCCAGGCGTGCAGCCCGGCTGCTTAAGCAAATGGAACGAGGCCAGCTCGAATTTAATATCAATTACGAAGGCCTGCGCCAGTTTGCCTCTCAGATGGAAAAAATGACGAACCGCCTGGCGATGGCGATCCTTCTGGCAGCCGTCATCGTCGCGTTAGGGATCGTGCTGGTCATTTACCACCCGGTAACCTGGCAAACCTTTGGCCAATACCTTTTTTTCTTCGCATTTCTATCTTCACTGGCCGTCGGGGCCTGGCTGTTGTGGAGCATCTGGCGGTCGGGGAAGAGTTAAAATTCTAAATACATAGTCGCGGCAGCGAAGCTGCCCCGACAATGTATATGAGAAAAATGTTACGGGAACAGTTTCCGGTTTATTTCTCGGATCGCAGTAGTGTGCGTAACAAGATCCTGGCGCAGGCGCTGAATGTCAACGCCATAACGCATGCGGCGCGCCAGGAAAGCGAGTTCCTCGCTGTTTTCTTCGGGCAAGGTGATATCGCGTGCATTTCCGCGCACCACACGCAAGGAATCGATCAACCACCGCAAAAAGGTGTGCGCTTTGCGCAGGCTGGCGTAGTCCTCTTCCGATAAAATGCGCGCAGTCGCCAGGGCCGCCATAGCATCACGGGTATTCGAGTACCGCAGGGTCGGGTTATCACGCCCGTGGGTGATTTGCAGGCCTTGGACCAGGTATTCAACATCGACCAGCCCTCCCAGGCTAAACTTAGGGTTAAACGTGCCGCCCTTTACCAGGTGGCGGATCTGGCGCTCGCGCATGGCCCGCATAGCGGTCGCGTCAAAAGGTTCACCGGAGTAAACGAATTCGTCCCGCAATCCAGAAATGCGGGCGCCCAGGCGCTCATCCCCAGCCACTGGGCGCAGCTTGACGAGCGCCTGACGCTCGTAGGCCCATGCCGGACCGCCTGGGCCAAAATAACGCCGGAACGATTCGAGCGAAACGGCCATGCTGCCGGCTTTACCGTAAGGGCGAAGCTGTAAATCGACCTCAAAAATACCTTCGCGCCGCGTGCGCATGGCTGCAATGAAGGCTTCAACCAATTTTTCGTAGAATTCAGCCGTGCTAATGCGGCGCGGGCCTTTTGTCATGCCGTTATCATCATAAATGAACATCAGCTCGATATCGGATGCAAATCCGAGCTCTCGCCCGCCAAATTTGCCCAACGCCGTCACACTCATCTGAGAGGGACTGCCATCGCTTTTAAGTGGCGAACCGTACACCAGGCGCAAATCCTCGTGGCAAAGGTAGAAAGCTGCATTCGTAACGACTTCAGCCAAATCGCTCAGCTCAGCGGCAAATTCCCAGAATTCCTGGGTATGCCCGAGGATGTGGCGCATATCGATCCGGAACATTTCGCGGTCACGCCACTTGATAATAGTATCGATCCAGGGTGGGTTTTCGGATGGAGCCTGGGGACCGGCGTGAACCTGCTGCAGTTCTTCTGTCAGTTCAGCCTGCAAGGCCGAATGGGATTTGGCAGTGTTCAGGGCGTCCGTATCTGTGACCACCGGAAAGAGGTTGGCATACTGCATACGTAAAAAATCGTCCCACAAAAAGTCGCTCACTCCGAGCACCCGCGCCAGCGCCTGGAGCACTTCCGGACGCTGGACAGACGTCAGTTCGTCCGTCCAGTTAGGTCGGTGAAAAAGCTGGTCGATGAAATCACGGAAGTGAACCAGGGCCGATTCCGGGTTGGGGGAAAAAGGCAGTAAGTGTGTAAAATGCTTGATCAAAACGGTCGCAACCCGCAGCTCACGCAATTTTTCTGAGGAGGTGATTTTCCGTCCGTTCGCATCCGTGACGAACAAAACATCCTGGATGCGGCTGCCAACCGTATCAATCACCACCCGGTCGATATAAATCCCGCTGATCGCCAGGGCATTGGTGAATTCATAAAGGAAACCAACCGTGTCCGGCGCGTCAATTCTCAGGATGGTAGTATCATCGCTGGCTTCATTATCAATTTCGATGTTGATCGGGTAAAGCGCCGGCACAGACGCGCTGGCGCCATTGATGTCGTGGCTGTGTAATCCGGTGGCAACCCGGCGGGTCAAGTCGCCCAGCATTTCGTGCCGCTGCCCGGATCGAACCAGTTGGTGACAGGCGGCCAGGTCCTGGGCATACCGCGCCCAGGTTTCAGGGTTCACCAGAACACCCTCAACCGGAACCACATTGAATACGTCTACGATCTTGCGCCGCGAGTCCTGCTCCGCCAACTGGGAATCCTGTCTCACAGCTTCGTAAGTAAACGCCTCTCCGCGTAAAATATTAAGCCCGTAGACGAACATTAAGCCGGTGATTGCCGATAGCTCGCCAGGAAAATCGAAGGCAACGACGGTCACCTGCCAGGTTCCATCCGCCAATTGGACAGCGTCGATTTCGACCGGGTTCCCGTCCGTCAGGCGGCCTGCCAGGACGGCGTGGCGGTTGATCTCTTTAAGAGAGTACACTTCTGCATAAGATGGAGCCATGCGATCCATGTGCCAATGGATTTGAAGCGGGTTTGAGGGTCCTTGAACAGAGGATGAATCCGGATCAGGTTCGAGAAGCTGGCTCATAGCAGATCCTCCCACATAACGCATGTAAACGGCACGAATTGCAGCAACATGCTGCTGGTAGCGCTCGATGAATTGCAGGCCGGGCCTTTCCCCCGAAAAACCTAACCGGCGCGCCAGGGCCGCAATGTCACCGGGATCTTCCGGCAGGCTGTGGGTCTGGCGGTAATGCATGATCTGCAAGTAATGCTCGACCGTTCGTAAAAAAACATAGCCCTCAGAGAGAATACGGTATTCATCCTGGCGGATCAACCTGGCGGATGCAAGGCGGATGAGCGCATCCAGTGTGTTAGTAGAAATGATCTGGGGTTGCTCCGCACCGAAGGCCATTTGTAAGAATTGGACCGTAAATTCTACATCTCGAATCGAGCCTTCGCCCAGTTTTACTTCGCCCCAGGCGCGGCCTGTCTGGCGCAAGATTTCTTCTGTGCGCTGTTTCATGGAATACACTGCTTCCTGCAGCTCGCCGATAGGGCTGACGTGGATCACCGACCGAACCTGTTCGAGCAACGTGCGCCCTCCCACCGTGTCGCCGGCAACCGGGCGCGCTTTCAATAATGCCTGTTTTTCCCACAGACGGGCGTTTTTATCAAGGTAGGCCAGGTATCCAGGAATGGTTGCCACCAGCGGGCCAACTGTTCCCCACGGGCGCAGGCGCATATCGACCCTGTACAGGAACCCTTCCGGGGTCGCCTTCGCCAGCGCATCGATCAATTTCTGGCCGATCTTCAGAGCAAACACCGGATCAGAGCGGGTCAAAAACAGCAGATCGATGTCTGAGCTGTAATTCAGCTCGCGACCGCCCAGCTTTCCCATTCCCAACACGATCAGTTGGTCCGGATTACCCCCGAACTCGGCTGCAGCCAGCTTGAGGCAGCTTCGAATCATGGCATCAGCAAGGTTGGATAATTGGCGGGTGACGGCTGGCAGGTCGTACAATTCCAACAAATCGCAAGCGCCGATCCGCAAGAGCTCCTCGCTCTGAAAACGCCGCATGACGTCCTGGGCAGCAGGCGGGTCGTTCGCCGCACTCAATGTCGTTTGGACCTCGCCGAAAAGCTGTTCTACGCTTTTCGGGTGGGCCAGCCTGCGGTAAGCCAGCAGGCGCTCGAACGCAGATGGGTTGCGTAATAAAATTTCGGTCAAGAATTGGCTGCCGGCGAACAGGCGCACCAGGATTTCAATGGCCCGGTGATTCCCGGCCAGGACCTGGAGGGTATGCTGCGGGTTGCTGGAATGATCGACCAGGTATTCGAAGCTGGACATCACCCGTCCAGGCTCCGGTGTGCCATTCAACACATTAATCAGGTGAGGAAAAATGGATTGGAGCAAATCTTGCTGGCCTGGCGAAGAAGAAAGATGCTCGATCACCCGCCGGATCGTCTCGAAATCGGGTGAAGTGAACGCAGCCGGATCAAGCCCGGCCCATGCCAGGCCAGACTCAGGTGAAAGGGTAGTCCCGGAAGTCCAATCCATTTGGAAATTATACCTCTCAGGTTCGAATCGCCTGCACTCTCTTAATTTAATTTATTGGATATTACCCAAACGGGTAATAGGAAGTTGCGCAATGGGTTATTAAAATGACTCAATCTTTATCATAAGCTGGCCGGCCCCGCGTAGCGGGCGGCCACGCAAAAAGAACGAGCGGAGTATTTTGAATGTGCTTCGCACTTTCAAAATACTCCACCCCCTCGTATCAAAAAAGCTGGCCGGCCCCGCGTAGCGGGCGGCCACGCAAAACGAACGAGGGGAGTTTTAGAAAATGCTTCGCATTTTCTAAAACTCCACCCCCTCGTATCAAATACCACGGCGGGTATTTTTATAAAACGCTACTAATTTTAAAAAACTCCACCCCCGTATCAAATAAGGTTCAATTGGAGAAGAATAAATGGCAAAGACTGTCGCTGATGTAATGAAAATGAAAACCGGCATCAAAATGGTCGATTTGCGCTTTATCGACCTGCCGGGAACTTGGCAGCATTTTTCCATCCCGGCCAGCGAACTGACCGAATCTTTGTTTGAAGATGGCATCGGATTCGATGGCTCATCAATCCGCGGCTTCCAGGAGATTCACGAGTCCGACATGCTGCTGCTGCTCGATCCGGCCACAGCGTTCATTGACGAAGTACTGGAAGTGCCCACCATGGTGATTGTTTGCGACGTTTATGACCCCATCACGCGCCAGCCCTACAGCCGCGACCCTCGCTTTGTTGCCCGGAAAGCCGAAGCCTATCTCAAACAGACCGGACTGGCAAAGACCAGCTATTGGGGTCCTGAAGCCGAATTCTTCTTGTTCAACGACGTCCGGTACGGTGGCGGAGTTAATTCTTCTTTTTATTATATCGACAGCGTCGAAGGATGGTGGAATAGCGGCTCTGAATCAAAGCCAAATCTGGGCGGACAGATCCAGCCCAAGCGTGGATATTTCCCGGTTCCCCCGACCGACACCCAACAGGACGTCCGCAGCAAAATCGTCCTTGCCCTGATCGCAGCCGGCGTTGAAATAGAAGTCCATCACCATGAAGTGGCTACAGCCGGCCAGGCAGAGATCGATATGCGATTTGACAGTTTGACCCGCATGGCGGATAAGGTGATGATTTACAAATACCTGGTTAAAAATGTGGCCCGCCAGAACGGTCTGACCGCCACCTTCATGCCAAAGCCGTTGTTCGGCGATAATGGAAGCGGCATGCACGTCCATCAGAGCCTTTGGAATGAAGAACGGAACGCCTTTTACGACGAATCGGGCTACGCCCAGATTTCAGACATGGCCAAATATTACATCGGCGGCTTGCTCAAACACTCCTCAGCGCTCCTCGCCCTGGCCGCACCAACGACGAACTCTTACCGCCGCCTGGTTCCAGGCTTTGAAGCTCCCGTAAACCTGGCCTATTCGCAGCGCAACCGCTCGGCCATCTGCCGCATCCCGGTTTATTCCAAGAGCCCAAAAGCCAAACGGATCGAATTCCGCGCCCCTGATCCCTCCTGCAATCCTTACCTTTGCTTTTCTGCCCTGTTAATGGCCGGGCTGGATGGCATTCAGAACCGGATTGATCCGGGCGAGCCGGTTGACAAGGATTTGTATGAGCTGCCGTTGGAAGAATTGAAAATGATCAAGCAGGTGCCCGGCTCCCTGGGTGACGTGCTGGACGCCCTGGAGAAGGATCACGATTTCCTGCTGCGGGGAGATGTGTTTACGACCGACCTGCTCGAAGCCTACATCAGTTACAAGCGCCAGATAGAACTCGACCCGGTTCGCATCCGCCCAACACCGTACGAATTTACACTTTATTTCGACGTTTAATCAGGTCAACCATCTGCGGAGTGACGGCTTCAGTCGTCATTATAAGATCTGTCCTTCGCAGAAACTATGCAATTGCATGCCGCGCGCCGAAACCTTCTTTTAAACGGTTGCGCGGCATGTGTTAATTCTTAGCGTATAATCTTGTCATGCAGACTACACTACCCTCCCAGGAAACCGGGTTTTTAAAGGCGTTAACGATTCTGGGGCAGGCCAGTAAAGCTGTCAGCCAGGTCGCCTCGGGAGATGCAAATCAATTACGCCAGACATTGAGCATGATCGCGGATGCCGCCAACCAGTTGGCCCGGGGAGCCTGGGCCACGATTGTTCCAATTGATCCTGAAAAAGAGATTCTAAATTTTCAAAATCGGGTTAGCGCCGGGCAGGAAGCAGCGACATTTCCAGAGGCATTTGTCAACCAGGCGTTAAACGAACAGGCGCCGGTCCTGTCGTACAATCGCCCGCCTGGTATTCACCTCCCGGATGAACCAGCTATGGCCTGTTACCCGTTGAAGGCTGAGAACGGACTGGTAGGAGCGTTGGTTGTGGCAACTCGCAGCCAGACGCCATTCAGCCAGGTTGAAAAGATTTGCATGGAAAATTTGGCAGCCATGGCAGCCATCGCCATCCACCAGACGGGCTCCCTCTCGGATATCCAGCGGGACCTGGATCGAAAAGAAGAAGAGCTCAAACAGCTCCGCCAGGCTGGATTGTTGATCTCATCTCGCCTGCAATTGGAAGAAACCCTGAATGCTATTTTAGAGATGGCGTTGGCAGTCACCAACGCTCACTACGGCATTTTTCGCCTGGTCGATAAAACCGGACAGCGACTGATCACTCGGGCAGTTGCAGGCGAAGCGCTTAACCGTCCGCTGGTCGACGTGTTGCCGATCAGCGCCAACAGCGTCATGGGATGGGTAGCGCGTAATCGCCAGCCGGCCTGCATCGCCGATCTGCGTGAAGAGCCGTGGCGCAGCATTTATTTCCCGCTTGACCCTGCAATTGAGATGCGCTCTGAATTGGCCGTCCCGATCATCGGCGCCAGTGGGCGTCTGGAAGGAGTGTTGAACCTGGAAAGTCCGCAGGTGAACGGTTTCAGCGAGCAGGATCGCCACCTGATGCAGTCCTTTGCCACCCAGGCCGTGATAGCCATCCAGGAAGTGCGCCTTCTGGATGCCCTCCAGGAGGTCG
>Ga0335070_10003538_pt1 | contig 18239 bp, 15 predicted proteins | sample Lox_Sample_13_FD_206722 | JGI IMG/M metagenome (GOLD analysis project Ga0335070, IMG submission 206722) | Soil microbial communities from Loxahatchee National Wildlife Refuge, Florida, United States - Lox_Sample_1.3 | ecosystem: Environmental > Terrestrial > Soil > Wetlands | place: USA...
AGTCCGCCTGGAAGACGCGCGCCAGTTTGTGCCATCCTGAAGCCACAGATACCCTATCTTACATGCGCAAAAGGCGGGTCCCAACGGCAGCGGCGCGAGCACGATTACCGTTGGTTGACAGGACAACTTTTTTGGATCACCGCACTCCACCCACTTCAGCTACGATAGGAAGTTGAACTCCCCAAGCTATTGAAAATACAGATTACTTCGAGGTGGCACCCTTTGGCGGTGCAGCTTTGCGACCGGTCGCTTCCGGGCGGCTCGAATTGCTATAGTTCCAACGGGTAGCGCAATCATATTCAGGAGAGTTCCGGTGAGCTTGTCAGTCAGCATTTTTGGTTTGGGATACGTGGGATCGGTGTCGGCCGCGTGTTTCGCTTCGATGGGGCACAAGGTAATTGGCGTCGACGTGAGCCGGGCGAAGGTCGAGATGCTCGACTCCGGGCGCACGCCGATCATCGAGGCGCGCATGGCCGAGATGGTCGCCGAGGCCAACAAGTCGTGCCGCCTGCGTGCTACGACCGACGCGACCGAAGCGGTGCTGAACTCGGACGTATCGTTTGTATGTGTCGGAACGCCGAGTCTGAAAAATGGAAAACTCGACCTGAGCCACATTGAAAGCGTGGCAGCCGAGATTGGCGCGGCGATCGGAAAAAAGAAGTCGCCGCACGTCTTTGTCTTGCGGAGCACTGTGCTTCCGGGAACGACGGAAACCGTGGCCCTGCCCACACTGGAGAAGGCCAGCGGCAAGAAGTGCGGACGCGATTTTACCGTCTGCTATAACCCCGAATTCATGCGCGAGGGCAGCGCGGTTGCTGACTTCCTGAATCCGCCATACACGATTCTGGGTGCGAGCGACCTGAATCACCTGGCGCCGCTGCGCGAGCTCTATAAAGATGTTCCGGCCACCTTATACGAGACGACGATTCCCGTCGCCGAAATGGTGAAGTACTTTTCCAACTGCTATCACGCGCTGAAGGTTGGCTTCGCCAATGAAATGGGCACGATGTGCAAGCATCTTGGTGTCGATGCGCAGCAGGTCACGAAGATCTTTACTTCGGATACGAAGCTCAACATTTCTCCCGCGTACCTGTCTCCGGGATTTGCCTTTGGCGGGTCGTGCCTGCCGAAGGATTTGCGGGCGATTACCTACAAGGCGAAAGAACTTGATCTGAAGCTGCCTGTACTGGAGTCGCTCATGCCGAGCAATGCCGAGCACATCGATCGGGCGGTCGACATGGTGCTGAGCACGGGCAAGAAGAAGATTGCCCAACTCGGTTTGAGCTTCAAGGCTGGCACCGACGATCTGCGCGAAAGCCCACAAGTGCAGGTGATCAAGCGTCTCATGGGCGAGGGCCTGGAAGTGCACGTGTGGGACGAAGACGTTTCACTAGGCCGGCTGGCGGGCGCGAACCGGCAATACATCGAGGAAGTGATTCCACACATTGGCTCGGTGCTGACAGCGGACCTCGATAGCGTAATGAAAACGGCGGAGGTCGTGATCCTCGGCAACAAGTCCGCGAGTAAAGAGCGGCTGGCGAGTTGCCTGCGGCCGGAGCACATCGTCATCGACCTGATTCATCTCGACCAAGCCAAGCGGCCGACCGGCGCTAAAACCTACGAAGGCATCTGCTGGTAAATGTGTGCCGCGGACACTTCTCTCCGCGCTCGAGCATCAGATAAACTGCCGCGCGGAGGAGAGTGTCCGCGCCACACGAAAGGTTTCCCATGATCCATCCCTGGCACGATGTCACGCCCGGACACAAGCTGCCGCAGGAGTTCAACACTGTTATCGAGATTCCCTTCGGCTCGAGCGTGAAGTACGAGCTCGACAAGGCAAGCGGGCTGATCAAGCTCGACCGGATTCTGTACTCGGCGGTGTATTACCCGGCAAATTATGGGTTCATCCCGCAGACCTTGGCCGAAGACGACGACCCGCTCGATGTGCTGGTGCTCTGCCAGGAGCCGGTGGTGCCGCTGACGATCATCCACGCGCGGGCAATCGGACTGATGACGATGATCGATTCGGGGAAGAAGGATCACAAAATCGTTGCTATTGCGACTGAGGACCCGGAGTTTAATGCCTATCGCGAGGCGGCCGAGATGCCATCGCATCGCCTGCTTATGCTGCGTAGATTTTTTCAGGACTACAAGCAGTTGGAAGGGAAGTCAGTGGAAGTGGACGAGATCGAACCGGCGGCGGGGTCGTATCCGATTCTTGAAAACGCGTTGCACCGGTATAGCGAGCAACGGCGGAAGGGGTTTCATGCGAAGGGATGAAGCGGAATCCAGTGCCAAGGAGGTGCGTTGCCGACGTAGCCGAATCATCCGATGCGAGGGCGCACCGCCCTCGAAACAGCCGGCAACCACCCCATCACGCGAAAACCACGCGCGATGAGGAAGCCGCCATCATGAAGGGCTTGCGTTATTCCATAAACTCGATAATATTACTTGACATTAGGAGGAACGAGGGATATGCTGTCGGTGTTTCCTCCCGACCCGTATGCGGATCGCCCCCGCGTGCGGGTCAACTTTTTGCGGTAAATTTCGCTAGTTTTGCGAGCGAAGCTGCTTAGCCCTTAGCTGTTCGGTTGCGGTTCGAACGCCTTCTGCATATAGCGCCGAGCTTCATCGAGCGCTCCCTGGGTGTTGTCGTTGGTCTGAATGGCTTGCCGGTATTCGTTCACCGCGCGCTCGCGTTGGCCGGTGATATCGAAAATCTTGCCCAGTTGCAGATGGCTCCAGACCTCGGTCCAGCGCGGATCGCCGTCGCCGTTGAGCGACTCGCGGTAGGCATTGGCCGAAGACTGGTAGTTCCTCTGCATGAAAAACACCTCGGCGATGCGGTAGTGGGCGAGAGAGCTGTTCTTGTTGACCTCGAGCGCTTTGTTGAATTCGCTCAGTGCGCCGGCCAGGTCGCCCTGCGAGACGAGGCCCTGACCGCGGACGATGGAGGAGCGCAGTCTGATGTCCTTTGAGTTGGTCAGGACGTGGTTGTCCGGATCAACCGAGATGCGGCGCGGCCGGCCAAAGGTCTCTACCGAGAACGGGGAATCCGTTCCAACTACCTCGATGCGCTTTTCTTCCGTTTTGCCATCGGTGTCAATGCGCAACCTCACCGGCATGCGGAACAGGTCCAGATCCTGCTGGATCGCACCCACGATGCGGAAGCCCTTGTTGTTGCCCATCCGGTAGACGGTATATTTTGTCTTGAACTCCGGCGCGCTGGTCGAATCCATCCACTGCGAGAAAAACCAGGTTAATCGCTGATCGTCTACTTTTTCGACGAGCTTGCGGAAGTCGTCGGTGGTTGCTGGCTTGCCTGCATACTGCGCGGCGAAGTCGCGCATGATCTTGAGGTACTTGGCATCGCCGACCACGAAGCGCAGCATGTGCAGAATCATCGCGCCTTTGTCGGTCACTAGGGACTGGAACTCGGGAGAGAAGTAGTCGAGCTTGTCAGAGCTTGAAAGAGGCACACTGTCATAGGCGAGCGCGCCGACCGACATGTCCTTGACCATCTCTTCTAGGCCGGCGGCTCCGGCCGCACTCTCCACATAGCGCGCCTCGGAATAACGCGCGAAGCCGTCGCTGATCCACCAGTCGTTCTTTGTAGCTGGACTTACCGATACTCCCCACCACTGGTGCGCGATCGTATTGGCGAGCAGGCGGTAGTTGACCTTCTCGCTCACGGCGCGGCTGGCAATGGCGGCAATTTCGGGGGCGAAAGCGGAGGGGACGGTGTCATCTGGAATTTCGACTATCTGCAGCCGCGAGGAGGGCGCAATTCCGTATTGCGTGATGAAGTACGTAAATTCCTTTACCGCGGTCGAAGCATACTCCGAAGCCAGCGACTGGTGCGCCGGCTTGAAGAAGACGTGCAGGTCGATGCCGGCCTCGTCGCTCTTGTACTCGGAAAACGTACCGGCAATGATCGTGCCGGGAAACGACGGCTTGGTCCAGCGGAAGACAAACGTCCTGGAGTTGGCCAGCGTGCTGGCGACAGCAGATTTCTTTTCCGGCTTTTCGGAGGCCTTCGCAGCTTCGCCCGGCGCCGATTCCTTGCCGCTGCCGATCACTACCATGTGCGCCGGAACGGTGACGCTAACCGTCGCCGTAAATCGGTTCACGCCATAGCCTGCCACAGGAAACCAGAGTCCCGAATAAAAGAGGTAGCTCGTGTCCGGGCCGACGTAGGCGAGCTTGAGCCCTTGCACCGGGCTGTCATCGGCGCTCTCAAGCGTCCCCTCGTAATCGAAAGCGAAGGTGGTGCTCGTGTTTTTTTGCAGGCTGGAGTTGAGGGCGAAGCGGACGCTCGAGTCCCCGGTGGCGCGTTCGGGCGACAGCGGCTTGTTGTTGGCGTCGACCAGCTTGGTGACGCGCAGCGCGTTGTTTAGCTGAAAGCTCGCCGTGCTCATGTTTTCGAGCGCGGTAACTTTGACGATGGCGTGTGCGGTGAGGTGATGCGTTTCCGGCAGGAGTTCGATGGCCAACTGATAATCGTCGACGCGCATGCGCGGCTTTTCGGCAGCCCACGCCGAGGTGGCCAGAACGCTAACGACAGCAACAAGATAGGCAAAACAGGTCCGGCGCACTAGCCGAGACTGGCAGAGCATCAGGGAACTCTCCTAGGGAATCACCGCATTAGTATGATGTAGATTTTCCCGCAAAAGATGCTGTCGCGACAAGAGGATGACAGGGGCGGGACAAGAGAATGACAGGGCAGCCGGGGGCGGAGGCGAAGGGGATTTAATTATTTCGCCATTGAGTCAGTTAGTCATTGAACCGCCATACCAGCTTAAGCTACTGACGGAGGGGATGAAGGCATAGTGCCCGCTGCTCTTCAGGCCTTCGTAGGCGTCGCGCGCTTTGTTGCCGCTTGAGGCGAGTGGGAAAATCACCGGCCATACGATCAAAATCTCTGCACATTCGCTGCTCGACGATGAGTTCCACATCGGGAATGAGCGCTCACCCCGTTAAAAACACGCTTCCCAAAATTGGCACAGTACTGGCGCGGCGGTTGCTCCATGGGTCAGGTTCAACCTGATCGCGCAGCCGGCGAGCTTTCGCTTCCTCCTCCGGCATCGGGCTTCGCGACGTGAACCAGGAGCCCGTGCTTGAAAATCGCTTGCATTCTCGTCTTTGCCATTCTCGCCATTGTTAAGATGGCCAGCCTGGCTGCCGCCCAAAACCTCCCGTCCGGACCGAACATGAAAGAGTTCGATGGCTCGGTCGCGATCGCGCCGCCGATCACACCCATCATCCTTCCGGACAAGCCCATGCCGCAAAATCCCAAGGTGTTCGACAAGAAATTCATCGCAGTGATGGGCACCCTCGCGGGGTCGGAAGTCATGCGATTTACCCCTCACAAACTGGTGCTCGACAATGAATACGCCGCCGGCGCTCCCTGGGTCACGCATGTTCCGGACAACAAGAACCTGATTGGCAAGTATGGCGCGATCTTCGCCGCCGAGATGCTGCTGACTTATGAACTGAAGAAGCCGCACTCCTGGCTACCCGGCGACAAATACATTCGTAAATTCTGGTGGGCTTATCCGGCGGTGATGACGGCGATCAATATTAAGAACGGTGTGAAGAGCATTCGCACGCAGGCGCCGGCGGATGCGGAGTGCCCTCCCGAATATGCGCAATATTGCCAGTAACCGGCGATCAGGGGCGGGCTTGAGCGCTCGCTCCGCGCAACATGTTCAGGATCGTTTCGGCGGCTATGTCGGCCGGACGCGCGCCCTCTGTCCCGCGGCGCAACTTCTCTTTGACTCCGGCGAGCCTCTGCAACATGCGCGTGCGCGGCTCGCCGTCGGGGATGATCTTCTTCAACTCCGCGGCGACGTTTTCGGCGGTGAACTTGCCTTGCACCAGTTCGGGGACAACTTCTTCCTCGGCAATCAAATTGACCATCGCATAATGCGCAATTTTGATTCGCGGCTTGCCGAGCGCGTAGGTCAGAGGCGAGACGCGGTACACCATGACGAACGGCAGTTGCATGAGTGCGGCCTCGACCGTGGCCGTGCCGCTGGCGACGATTCCGGCGCGGGAGTGATGGAGGGCGGGCAGGGCTTCTGAAACGATATGGATGTTCGGGTCGCGGCCGGCTGAATGTTGCTGGATCGATTCGCGGATGAATAATGGCTCCAAAGTCCGCGCGACCGGAAGCGGGTATTCGTAACCGTCGCCAAGCAGCGCAACCGCTTCCAGCATCGCCGGCAGATTCATGCGTACTTCTTTTCGCCGGCTGCCGGGCATGAGCGCGATCCAGGGCTTGGTCGGATCGAGGCCATATTCGGCGGCATACGCTTCGCGCGTAATCGCCGGCGGCTTGAGGTCCGCCAGCGGATGCCCAACAAACGTCGCATCCACTCCACGGTCGCGATAGAACTTCTCTTCAAACGGAAAGATGACGAGCGCCTTGTTCACATACTTGCGCAGGAGCTTCACCCGTCCCTGCCGCCACGCCCAGAACTGCGGGCAGACATAATAAACAACGGGGATGCCGCGCCTGCGCATCTGCCGCGCCACGCGCCAGTTAAAGGCGGGCGAGTCGATAACCACCGCGAGCGCGGGGCGACGCTCGTCGGCCGCGCGAATGAGTTTCTTATACAGCCCGAGAATTTTCGGCAGATGGCTGAAGATCTCCGTGATGCCGACCACGGCAAGGTCGCGGGCATCGACGACGATGTCGCATCCGGCGGCGCGCATGCGCTCGCCTCCGGCGCCGAAAAAGTCGATCGACGTATCGCGCCTCCGCAGCGCCTCGATTAACTCCGCGCCATACATTTCACCGGAGGCCTCTCCGGCCGAAATCAGGATTTCCACGCTGCAATTGTAAGGGAGGGAGAAAGCAGATCGTTTTTGCGCCGGGTGCTCCAGGCAGGATCTCCATCTACCCAAACCGACACTCAACCTTCGACGGTGCCCCATTCAAGCCTTCCTTTGGCTTGAGTGGGGACTTCCTAGGTCAGACCAAATTCTCAGAGACAGTCCACGAACCAAGGCAGCTTCTACCAGATAATCGCCGTCACTTCGATCACGCCGATGACCGTCCAGCAGATTGCCCGGCCCCGTTCGCCCGCCAACCAGAATCCGCTCGCCGCGCTAAAGCACAGAATTGCGCTCGTCCATCCGCTCACCAGAGCGCCGGGTTTGCTGATCATTTCCAGGAATTTCATTGCGATTTAAGTCTCCAGAATTTTCTTTCGCGATCGACCGCGTAGCGAGGGGCTTGAGTCGAATTTATCTGCTGGCGATTGCGGGGCGCAATCGAAATCGGAACTAGTCGTCGGCGCCGACGGTGGACTGAGAGACCGCGGAGTTGGCCGGGGCCACTTCCTGATCTTTGTATTGCAGTTGATAAAGCTTGTAGTAAATCTCGTGCAGCGCGAGGAGTTTCTGGTGCGTGCCCATCTCGCGCACTTTGCCCTTGTGCATGACGATGATCATGTCGGCGCGCTGAATGGTTGAAAGGCGATGCGCGATGACGAGCGACGTACGGCCCTCAACCATGCGGCTGAGCGCGTCGCGCACCCGGAACTCGGTCTCTGTATCGACGCTCGAGGTGGCTTCGTCGAGGATGAGGATCTTCGGATCGTGTGCCAGCGCCCGCGCAAAAGAAATGAGCTGCTTCTGGCCGGTCGAAAGCGTAGAACCGCGCTCCCGCACCTCTTCCTGAAAGCCTCCAGGCAGGCCGCGAATGAAGTCGGCGAGGTTCACGTCTTCCGCGGCTTGCTCGACATCTTCGTCCTGAATGCGCGTCGTGCCGAGCCGGATGTTGCCCGCGACTGTGCCGGTAAACAGGAACGGATCCTGCAGCACCACGCCAAAACGGCTGCGCAGATCGTCGAGGTTCATCTCGCGTATGTCGACGCCGTCGATGCGGATTGCGCCGCGCTGCACGTCATAGAAGCGCATGAGCAGCGAGATCAGCGTCGTCTTGCCGGCACCCGTGTGGCCGACGACGGCGATGGTCTGGCCCGGTTCGATGGTGAAGCTCACATCGCGCAGCACCCAGTCGGGAGTGCCTTCGCTGCTGGGGCCATTCGCGGGCGCTGTTTCGGATTTTTCTTCGGCTTGAACGGTGCGATAGGCGAACCAAACATGGTCGAACTCGATTCGCCCCGGCCCATCCGCCTTCTTCGCCACCGCCGGCGAAGTAATCTCGACTTTGGTGTCGAGCAGTTTGAAGACGCGTTCGCCGGCAGCCATCGCGCCCTGCAGGATGTTGTACTTCTCGCTCAAATCCTGAATCGGCCGGAAAAAGCGCTGCGCATACTGCATGAACGCGACCAGCACGCCGATGGTCATCAAGGTCTGGGTGACGTTGAAGCTTGGCAGAGATCCGCGATGAAAACTCACGGACAACGATGACGCCGTGAAGTGATGGAGAATTCCGTTTCCACCAAACCAGATGATGCTGGCCACCGCAATCGACGCCAGGATTTCTACGACCGGGTAGTAGACCGCATAGGCGAGGATGGCGTCTTTGTAAGCCTCCATGTGCGAGGCGTTGATGTCGGAAAACTGCTTATAGGCGCGCTTCTCGCGGTTGAAAAGCTGCAGCACCAGCATGCCCGATACCGCTTCCTGCAAGAACGAGTTGATGCGGGCAATCGCCGAGCGAATGCGCCGGTAAGAATCGCGTACCGCATCGCGAAAAATGCTGGTTGCGTAAAAAATCAGCGGCAGCACGATAAAGGTCAGCAGCGCCAGCTTCCAGTTCATGTTGAGCATGATGGCGAGGATGAAGGTCAGCACGAACACATCCTCGAAGATCGACACCACGCCGGCGGTGAACATTTCGTTGAGCGCATCGACATCGGTAGTGACACGCGTGACCAGGCGGCCAACCGGGTTTTTGTCGAAGAAGCCAACGTGCATGTGCTGGAGGTGGCGGAAAATCTGGCTGCGCAGGTCGAACATCACTTTCTGCCCGGTCCACTGCATCAGGTAGGTCTGCACGAACTCCAGCGCAAAGGTGAAGAGAAGCAGGCCGATGTAAAGCGCGCCAATCTGCGCAATGCCCGTCAGCGGCGCGGAGCTCAGCCGATCCGCCAGCCAGGAATTCGCCCCCGGCGTATTGGTCAGGTACTTGTCGACGGCGGTTTTGGTGAGGATGGGGCCGAGAACATCGGCGATCGACTTGATGATGATCGAGACCAGAGTGATGACGACATGCCACTTATAGGGGCGCAAGTATCCGAGCAGCCGCCGCATCAGCCGGCCGTCGTATGCCTTACCTACAATTTCGTCGTCCTGATTGGCCATTTGCCCTATAAAACCGTGCCAAAAACTGGTGGCAAAAACTCAAGATTACCTTAAATAGATGGCCCAGCGGCAGGCCGGATGGAAAAGGTTTGCGCTTGCCATCGTAGATTGCTGCAGCTTGGTCATCCCCCGGCACAAATTGGCTGCCGCAAACCTCATTATGTGATTGCGGTCACCGCCCCAAGTGCGGTACTTTTCTACGATTTTCGGATATTTGCCGCCCTAATGCCCAAGGAGGCAGCATGAGCGCCCAAAGTAATCCGGTAGAAAAAATCCAACAAAGCCAGCACCGCTGCGGCTGGTTCCAGGCGTCATCCTCGATTTGCCCCGATGTGGGCGCGGTGAATGGCGCGCCCTGGCGGCTGGTGTTGCTCGGAGCCCCGGGCGTGGGCAAGGGCACGCAAGCCGACCTCCTGAACCAGCGGCTCAATGCCTGCCACCTCTCGACCGGCGACCTGTTCCGGGCGGCCTCCAAACAGAAAGATACCGAGCAGAGTCCTGCCATGCGCGCGGCAATGGATCACATGCGCCGCGGAGAACTCGTCCCCGACGGCACAGTCTGGGAGATGGTGCGCGAGCGCGCCGATTGTATCCGCTGCAGCACCGGCTTCGTGCTCGACGGTTTCCCACGCACGCTTGGCCAGGCCGAGTCGCTCCGGCAATTGATGGAGCAGCAAAATATCAAGCTCAATGCGGTCGTGAGTTATGAGTTGCCGCTGGCCGAAATTGTCGCGCGCCTAAGCGGCCGCCGCACCTGCGAAAAGTGCAAAGCCGTTTACCATGTCACCGGCAATCCTCCGAAGATAGAAGGCGTGTGCGACCGGTGCCAGGGCAAGCTCTTTCAGCGCGAAGATGACCGGCCGGAGTCGATCACGGTTCGCATGGCCACCTACGAGCGCAGCACGGCGCCCCTGATCGAGTTCTACAAGTCGCTCGGGCTGCTGGTGACAATTGCCGCGGTTGGCTCGCCGGAAGACATCTGCAGGCGTACGATCGACGTGCTCAGAGCGAGAGCGTAAGCGCGCAGACCAACTCGCCCCGCCTAATTGCGTGGTCCCAACGAAAAAATTGTTTAGTGTCTCTTAAGAGAGCTGTGTCTCTTCATTGAAGATGCGGCAGTTGGATGCTGCTCCTTACCGCAGGAAGGGCACACCACTTTGGCGTTCTGCTCCTCCATTTTCTGAAGAAATTCGGAAAAGGTCTTTCCACAATCCTTGCAAAGCGTATCAACCTTGTCGCCAGTCTGTTCGGTCTTGCTTTTCAGTTTTTGAGGCATTGCAGTTTCTATTCTAGCGAACGCGGCGGCGGATGCGGGTTGCAGCATACAATGACCAGGACGTGCCCCTCGGACTGTATATCTCCGTTCCGTTCTGCCGGACAAAGTGCAGTTACTGCAACTTCGCCTCCGATGTTTTTTCCAAGGGCGCCTACGAGAACTACGTTGCGCGCGTGGTCGAAGACATCGCGGCGTCGCGCGCAACTGTCTCCGAGGTTGGAGGAGAGTTCGACGAACAGGTGGATTCCATTTACCTAGGAGGGGGGACGCCGTCGATACTCGAAGGCTCGCAGTTGCGGCGGATCTTTGCGGCAGCGCGGGCGGAATTCGAAGTGAGTCCGGAGGCCGAGATTACGGTGGAGTGTGCGCCCGGGACATTGACCGATTTGCTGATCGACACGCTGTTGCGGGCAGGTGTGAACCGCGTAAGCCTTGGCGTGCAGTCTTTTGTAGATCAGGAAGCGCAATCGGTCGCACGCGCGCACAAACGATCGACAGTGCTTGAAGAAATTGCGCGACTGCGCCAGAGCGGTCTGCGGAACATCAGCATCGATCTGATTGCCGGATTGCCTTACCAGACCGAAAAGACCTGGTCGTTTTCGCTTGATGAGGTGTTTGCACTCGGTGTGCCGCACGTCAGCGTCTATATGCTCGAGGTGGATGAAGATTCCCGCCTGGGCAGAGAATTGATGGCCGGAGGAGCGCGGTATCATGCGCACTTCGTGCCCGACGAGGCGGCCACCGCCGATTTCTATACGCGGGCTTGTGAGACCCTGGACGCAGGCGGTGTCAAGCAATACGAGATCTCGAACTTCGCACGCTCTCGCGTCGAAGTGCCGGGGAATGGCTCGCACAACCCTTCCCCCGGAACTTGGGAATCCCGTCACAACCTGAAATACTGGACCCGCCAGCCCTATCTCGGATTTGGTGTCGACGCGCACTCGATGATGCGCGCCCTCCCTAAGGCAGATGGCCCGCGGGCCATTCGCTTCGCCACTCCGGATTCGCTCGATGCCTACATGAAGCGCGGATCTCGCACCGTCACGACAGTTGGCAGATACGCTGCGATTGAGGAGAGTCTTTTTCTGGGATTGCGTCTGAATCGTGGAGTTGAAATCGACTCTCTCCAGGCCGAGTTCGGTTCCGCCCTCGATCCGTATAACTCAGCAATTGAGAGCTGCGTTCGCGATGGGCTCATCGCCCGTCGGGGTGGAAATATCCATTTGACCGCACGCGGCCGTCTACTATCGAATGAGGCTTTCTCGAGGTTTCTATTGGGAGAAAACGCAGAAAGCTGCCTGTGAAGCAAGGGCTTTGAGGTGAAGTGGGAACCGGCCACGTGAATCCACGTTAGTTGGCCGAGGTGTGCCAGTCGGCAATTGGCCTATCCGGCTCCCACCGTGTGAAAAGTTTTTGATTGCGCCTCCCAGATGCATGGTTCGGAGGGCAAGGCCTCGATGCCTGCCTCCCCAGAGCTTGCCCACGCAATCCGAAAGCGCGCCTGTTGTGATCCGTGCTGCACGTCCAGGAGTTCACCGGCGCTTAATTTGGCACGCACTCCCAACAGCACGGCGCCGCTCCGGCTCACATTCTTGACCCGTACGACCTCCGCGAACGGGCGGGCCATCCGGTCAACCCCCCGGATGCGCACCGGAAATTCGACCCTGAGCCGCGGCTCTTTGCGCCGGTCTATGCTAGAAGAAGCCAAGACGGATCATAAGTCAGAACGTGCAGGCGTGAAAGATAGCGATGGTGCCTAGAGGTGGTTACTTGTGGGCGATGTGGAGGTGCTAGACACGGCGACATCAAGCTAGAAGGTTTCCTTGGATCCGGGAGTTGAGGGGAGCGCTTCTAGTTCTTCCATGCGCAGGAACCGGGCCCGTCCGGACTGCCGCACGATCCGCAAGGACCAGAAGGCATCGGTGCCGTAGATCCGCCGCCTTTCGCCGAAACGGCAAACACCGATAGCTTCGGCTCCAGCTTTTTGCTTTCGCACTTTGGGCACACGGCCTTCTGATGGCCATAGACAAGAACCTCGAACTGGTGCTGGCACTCCTTGCAAACGTACTCGAAAATCGGCATAAGTCGCTCCCGGCGGAAAATCACTGATTTCTATTTAAAATCAAAGCGTGGGCACTCCGCAAATTCCAAAGGAACCTAGTTCTTTTCTCCCACGGCGCTGGCTGCGCGGCGGACATGTCCAGACCGTTGCTAGCTTCCTGCTTTCCCGCCGGATTCGATTGCCTGAGCCAGAGACGCGCATGGTCGAGGTGGCTCCCGGCGTTCAGGTGTTATGCCAATGCCATTGGCAGCCGGATCGGACCAGGGCGCTCACTTTGCTGATCGTCCACGGTCTGGAGGGCTCAAGCGAGTCGCAATACATGCTCGGCACGACGGTCAAAGCGCTACGTGCCGGCATGAACGTGGTGCGCTATAACCAGCGCAACTGCGGTGGCACGGAAGCGCTCGCCCCGGTGCTTTACCACTCCGGGCTCTCCGCCGATATCGCAGCTGTCACGGGGAAGATCATCGCGTGCGACCGAATTTCGCGGCTAGCGCTCGTCGGCTTCTCCATGGGCGGGAACCTTGTGCTGAAACTCGCGGGCGAGTGGGGAGAAGCGGCGCCGCGCGAACTGCGCGCTGTTGCCGCATGCTGTCCTGCGCTCGATCTGGCAGCGTCAGCGGACGCCCTGCACGCGCCATCCAATCGCCTGTACGAGACCTACTTTCTCTGGGCTCTACGCCGCAGGATGCGCCAGAAGGCGCGTCTGTTTCCGAGCCACTTCGACCTCGCGCGTCTCGATGGCATCCGCAGCCTGCGCGAATTTGACGATAAAATTACTGCCTTTTACTGCGGGTTCGCGGGTGCCGACGATTATTACGATCGCGCCTCGGCCGCGCATGTGGTGGGAAAGATCTCCGTCCCGACGCTAATCCTGCACGCGGCCAACGACCCGTTTATCCGGATCACGCCTGAAACTCGGCAGAAGGTACTGGCAAATCCCAATATCAAGTTCGTCGAGGCTGAAGACGGAGGCCATTGCGCGTTCATCGGCGCAAAAGGCGGCAACGGATCGCAAGCACCGAATAGCTCCAGAAGGTTTCGCGACGATGGTTATTGGGCCGAGACGGAGATTGTGAACTACTTAGAACGATATTAACGTTCGCCCCTGGTCGACGAATAACTGACAGCTGATCACTAACCACTGAGAACCAAATGGATGCCGACTTCGCCATCGAGCTGGGCGCCGACGATTCCGTGCTAGATTTTCCCTGGGCCGATCCTTCCGGCAAGCTGGCCTATGCCGATGTGAAGCGCCACCCGGAGTTGATCGCCAAAATCGAGGAAGCACAAAAATTCCTCGAGTTGGCGGGTTTTCTGAAAACGATCAACTGCTCGCGCAGCGCCGTTGAAAGCGCCAAATGCGACGTGTGGTCAACCACCGAGCTAAGCCCCGAAGAAGATGTCTACAACGCAGCGCACAAGGTTGCGAGCTACATCGATGTGGTCTTTTCGGAAGACGGCCGGCGAACATCGTATGAGACGCACAAAGAATTTGCTGAGAAGTGGATCGCGCTTTTGCGGCGAGCCCCAGGCATCGCGGCCTCAGCGGAAATCTGCGTGCGCCGCTGCTATTTCGTAGCACCAAGTCACGCGGCGGAAGGCTTCTATTTCACGCTTTACGTAAGCGGCTACGGGAATGATGAGCCGATGGCGCGGAAGAATTGGTCCATCGGGCTAAACCTGGCCGGCAACGCCATTCTGCAATTGTCGGCCAGTCACTGTGGAGCTGAATGAGATGCCCCGGGTCTCGCTGGTTTTCGAGGCCCGGGGGAAATTGCTGACGATTGAAAGCTCGAACCTCGCTAGTTAATATCCTGCCGCGCCTCCAGTTTCTTCACCAACCCGTCCACATAGTTTTTCTGATTGTCCGGGGCCGCCGCCAGCGCCAGCTTCATCTCCTTAGCCGCGTCGTCGTACTTTCCCTGGGCAGAGTAGATCCGCGACATGCCGGTATGTGTAAACCACATGTCCGGATGCTTCTTGGCATTGTCGCGGAAGATGGCGAATGCCTCGTCATTACGCTTTTCGCCTTGCAATCCCCGAGCATAGAAGTGAACCTGCAGCGGCGTTGCCAGATCGAGCGCGCGCTTCAGCGCGCCGTCGGCTTCATCTTTACGATTCAGCGCCCGCAGCGCGATCGACTTTGCGTGCTCGTTGTCGTAGCGGTCTTCGAGTTCGATGGACTTGTTCTCGTATGCGACCGCATCTTCATAGTCGAACTTCTCTCCCAGGAAATAGTTGGCCGCGTCGTCCCAGCTGATCCACGTATATTGCGAGAGATTTCTAAGCTGCTTTTTCAGGCTCGCCTCGACCAGCGGATGCACGTCGACCCCGACTCTGAAGGGCACCGAGACTTTCTCCCACTCGAGCATAACCACCGCCGAATCCGGCTTTATGTCGTCGAAGTCATAGGTCAAGGCATTGTGCATTTCCGCCGTCTGCGGCTTCACGTTCACGCGCAGCGCATCCTCAGATTCTCTATAGGTAAACGATCCCCAGGACGTGGAATTGTTCGAGAAAATAATCGTCCACTGGTCCTGGTTGGGGATCATGTGCAGCCCATACGTGCCGGCCGCGAGGGTTTTGCCTTCGATCGTCACCGGATCGGTGAAGGTGATGGTTGTGTTTTCATTCGCGCCCGCGCGCCACACCTGCCCGTAGGGAACGAGGTTGCCCCAGACCTTGCGGTCATTCACTAGCGGGCGGTGGTAGTTAATCGTGATGTCGGTGATGCCGATACGCTGCGACACTGTGGCATGCTGGCTCTGCCGGGGCAGATCGAGCACAAACGACTGGGCCAGGCATAAGGCCGTCAGCGATGAGAACAGCAGGCAAACCAGAATTCCCCGTGATGCGCCACGGAACGTGGTGCGGGAGCTTCCTGGGTGAATGTGGAACTGCATAGGGAGATACCTCCTTCGCCGATGTGCAATGAGATTGATTGAAATGGGCCGCCGTCGCGGCGGCACCCCGAACCAGCAACTTAGACGTTCGGTTCACAGCGGGGTGAGCATACTGATATGCGGGACGAAGCCCCAAGCCGCCGCGCTAACGAAAACAAGAGCCGCGAGTCCAACTACCTTAACCTATCTACTTTTCGCGGAACTCCGAGCCGTGGGTGTGCGTATCTACTCTCAGGACGCGGGACCGGCGAGTTCTGCCTCCCACAAACGCTTTTATGCGGATGCTCCTCGAAATCGTGCGCCAGTCGCTCGCCACGCTGTGGGCGCATAAGCTGCGCTCGTTTCTCACCATGTTCGGGATCGCCTGGGGCGTGGGGTCGCTCTTGCTGCTCGTCGGGTTGGGCGAAGGCTTCCGCAGCGGCCAGAACAGGCAGCTCTCCAACCTCGGCCAGGACATCATGTTCACCTTCCCCGGACGGATCCCGGCGGTCGAAGGCAGCACGCAGTCCGGCCGCACCTACCATTTCACCTATGGCGACTACCTCGCGATCAAAGACGAGGCGCGCTCGCTCAAGTTCGTTTCGCCCGTGCTCAACCGCGAAGACATTCGCGCCGTTAGCGAGTACGGTTCCACCAACGGCCAGGTTTTCGGCATCGCTCCCGACTACAACCAGATTCGCCACGTCCCCGTCCAGCCGGGGCGATGGTTCAACGACGAGGACAACCGCGAAACCCGCCGCGTATGCGTTGTCGGCTGGGAACTGCTGAAAAACATCTTTCCGGGTCGGCCCGCCGTCGGCTCGGCCATCCTCCTTAATGGCGTCCGTTTCGAAATCATCGGCGTTGTCACCAAAGTTGGGCAGGACGGCAACAACGGCACCAACGCGCGCATCTTCGTTCCCATCGACACGATGCGCGATCTATTTCGCATTAAAGATCAGAATTCGGAAGACGCGATTTCGTTTCTCAATTACCGGCCGCTGACGCCAACACAAGACAAAGAAGCCAAAGCCGAGGTGCATGAAATCATCGCGCGCCGCCACGGCTTCGATCCCAAGCTGACCGACTCTTTCGAAGACTGGGACACGATCGAAGACAACAAGCGCGTGGGAAAAATTTTCAGCGCGATGGATTGGTTTCTCGGCGTGGTGGGCGTAGTGACGCTCGGTCTCGGCGCCATCGGCATCATCAACATCATGCTCGTCTCGGTGACTGAGCGCACGCGCGAGATCGGCCTCCGCAAAGCGCTAGGCGCGACACACCGAGCCATCATGACGCAGTTCTTCGTGGAGGGAGCGTTTCTAACCGCGCTAAGCGGCGGCATCGGCCTCGCCATCACCACGGCATTTGTAACGTTGCTAGCGGCATTACCAGCGCCGGAAGGTTTCGACACGCCGCGCATCGTGCCGGCGTCGGCGGTAGTGGCGATTCTGTCGCTGGCTATCGCAGGAATCGCGGCAGGTTTGTATCCAGCGCGCCAGGCGGCGGTGTTGCCGCCGGTAGAAGCGCTGCGGCAAGAATAAGGAAATTTCGTAATTGGGAAATTTCGTAATTGTGTAATTGAAGGCAAAACCTTCATCGCGATAGGCTCTTCAATTGCTAAATTACCAAATTTCCCAATTACTAAATTTTCTGATCACTCAATCGTTTCGGACTTAAGATCATGTTCCTCGAACTCGCCCGCCAGGCCTACAACGCGCTCAAGCACAACCGCCGCCGTAGCGTGCTCACCATGCTCGGCATGGCTTGGGGAATCGCCACGGTCGTGTTGCTGCTCGCCTATGGCGCCGGGTTCGAGAACGCGCTCTGGATCGCCTTCCGCTCCTGGGGCACCAACCTCGTCTTCGTCTTTCCCGGACGCACCTCGCTTCAGGCCGGAGGCACCAAGGCCGGCAGCGAAATCAAACTCACCGTCAACGATCTCGACTACCTGCAAAACGAAGTTCCGCTGCTCAAGCGCATCTCGCCCGAAGCGGCCAAGCAATGCCTCGTTGCCTATGGCATTCGCAGCGACAACTACGGCGTCAGCGGCGTCTATCCCTACTACTCGCACATGCGCCGCATGGACGTGCAGGACGGAACCTTTTTCACCGAACTTGACGAAAACACGCGCAGCCACGTCGCGGTGCTAGGCGCGGACGTCAAAAAGAAACTCTTCTCCGGCCAGAACGCCATCGGCGAAAAGGTCCGCATCGACGGCATCAACTATCAAGTCATCGGCGTCCTCAAATACACCATCCAGAACGGCGACGACAACATGAACGGCAAGGTCTACATCCCGTTCAGCGCCATGAGCGACCTGGTCAACACCTATTACATCAACGCGGTCGCCATCGAGTACGAGGGCGATCACGCCAAGGTCGCCGACGCCGTGCGTCGCTCCATGGCCTTCCACCACGAATTCGATCCCAAGGACAAGCGCGCCGTCTTCATCTTCGACGTCTTCGCCGACCTGCTCGACCTGCGCGTCATCACGACAGGCATCAAAATTCTGCTCGGTTTCATCGGACTGCTCACGCTTGGCATCGGCGGTGTCGGCCTGATGAACATCATGCTGGTCTCGGTCACGCAGCGCACGCGCGAAATCGGCGTAGAAAAAGCCCTCGGCGCGCGCAGTTGGCACATCCTGGTGCAATTTCTAGCCGAAGCGCTAGTTATTACTGCGCTTGGGGGAATCGCCGGCGTGGTTCTTGCCTACATCGTGTCATGGTCCGTT
>Ga0335070_10003540_pt1 | contig 18233 bp, 12 predicted proteins | sample Lox_Sample_13_FD_206722 | JGI IMG/M metagenome (GOLD analysis project Ga0335070, IMG submission 206722) | Soil microbial communities from Loxahatchee National Wildlife Refuge, Florida, United States - Lox_Sample_1.3 | ecosystem: Environmental > Terrestrial > Soil > Wetlands | place: USA...
CTTATCCGAATGCTGCGTCCGATGCTCGGCTGCTCTGGGAGCGTGCCGAACCGCCCCTACAAAAAGTCGAAGCTGCAGGCCAGGCCTCGACACAGACGCAAGCCTCAGCGCAAGGCAACTGATTCTCGGTTTGCGCGGAACACAGGACACTTTCAGCCTTGGATCTCTGGGTGGCGCATTAGCGCCGTCCGGAGTTCCAAGCCCGTTTGAGCAAGCGACTAAACGACCCACCTCGATACGACGGACAGGGCAATTCCCGAAGTGTGAGCTGTTCGTCTGTCGAAAAGATACATAAAAAGCCTTCCCATAGTAGAAGTGACTCTATAGCAGAGTGGACACAGGGGTATTTGCTGGCGCTTTCGCTCAGCACACCCCGTGATTTCAATCGCACTTTCTCTTTCGATCCCCACGAAAGAGTCCTTCACGGTCGCATGCGCGAGGAGTATGCCACCATTATTTCTATTGGCATTATCATTTAACAAATAAATGGGATCGACATCTCCGGAAACGCCAAATGGTAGCCAATGCGAAGTCAATAACTGCTTTATATGCAAAAACTTAGCAGCCGGACCTGTAAGCCGAATTCGCCGGACTGCATTGCAAACAAACAACTTATTTAGAATCAGTCACCGTGAAGTGTCAATGATGTCAACTTTGGCAACGACGGCAGGTTTTGCGTCACACCGGCGTCACAACTGCGGTTGCAGTCTGATCGAGAACGGAGGATGAGCGTGCGGGTTGGATCACCGCGAAGGGGAAACCCGGTTAGGTTCCCCCTTTGCGGCAACAAACCTTTAATGCCTTCTCTGTTGCGCTGGCGCAGCGGACACTCCGACGAAGCTGCAAGCTGGACACCTGGTTGGGATCCGGCGATAGGTCTCGCTAATTCCACCCGGAGGGAGATAGTTCACATCGGGCGGGTCGACGAACGGCACCTTGTTCAGATCGAAATAGGCTCCGTAGAAGTCGTAGCTGAATTGGACGCTGTCGCAGTCGATGAACTTCATCCACCCTCGTACACCGTCCACTTCTATTGAGTTGAGCGGTGGCTGCATCTCGGGGCTGGTCGTGTAAATCGCGATTTCTTGGCCTACGTAACGCCCGTCCTTCCGCTTGATGAGTTCTCCCGAAAATGAAGTCCAACCTGTATATCCCCAGGCAGCTTGGGAATAGGCCCCCTCGCCTCTCATCGCGAACCTGGTTTCGCTAATGGGAGTGAGGGTGATCACATATCTCAATTCCCCTCCTCCGTACCACACTCCAGCGGGGGAGCAATTGTTGTAGTTTTGGAGATTTTGCCCGAAGCTGGGGATGACCAGCAGCGGAAAGCAGACGATCAGTAGCAGCGTGGTTCTGTTCACGGAATCCTCCTTGTGCTCTTCCAGACCGTACCCGCTCTTTTTGCTCTCGGGCCACAAAAACGTCAATGAATGCGGCATGACGAAACCATGATCGTTCGCTGCCAGGCTAACGGAGAACAAGGGCGGCTACGACAAATGCCTGCGTCGAGATGGAGCCCTGCCTGATACCATAGATGGAGCAACAGAAGGCTTGCCCAGAAGCCCATGGCACGGGAGGGCTGATGCTCACCTCGCAACCTACCCGTTATCGGCTTGGCGACTTCCACCTCGATGCGGAAACAGGAGAACTACGGAACAACGGCCGAAGGGTCCGATTACAGCCACAGCCCTTACAGGTCTTACTGAAACTTCTGAGGCAACCGGGGCGGATTGTCACCCGCGAAGAATTTCAGGCTTCCCTGTGGCCGGGAAACACGTTCGTCGAGTTCGATGATGGCTTGAATCATGCCATTCGACGACTGCGAAATGCCTTGGGAGACACGGCCCAGATTTCCCACTACATTGAGACGATACCGCGACGGGGATACCGTTTTATCGCCGCTGTCGAGACCGACGCGTCAGCCGAGGCGGAAGAGAGCGGCAAACTGGTACTACCAATCCCGGCGACACCACGTCGGGGTCGGTGGGCTGTCGTGTGGGGGTTGATTGTTATCCTGGGACTTAGTTTCGGTTTTCTCTACCTTGCCCGGCAGATACGATCGACAAACCAGATCCAGTCCTTGGCTGTCTTACCGCTAGCCAACTTTTCCGGAGATCCGGAACAGGAACACTTCGCCGATGCCATCACCGAGGAAATTACTGCTGAACTCGCCCGCATCAAGTCCGTGCGGGTAAATCTCCCGCACTTCTGCTATGCGTCTGAAGGGTACAAAACTATCATTGCAGGAAATCGGACGCGAACTTGGAGTGGAGGCTGTCGTGGAGGGCTCGGTGCAACGCTCCGGCGATCGCGTGCGCATCTCTGCGCAGCTCGTGCGCGTGCCCAGCGAACGCCACCTTTGGGCGGAGACTTACGAGCGCAGCCTGAAAGATACATTGCTCGTGCGCAGCGAGGTCAGCAGCGAGATCGCGTCCAGTGTCCGGGCTGAAATCGCTCCGCGCGAACCAGCCTCGGCCAGGGAAAGGGCTGTGGTTCCCGAAGCGTACGATTTCTACCTGATGGGAATGCGTTTCTTCGACGAAGGCACGCTCCCAGGATACGAGAAAAGCGTCTCCTATTTCGAAGAGGCTACCCACAGCGACCCGAACTACGCTCTGGCCTATGCCCAATTAGCCGAAGCGCACGCCAATGTTTCAGCCCTGCGTTCCCCAGGCAGGGATCATTATGTGCAGGCGCTGGCAGCGGCCCGGAAGGCAACGGAGCTCGATCCGACGTTGCCAGAAGCTCAGATCCGTGAAGCCGATCTCAAGTTCTACTGGGATTGGGATTGGCCGCAATGCGAGGGACAGTTCGCTCGGTCCGCTCAGCAAGCGAGCGGGTCGTCGGACGTTCAAGGACACTACGGGCTCTGCTTGGAGGTGTTAGGCCGATACGGCGAAGCGCTTCCCTACATGGAGAATGCGCGGAGGATTGATCCCCTCTCGCTGTTAGTCAATAAATCTTTGGGCCGGCTCCTGGTTCGCAACGGACAGATTCAGAAAGGGCTAGAGTACCTCAACAAGGCGAAGGATCTGGACCCGAGCGACGCCAGCGTTTACGACATATTGGCCTGGATCCACGAGCAGCAAAATCAACCATCAGAAGCGATTGAGGCGCGCATCCGGGCGGGAAGGTTACGTGGCGACCTACCAGAGGATTCTGAGGCTAAACTAGCTTATGCATTTCGCACCGGTGGAATGGCCGCTTTCGAGCAAGAATACCGCAAGTTTTTGAAGATTCGCATCGCCGCGCTGCAGCATCGAGCTGACACGTCTCTCCTTAGCATGGCAGTGCTGTACGTGAAGACGGGCGATTTCGACGAGGCGTTTCGATGTTTAGACGAAGCTTACGAGCAAAGGCTTCCAATGCTGGTCTGGTTGAAGTCCGGGATTGCCTGGGAGCCTTTACGGAAGGATCCACGATATCAGGCGTTGCTCAGACGAATGAAGATGCCCGAGTGAGAGTGGCGCAAAGGCACGTTGTTGACTATCCAGCACGACCGCCCCTTCCGCGACGCCACGACAAATGAAGGCAAGCTCGATTAACAGTATGAGGTCAAGCCTAGTGTTGTCGGGTCGGCTACGCGGAAGTCGTCCGCTCCGTGTTCGCCCCCTTCCTTGTGCAAAGCCCAGCGTTTGGCGGATTGCAGTTTTCCGGGCAGAGACAGGATGACGGAAGATCATCATCTTTATCTTTACTGCCGAGCGATCGGAGTGCGTCACACCGGCGTCACAATCAAATTTTGAATGGGGCAAGTCGTTGAAAAGAAAAGTTTGTGGCAGCCGGACCTGTAAGCCGAATTCTGTCCGCCCCGGCGAGCCGGGACGCGACGGCCATTCCTCTGGGCTACGCATTGCTGCGCAGCTCTAGCGACCTACCCGAAGGTTTGACGCACCGAGCCAGCACGTGCTCCGCCGGTTCCGTAGGTCCCTTGTTCAAGCGATTCGGGACCGACCGAACCGGCGGAGCTTCCTCCCTATTTGGTCTTGCTCCGTGTGGGGTTTGCCATGCCCGCGGCATTACTGTCGCGGCGGTGCGCTCTTGCCGCACCTTTTCACCCTTACCCCGTTTCCGGGGCGGTATGTTTTCTGTGGCACTTTCCGTCCACCCGGCTTGAACCGGGCGTCCCGGACGTTATCCGGCACACTGCTCTGCGGAGTTCGGACTTTCCTCTCATCGCGTCTGAGACGCAAAAAGCGACCGTCCGGTCCGGCTGCCTACGCTTCCATTATATAGAGGCCCATAGAGCATTCTGCAGAAGAAACTGGAGCTCGAACAGCTAGCGCGGAAGCCTTCCTAGGCTGCTACACTTGTACCGGATACATCCTTCCCCCGCAGTGGTCGAGTGAGAAAAGTCCGTCATGAACATCGCTGAAGCCATTCGCGTGGCTCTGCAGTCGCTATGGGCCAATAAGCTGAGATCTGTACTCACCTTGCTCGGGGTAGTCATCGGTGTCGGCGCGGTGATCGCGGTTGTGACATTCGTCTCCGGGATCAACGATTACGTTGCCAAGAAGATCTTCAACCTGGGTGCGGACGTATTCATCGTCGCAAAAATGTCGGCGGTTGAGACAAATGTTGAGCACTTTCTGGAAGCCGAGAAGCGCAAGAATCTCGATATGGAAGACTTCCAGGCGGTCGTCGACGCTTGCAAGCATTGCGAGTACGTCGGCGCTCTGATGCAGGGTGCGGGAAAGGTAAAGCGCAACGAGCAATCGATCGAAGACACCAACATTCAGGGGATCACCCCCTCTATTGCCACGATCGTGGACACGGACCTTACTTCAGGCCGAATGATCAGCGACACGGACCTCAACAACCACCTTCAGGTAGCAGTTGTGGGAACTGACATCGTCGATCATCTGCTGGCAGGCAGTGACCCGCTTGGCCAGGAAATTCGCGTCGATGGCTGGACCTACCAGGTGATTGGCGTCGGCAAGAAGAAAGGCAAGACGCTGGGTCAGAGCGCCGACAACTATGTCTTGATCCCGATTACCGTTTATCTGAAAAAGTACGGGTCACACAATCACAGCATCGGCATCTGGGGCAAAGCGTCGGGAACGGGGATTCCTCTGAATCAGGCGATCGATGAGGCGCGGATCGGCTTACGAGCACACCGCCACGATCGACCGGGTCAGGACGACAGTTTTGAGATAGAAACCAATGCCAGCCTGCTGGGAATCTGGTCGGGTTTGAGCAATACATTCTTCATGGCGACCATCGGCATCGCGGCTGTATCACTCGTAGTCGGTGGCATCGTGATCATGAACATTATGCTTGTTTCCGTGACCGAGCGTACACGCGAGATCGGCATCCGCAAGGCCATGGGTGCGCGCCGAGATGACGTCTTGCTGCAGTTCCTCATCGAATCCGTAATTCTTGCTCTCCTGGGCGGTGCTTTGGGAGTGATTGGCGGCGTTGTGCTCGCCAAAGGAGTGACCGCCATCATTGGAATGCCCTCGTCTATCAAGCTTTGGGCGGTTCTGGCTGGATTGACCGTCGCGGCCAGCGTGGGAGTATTTTTCGGTGTCTACCCGGCGCGGAAGGCAGCGCGTCTCGATCCTATCGTGGCATTGCGGTTTGAGATGTAGCGAGTGGTGAGTAGAAGGTTATGATCGCAAAGTCCGAATTCGGCGAAATCGTCAACATGGCCACGGACACGATCCGCAGCAACAAACTCCGCTCCGCGTTAACTGTCCTTGGGATCGTGATCGGGGTCGCTGTCGTCATCGGTGTCTCCTCGATAGGCCGCGGACTCGACGACAACGTTCGCGACCTAGTTTCCAGCATCGGTTCGAACGTCATTTTTGTATTCCACCTGGACTTCTTCACCTTCGGCCGCATGACCGACGAAATGCGTGCGCGACGGGAACTCACTTACGATGACGCCCTGGCTATGAATGACCTGCCCCATGTGAAGGCCGTTTCCGCCGGAATGCGCATGTTCCGTCCGGAACTGGGAGTCGGCAGCTATTCGGTCAAATACCAGGATAAGAAGGTAAAGAACACAATCCTCGAAGGTGACATGGCGTCGGCCAAGGATGTCTTCGATCTGCCGATGGCCAGTGGCCGATGGTTCAGCGACTTCGATGACGAGCATCACTTGCCCGTAGTCGTTGTCTGCTATGAAACGCAACATGAGTTGTTCGGCGATCAGGATCCGCTCGGCAAAGAAATAAACATCGAGGGCCGTCTTTTCGAAGTGATCGGCACCGTGCAGAAAATCAAATCAGTCTTTGGCGGTGGCAAGGATCCCAACGACAATCGCGTCCTGATGCCGCTGAAGACTTTCAAGGCGCTGCATCCCGAAATGAAGCAACACGTAATCAGCGTCAAAGCCACCTCGCACGACGATATGCCCAAGGCGATGGACGAGATTCGGGAACTCCTGCGCCGCCGGCGGAAAGTTCCCTTCGACAAACCGGATAACTTCGCGATCATGACTTCGGACTCGATTACCGACGTCTGGAATCAGTTGACAGGTGCTCTGTTTATCGGCATGTTTGCCATCTCAAGCGTTGGCCTGGTCGTCGGCGGGGTCGGAGTCATGAACATCATGCTGGTCAGCGTTACCGAGCGCACCCGCGAGATCGGAGTTCGCAAGGCCATCGGTGCGCGCAAGCGTGACATCCTCCTGCAGTTCACGCTCGAGGCCATCATGCTCACCATGGTCGGTGGAATGATCGGCATTCTCACCGGTGCGGTCATCGTTTGGGTCATCCCGGCAGTCTGGCCTTCCTTGCCGGCTCACCTTTCGATGTTCTGGGTGTCCTTCGGGTTCAGTTCTGCCGCTGGCGTTGGATTGGTTTTTGGAATATACCCCGCATGGAAAGCCGCAAATCTCGACCCGATCGAATCGTTGCGTTACGAGTAGATGGGTTTCGCCCGGTCATGACTTCTCTAATGGTGCTTTCCACCTAAGATTCTTCGCCCAAGGCGGATTCTGTCCATGCCGCCCTGGCAAAGTGAAGGCCATTTCCATGATGCGCAAAGGCGAGTTCCGCGAAATCGTTCAGATGGCGACCGAAACCATTCGCACGAACAAGCTGCGTTCCGCTCTGACCGTCCTCGGCATCGTAATCGGAGTTGCGGTTGTGATAGGAGTCTCCTCCATCGGGCGCGGCCTCGATGACAACGTTCGTGACCGCTTCGCCACGGTAGGATCCAATGTTATTTTCGTTTTTCACTTAGATCCCATGACCTTCGGTCGCATATCCGAAGAGATGCGGACCCGCAAAGAGCTGACGATGGATGACGCCGAGGCACTGCAGGATTTGCCGCACGTCAGTGCGGTATCGGCGGCGCTTCGTTTGTTTCGTCCAGAGGTCGGAAGCGGCACCTACGCGGTCAAGTATCAGAACCGCAAGGCGAAGAACACGATCCTGGAGGGGAACACCCCGTCGATGATCAACGTCGAAGATCTTCCCCTGGCCAGCGGAAGATGGTTCAGCGAGTTCGATGATGACCACCGTTCTCCGGTGGTTGTTCTTTGCAGTGACACAACGGAAGAACTGTTCGGGAAAGATGACCCCTTGGACAAAGAGGTCAATATTGAAGGCAGATTGTTTCGCGTCATCGGCACGCTGGGCCCAATCCAGTCGTTCTTCAACGCGGGAAAGGACCCTATCAACAATCGGGTCTTCTTCCCGCTCCGGACATTTAAGACGCTCCATCCGGAAATGAAGCAGCACTGGATCGTCGTCAAATCGACATCTCACGACGACATGCCAAAAGCCATGGACGAGATCCGCGACGTGCTGCGGCGCCGTCGCAAGGTGGCTTTCGACCAACCTGACAATTTCTCGATGTTCACTATCCAGTCGATCACCGACGTCTGGAATCAGATTACTGGCGGACTGTTTCTTGGGATGTTCGCCATTTCCAGCGTCGGATTGATTGTTGGCGGCGTGGGCGTCATGAATATCATGCTCGTCTCGGTCACGGAGCGCACTCGCGAGATCGGAATTCGAAAGGCAATCGGTGCGCGCCAGCGAGACATTCTTCTGCAGTTCACCCTGGAGGCGATTATCCTCACCGCTGTGGGTGGGATCTTCGGCATCTTGGCCGGAGCAGTTCTGGTCTGGATCATCCCGCGGGTGTGGCCCTCGTTACCGGCGCACATGTCCGCTTTCTGGGTGACCTTCGGTTTCAGTTCGGCTGCTGCGGTCGGTTTGGTCTTTGGAATTTACCCTGCATGGAAAGCTTCTACGCTTGATCCCATTGAATCTCTGAGGTACGAATAAGCCGGCCCATGATTCAGAACACACTGCGCATCCTGCAATGGCTGTGCGCACTGGGCTGCATCTCCAGTTCGATCTACTACCTCTGCTGTCTTCGGGCAGCAGCGGCTTTTCTGGCAATGCGCAAAGAGAATGACCGGAGCACTCGGACCCATTCCCTCCCGCCTGTCTCTCTCCTCAAGCCATTGAAGGGCACTGATCCTGAAATCTACGAGAGTTTCCGCAGCCATTGCCTGCAGGACTATCCGGAGTACGAAATCATCTTCGGCGTCAGTGACGCGGCAGATCCAGCCGTGGTCAGCGTCGAGCAGTTGAGGCGGGAGTTTCCGGACCAAACGATTCATTTAGTTGTCTGCCCCGAGATTCTTGGCCCCAATGTCAAGGTAAGCAATCTGGAGCAGATGGTCCGAGTCGCCCGTTATGAGTACCAGGTTGTGAATGATAGTGATATTCGAGTCCAGAGCGACTACCTGAAGAAAGTAGTTACACCGCTACAGAATGAAAAAGTTGGCTTGGTCACGTGCCTCTATCGTGGCGTTGCCGCTGACAGTCTCGGCTCCCGTGTGGAATCGCTGGGCATCAGTACAGACTTTTGCCCAAGTGTGCTTGTGGCGCGCTTACTCGAAAAAGGTCTCAGCTTTGGGTTGGGATCGACTCTGGCGTTTCGTCGTACGGAGTTGCGGGAGATTGGTGGATTCAGCGCGATTATCGATTTTCTGGCCGATGATTACGAGCTTGGGCGAAGAATCGCGAAGCTCGGCCTTGAAGTCGTGCTGTCCGACACAATAGTCCAGACGTATCTGCCCCCATATCGTTTTCGCGACTTCGTGGCACATCAAATACGGTGGGCGCGTGGAGTGCGCGATGCTCGCCTAGCGGGTTATATCGGGCTGGCCTCGACGTTCGGGTTGTTCTGGTCTTTGCTGAACCTCGGTGTCGCGCGCGGAGTGCCTTGGGCCTGGGGTGTCTTCGGATTGGTTCTGGTATTACGCTTTCTGGTTGCCCTTGGCGTCGGTAAGAAGGTTCTTCGCGATCGTCAAGTTCTGCCAAATCTCTGGCTGTTGCCGGTTCGCGATTTGATCGCCGTGGCTGTGTGGATCACCAGTTTCTTCGGACATACTGTGACTTGGCGCGGCGACCGGTTTCAGTTGCGGAATGGCCGTTTGATTCGCATCCGCTCTTGAAGGGATGCTTTTTATTGCTTTCCGGGTTCGGCGACTAGTTCAAACCGGCCATCGGAAAACAGGCGGTAGCGTCTCCCTCGCCACGAAATGGAGTTCCCAAAGAATCCTGCAACCCAGAAGACAAACCCGATCAGGTCTTCCAAAGGCAGCAGCGCCCAGTTAATTTTCGCGTGCAGTACACGATTGGCTACGCTGTATGCCGCAACCGTGCGCGCGGCGACCGCGACGAGTAGAACTGGCCACCAGGTAGGCCATAATGCGAACACAATCAATGCCAAAGGAAACGGCATCGTAAACAACTGCCCGATGTACCCAGCCGGGCGCGAGCGGCGGGTGCTCCGCGCCCAGCGCACGCGGTGAGTCATGTTCTCCTTGAAACTGGCGCTCCCGATGTGGTGCTCAATAACGTATGACGAGAGAATCACATCATGTCCTGCTTCGGCGGCGAACTTGCCCATGACAAAGTCTTCAGCCAGGTAATCTTTGAAACGGGCGAAGCCGCCGATGGCCTGAAGCACGCGCCGTCGTGCAACGATCGTGGGCCCGACGGCAAATTGCACTCCCTCGACCATCCTGGCCACCAGCACCCCGCCCCAAAAGTCAGTGTTCATTCCCGTGGCTTCCAATCGCGACCAGAAGCTCGCCCCCGCGACGGCCCTGTACGGGCATGTTGCGACTCCAAGCTGGCTGTTCTGGAATTCGGCGGCCACCGTTCGCAGGAAATGCGGCTTCACTCGGATGTCGCTGTCGCTCATGGCAACCAGATCGTTTGCCGCAGCACTCAGCATGCGATCCAGGCTGAACACCTTCGCATTTGGATACGGAGGCTCCCCCGTGATGACGAGGCGCGATCGAACGCTTGCATACTCCCGCTGAAGGCGAGACACGACTTTCACCGCAGGATCGCTCTCTGTGCGAACGGCAAAGAGAATCTCGAACTCCGGGTAATCCTGTTCGAAAAACGTCCGCAGGTTGGATTCAAGATCGAGGTCCAATCCAGCAAGTGGCTTAAGAATGCTAATCGGCTCAGTCGCTCGCAGTGCCGGAGGGCGGACGCGAAGATATCGAACAGCAGCCACCACCTGCATGACGCAGTACACGATCGAACCGCAAAGGATGACCAGAAAGACGCCCGCCGATAGCTGTCTCGGGTGAAGGTTGAAAGCAGGCGCCGCCAAGGCGCAAGCTGTGATTGGGAGCATCAATAGACCGCGAGTATTATACCGGGCTCGGCTTAGCAGAACTGAGCTGCTGTGCTCGCGCAGACTCCAGCGCACCTCGAATTTTCGAAGCCAACTGCCTCAACGTGTAAGGCTTCTGCAGGAAGTTCGTTTCCAGATCAACCACTTTGTGGTCCAGGATTGTCTTCCCGGCATATCCGGATACGAAAAGGAACTGCGTTACCGGCCGGATCCGGGCCACTTCTTTTGCCAGAGCACCTCCGCTCATACGGGGCATAACCACATCGCTGACCACCAGGTCGATCGCGCTGTGCTCCTTGGCCAATGCGAGCGCATCGAGACCATCGCGGGCTTCGATCACGTTGTATCCGTGCAGGCGGAGAAACTCGGCCGTAGGTTGGCGAACCGCCGCTTCATCTTCGACCAGCAGAATCGTCTCCGATCCATCGATTTGAACTTGCGCTTCCTGCTGGCCGTTATCGCCTTTCTCCCCTCTTGCGTTCACGCATGGCAAATAGATCTTGAACACTGTCCCCGCCCCCGGTTCTCCATAGACCCAAATGAAGCCATTGTTCTGCTTCACAATGCCATAGACGGTGGCCAGGCCGAGGCCTGTGCCTTTGCCGGACGGCTTCGTGGTGTAGAAGGGTTCGAAAATGTGGGGCAAGTCCTCGGGAGGAATTCCGCCTCCGTCATCGCTCACAGTGATCAGTGCATAGTGGCCTTTGGGAATCACCGCGGGTTTGCCGTGAACATAGTCGTCGTCCAGGTGAACGTCCGATGTCTCGATCTGCAGATGGCCTCCCTGCGGCATTGCGTCCCGGGCATTGGCCGCGAGATTCATCAGCACCTGCTCGAGCTGCACCGGATCGATCCGTACCCGGCCAAGTCCCTCACCGCGCGCAAAAGCAAAATCGATATCCTCCCCGATCAACCGGGGCAGCGTCTTCGCAATTGTGCTGACCACCGAATTGAGATCGACGACGCGCAGCGCCTGCGGCTGTTTCCGGCTGAATGCCAGCAACTGCCGGGTCAGTTCGGCCGCACGCCGCGCAGCCTGCAGAATCTCCTGAATCTTCGCTTCCAAAGGGCTGTTTTCCGGCACCGAATCGAGCGCCAACTCCGAATAACTCGTAATGATGGTTAACAGATTGTTGAAGTCATGCGCCACGCCACCCGCCAGGCGTCCGATCGCGTCCATCTTTTGCGCCTGGAGTAGCTGAGCCTCCAACCGGATCCTCTCCGTCAGATCGCGCCCATTCGAAATGAAATGAGTGATGTGGCCATCCGAATCGCGAACGGGACAGATGCTCTCTTCCACATAGTAGAGTTCACCATTCTTCTTGCGGTTGACCAATATGCCGCGGAAAACGTCGCCCGCAAGAATCGTCCTCCACATTTCTTGATATACCTCTGCACCCTGCTCCCCCGATTTCAGAATGCGAGGTGTTTGTCCGTGAGCCTCGGCCGGGGAATAGCCGGTCAATGTCTCAAAAGCAGGGTTCACGTATTCGATCACCCCATGCGAGTCGGTAATCACCACAGCATCTGCCGACTGCTCTACCGCGCGCGAAAGCTTGCGCAGCGACTCTTCCGTGCTCTGTTGTTCTATCTGCAAACTGTGCAGGGCGACCGTGTTGTGGATACTCCGCAATAGCGTCGCCCCATCTAAACGGGACTTTGCCAGGCAATTCCATGTGCCGGACTTAATAATGTCAGCTACCGTCTGCTCATCAGCGTCTTCAGTCAACACAATGAACGGGACAGGCCGGCCGCTATGCAGAAACTCGGTCATGAGCCTTACCGCTTCACTATCCCCGGCCGTGTGCTCGAACAGCACGAGATTGTAGGGCCGACACCGCATCATCTCCCGCGCCTCATCGAGAGATGTGCCGTGTTCCAGTTCAACCGGAAGCACATCCCGATTCCGCTCCAACATCTCGCGGATTAAGAAGAAGTCCTCTTCCCGATTGCCAACCAGGAGGACATGCAGTGGGATCGGAGCCGTTTTTGCTGCTGTGAACACATGGTTACCATCGGAACATGAGCGCTGAAAGTTTAAGGAAATCGCAGTGAGGAAATTTCAAATCAGGAATGGTGGCTCACCGAATTCCTCTATGGGAACTCGACAACCAGCCCTTGCACAAGTGCCAGTCGACCTTGCCATATAGAGGCTAAACATTAGAACATAGTTAGAGATGTCGTGAGGCGTCGATATGTACCGATTCATCCTCCTCCTCAGTTCCCTGGGCCTTGTTCTCCCGACAGCAGCGCAGACCCCCCCAGCCCCGCGCGAAAACACCTTTCAGATCTCCTCCTCCACCGCGTGGACCGACACTGGCCTGACCTTCCAGCCCGGAGACAAGGTGACGATTTCAGTCGACAGGGTTTCCACGCCCAATGCAGATACAACCTCGGCGAAATGTGACCCCGCCGGACTGAGCAAGTCTGGAGATGCTACGGCTCTGCCCATGCCCGACGCAGGTCCTGGAGCTCTGATCGCCAAGCTCGACGCCAATGCGCCTCCCATGCTCGTCGGAGCACGAGCGGAGTTGCACATCGACAAAGCTTCGCACCTGTTTCTCGGAACAAACACCGGGAGCACTAGTTGCCAGGGCGTTTTCGAAGTAAGAGTGCAAACCTCTCCCGGTACTGCGAACGCAGCTAATACCGGCGCCGCAGAACAGAAGTCGCGAGGCACCCAGCTGAAATCGCAGCTTGAAAACGCCGCACAGGTATTCATGTCCGGACAGTTCGGTATGAACAATTCAGGCTCTCACCCGGAAAACGCCGCCTCCGCAACCGGCAACAGCGCCGAACCCGCGCCCACGCTCCACGTATCCAACGCAACTCTGGATCCTGACCTGAAGAAAGAACTAGATACCATCCCGCGTCGAGTGAACGATCAGTTCAATAATCTCGGTGACATGGTCAACTTCGTCATCGTCGGTTCGCAAAAAGACGTTCAGGACGCACTGGCCGCTGCCGACTGGCACATCGCGGATACCAGCAACACAAACGCTGTGGTCAATGCCGTCATGCAGACCTATGACAGCAAGGATTACCTCGCCATGCCAATGAGCATCCTCTACCTGTTCGGACGCAAGCAGGACTTCGGCTACGAGATGGCCGAGCCCATTGCGATGGTCGCGAGCCGCCATCACTTCCGGATCTGGAAGGCACCATTCACCTGGAAAGGGCAGGAAGTCTGGGTCGGTGCCGGAACGCACGACATCGGCTTCGCCAAGGACAAGCGCAACAACAGCGTCACCCATAAGATCGACCCGGCAGTCGACGGGGAGCGCGATAACATTGGAGTCAGCCTGCAAAAATCAAACAAGGCGAAAATGTTTAGTTATTACCTCCCGCCAAACCCCGTGCAGGAAGCCCGGAATGCAACCGGCGACTCCTATCATTCCGACGGACGGCTGCTGGTTGTGTTTCTGCAATGAATAACATTTGTTTCCCCGCCTTCAGCTAACCACGAAAAATAATGTGTCCTGTTAACGAATTCGCAATCTTTACGTCTAACCCTGCAAGTCCGGTGGAACCTCGATTCATGCGGAGATCGACGGAACGCCACGGTGGCATCGTGCGTATAGAGCTATAGGCGGGACTGTGCCCGCCAGAAGAGCAATTGCTCTCGGGACGTCAGCTTCCGCTGCAGGGGGTTCCATGGTGGGAAAGCTGAATCGCGATCTCAAGACGTCCAACATTTCTGGGGGAAGTATGGAGAACTTGGAACGGTCCGCTAGCTCTCTACGGCCGATCGACAGATACGACGTCGGTCATGTGCAGGAAGTGATCCGTCAGGCTCACGATGAACTGCGTCAGTTGATGCAACAGCGCGCTGAAATCATGAAGCGCATCGGTACGGTAAAACAGACAATTTCCGGATTGGCGAACCTTTTCGGCGATGGAGTTCTCAACGAGGAACTGCTGGAACTGGTCGACCGCAAATCCAATGGCCGCCAGCCGGGATTCACCAAGGCTTGCCGTATGATCCTCATGGAATCCGGCCGCGCCATGAACTCGCGTGATATCTGCGACTACTTCCAGGAGAAGATGCCGGATTTGCTCGCGCGTCACAAGGATCCTATGGCCTCAGTGACGACAGTGCTGAATCGACTGGTGGAATACGGCGAAGCGGAAGCAGTGGTCGCCAATGGGAGAAGGGCATGGCGGTGGGTGGCCGACATGCCCGGCTCGCTCTCCTCGACCGACAAAATCGTCTAGGTCCGAGCCAAAAAGATCGGCTCAGCCGAGTAACCTGACTTCAGTTTATCCCCTGCAGACTTACCTCATCCTCAACGACTTCGCCTGTCCTCCGGAGGCAGGAGCATCCCTTTCTCCAGATGGCGAGTGACGTGGGCGTACGATGCCGCGTGCGGGTCGTGTGTCACCATCACAATCGTCTTGTGAAAGTCCTCGTTCAGATGCTTCAGGATTTCCAAAACTTCGGTGGCCGAATGACTGTCCAGGTCGCCCGTCGGTTCGTCCGCGAGCAATAGCGTAGGATCGCTCACGATCGCGCGCGCGATAGCCACTCTCTGCTCCTGTCCGCCGGAGAGCTGCTTTGGCAGATGATGGACGCGATCCTCCAGTCCAACCAGCTTCAGAGCCGTCATAACGTGCTCCCGCCGCTGCTGCGCATTCAGTTTCGTCAACAGCAGCGGCAGTTCCACGTTTTCAAATGCTGTCAGCACCGGAATGAGGTTGAACGTCTGAAACACATACCCAATGTGTTCGTTTCGCCAGCGCGCAATCTGGGCATCGTCGAAGCGAAAGATGTCCTGCCCCTGGACTAGAAGCTCGCCAGCAGTCGGACGGTCGATCGCCGCGATCATGTTCAGCAAGGTCGTCTTGCCCGAACCCGAGGGACCCATCAGGGCCAGAAATTCGCCTTTAGCGATGTCGATCGAAACGTCGTCCAGAGCGGTGACCTGAAATGCGTCGCGCTTAAAGATCTTGCTCACTCCGCGCACCTGGACGACCTTCGTAGTTGTGGCAATGTTCGGTTCTGCAACTGTGCTCATGATTGCCCCTTGATTCTTATTTTGTCCCCATCTTTCAAAGTCGCTGGCGCGCTGTTGATCACGGTTTCTCCGCCCGCCAGCCCAGCGACCACCGCACCATCGGCCCGCTGGCTCACTACATGAATCTCACGAGCCACCGCTCGTCCGTTGTAGGCGATGTAAACAAATTTCTTCCCATCTCGATCGCGCATGGCAGTCGCTGGTACATATGCTCCCTGAGGGGCCGACGCGTTGGACTTCTGCGACGCTTCGTCGGCGATGAAAGTTACAGTCGAGTTCATCTCCGGCCGCAGATACTCATCCGGATCCAATATCTGCACTTTCACCTGCACCGTGGCCTTCTGGCGATTCGCTTCGGGAGAGATTTCGGCGATGACTCCGTGATACCTGCGATCGGGAAATGCGTCGACAGCAACGTTCGCCTTCTGCTTCGGACCTAGCCGCGCAAAGTCAGCCTGTGCAATATCGAGTTCCACCTGCAGATCTTTCAAATCGGCGAGAGAAAAAACTGGCCGCGCCGCCGACGCATACTGCCCTGTAAGCAATTCGCCTTTTTCCACGCTGCGATCAAGAATCGTCCCCGTGATCGGGGCGCGAATGACGGTCGCGTCAAGCTGCGACTTCGCGTATGCAGCCTGCCCTTCGGCCTGCATCAGCGCGCCTTTCGCCCGCTCGATTTCTTCCACGCGCGGTCCTATCTTCGCCAGTTGATAGCTCTGCTCGAGAGAATGGACCCGTTGCTCGCTAGCGTCATATTTCGCGCTGGCATCGTCGAGCGCCTGCTTCGACATCACTCCCTCATCGAACAGCTTCTTGATCCGCTCCAACGAGGTCTTGTCGTTCGCAGCCGTAGCTTTGGCTTCGCTCAGGTTGTGCTCGGTCTGCCTGATCTCCTCGGCCCGTGAGCCATGCTCCAGCTGCAGTAGCTGTGCGCGCGCGCTTTCGGCCGCGCCCTGCGCCTGTTCATACTGTGCGCGGAACTCCTGATCCTCCAGCCGGACCAGAACTTGCCCCTCCTTCACGTGATCGCCCTTTTCTACGCCGATCCATGCCACGCGTCCCGTGACCTTGGAGTTCGCCTCAATCTTGTGGTGCGCCACAATGTATCCGGTAGCGGAGAGTACTGTGCTCCCTGCCGGGTCGTTGCTGGCTTGTGCCGCCGCGCGAACCACATCGACTTCCGGAATCGAGGAAGAAAACGCCCGGTATGCCAGCGCCGACAGCCCAAGCAGGACCACGACGGCAATCCCACTCACGATGTAGCGCCGTGCCCACGCAGCCGGTTCTCCGCTGGTTTCGCTGCGCTGTGAACGGTCAATGCGCAAGCTCTGCAGGTCTTTGTGTTTTGTATCAATTCCCATAAAAGATGTTACGGTTCTGAATTCTTGTAGGTTCTCCTACCCTCTTAACGCGTTCAGGATGTTCTGTCTGGCTGCGTGCCAGGCCGGTGCCAGTCCTCCGACGAACCCCATAATCAGCGCAAAAATGATGGCGTTACTTGCCACTCTCGGCGTAATCCGCAGTGCGAATACCACTTCACTGAACGTCACCGCGTTCGATGTTCCGGTCTGCATCCCGTTGAAGGGCATCATCAGCAAGATTCCCACCAGAGCACCAAGGAACGCGATCAGCAACGATTCAAATACGAATGACGTCAGAATCGCCGGTCGGGAGAATCCAATGACACGAAGCGTAGCGATCTCGCGACCACGATAAGCCACTGCCGCGTACATCGTATTCATGGCCGCAAAAATCGATCCGATCGCCATGATGACCCCGACCACCCATCCGATAACTTTGATCGGAGTCCCCGAACTGGTTTGCTTCGCGTAATAATCGCTCTCCAACATCCCCTCGAGCTTTAACCGCTGATCGTCGCTCACGCGATTTTTCAAAGCCTCGGCCGTGATCGGATCCGTCGCCCGCAGATAAGCGGATGCATATCCGCCTACGCGGTCGAAGTCGGCGGCCATCTGGTTCACATCGCCCCAAACTTCCGAGTCATACGCTGAACCGCCTCCATCGAAAACTCCAACGACTTTCCACGATCCTTTCCCGAATTCCATGGTGTCGCCAATGTTTGCATGTGTGAACCGATCCCGGATCGACTTGCTCACCACAACTTCACGCTGGCCGGTCTGGAACCATCGTCCCTCAACCAGTTTCACCGGTGGCTCTTTGCCCGGTTCGTCCGGCGTTTGCCGCATCTCGAGTCCGGCAGGCATCATGCCACGAACCGTCACGTTCACTTCGCCGGTTCCGTCCTTTCGCGGCAGAACGATCACCACCACCCACTCGCCCGACGCCATCGGCTGGCCTTCTTTGGTGGTGGCAATTCCCGGGAGTGTCTTCAGGGTCGGGAATAGTGCAGCATCGAAGCCGCCGGACAATTCCGCTTCCGAACCCTTGCGCAGCACGAGCACATTCTTCGGGCTGCCGCTGCTCACGAATGCACGGTTCAAACCGGCGACCAGCGCCATCAGGAAGATCGCAGTCGTCACCGTGAGGGCAATGCCCAGAGCCGTCATCACCGTCAGGCCCTTGCGGAGTTTCAGGTTACGGAAGTTGTATTTGATGGGAATCGCCATATTC
>Ga0335070_10003541_pt1 | contig 18233 bp, 8 predicted proteins | sample Lox_Sample_13_FD_206722 | JGI IMG/M metagenome (GOLD analysis project Ga0335070, IMG submission 206722) | Soil microbial communities from Loxahatchee National Wildlife Refuge, Florida, United States - Lox_Sample_1.3 | ecosystem: Environmental > Terrestrial > Soil > Wetlands | place: USA: Florida...
TCGCCGGCGGCGCCCACGTGCTGCTCCGCCTCCGGGTGCTCCATCCACTGCTGGCGGTCGCGGTCGGGACGCTGCTCCTGGGCACGGCGGCGGTCTCGAGTCTCCTCCGGCCCGGGCCTCGGGTGCGCCGTTCCGCCATCGCGCTCGCATCGCTGGTGCTGCTGCAGCTGACCGCGGGGATGGTCAATCTCGCGCTGCTCGCACCGATCTGGATGCAGCTCGTGCACCTGGTCCTCGCGGACGCGGTCTGGCTGGCGGCGGTGCTCCTCGCCGCGGCGGCCCTGGCAGCAGATGCGCCCCGGCTGGCAGTGCCGGGGCTGGCGGAACCGAGGTCCGCCTCCGCGCGGTAGGCTACCTCCATGCGAATCGCCGTTCTGACCGGTGGAGGCGACTGCCCCGGTCTCAATGCCGTCATCCGGGCCGTGGTCCGCCGGGCCCAGAACCACCAGTTCGAGGTCCTGGGGCTGCGGGACGGATGGAAGGGTCTCATCGAGGACCGGGTCTTCGCGCTGACCCGCGAGAACACCGCGGGCATCCTCCACCGTGGCGGCACCATCCTCGGCACCAGCCGGGTGAATCCCTTCACCCTGGAGGGCGGCCTGGAGAAGGTGATGTCCAACGCCGCCAAGCACCGGATCCACGCGGTGGTGGCCATCGGCGGCGAGGGGACGCTGTCCGCGGCGGCCCGGCTGCACGAGCACGGGCTCAAGGTGGTCGGCATCCCGAAGACCATCGACAACGACCTCAACGGCACGGACTACACCTTCGGCTTCGACACCGCGGTGTCGATCGCCACCGAGGCCATCGACCGGCTGCACAGCACGGCCGAGTCGCACAAGCGGGTCATCGTGGTGGAGGTGATGGGCCGGCACGTGGGCTGGATCGCCACCCACGCAGGCATCGCCGGCGGGGCCGACGTCATCCTCGTTCCCGAGGAGCCGGCCGACCTGGCGGCGGTGGCCGATCAGCTGAAGCGCCGCTACGCAGGGGGGACGAGCTTCAGCATCGTGGTGGTCGCCGAGGGGACAAAGATCCGCGCCAGCCCCGACGAACCCGAGCACGTGGTGACCTCGGGGGCGCTCGACGAGGCGGGCCGGGTCCGCCTCGGGGGCGTGGGCCAGTTCGTCGCCTCCGAGATCGAGCGCCGCACCGGCTTCGAGACGCGGGTCTCGGTGCTGGGCCACATCCAGCGGGGGGGCTCACCCACGGCGCACGACCGCGTGCTGGCCTCCCGCTTCGGGGTGCACGCCTGTGACATGGTGGCCCGTGGCGAGTTCGGACGGATGGCTGCTCTGCGCGGCAACGAGGTCACCAGCGTCGCCCTCGCCGACGCCACTCGGACGCTGAAGCGGGTGCCCGCCGAGTACTTCGACGTGGCGCGGGTGTTCTTCGGCTGAACCCTCCGCGCTCGATGCGGCCCCTCGGTGCCCGGGCCCTCGGTGCGGGCCCTCGGTGCCAGACACCTCGTTACCGCCCCTCGATGCGCCTCCTCGAGTGTTGACAGTGCCTACTTGACGCAAGGTTGACGACCGATGTGGACAGCGTCAACTCCCTTCCGTTCCGACCGCACATCCAGCGCAGGAGCCGGCACGCGGGCAAGGCCGGCCCGGAGCTACTCCTCAGGCCATCAACGACGTGCGAGGACTCGAATGGACCTGCATTCTCTGGACATGCTTCACGACGACCCCGAGGACGGCCGCTGGGAGGCCTTCATCCGGCGCGACCCCGGCGCGGACGGCGCGTTCGTCGTCGCGGTCGAGACCACCTGCATCTATTGCCGCCCCACTTGCCCGGCCCGCCGGCCGCTCCGAAAGAACGTGCGCTTCCTCCCCGACGCGGCCACCGCCGAGCGCCAGGGCTATCGCGCCTGCAAGCGCTGCCGGCCGGAGCTCGCGCAGCGCCCCGCCGAGCTGCTGGTGGAGAAGGTGAAGTCTCTCCTGGTCGCCGACCTGGAGGCCCCTCCCGGACTGGACGCGCTCGCCCGGGTGACGGGCATCAGCCCGGCGCACCTCCAGAAGACGTTCAAGAAGCACACCGGGGTGTCGCCCAAGGAGTTCGTCGCCGCCGCGCGGCTCGAGCGCTGGAAGGCCGGGCTGCGCGCAGGCCGGCCGGTGACCGAGGCATGGCTCGAGGCAGGCTATGGCTCGGCGGGACGGGCGTACGCGGCGGCCCGCAAGCAGATGGGCATGAGCCCGGCCCAGTATGGGAAAGGCGGCGCAGGACAGCGCATCACCTGGACGGTGCTCGACACCCCGCTCGGGGGGCTGCTCCTCGCCCGGACCGACCGCGGGCTGTGCCGGGTGGCCTTCGGCGAGAGCGCCCGGGCCCTGGAGACGCTGCTCCGCTCCGAGTTCCCGGCCGCCGAGCTGGAGCGGGCCTCGCCGGAGTCGGACGCACGGCTCCGCGCCGCGGCGGCAGCGCTCGGCGAGCGTTCCGGGGCCGAGCGGCTGCCCCTCGACGTCGAGGCGACCGGCTTCCAGCGTCAGGTGTGGCAGGCGCTCCGCACCATCCCCAGCGGGAGCACCGCCAGCTACGCCGAGGTGGCGCGGTCCGTCGGCCATCCGAAGGCGGTCCGCGCCGTGGCACGCGCCTGCGCCACGAACCCGGTGGCGCTCGCGGTGCCCTGCCACCGCGTCGTGCACTCCGACGGCAGCCTCTCGGGCTACCGCTGGGGCCCGGAACGGAAGCGGGTTCTCCTTGCCGCGGAGAGGGACGCCGCGGGGTCCGACCGGGCCTGAGCAGGTTGCAGCCCGGCCAACGGAGTGTCTTCAACATCCCGGCCGTTACTCGAAGAGGCCCACCGTCGGCCGGGGAAAGCCCTGGGCGTCCTCGCCGCCGAAGAGCAGCACCCTGCCGTTCCCCAGCAGGGTCGCGGTGGTGTGGCGCCAGGCCGGGTCCAGTCGTGGCCCAGGAGTCCACTGACCGGTGGCCGGATCGAAGAGCTCGGCTTCGGCCAGGGGCACGTTGAACTCGTCGACGCTCCGCGCGCCACCCGTCACCAGCACCCTCCCGTCGGTGAGCAGGGTCGCGGAGTGATCGAAGCGAGCGATCTGGAGCGTGCCGAGGGCGGAGAACTTGCCGGTCACGGGGTCGTACACCTCCGAGGCGGCCAGGGCGCTGTCTCCGTCCGCTGGATCCGCTCGGCCGAGGCCGCCACTGATCAGCACCCGGCCATCGCGAAGGAGGGTCGCCCGATGAAGGCTCCGGCGGAGGGTGAGGTGGTCGGTGATCTCGAACTTTCCGGTGCTCGGGTCGTACAGCTCGGCTGAGGCGCTGTACTCCTCACCAGTGCTGGTGCAGCAGATGGTTCCCCCGGCGATGAGCACCCGGCCGTCGACGAGCAAGGTCGCGGTGTGAAGGCGCCTGCCCACCACCATGTCCTCGCCCCGGGTCCACGTCCCGGTGGCCGGGTCGAAGGTCTCGCTCGCGCGAGCTCCGGGAAACCCCCCGCCGGTCATCAGCACGCGCCCATCGGCAAGCAGGGTGGCCGTCGCATCGCCGGAGCGCAAGACTCGAAGATCGCCGACGCGCTTGAACTGCTGCAGCGCCGGGTCGAACCGCTGGGTCAGAGCGCCGGGGTGAGTTCCGATGCCAACGCCGCTGTTGACCCCGCCTCCGACCAGAAGGAACGCCCCACCCTGCAACGCGACTGGCACGGTGAAGCCCCGGTCGAACGCGCTCGCGGTGAGGGCGAGCTCCGGGCCGTTGCTCAGGGCCTCGGTGGCCACGTCGAAGCGCTGGGTGGTGTCGGACTCCGGCGTGTTGATCGCCTCGGAGGAAATGCCGCCCATCAGCAGCGCGCTCCCGTCGGGGAGGACCATCGCCACGTGCCCCGTTCTCGCCACCGGCGAGGGGTCGAGCGCCCGGAACCGGTCACGGTAGTGCACGGCAACCGTCAGCTGCGACACGGCCTCCCGACCGCCTCGCCGCACCTTCAAGCTGAACGCCGTGCTCCCGGACAGCACCCCGGTCTGCACCGGTTGCCCGCTCTGCACCGGTCCGAGGCCCTCGATCTCGGCACTCGTTCCGCTGAAGACGGCGATCAGCTGCGCGCGCTCGCCGACCGCGGCGGTGGTCGGCTCAGCACGGAAGTCCTGGATCGACGGCGGGTCGATACCCGGGCCAGGTGTGGACGAGGTGCCGCACGCCGCGGTGAGGAGCAGGGCCAAAGGGACGAGCCAGGGGATCGTTGCGGGTCTGCACACGTCGGGGAGGTTCATGAAATCTCAGCTCGAGTTGAATGAGCCAGAGACCCTCACCGGGCCCGGCGTTGCGCAGCCCCGAGGTGTCGGGTTCGCCGCGTCGGTCCAGCGAGGGGGAGGGACGCTGCTCAGAGCTCCGGGGCCATCAGCCGGGCGAAGTCCTCGATGAGCCACCAGCGCCGGCTCGGCGGGCCCTGCGTCGTCGAGCACTGATCGCGCAGGGCGGTGATCCACCCGCGCACCGCAGTGATCTCCGGCGGGGAGTACAGGAGCAGCGCGTCCTCGTAGTTGAGGAAGAAGCTCCGCATGTCGAGGTTCGGCGAGCCGAGGTAGGCCACGGTGTCGTCGACCACCATCGCCTTTCCGTGCACCATCCGGTCGTACCAGTGGAGCACCGCGCCGGCCTCGGACAGCTCGGCCACCAGGCCACGGCGTGCGTTGTCGGCGAGCGCATGGTTCGACCGCGCCGGCATCACCAGCTCGGTCCGCACCCCCCGCCGGGCGCAGAGCACGAAGGCGTGCTGCACCACGTCGTCCGGGACGTAGTACGGCGTCACGCAGGCCACGTGGCTCCGTGCCGAGTAGAGCGCAGTGAGCAGCACGTCGTAGAAGGTGTCGGTCTTCATCTCCGGGCCGCTGGGCACGAGCTGCACCACCGCCTGGCCCGCCAGTGGCGGCAGCTCGGTTGGGGGCGGCGTCTCCTCTCCACCGGCGAACGCCCAGTCGGCGGCGAACAGCTGCTCGGCGTCGCTCGCCACCGGCCCTTCCAGCAGGCAGGCCAGATCCTTCCACCGCCCGGGGCGGGGCGTGGGCCCCATGTACTCGAATTTCACGTTCATCCCGCCCATGAAGACCCGTCGCCCATCGAAGACGGCGATCTTCCGGTGGCTCCGGAGGTTGGTGCGTCCCTTCAGCGGTGCGTGGAGCAGCGGCATGAAGACCCGGAGCTCACCTCCCGCGCCCCGGAGCGCCTCCGCCGCGCGGCGCCGGATGAGCCGTGAGCCCACCGCATCGATCAGCAATCGCACCCGCACCCCGGCCCGGGCGCGCTCGGCCAGCGTGTGCACCACGCTCCAGCCGACCTCGTCGTCACCGAGGATGAAGATGGTGAGGTCGATGCTCCTCGTGGCCCGGGCAATCTCCGCGTGGAGAGCGTCGTAGGCCCGCTCGCCGGTACCCAGGAGCTCGAAGGCGTTCCCGGTGCGCACCCCGGGAACCCCCTCCGTCCGGAGCACCCGCGGCACGTCGGCCGCAGGATGCGCGTCCGGAAGCACCGCGTGCCCACCGGGCGGTAAGAGCGGCCTGTGCTTTCCCCGCACCTTTCGCGGCAGCTTCCGCGCGCCGAAGAGCATGAAGAGCGGGACCGCCGCCCAGGGAAGGACCAGGAGACCCAGGAACCAGGCCATGAGGCTCTGCGGACTCCGGCGAGTGACCAGCACCCGCCACGCCAGCAGGATGCCCAGCAGGTGGACGGCCACCGTCAGCGGGTGGGAGCGGAGGAACGCGAGCACCAGGCCGGCGAGCCTAGCGGAATGCCATTCCGGTCATCGATCGAGGGGCACGTCCAGCACCGGCGCGCCCCGGGCCTCGGGGGCGTCGTAGTGCCACCACTCCATCCGGTTGGCGCGGAAACCCGCGTCCACCATCGCCTGCCGCAGCGTCTCGCGGTTCGCCCGCGCCTCGGCCGTCCCGGCGGTGCTGCCGTGGTGCGCAGAGGGCCCGAAGGTGTCGAAGGGGGTGGGCATCTCCACCGCCGCACCGTCGAGGGTCACCAGAGTCACGTCCACCGCCGCGCCCCGGTTGTGGTTGCTGCCGGTGTGCGGGTCCGCGACGTAGCCCTTCCGCGGGACGAGCTTCCACATCGCCCACTGCACGTGCAACGGCCGGTAGCAGTCCCAGGCCTTGAGCCCGAAACCGTGGGCCTCGAGTGTCCGCGCCGCCCGCCCCAGCCGTTCCACCACCCCGGGCAGGAGCAGGCAGCGCGCCCCCTCGGGGTACACCGCCCGCCCCAGGAAGTTGTCCTCGGTCGCGTACCGGAGCTCGACCACCAGCCCCGGCACCCGCGCGCTCGCCTCGACCAGTCCGCCCGGGGTCCCCGCGTCCCACCCGGCGACGGTGAGCACCGCGAGGGCGGTGAGAAGACCAGGCGTCACGTCGCGTACGCCGTCGGATCCGGAACGCCAGCCGCCCGGAAGCCCTCGCGGCGGATGAGGCAGCTGTCGCAGCGCCCGCACGCCCTCCCCGCCGGGTCCGGATCGTAGCAGCTGTGCGTCAGCGCGTAGTCCACGCCGAGCCGCGTGCCGGTCTGGATGATCTCCGCCTTCCGCATCCCGGAGAGCGGGGCGTGCACCCGGAACCGCGCCCCCTCCACTCCGGCTCGGGTCGCGAGGTTCGCCAGCGCCTCGAAGGCGCGGATGAACTCGGGCCGGCAGTCCGGGTAGCCCGAGTAATCCACCGCGTTCACCCCGATGAAGAGGTCCGTCGCGTCCAGCGTCTCCGCCATACCCAGCGCCAGCGCGAGGAAGAGCGTGTTGCGCGCCGGCACGTACGTCACCGGGACACCGGTGCAACGCTCGGTCTCCGCGCGGTCCTTCGGAACGGCGATGTCCGCGGTGAGCGCCGAGCCCCCGATGGCCCGGAGGTCCACCTGGACCACGCGCACGTCCTTCACCCCCTGCGCCCGGGCCACCGCCCGGGCGCGCTCAAGCTCCACCCGGTGGCGCTGCCCGTAGTCGACCAGCAGGCAGCTGCAGAGGAAGCCCTCGCTCCGGGCGATGGCCAGACAGGTCGCCGAGTCCAGGCCACCCGAGAGCAGCACCACGGCACGCAGCGCGCTCATTCCTGCAGCGTCCTCCCCTGGACCGCGAAGCGGATGGTGCAGGACTGGCACTCCAGGCTGCACCCACCATCGCGGTGATTCAGCACCTGCACCTGCTCCTCGGTCACCCCGCAGACCAGCGGCACGCTCCACACCCCGTTGGGGTCCCTCGGACCGGTGCTTCCACCGTCCACCGGAGGGATGCCACCGTCGAGCACCACCGACGGGGGCGCGCAGGTGCCGAGCGAGCCGAGCGCACGGGCCTGCGAGTCGCTCAGCAGGGCGATGACGTTGCGCTCCTGCACCAGGATGTCCGGCGGCTCGAGGCTGGTGCAGTTGCAGGCCGAGAAGACTCGCGACGCGATGGCCGAGACGTCGATGACCTGGCCGACGATGACCCCGTACTCCGAGCCCGAGCCCTCGACGAAGGTCAGGTAGCCGGCATCGTACGGAATGACCGGGCCGCCGTCCGGGAGCCGCGTCCCCCCGTCCGGGGTGGTGGTCTGGTTGTAGGTGACGGAGAGAATGACCCCTGCGTCGACGAAGGCCCCGCCCATCGCCCCGCCGTCCACACCGGCGTCGAAGATGGCCGGAGCGCAGTCGTTGGAGAGCGGGTCACCCACCGACTGCAGCAGGTAGGTCCCCACCCGCTCCTTGCCCGGGACAGGCACCTCGGCCTTGCAGCCGAGCAAGAACGGGCCGAGCAGGGCGAAGGGGAGCAGCGACGCAGGACGGACCACGGACGGCCCGGGACCTTACACGAGCCGGAGCGCGCGCTGGACCACCGCGGCGAGCGCCGCGCTCCCGGTCAACACCGCCGCCGGGTCCACGGTGTCCAGGTCGGCGCCGCGGGCGACGGGATCGAGCCAGAGGAGCACCCGCGCCGCGGCCACCGGCGAGGGAACCGCTGCGAACGCCTCCGCCGCGGCGCCCGGCAGCCCGCTCACCTCACCCGGCCGGGCGAGCCCCTGCCCCTCGTCCCCGAGCGCCAGAGCCAGCGCCACGAGGAAGGTGACCTCCTGGGGTCCAAAGACCGAGAGCGCTCCGGCGCCGAGCACCAGGTCGCCGCCGCTGGCCATCCAGGCCTCCGAGGCGCCCGCGGGGTCGAGCCAGATGCGCACCCCCGGCGCGCCGAGCGCGGCGAGCGACTCGTCGAGCACCGCGCGCAGGTTCGGCATCTCCTCCGGAGTCACCTCGAGCACGCCACCGGGAAGGGTGATCGAGGTCCGGACCGGTCCCCGCGCAACCGGGGACAGCGGTACCAGGGAGGCCACGGTCTCCTCGCCGGCGAAGAGGTTCCCGAACGCCGTGGAGCGGGCGGCGGCCTCGAAATGGCCGGAGCGCCGCAGCGCCTCGGCGTGCAGCGCCCAGCCCTCGGCGTCCACCGGGTGCTCGGCCAGGAGCAGCGCCCAGAGCTGCACCGCCAGCGGGGCGCCGGCCTCGCTCCCGGCCAGGGCAGCGGCGAATTCCCGCCGCGACTCCGGCGACAGCGCCTCCAGCGACGCGATGGGCCGGAGGATGCGCAGGACGTCGTCGTGGCGGCCAGCGCGCAGAGCGGTCAGGGCCAGCACCTCCCGTTCCTCGGGGGTGCGGGCCAGCTGCTCGCGGAGAACCAGCGCCTCGTGCGAACGCCCGAGCGACTCGGCCAGCTCGGCACGCTGGCGTACCCGCTCCTCGGTCGGCGGGAGCTGCGAGAGCACGCCCAACGCATCGGCGGCCCGGCCCAGCCGGACGTAGGCGTGCACCAGCTCGTCCTGTCGCCCGGCGAGGGCCTCGGGTCCCATCAGCGAGCCCAGCCGCTCGGCAAGGTCCGCGAACTCCGCCGGCGACTCGTCGGCCGAGGTGAGCGCGAGCAGCTTGCTCGCCGCGGCCACCGAGGTGGGATCCTCCGCCATCGCCTGCGCCCAGGCGGCCCGCGCCGCATCCGTCCAGCCGATGGCGAGCGCGAGATCTCCGGCCTGGACACGGAGGCCCGCCCGCTGCACCGGGTCCGGCGTGGCATCCACCCAGGCCGAGAGCGCCGACGCTGCGTCCTCGAGTCGGTTGTCGTCGCGCGCCTGCTCGAACAGCGCCTGCCAGAGCTCGGCGGCGCGGGACGGCACGCGCGCGGCGAGCAGACGGAGCCCGCGCTCGCGCTCGGCGCCGCGGCGCCCGCGGAGGTGCTGGAGCAGCGCCTCCACCAGCGTCGGGGAGGTGCTGGCGTCGACCCGCTCCAGCACCTCGAGCAGCGTCCCCTCCAGCTCACCGACGGCCTGAAGCCGCTGGAAGGCGCGGAGGCGCTCCTCGCCGGTGGCCTCGGCCGCGGGCGAGAGGAGGATGGCGCGGTGGAGGGCGACGGCCAGGTCCATCGCCCTCCGCGACTCGGCCAGCTCGGCGCAGGCCTGGCGCTCGAGCCCGGTGCCGTCTTTCAGGAGCAGCTTGCACAGCCGGCGCAGCGACTCGGCGCCGGACGGCGTCTGGGCGAGTCCCCAGAGGCTCTGGCGGATGCGCGGGGAATCCTCGAGCGCCTCGGCGATCTCCAGCGCCTGCGCGAAGGCGCCCTGGGCGAGGAGCGGCTCGTACCCGTGCTCCACGGCCTGGGCACGGGCGCCGAGCCGGAGGAAGCGCGCGGCCCAGGCCCCGGGTCCGAGCGTCCGGGGGTGGAGGCGCGCCACGCGCTCGAGCAGCTCCTGCGCCTCGGCGGGATCCCCTGCGCCCTCCCAGGCATCGGCGGCCTCGAGAAGCAGCTTCGGGCGGTCGTCAGGTGAGGCGAGCTGCGCCGCCTGGGTGAGCGAGGCCGCCGCCTTGGCCAGCTCGCTCGCCTCCCGCATCAAGCTGGCCAGGAACAGCAGCGCATCCCGGCTGGCCTCGGTGGCGACCGAGGCCCGGGCCAGTCGGGCCGCGCGGGCCTCGTCACCGGCCTGCTGCGCGGCGCGGGCGGCCTCATAGAGGAGGTGGGCCCGCTCGGCCCCCTGCGCCATCTCGGCGCGGGCAGCGAGCACCGTGGAGCGAGCGAGGGCGTCGTCGGCACCCTGGAGCAGGGGGACCAGCAGCTCGAGCGCCTCGGAGTAGCCCGGGCCCGAGCGCCCGCCGGCGGCGAGCGGCTCGAGCAAGCCGCGGGCCTCGTCGGTCTCGCCGCGCTGGAGGAGCATCCCCGCCAGCTCGAGCTTCAGCTGCGCCGACTCGTCGCCCGGCGGTGTCGCGGCGACCAGGCCGCGGAGCACGGGCAGCAGCGGCTCGGCGTCGCCACGCTGGCGGTAGCTCCGGGCGAGCCCCCGGAGGGCGGCGAGGTTGCCTGGATCCGCCTGGTGGGCCCGCTCGACCAGCGAGAGCGCCCGGGCCTCGTCCTGGAAGACGTCCGTCGCCACCTGGGCCGCCTGCACCAGGAGGTCGGCGGCGCGGGGGCCACCCGAGGCCTGGGCGGCGCGCTCGAGGAGCGACATGAGATCCTCATGGCGCGAGACGGCGCGCAGGCCGGCCACGGCACGGTCGACGACGGAGGACTCCGCCGGCCGCAGCTCGGCCAGCGGGAGCAGCGCCTCGAGCGCCTCGACCGGGTCCTCCACCAGCGCCGCGGCCCGACGGTAGAGCGCCTCGGCCTCCTCGGGCCGGGCGGACCGGGCGAGCCGGACCGAGGTGCGGAACAGCCCGGGCGCGTCCTGCCGCCGGCCGTGCACCTCGGCGAGCAGCGAGAGCGCGTCCCGGCCGCGCTCCCCGTCGGGGTCGGCGGCCACCACGGCCTCGAGCGCATCGGCGGCGTCATGCAGCGCGCCGGCCGACAGCGCCGCGTTCCCCAGGCGCAGCTGGAGCCGGGTGCGCTGCGGTGTAGGCAGGTCAGGGGCCAGCTGAAGCGCCCGGCGGTCATAGGGCTGCGCGGCGGTGGGACCCCCCGCGGCGGCGGCCAGGTCACCACGGGCGAGCAGCGCCTTCACCTCGTCGGGCCGGAGCTGGAGCAGCTCATCCCAGGCCTCGGCGGCGAGCAGCGCCTCGCCGGCCCGGGTCAGCAGCTCGGCGCGCTCGGCCAGCAGGGCGGGCGCCTCGGTGGGAACGGCCCGGGCGCGCTGCGCCAGGAGCTCGGCCTGCGCGCGCACGTCGCCCTCCACCCGGGCGCGCCGGGCGGCGAAGGCAGCGTCCAGCTCGGGCGCCTGGTCGAAGGCGCGATCCTCGGCGGCGCGCGCATCGTCCTCGCGTCCTCCGGCGCGCAGGGCACCGGCGGCGCGCAGCCAGCTCCGGGCCGCCTCCGCGCCCAGCTGACGCTCGGCCCGCGCCGCCTCCAGTCGACCGAGCGCGACGCTGTCGCCAGCAGCCTGCAGCCGCGCGGCGTGACGCTCGTAGGCGGGATGAAACGGATCGGCCTGGAGGAGGAGCGCGTCGAAGGGCGCCGCATCCGCGTCCTGCCCGCGGGAGACCAGCAGCTCGGCAAGCTCGGCGGTGATGGAGGTGTCCGCCGGCGCGAAGCCGTGCGCGGCCGAGAGCGCGTCCAGCGCCTGCTCGGCCTTGCCCAGGCCGCGGTACAGGCCGGCGGCCCGGCGGAGCAGATGCGCCCGCGCCGGACCCTCGGTCCGGCTCCGGGCGGCGGCGACGTAGTAGGCCGCGAGGTCGGCACCCCGCCCGGACCGCTCGAGCAGCTGCACCAGCAGGGCCTCCGCGGCGGGGTGTCCTGGCACCTCGGCCAGCGCGTCGCGCACCAGCGACTCGGCCTCGGTCTCGTCACCGAGCGGACCGGCGTGCAGCTCGGCAATCTGGACCAGGGCGGTTGCCCGTGCCTCGGCGCCGGGCAGGAAGGGGACGCTGCGCTGCAGCCAGGCTGCCCTCGCCCTGGTGTCGCCGCGCCGTGCCGCGAGGTCGGCGAGCCAGATGGTGGTCTCGACGTCCGGAGCGAGCTCGAAGGCACGGGCGAGGGCCGCGGTGGCCGCCGTGGCGTCGCCACGCACCTCGAGGAAGAGCGCCGCCCGCCGACGCTCGACCGCGGCCGCGTCCGTCTTCCGACCGGCGCCCTCGAGCGTGGCACGGAGCCGGGCCAGGGCGTCGAGCGCCTCGTCCGCCCGGTCCGACCGGGAGGCGACCTCCGCCACCTCCTCCAGCGTCCGCGAGGCGAGCGCGACGTCTTCGTTCCGCAGCGCGGCGGTGGCGGTGGCCTGGAGGGCGGAGAGGAGCGCGGCGGTGCGCCCCGTCTCGCGGTGCAGCGCGGCGCGGGCCTGGTGCGCAGGCAGGGGATCGGGGAGCGCGGCGGCGGCCCCGAGGAGCAGCCGCTCCGTCAGCTCGGGATCGGCCAGCTCGGCGCGGGCGCGCTCGGCGAGCTTCAGGAGCGCACGCCCCGCCTCCTCCGAGGGAGGCTGCCGCAGCTGGTGCGCGGCGAGCAGCTCGATGGCCTCGCGTGGATCGGTGCGCCCCCGTAGCTCGGCCAGGCGCTCCACCGCGGCGGCCGGGGCGTCGGGCCGCCCGGCGAGCCGCCGCAGGATGGCCTCCGCCTGTGGGAGCTCCCCCGCCTCGACGAGCAGGTCGGCATGCGCGAGGAGCACCTCCGCCTCGCGGGCCGGATGGCTGCCCTGGTCGAGGCCGGCGACGACCGCGGCGAGCAGCGGGAGCGCCTCGGCGCGCGAGCCGCCGGCGTAGAGCGAGAGCGCGAGCTCGGCCAGCTCGTCGCCGGTCGCGGGAACCAGGGCGTGCGCCTGGCGGCGGAGCGCGAGCGCGGCGGCACCGTCGAGCGCGCCTGCGGCGAGCTGGGCCGAGTGCCGGAGAAGGGCCGCGGCCCGCTCGGCCGGGAGCAGCGCCGGGAGCCGACCCAGGAACGCCGACGCCTCGGTCCAGGCGCCGCGGCGCAGCTGGAGCACCACCAGCTGCTCCAGCGGCTTCGGCGCGTCGGCGTCGAGCTGGACGGCCCGCCGGAAGGCCGCCTCCGCCAGCTCGCCGCGTCCCAGCCGCTCGTCGAGCAGCGTCCCGAGCTCGGAGAAGAGCGCCGCCGCTCGCCCACGCGGGGCGCGCTCGGCCTCGAGCTCGAGCAGCTCGGCGACCGAGGGCCAGTCCGACGCGTGCTCGAGCAGCGCGCGGAGCCGCGGCAGCGCCCGCGGGTGCCGCGGCGAGAGCTTCAACACCCTCCGGTAGCTGTCCGCCGCGCCAGCCGAGTCCCCGCGCTCCTCGGCGAACTCGGCCCGCTCGAGCAGCACATTGGCGCGGAGCGCCTCGGGGGCGAGCTCGGCGGCCTGGAGCAACGCCTCGGACGCCGCATCCATCTGGCCGCGGCTGCGCTCCAGGCGCGAGAGCGCCCGCCAGGCCTCCACCGCCTCGACGGGGGCGCCGCGCTGCGTCGCCTCGCGGAGCGCCGCCTCGGCCAGTTCCGGCCGGCTGTCTTGAAGCGCGCGGCCAAGGGCGAGTAGCCGTGGCGCGGCCTCGCCAGCCACCGACCCATCGCGCTCCAGCGCCCGCTGCCACGCCTCGAGCTCGCCCGGAGCGTCGTCGGACGCCTGGGCGAGCAGCGCCACCTCGCGCCAGAGGAGCGCGGGCTCGGCCGATTCGCCGGCGGCGCGGGTGAGCTCCTCGCGCGCGGCGGCGCGGTCGCCGCGGGCGCGCAGGAGCCGGGCCCGCTCCACCCGGTGGTGGGCGCGGGCCGCGCCGGAGGTGAGGTCGACCAGCCGGGTCCGGAGCGCCAGCGCCTCGGTGTCGCTTCCCGGCACCGCCGGCGGCAGCAACGAGACCAGCGTCTCCAGCGCCCACGCGTCGTCGGGCGACAGCTCGACCAGCCGCCGGAGCGCGTCCAGGGCCTCGCTCGGCCGGTGCAGCTCGAGCGACAGCTCCACCAGCTCCTTGCACACCGCCCGGGCCTGTTCGCCGGACAGCCGCGGCCAGAGCCCGGAGAGGAGCGCCGCCAGCGCCTCGACCGCGCCGGCGCTCCGGTGCAGACCGGCGAGCTGGAGAAGCGCGTCGATGTCGTCGGGCGCGGCGTCGGCGTACGCCGCCAGGTGCCGGCGGGCGGCCTCGGCGTCCCCGGCGCGAACCGCGCTCTCGGCGGCCATGCGCTCCAGCCGCTTGCGCTCGGCGGGCGGGACGACGGCCGGATCGGCGCGGGCGAGCGACAGCGCCACCTCCAGGTCCTCGAGCGCACGGCGGGGCTCCCGCGCGGCGAGCAGCTCGGCGCGGCGGATGCGCGCCGGGGCGAGCGCCGGGTCGAGCCGGAGCCCGTCCTCGAGGAGCCCACCCTCGCGCGCCTCGCCCCTGGCCAGCTCGGCGGCGCGGAGGAAGAGCCGGGCCGCGGCGAGGGGATCGGCGACCAGCGCGGCCTGGCGCGCGAGCAAGGTGGCGGCCTCGGGCCGGTTGCCGGAGGAGAGCTCCAGCTCGGCGAGGGCCTCGAGGATCTGCCCGGCGAGCAGCCCTCGGGGCGAGACCTCGAGCGCGGCGTAGAGCTGCCGGTGCGCGGCGTCGCGCTGGCCGGAGTCGAGCAGCGCCCGGGCACCCTTGAAGAGCAGCGGCGCGGCCGCCTCGGTGCGGCCCTCGGCGAGCAGCTGGCGGGCCCGCAGCGCCCAGACCTCGGCCAGCTCCTTGGAGCGGCCGAGCTTCTCGTAGAGCCCCTCGAGCCGGGCGGCGAGCGCGTCGTCTCCGCGGCGGTAGGGCAGCGCCTCGGCGTAGTGGGCGGCGGCCGCGGCCAGGTCGCCGGTCATCTCGCACGCCTGTCCGAGCCTCGCCCGCACCTCGGCGAGCTTCTCCGGCGAGCCGGTGCGGGGGAGCGTGACCAGCACGTCCTCCAGCGCGCGGCGGGCGTGCTCGGGCCGCTCGCAGCGGAGCGACAGGTCGGCGAGCTCCAGGAGCACCTCGGGGCGCGGGTCGAGCCGGGCCGCCTTCTCCAGCGCGACCAGCGCCTCGCCGAAGCGGCCGAGCCGGGCCTCCTCCACCTGCGCCAGCTCGCGGAGACAGGCTGCGGCCAGCCGTGGATCGGCCTGCGTCTCGGCCACCCGGGCGCGGGAGGCAAGCGCCGCGGCGAGACCGGGCATGTCCGCGCGGCGGCGCTGGAGCGCACAGAGCTCGCCCCAGGCCAGGAGGTCCTCGGGCTCGAGCCTCAGCACCTCGGACAGAGCGCGCGCAGCGACCTCGAGGTCCGAGGCGAGGTCCTTGGCAGCAACGGCGAGCCGGCGGAGGAACTTCGCCCGGTCGGCGCCGTCCCGGGCCAGCTCGGACAGGGTCGACAGGCAGCGGACCAGCAACGGACCGTCGCGCCGGGACTCGCCGATGGCGACCAGCCCCTCGAGTGCGGCGCGGTTCTTCGGATCGGCGTCCACGGCCCGGGTGAGCAGCGCCTCGGCCTTCTCGGGCGCCGCGAGCCGGGTGCGCTGCAGCTCGCCCGCCTCGGCGAGGAACGCGGCACGACGGATGGGGTCGGGCACGGTGGGCGCCGCACGCTCGAGCGCGTGGGCGAGCGCGGCAGGATCTCCCGCCGCGCGCCAGGCAGGGACCAGCGCCTCGAGCGCCCTCGCGTCGTCCGGGACGAGGGCGAGCGCGGCCTCCCAGTGCTCGCGCGCCTGGACCCGATCGCCGAACCGCGAGGTCGCCAGCGCGGCGAGGGCATGGTGCGCGGCGTGGGCGGCACCGCGGACGCCGGCGTTGCCCGGCGAGGGACCGGCGAGCTCGACGGCCTGCTGGTACCCGGTGACTGCCTCGGCGACCCGGCCGAGCCCCTCGGCAGCCCGGGCCTGGGCAACCAGCGCCACCACGTCGCCGGGCAGGAGCGAGACCGCCTCGCGGTAGCGGAGGAGCGCGTTGTCCAGCTGCCCGAGGCCCGACTCCCAGACCTCGCCGGCGCGGAGGTTGGCCCGGCCCACCAGCCCGAGATCGTGCCGCCCGAGCGCCACGTCCCGGAGCCGGTCGAAGGCCTTGAGCGCACGCAGCGGCTCCCCGGCCCGCGCGCACAGCTCGCCGAGCAGCTCCAGCGCCGGCGGGAGGTCCGGCGCGAGCCTGAGCGCGGCCTCGCAGTGCAGCCGTGCCCCGGCCACGTCGTCCTCGCTCAGCGCCGAGAGCCGCGCGAGCTGCACGTGCGCCTCGGCCGACTCGAGGGGGTCGCGGGCCAGCGCGGAGAGCCGTCGGTAGGCGCGGAGCGCCCCGGCGCGGTCCTGCGCCTGATCCGCGGCGCGGGCCAGCGCGCGCAGGGCGGGCAGGTGGTCCGGGCGGATGCCGAGGACCGCGTGCAGCGCCTTCACCGCCATCTGCGGCGCCTGTCCCTCGGCGACGTGGGCTGCGGCCTGCGCGGCACTGAACGCCGACGCCTCGTCGCCGCGCTTCCTGGCCAGCTCCACCAGCGCCAGCCACCGCTCGGCGCTGCGGGCGGGCTCGCCGCGGCGCTCGCGGACGATGGCCTCGGCCCAGAGCGGCGCGGCGCTGCCGGGGCGACGGCGGGCGAGCGTCTCGACGACGTCCAGCGCGTACTCGTGCGCTGCGGGGTCGGCGACGAGCAGCGCGAGCAGCCGCTCCAGCGCGAAGGGGTGCGCCTCCTCGGCCCCGGCTCCCCGGAGGTACGCCTCGCGGGCCTCGCGCAGCTTTCCGGCGGCGACCAGCGCCTCGGCCTCGGCGAACGCGCGTGCGCCCTCGAGGGTGAGGAGCAGCTCCTCGTCGAGGAGCGCCGGCGGCGGCAGCGCCCCGGCGGCGAAGCGCAGCCGCAGCCCCAGCGGCGAGACCTCCACCCCGGCCAGACGTGCCCCGTCGAGCGAGGGCATGCGGAAGCCACGCGAGACGGCGGCGAGGGTGACCAGCTGCGGCAGGACCCGCGCCGAGAACCCATTGGCGCCGCGCAGCTCGACGTCGGGCAGCGCGGCGGCCCCCTGCACCGCCCGTGAAAGCACCAGGGGAACGGTGGGGGCCGGCACCGGGGAGTACCCGTACATCCGGACGTCGTAGAGGTAGACGGCGAGTCGCTCCCCGTCGGCGTCGAAGGCGACCTTGAACGTGGTCCCCGCGGGCGACGGGCCCTTGAGGCGGGCCTCGCCCTCGAGCCACCCCTGGCGGAAGTTGAGCGCGACGTCCGAGGCGTCGAGCAAGGGCCCGGTGGTCTCCTGGACGCTCCGGCGGATCAGCTCGGCGTCGACCGCCACCTCGAGGAAGCCGAACTGGAGCTTCCGGCGCTGGTACTTCTGGACGCCCGAGCCGACGTCGAAGGGGAAGCTGACGTCGGGAATCTGCAGCCCGAAGTCGACGACGGTGATGCCAGGACGCAGCTCGACCGGCGGGAATCCGACGAATGCGCGCCGGTCCAGCAGTCGCAGCTCGGGCCCGGCAACCCGACCCTCTGGCGCGGGCGGGGCCGAGCCTCCGGACGTGTCCTCGGAGGCCATGAAAGGTGCAGTCGGCGACGGTACCACCCAGCCCCAGGCACCCCAAGAAAGGGGCGCTTCCGGTCGATCGGCCGCTGGGTAGGCACGCGAACGACAGTGAAGCACGGACCGGCTGGCTGCTAACCTCCCCGCCCGGCCGTGCTCGAGCCGAACTCACTCGTCCTGGGCGAACGCTTCCGTGTGCTGGGCCACCTCGGAGGTGGCGGCATGGGCGAGGTCTACCTGGCCGAGCAGGTCAGCCTGGGACGGCGCGTCGCGCTCAAGGTGCTTCGCCGCGAGGTGGGCCAGCAGCCGGGGATGAGCGAGCGGTTTCGCCGCGAGGCGCGCCTGCTCTCGAGCGTGGAGCACCCGGCGGTGGTGCGGGTCATCGACTTCGGCCAGTCGCACGATGCGACGTGCCTGGTGATGGAGTTCGCCGAGGGTGAGACGCTTCTCCAGACGCTCGGCAACGGGGCGCTCACGCCCGAGCGCGGCCGCCGGGTGATGCTCCAGCTGGCCGAGGGCCTGGCCGCCATCCACGACAAGGGCATCATCCACCGCGACCTCAAGCCGGAGAACGTGGTGCTCACACCGGGGCCACGGGGCGAGCAGGCCCGGCTGCTGGACTTCGGCATCGCCAAGCTGCTCCAGCCGGACCCGGACGCGAAGGGGCTGAGCGCGGTGGGAGTGGTGCTCGGGACCCCCGAGTACCTCTCGCCGGAGCAGGCCATGGGGCATCCGCTGGATGCACGGAGCGACATCTACTCGCTCGGGGTGCTCTCCTACCGGATGCTCTCGGGCTCGCTTCCGTTCAATGGCCCGAATGCCCGCGACTACCTGCTCCAGCACATCGGCACGCCGCCGACGCCGCTGGTGGACTTCGCGCCGGCGATGGCCGAGGACCCGGACCTCTCGGCCATCGTGATGCGATGCCTGGCGAAG
>Ga0335070_10003542_pt1 | contig 18232 bp, 13 predicted proteins | sample Lox_Sample_13_FD_206722 | JGI IMG/M metagenome (GOLD analysis project Ga0335070, IMG submission 206722) | Soil microbial communities from Loxahatchee National Wildlife Refuge, Florida, United States - Lox_Sample_1.3 | ecosystem: Environmental > Terrestrial > Soil > Wetlands | place: USA...
TTGATCGTGCCAGCAATGTGCGCCTTGGCCGTGTAGTCCCGTTGTCCCGTCTTCTGCTTGCTGCAACTCTCCATCGGTCCGCTTGCCGTCTGATAATCCGCACAGAGTGGTTGCGATCCCGAGAATTGGAGCACCCGCAGCTCGAAGGCATCGGTAGGCAGCCAGTTCGCACCCGAGGCATTGAAAGTGATGCTCCATCCACCGTCGGACGGAGTCGCTGTGCTGAAGTCGTACGAAAAAGTGGCAGGGAAAGTCACATCGAGAGTACGCGCGATTCCCCCCGCGATGTAGGCGTCGCCGAAGGTTTCCAGCTGATTCCCGCTGATCTGGGCGCCGTTGCCCCAGGTCGACCAGCCGAGACCCGGTACTCCGTCAGTCCGATTGAAGTTGTCTGTCATTTTGAATTGAGCTTGGCTTGCAGGAACCAGCATCGTGAGTGAAAGGATGCCCAGCACAGCACTGGCGATAGCATGTAGGTTGATTCGAAGCGACATGGTTGAAATCCTCTTTTCGTGTGTGATTTGTGTGGCCAGTGGCGAAATCTGGGGAGGTTTTTCGCTCATCCACACGCAGGCGAGGTTAGCCCGGCACGCTTTGGCCGAACAGGTAATCTCAGGTTATCTGGGAGTAATCTCGTGGTAATTCGGATGGGTCACACCGCGGACGTCGATGGAGCCGAAGTTGTTCCCAACCCGATTCTTGTCAGTAATTCCTCAAAGCGCGCATCGCCACGGATGGCATCGAAAGCCGGGTCCGACTTCAGATAAATCAACCAGAAGCGGGCGTCTTCCACGGCGCGGTCCAGCCATTCAAACGCGCGTGTGGCGTCGCCAAGTGCGGCGAAGACATCGGCGGCGAGCATCGGCTCATGCGAACCGGAGGCATACTCCGATTCCATCCTGCGAGCGACTGCCGCGGCTTCGTCTTTCTTGCCGGCACGAAGCCGTCCAAGCGCCTCGCAGCGCACGGCCATCAGAGGATACGCAGTCCGCATCTCCGCTTCATTGAAGATGCCCGCGGCCGCGTCATGTTGGCCCAGGCGTTCGTAGGCAAAAACCAGAAGAAAGCGTGCCAGGAGGAAGTGCCGGTTTACTTCGAGGATTTTCTGCAACTCTTTGGCGGAGGATTGCCAGTCACCCTGCAGGTAGCGAATCCAGCCCAGACCAAAGCGAAAGCGCGAACGCGAATCCTTCTTAAGAACCATGGTGATAATTTCGGCGGCTTCTGCAAGATGGCCCATTGGAGCCAGGTAGGTCATCGCCCGCGCTTGCTGGATGGCGGTAGAGTCCGGATTCAATCGCGCTCCCCTCAGGAACACCCCGTTGGCGGCGCGAAAATCGTGATCGTAGACCGAGTGAATCATGCCCAGCACGGCCAATCCTTCTGGACTCGAAGCGTCCAGTTCGATCGCCCGCAGCGCCGCTGCTTTGGCGCGCGCCAGAGCGGAACTGGGAGATTCGCAGCCCAGCATCTGCATCCAGAATGAGGTAATCGCGACCCCGATCTGGGCCAGCGCGTGATCCGGGTTTACTTCCACGGCGCGCTGAAAAAGACGAAACGCTTTGACCGCTTCCTCTGCGGTGGGAGTGTCTTCGACTTCTTTCCGCGCCCGGCGCAACAAGTTCAGTGCCAGGATGTTGCGGATGGGCTTTGGAGTATGAACCAAGTGAGGCCCGGCTCTGTCATCGTTTCTGATCTCGGTTCGCCGAAAGCGCGGCACATAGCTTCCCGGCTCCATTTCAATCAGCAACGAATCGCCGGAGCCCGCCGCGCGATAATATTCCGCCAGGCGCGCGCGTAGCCGGCGCGCATCGACTCGCACAATGGGATCGACGCCCGGATCGAAGTCTGGCCCACGATCAAATACCTCGAGCCCAAGCACACTTTCCTTCAGCACATCTGCATTGCCGGACAGCGTGTTCTCTACGGCGAAGGAAAGAAAGCGAGCGAGCCGCTTTGACTTTTGAAATGCCGGGCTGCCCAAGATCCGTCCGGCCTGGGCATGAACTTCAGCGGGCGAGATAGTGCGCATCATTGGAGCCGGTTGCAGAGGTCGCGAGCCGTTCGAGAGCATAGCCTGTGGCCATTCAAGATCAGGGGCCTGGGAGTCCGCAACGGGCGCCGTACTGGTGGCACTAGATTACCTGAGATTTTCGCATTGCAGGAATGGGGTTTTCGAATAGCCGGGAAGGGAAACCCCAGCCCAAAGTCTCTACTCCATCTCGACCTTCCAGAGCGGTTGTCCACCGAGCGAATGGTAGAACCCCCATGCTGCCAGAAGTACGACACTGAGCAAAGCCAACAGGCTCGGTGTCATATACCACGCCGAAAGATCGCTGGAGAGGGGAAGACTCGCCGTCAGGTTGATCGTAAATATGGCCACCGCAAGCGGAATCAAGCCAAAGCGGAAAACGATCAACACAGCGACCGCGTACACGAGGATCTGAGTCGGCAGTTCTACCGCCAAATGCGGACTTGTGAGCCCTCGGGGCAGGGCAAAAACTGCCACGAACGCAATGGCCGCCAGCCATTCCTTGCGCAAGAGCATTTTCAGTCCGAACAGTAGAAAAAAGAACTGCAAGGTTCCGATCACGGAGTTGACTGCCTGCATCAGCCCGGCGCCAAGAGCTTGCCGTCCGCCCTCGAGGAACTCAGACTGGCCCATGCCGGGCGCAGCCCCCAGACGCATAAGAGGAATGCTGCGTAACTGGAAGATCAGGATCCAGACGATCCCGAGCATGACTCCGAATAGAATGTCACGCGCGACAATTGGGTCGCGGAACTGCCCCGAAAGCAACCGGCTCCAGGAAACCATGGTCTGGGGCCAGCGACGCCGAACCCACGGTTCGAGCGCCAGATAGATGGTCCAACTCAACCCAGCTACGAATAGCGATGTGCTGAAGGCGAGAATGAACAGCCCGAACGTTTCCAGTCCGGCTACGAGGTGCGTGCGGCACAACCACAACAGCATCTCCATCGCAAAAATAACAATTGCCAGACGGAAGGCGCCTTCGCGATCGCAGCGCCCTTTGCGCCAGTTGCGGCGAGCCGCATAGGCCGCTCCCAATAGACAAGCAATCAATAGCGTGACGCCGATGATCTGGCTGATCTTCTTCCCGAACGACTGCGCTGGCTCCTTCATTCGAGCTGCCTTCGTCCAATCGCCCAACAATTGAAAGTAAACCGGCTTTCCTTGCAGGGACGCGGCCTCCACACGCAGAGGACGATCGGTCCCCGGCCACACTCCGGTCCAGGCAGCTCGCGAGTCAAAGGCAGCCAGAGAATTCCATTGCGGTTCCGCTTTCTGGAGCTTAGAAGCATCCAGACCCGCCTCATTCAATAACGCGTTCCAATCGTAGGTTGCGCTTGCGCCCGGCGCATTCTCCTTTTGTGGCGGGATGGCCTGAAAATAAATCAATCGCCCTTCGGGATCGAGTTGCAGATTGACCATCCCTGACAGAGTCGGCGCTGGATCGTTGAACGTGACAATGCCCGGATTCAGCAACTGGTCACGGTAGCCCTCCGCGAACATGTAATCGGGGCTTTGCCGGTACCACAAGTACAGCATGGTGGGCCGGCCCGAAAGCACGACGTCCCAATTGGGATGTGGCTTATCGTTTTTCTCGACTGCGTCTTGAAAATCGCCGTCGTAATCGAATCCGTAGGCGCTGTCCATCCGGCGACCGGGGTATCCCAGTCGGGCCGTCATCTCTCGCGCTTTTTGCGCGAGAACCTCCGGCGTTTGCTCCAAATGCATCCGATCGAGACCGTTGTAATGAATTCCCATGAAAGCCACGATCGCCAACGCAACTATGACCGACGCGAAGCAAATGACCGCGACCCGCGGCCGCATCCCCACGGTTTCACCAGCGGCCGCGACCATTTGCGGAGAAGGTGTTTCCCCGGCTGCGAGGGCTGCCGCCAAAGGATCTCCACCCGGCAGCGCCGCGGCCACCGAAAGTGCTGTTCCGGGGCGATCATTTGGCGACTCGGCGAGGCAGCGCAAGATCACCTTCTCGATGATCGGATCGAGATCCTTCACCACCGAAGATGGTCGGCTCGGGGTGCGGTCGATGCTGCGTTCTTGCAGCGAGCCTGCTGCCTTCTCTCCGAAGGCGCGCTTGCCCGTGAAAATTTCGTACAGCACCAAGCCAAGGGCGTAGATGTCGCTCCGAGTACTGACCTCCTTCCCGGCCAGTTGTTCCGGAGCCATATACGCCGGCGTCCCGCTGCGTATTTCCGCTCCACGAATATCGTCAGCGATGCCGGCGAGTCCGAAGTCGGTGATGACAACTTGCCCGCGGCCATCAAGCATGACATTGGCCGGCTTAAGGTCTCTGTGCAATACGCCCTTAGAGTGGGCTGCAGCCAACCCGGCACACAGTTGTCGCGCGATCTCCACGGCTTTGTCTTGCGGCAGGCGGCCGATGCGGCGAAGCAGTGAGCCGAGGTCCTCACCGTCCACGTATTCCATCGTGAAGAATGTCTGCCCGTCGACCTCGCCGACGTCGTAAACGCGGCACACATTGGGGTGGGAGACGCGACGTGCGATACGGACTTCGTTGCGGAAGCGTTCTAGAAGCGCTTCGTCGCTGGCAGCTTCATCAGGCAGAAACTTGAGCGCTACGGCTTGGCCAAGCGTGAGATCGTCCGCGCGATACACCTCGCCCATGCCACCCTTGCCCAGCAACGCGATGATGCGGTAGCGTCCGGCAATCAGCCGTCCTGGCAGGAAGCGGCCTTCGCTCAGCATATATTCCGGGGCGCTCGATGTTCGCGAAGAGCGCGAAGACGAGGACGATGGCGGGCGCGCAGGCAACGGAGACGTCGCCGTCACCGCGTTGGCGAAGTCCATGGTCGGCATGTCATCACCGCCACCGATGGGCACGCCGCAACTGGAACAAAATCGAACGTTCTCCCCAAGTCCGACGCCGCAGGATGCACAGTTGGCCATAACCGATACAGAATAACCCAGAGTATACTTTGCTCAGAGGTTTCCGGAGAATCGATGTCCTTATCGGCCGTGATCGTGGATGACGAGCAGCTCGCCCGGGACGAGCTCGCCTACCTGCTGAAGAATGCGGACGACGTCAACGTAATCGCCCAGGGTAAGAACGGGCTGGATGCCGTCAATCTGATCAAAGAGCACAATCCGGACCTGGTGTTCCTCGATGTGCAGATGCCCGGCCTCGATGGCTTCGGAGTCATCAAGAAGCTCCTCGACAAGAAGATTCCGCTGCCCAAGATCGTCTTCGCTACAGCCTTCGATCAGTATGCCGTCAAGGCGTTTGAAGTGAATGCCGTCGATTATCTGTTGAAGCCCTTTGATAAGAAGCGGGTGGCGCAAGCGATCCAGAAGGCTCGGGCCCAGCAGGAGGCCACTGCGCTGCCGGCCGACAAACTCGAATCGCTGGTGAGGATGCTGGAGTCCCAGCAGAAGCAGCCTGCCGCGAAGATCCTGCTGAAAGCTGCAGGGAGGATGTTCCTGGTAGACCAGAGGGACATCTGCTACGCCTGGATTGAGGACGGTGTGATCAGCGTGGTAACGGGCGGCCCGGTGGGGATGGAAGGCCAATCGAACTGCCGCACCCTGGAAGAATTGCTGGAGTCCCTAGACGCGAATCTTTTTTGGCGGGCCCACCGATCGTATCTGGTGAATATTAATCGCATTCGTGAAGTCGTGCCCTGGTTCAAAAGCTCCTATCAACTCCGCATGGATGACAAGAAGCAGACCGAGATTCCGGTCAGCCGCGCTCAGACCAAGCGCCTGCGGGAATTGTTTGGTCTTTGAGATTCTCCCTTGGCGCTCGTGCACGAACCTTTCCACTCTTTGCACCGTCGACAACAATTCGGCAATCAGGGTTCCTGTGTACATCGTTTTTCCTGCCACAACTGGCGGAACCATTCAGTTCCCCCACGGAGGACGCTCAAACTCAAGGGGGCGAACGTCCTCCGGTCCCAGGGGGAAGTTAAACCGCTAGAGCCTCCAGCGCGCTGCGACTCGGGATGACCAGAATCGGCCCGTCCGCACGAATTAATTTCTTTCTCTTCAAATTGGTTAATAGGCGAGTCACGGTTTCGCGGGAGGCGCCGATCCGCTGTGCCATCTCCTCATGGGTCATGGTGGAATGCACCCGAATCTCGGACACCTCCTCATCGGGCGGGCACTGCGACAAAAGCAAGCGGGCAAGTTTTCCGGCTGAGGATCGATTCAGAACCAAATCGTGGATGTCGCGATACGCAGACTGAAAATCCCGGCTCAGACACTGCGCCACCTGAATGCCAACCTCGGGGTTTGACTGCAGCAACTCCACGATGTGTTTGCGCTCGATGAAACTCACCTGGCATGGAGTTGCCGTTTCAGCGGTAGTCTCGTATCCGACATTGGCGATGGCCGCACTCAACCCCAACGTTTCCCCCGCATCCACAGTCCGCAACGTCACAATTTTCCCCTCGCGCGAACTGGTCGAAAGGTTTACCTTCCCCGAACACAAAACGAACATGCCTCGCGGAGCTTGGCCCTCCACAAACAGGATTGCGCCTGCCGGCAAAGTGCTTTTGTGGCTGGCCGTGTCCAGCGAGTGCAAGGCTGCGTCGGAAAGGCCGCAGAAAAAGCCTGGTCTTGAATGGCAACAGTCAGCACAGTGATCTGCGATTTCGAGGCCGTACGGGGAATTCATGTCTGTCTCCAAGGCGGAGTCCCGCTCTTCCTTCTCAACCCGGCCTGAGTCCGAGGTTGACTTGCGCAGTTTGAAATGGCGCGAGCCCGCGACCAGACTCAGCGCGCAGGCCCGAATGTCATTGCGCGCGCCGCGCGCCGCCGCCAGGAGCTCCCACCCGGCGCTTGGTTCTTCCGTCAGTTCCCATTCTGCGAAACACGCCGCCAGGTAGAAGGGATCGATTTCTCTGGCCTGTTGGTCGGCCGCCGGGAGCAGCTCAGGAGTAGTTTTTGCCTGCTCCAGTGATTCCCATTCCCAGGCCGATGAATTCCACCCGGTCGTAATATTCGAATGATCTCCGGTGGGCCGGTAAACGGGAAGATCTGGGACAGTGATTGGGACTGTGGCCGCACTTAGGGGGCGAATCCGTTCGCGACTGCTGGTTAATAACACTGCTAACTCCTGCAACCGGCTCTGCGCCAATTGTTCTAAGTTCTGGGGTTGGGCTGAATGACCTGCGGAGGTCGAAGACTTATGCTTCGGCCAGAGGCAGGGTCGATTAGGTGGACTGCACGCAGGGTTCCGTAATGGGCAAATTCAAGAAAAAGTGGAACTTCCCTGTTTGGAACAGGTTCCAAAACAGGATGGGCCACGTTCCCTCCTTTCGTCTGCCGATCAGTCGGCAAGCTGACGACTACTCGTCACGGTCCTTCGTGGTGTCAACTCACATCGCCAGCGGTGTGATTCAGGTAAGACGATGATTTTCCGAGAGCTGCGCTACTTCGAATAGTCGCTACGCTGGATGCCGAGCCGCTGCATCTTCGATTGGAGAGTGGTCCGCTTTAAGCCGAGCCGGGTGGCTGCGCCGTCGGGTCCCGAGATCACCCCGTTGGTTTCCCGAAGAACACGAATGATGTGGTCTCGCTCCGCGCTGTTGAGCGTGTCACTCGTCTGGGGCAAAGCACCCAGCGCGTGTGCGCGAAGTTCCTCCAGAGGCACGTGCAGAGCTCGGCCCTCGCTGAGAATCACGGATCGTTCGATCAGGTTCTCCAGTTCGCGGACATTCCCGGGCCATACCCACGTTGATAAAAGCTTGATCGTCTCGCTAGGTACCGTTTCAATATGCCGGTTCATTCGGAGCGCGAACTTCCGCACAAAATGTCGAACCAGCAGAGGGATGTCTTCGGGACGCTCGCGCAATGCCGGTATGCGGACCGGAAAAACATTGAGGCGATAGAAGAGATCTGTCCGGAATTCGTGCTGCGCCACTCCGCGAGCCAAGTCGCGGTTGGTGGCTGCGACAATGCGTACCTTTGCTTTAATCGTTTTGGTCCCACCCAGCCGCTCAAACTCCTGGTCTTGCAGGACTCGCAATAACTTGGGTTGCAGATCCAGAGGAATCTCTCCCACTTCATCCAGGAACAGGGTTCCGCCATCGGCCAATTCCATGCGGCCGATTTTCTGACTGACCGCCCCGGTGAAGGCGCCCTTCTCGTGTCCAAACAATTCGCTCTCCAGCAGTCCGGTCGGTATGGCGGCGCAGTTCACTTTGATGAATGGGCCATCCTTGCGCAAACTCAAACGATGAATGGCATGCGCGATCAGCTCTTTCCCGGTGCCAGTTTCGCCCAGAATCAGGACGGTCGCATCGCTCGGCGCCACGACCGCAACTTGCTCCAGGACCTGCAGTAGCACCGGACTTACGCCTACGATCTCGCGGAACACACCGATGCCACGTACCTCACCTTCCAGATGCTTTTGTTCCACGGACAGACGCTGTTTGAGAGCTTCGATCTCTTTCGCGGATCGGTGATTCTCCAGCGCGATGGCGAACTGGGTCGCCACATGGTTCAGCAAGGTCAGGTCATCCGGCTGAAATGCATTTTCCCGGGTACTACCCAAGACCAAAACCCCCAGCGGCCCATTCGGGCGTAACAACGGCATACAACACAGCGACTGAAGGCCCTCGGCGACAAGGCCCTTGGCGATGGGAGAATCGAAACTTGCCATTTCCTGTTGCGAGAAAATCTTCGCGGTGCGGGTATGTAAGACGTGGCCACCTGGACTGTCACTTGGTGAGACCGGGGCATTTTCCATCAGGCCCTTTCCCAGCGGGAAGTCCATCGCCTGGCGAACCAGGAATCCGGTGGCGGGGTCGTGCAGCGCGAATCCGGCAAACTCCTGGTGCATAACCCGGCGGATCCTTGCCGAGATTTGCGGGAATACCTTCTGCAGATCCCAGTTTTCAGACAATAGGTTGGTGACATCCAGCAACACATCGAGCTTGCTGACTTCTTTGCTCAGCTTTCGGTTTGTATCCTCAAGCGACTCCTGCAGACGCTTCTCGCCGCTGATTTCGTTGACGATTGCCCCAATTCGGTCGACGACTCCGTGATCATCCTTGATGGGAAGATAATGTGCCCGCCAGTGACCGGCCGGAAGATTCTCAAGGGGGCCTCCTGAAAGCTCAAAATGGACAGGCTCTCCGGTTGACAATACGCGCCCAAGCTGGGGCTCGATCACATCGGCAAAATCTCCCAGGATTTCGCGAACCGTCTTGCCAATGTGGTCTTCTGCAGGAATTCCGTGCATCTGCGCCAGAGTCTCATTCACCGCCAGGTATTGAAGGTGAGCATTGACGATGAAGAGCCCTACAGCAGGAGAGTTGAAATAGGCGCGCAGAAGCTTTCCGGGTTCAGCAAATGCTTCCGGGTGGGCCAACGGAACTCTGGGGCGGTTGTCGGATGCGTCCGCGCTACTCGGCATCGACTGCACCCTCCGTTACAAAATTTCGAAGTGGTGGCTTGCCCCCCTGTTGTCCCCCGCAACCAATTACAACAGCTGGTCTCTTTTCCAGGAATACGGTTCTTACCCGATACAAATCGAAGCGCGACGAGGCTGCTACAAGTCTCGTGAAATGCTTAGGGAAGTCTGGTGTTGTGTCCAACGCCGCGAACACGTTGGAAAGAAGGGACGGCCCGGTCAAAGCTGACGCGGCTGCGATCCAAAGAGTGCGAGGGTACACAGATAAAATCCCCAGCGCCTCCCCCTCAAAAGGCGTTAAGTTCCATGAATCTACTTAACAACGTGGATTATAACTACGTTGTCAACAAATGATGTCACTTGTAGCATAAGTTCTCGAAGATTGGAACAAGAGATGTAATTGTTAAAGAAATCTAATGACGCCCTCGCCCATGCATTCCCATTTCGGGGACTGGATGCCCCTTCGAGTCTCGGAAAAACTATAATGTCGAGATGGCGCGAGGCTGGGAAAGCAAATCGGTAGAGGCACAACAGGCCGAATTGGACGACAAATCCCGGAAGCCCAGCTTCAAGATGACTGCTGAGCAAGCTGCACTTGCGAGGGAAAGAGAAAGCCTGCGCCTTTCCCGGCAGAGAGTTCTGCAACAACTCGCCGCTGCCACGGACGACAGACACCGCAAGCTGCTGGGGAATGCCCTTGCTGATCTCGACGCGAAACTGAACCGCCTGAAGGCGTGAGTTCTTCTCGATCGCTCGTCAAGGCAAGGTGCGGGCGCGGGGGAACTGTATAATGAGCTCTTTATGACAGCCTACGTATATGTGTCTCTAAAGAAGAGCGTTCTCGATCCCCAGGGAAAAACGATTCATGGCGCCCTTAAAAAGATGGGCTATAAAGGCCTGGAGGGCGTCCGGCAGGGCAAATATTTCGAGTTGACGCTCGATGGCGGGCTTTCCCGCGACGAGGCTCAGGCCGAGGTCGAGCGGATTGCGCGCGAGGTTCTTACCAATCCCGTCATCGAAGAGTTTCGCTTCTCCCTGTCTGAATAGATCGTCAGCCATCTTGAGGTATCCCCATGTGCGGCATTGTCGGTTATGTCGGTAAGAAGAGTGTCGTCCCCATCATTATTGAGGGGCTGCGGCGATTGGAGTATCGCGGCTACGACTCCGCGGGAATCGCGGTAGCGGGCGAAGACCACACGCTCGATGTACGCCGCGCTGAGGGCAAGCTGCGCAATCTGGAAGAGGCTATCCGGCTGAAACCCCTGACGGGGAGCTACGGCATCGGACATACGCGCTGGGCCACCCATGGCCGTCCTACCGAGGAGAACGCGCATCCTCACCGCGATTGCACCGGCAGGATCGTGGTTGTGCACAACGGCATCGTCGAGAACTATCTAACCCTCAAGAAGAAGTTGATGGAAGAAGGGCACAAGTTCACCACCGAGACTGATACTGAGATCATTGCCCACCTCGTCGAGAAGTACTACGCGAACCCGGGAAACGGCGCACACCCATTGCTGGAAGAGGCTGTGCGGAGGACCGTTAAAGAGCTTACCGGTGTATTTGCTTTGGCAGTGATCTCGAGCGACGAGCCCAACAAGATTGTCGCGGCGCGCAATGGGCCTCCTGCAGTGATCGGGCTGGGCGATGACGAATACTTTGTCGCCTCGGACGTTCCGGCGATTCTGTATCACACGCGCGACATTTTCTTTCTGGCGGATGGCGATATGGCCGTGGTCACGCCCGAAGGAGTGCATCTTTCAGACTTCGATGGTCGTCCGGTCCAGCGCCAGATTCAACATGTCACCTGGGATCCCATCCAGGCGGAAAAGGGCGGCTTCAAGCATTTCATGCTCAAAGAAATCTACGAGCAGCCGCGTGCGGTCCGCGACACGGCGCTGGGCCGCGTTTCCCAGGATACCGGGCACATCTTTCTGGACCAGATGGAAATTAGCGAAGCCGAATTTCGTGCTGCGGGCAAGATCAACATCATCGCCTGCGGAACGAGTTGGCACGCCGGGCAGGCGGGAAAGTTCATGATTGAATCGCTGGCGCGTGTGCCGGTGGAAGTGGACTATGCCAGCGAGTGGCGCTATCGCAATCCAATCGTGGAACCCGACACAATCACGCTGGTGATCTCACAGTCGGGGGAAACCGCGGACACGATCGCGGCGCAGCGTGAGGCCAAGGCCAAAGGATCGAAGACTCTCGCCATCTGCAACGTAGTCGGTTCGATGATCACGCGCGAAGCTGCCGGCACGATCTACACGCATGCCGGTCCGGAAATAGGCGTGGCTTCCACCAAAGCCTTTACCGGACAATTGACGGCCCTTTACGTCTTCGCGATGTATCTGGCGCAGGTGCGCGGCACTATGTCTGCCGAACAGGCGCGCGCGGCAATGCTCGAACTCACGCGCATTCCGGGCAAACTGGAAACGATTCTCACGCACGATGGATCGTGTGACGAACTAGCCAAGATCTATCAGAAAGTGCACGACTTCCTGTTTCTGGGACGCGGCATTCACTACCCCATCGCCTTAGAAGGTGCGCTCAAGCTGAAAGAGATTTCGTATATTCACGCTGAGGGATATCCGGCCGGCGAAATGAAGCACGGGCCCAACGCGCTGATTGATGAGAATCTTCCCGTCGTGGTCATCGCCACGAAAGATACCAGCAGTCCGGGATCGGTGTTGCGCTACGAGAAAACGATCTCGAATTTGAAAGAAGTGAAGGCCCGGTCGGGGGTAGTGATTGCGCTCGCCACCGAAGGCGATGAAGAGATCAAAGAATCAGCGGATCACGTGTTGTACATTCCATCCGCCCCGGAGGAACTCTCACCTATACTCGAGATCGTTCCACTGCAACTGCTGGCGTATCACATCGCCGTCCGCCGCGGATGCGATGTGGATCAGCCCAGGAATCTTGCCAAGTCGGTGACAGTGGAGTAGCGCGGTCAAACTTCGACGCTCGCCGGTTCATCCATCTGCAGGACTCTGTAGAGCCGGCGCAGAACCGCAACCAATACCAGGATCCCGACGATCCAGACGGCGAAGGCCACATCCACTACCCAGGTTGGAGCCGCTCCTACTCGTCTCAAAAGAAACGGCAGGTAATTCCACGTCGTGACGTGAACGTAATCCCACGGATCTTGCGTCATGGCCACCGTGTTCAGTCCCCAGGAGTCCATCTTGCCCAGGGCAAACGCGACGATGTTCTTGAAGCGCAGCGCAATCACGAACGTGGGATGACCGAACGTCTCCATCTGATAAATCTCAAGCGGCAGCCAGAAGGCTGTCGATGCTAACTGGATCAGGGAGCTGGCGCCAATCAGCGCCAAACTGCTCCGCCAGATGGCATTGCCGAGAGTCGGCCGAAACTTCAACAGCAGGGGCATCGCGAGCAGGCAAACAAATTGCACCGCGGTCGACACGTAACGGTCTCCCCAGGCATGGTCGCCGGCCCAGTAGGTATAACGCGCGTAGAAACAGAGGTAGAACGCGGTCAAGAACAAGGATGCTGCCGCGTACGCTCGAACTTCGCCGCTCAGCCGCTTCCACAACATCACAAACAGAACCAGCGAAATGATGAGCAGCGGATCAAAGAGAAAGATCGACTTCTCGGGCTTGAATAGAGCGCCCATTACTCCCACGTGGAGTGGCGTACTCCAGGGAAAATTTGCAGGCAGTTTGGGATCGTTGAGCTTGGACTCGCGTGCGAAGATCGGGATGTAAGTCTGCGTCCACGAACCGAACCGGTAATGGCTGTACCAACGCTCGATGAAAACAAACACCGCGTAAATCGGGAATGTGACCTTGCAATAGGCCAGGCTTTTGCGCCACACTTCGCGCCATTCCACGCGCTCGAACGCCAACAGAAACAACAGAAAGAATGCAGCAGCAATTAGATCAATCCCGGTGGTCACCCGAGTCAACAGATTGAGACCCAGAGCAAGGGAACCTGCGATCAGCGCTTTCGTTCTTCCCGTGCGAAGCCACTCATACTGAAAGGAAAATCCCATCAGCGTGAGCAGCATGATGTAGTTGTTCTCCTGCATGTTCTGGGTGTAGTGCAGGTGGGTGGTGCAGAACAACAGGCCGACCACGCCGGCAACTGTTTGTTGCGTCGTGAAAGCGAATTGCTTCAGGAGTCGGAATGCAATCCAGGCGGTAAGCATTGTAACCAGAATGCTCGTGCTGTACGTGACCAGAATGCTGCGTACCGCAGGATCTTCTTCGTAGTTGGCAAACACATGCCAGTGCGCAATCCACGTTGCCACCACGTCAGAAGGCAGCATGAGAAGCGACTGCCCGATGCCATACCAACTCCATAGTTTTCCATCGCGGCCATGCAAGCCGAAGTCGGGATAGTCGTCGGCATTCACCTGAGGCGAGCCGGTCCAAAGCCAGTGCGTGGTCTGCAGGCGAAAGGTTGTGTCGGCAGTTCCCAATTCGCCAGACTGCACCACGAACGCGAGCAGTCCCGCGCTAAGGCATAGAAGGAATAAAGGATCGCGCATCCCGCGCGAGAGTCGCGAAATCATCTCTTTGGATGGTAATACAGAGGGGCCGTTTTCAGCGGGATCCACCCTAGTCGGCGGCCTTCGTTGGCGCAGGTTTGGCGGACCGATTCGTGTATCCCGCCGGAATCTCAAACAGCTCGGCTGGCTGTGCTTCTTCTTTAATATTTCCCAGTTCGCCCGAGGCTGCTGAATTTTGCCACTTCACCGGGAAGTGGAGCTTCTGGTCGATCCACAAAAATCCAGTCTTGCCTTGGCCGGGAGCGACTTCATACTTCACCGTGTCACGGCCGTTGACCTTCTCCGGGCCGACCTTGGTGCACTTTCCCTTATCCGCGTGCGCGATCCTCTTCCAGTCTCCGCAGGCGTCGTTTACATCTTTGACTTGGAAGAAAGTTACGCCCTGCCCGGGAATCTGGGGACGGGACGACTCCACGTACTTCTTCTGCTGGGGCACGAGCACGACTGACGTTTGCTTGGCCAGATCGACGATCATGATGCTGTTGGTTCGTCCACCTTTATCCTCGCCCTGAAACCGAAGCTTGTCCCGGGTCGAAAATATCTTGGTGTGAAACGTATTGGTGGTGGCCGACAGGCTTACGATGTCGGCAGAAAAATCTGCCTGCGCGAACGCTGTCGCGCAGGCTAATAGAATCGTTAAACCTACACCGCCGATGATTCGCAACTCTGTGGACCTCTCTGCCGATCGTTACTGAGGACGTTGCATGTTGCCCATGTCGAATTTCTTGTAATCCGACGGAACTTCAAACAGGCTGGACGGCTGCGAACCTTCCTTGATGTTCTGCATCTCGCCGCTATCGTTCTTGCCTTGCCATTTGACAGGGAATCGCACTTTCGAGTCGAGCCACACCGTGGTCGCTTCACCCTTGGAATTCGTTCCTTCGTATTTCACAGTGTCGCGGCCATTCATGGTCTCGTGACCTATCTTGTGACAGGTTCCGCCCTTGTTTGCGTCCATGGCTTGCCACTCAGGACATGCATTCTCCACATCGCCCGTTCTGAAGAAGTGGAACATGCCGCGGCTCTCCATCATCTTTGCCGGCATTTCCATGTACATATGCTGTTTTGCCATCAGCACAACCCAACTCTCGTCTTTCAGGCTGAAGATGACTCCTCCGCCCCCGCTGGGATCGTTGCTGGCCGGCGAATCGAATCGCACCTTATCTTTGCCGAAATACACTTTCGTCGGCCCCCGATCCGCTTTCTTACTCGAAGTGTCAACGATATCGGCCGAGAACTCGCTCTGCGCCAACGCGAAACTGGCCAGGAGCAAAAACGCTACAAAGCACGCACTACGAAGCATGAGTCGAAGCACACAATTCTCCTTGGATGGTGTATGTCTTTTCGACACCAGAATGCTCCGGGGGGCAGAGCGAAAAAAGCATAGCAGAAGCCCTTGCAATTTCCGAGTGCCAATTGACGCACCTAAACCACGTTCTCCAGCGCCAACGCCATGCCCATGCCGCCGCTCACGCATAGCGTCGCCACACCGCGCCGTGTATTGCGCTTCTGCATTTCGTGCAGCAAGGTCACGACAATGCGCGTTCCGGTACAGCCGATCGGATGTCCCAGCGCGATCGCGCCGCCATTGACATTGAGCTTGTCGCGATTGAAGTTCAGTACACGATCGCATGCCAGTACCTGGGCTGCGAAGGCTTCGTTCAACTCCATCAACCCAAAATCGTGCAGGCGAAGATTGTGCTCTTCGTCCAATTTTTGCAGCGCTGGTACCGGACCGATCCCCATGGTGCGCGGGTCGACTCCGGCGGAACTGACCGCAACGATCCTGGCCAGTGGCTTCAGATTGTTTTGCTTTACGAAGTGTTCACTAGCCACCACAACCGCCGCCGCTCCGTCCGTGATCCCCGAAGAATTTCCCGCCGAGACCGTTCCGGTCTTCGAAAATACGGGAGGCAGTTTCGCGAGCTTCTCCATGCTGGCGTCAGCGAAGGGGTGCTCATCACGGCTGAATATGGTAGTGCCCTTTTTCCCCTCAATCGTGACGGGAGCGATCTCCGCGTCCAGGCGCCCGGCTGCAATCGCCCGCGCCGCGCGGGTCTGCGACATCAGCGCATACTCGTCCTGCTCTTCCCGCGAGATTCTGTATTGCTCGGCCAGCACTTCGGCGGTCTCGCCCATCACCATCTTTGCCAGAGGGCAAAAGAATCCGTCACGGTACATTCCGTCGACTAACTCCTGATTTCCCAGACGATATCCCCAGCGTGCTCCGTCGAGATAATAAGGAAGGCGCGACATCGATTCTGTCCCGCCGCCAAGAATGCACGTGGACTCACCCAGCAGAATCGCCTGATAGGCAAGCGCGATCGACTTCATTCCCGAAGCGCAAGCTTTGTTGACCGTATAGGCGGGAACTTCCTGCGGCACGCCGCTGCGAACCGAAATCTGCCGCGCCGGATTCGGTCCTCCTCCGGCCTGTCTTGCATTCCCAAAGATCGTCTCTTCCACCTGCTCGGGGTGAATTCCTGCGCGCTCCATCGCCGCCTTGGCAGCGACTACGCCCATGTCTACCGCAGTCATCGAAGCCAGCGAGCCGCCAAATTTGCCGATAGGAGTCCGAACCGCCGAGAGAATATAGACCGCTTGCACGTGCCACCTCCCAAACGGATGAGTCTAGCAGGTGTTCGGCGGGCAATGCCGTGGCAGCGCGGACGAAAAGCTAGTGTTTGTTGACGACTTGTATCAGGTCGGCTTTCTGATCAATCTTGCTCAGGCGATACATGAGCAGCGCGTCGCGCTTGGTGTTGATGGGCTGCGCCGAGATGTCTACTGTCTCGCCCGGTGCATGCGCTCCTTCGCCGGTTGCTCCTATACCTGCGAGACCCGGCAGAAGGTCGCCGACAAACGCGATATCCCCCGCTCCTCGCTTGAGTGGATCCAGTTCCGGCATGGTTGCAAATCCCAAACTCGTATTCACCTGGTTAAGCAGCCCCAACAGCGCGCGGCTCTGATCTGTAGGTGCCATCGCGGGATAACCTTCCCCGAACGTGAGGGTCGCATTCGTCTTCGGTAGATGCTTGGCTACTATTGCTTCCATCTTCTTTTCGACGCGGTCGGTCTGTTCATTCGACAGTGTGCGAATATCTCCACTGGCATATGCCATCGGCGCGATGATGTTGTCCTTGCCCGTGGCGCTCCCGTTATTTCCGGCGTCGTCGACCGTCGCCGTTGTTCCGCCTAGCACCATGCCCGCGTTATAGGTGAGGGAAGGTTCAGGCAACTCCGTGCGAAACTCATCTAGTATCCGCGCCAGTTCGTAGATGGCGCCGTAGCCTTTGCTCTCCGAAAAGATTCCCGAAGAGTGACCGGTTTCTCCGCTCGTCCGTATGCGCCACGTAATCGAACTGCGCCGGCTCACGCTGCCGTAGAACATGCCCTTGATGCGTGGCGTGCCTTCGAACTCCAGCGCGACGTCGCTGTGCTTCGCCGCGTCCATCATGTCGCGCCGCGCAATCGAGACGGGGTCCCCGTGCGCTTCTTCGTCTCCGCTCAACACCACCGTGATTTCGCACTGTTTGAGCACGTCGGCGGCTTGCATGGCTTTCAAGGCAAACACCATGTCGACCAAGCCGCCCTTCATGTCGCTCGTTCCGGGGCCGGTCGCAATATTGCCGCTCACGGAATATTTCTGGAACGGGCTGCTCAGCTCAAACACCGTGTCCATGTGCCCGATCAGCAGCATGCGCTTCCCACAAGTTCCCGGTTGCGGACACGGATGCTCCGCGACGAGCGTCCCGGCGCGCTTCACCTCATCCATCGGCACCCAGCGCACTTTGAATCCCAGATCGCTCAGTTGCGCCATCATGATCTTGCCCACGGTACGGACGCCCGCCAGATTGTGCGTGCCACTGTTGATGTTCACGATCTGCTCCAGCAGATCGTTTGACGCTTTTTGATTCGCATCCACATAAGCGACCATGGCCGCCTCAGGCGCAGCCACTGGTTGCGTGTTCTGCGCAGGGGCAGTCAGTCGAATGAATAGAAGAGGTAAGAGGAGGTAGCGGGCTCTCATGGTCGCTGAGGATACCATCGCAGTCGACTATTGCCCCGAAGAAAAAAGCATGAAACCTCGCCGCCGGCCCGGCCATCTACCCTTCAGCAGCAGACATTCCGCAATCAGAAACAATTTCCTATAACCACAAATTTCAGGAGGTTTTATGCCCTACGTTGCAGTCGGAAAAGAAAATTCAAATCCCATCAACCTCTACTATGAAGATCACGGTTCGGGTCATCCCGTCGTGCTCATCCACGGATA
>Ga0335070_10003543_pt1 | contig 18231 bp, 16 predicted proteins | sample Lox_Sample_13_FD_206722 | JGI IMG/M metagenome (GOLD analysis project Ga0335070, IMG submission 206722) | Soil microbial communities from Loxahatchee National Wildlife Refuge, Florida, United States - Lox_Sample_1.3 | ecosystem: Environmental > Terrestrial > Soil > Wetlands | place: USA...
GTCTCCCTCTTCATCAGTGCGTTTCTTACGGGAACTGCGGGCGCCTTTTACATGAACTACATGGCCTTCATCGATCCTGAAGTGGTCTTTCCGCTCTTCAACATCTCCATTGTTGCCATTCTCGTAGCCATTATCGGCGGAGCCGCTACCATCTGGGGTCCCGCCGTGGGAGCCTTCATCATGATCGGCATCCAGGAGACCTTTCGGAGCGCCATCTTCGGATTGGCCCCCAGATGGGTAAGCCAGTCCCACGCCTTGGTCTTCGGGCTTCTCGTGATCTTCGTCATTCTCTACATGGCCAACGGTGTGGTCGGAGACTGGCCCAAGATCAAAAGGGTCATTATGAGGAGGAAAGAGACGCAGGGGGTTCTACGGTGAACTATTTCGAAGTGAAGGAGATCAGCAAGCGGTTCGGCGGCCTCATGGCGGTGAACGGCGTGACCTTCCAGGTGGAGAAGGGGGAGATCTTCGGCCTGATCGGGCCGAACGGCTCCGGCAAGACCACCATCTTCAACCTGATCAATCAGTATTACCCCCTCACCTCGGGCGACATCGTGTTCCAGGGGAAGAGCATCAAGGGATTGAAGACCTATCAGATCTGCCACCTCGGCATCGGCCGGACCTTTCAGGTGGTCAAACCGCTCAAGCGCATGACCGTTCTGGAAAACGTCATGGCCTCGGCCTTCTGCCGGGTGAATACCTTCAAGGAGGCCCGGCAGCTGGCCATGGAAAACCTTGAATTCTGTAATCTTGTCTCGGAAAAAGACAAGCAGGCCAGGAGCCTTCCCATTGCCGGGCGAAAACGCCTGGAGATCACCCGGGCCATGGCCACCAATCCGGACCTCCTCCTCCTTGATGAAACCGCCGCCGGTCTCAACCCTGGCGAACTGGACGAGGCTATCGATTTGATCAAGCGGATCCGCGACCGCGGTGTGACCATCATCATTGTCGAGCATATCATGAAGGTGATCATGTCCATCTCCGACCGGATCCACGCCATCAACTACGGCCAGACCATCGCCGAAGGGAAGCCCGACGAGGTCGCCAACAACAAAGAGGTGATCGAGGCCTACCTAGGGGAATCCTATGCTTAAGGTCGAAAATATTGACGTCTCCTATGGTGATCTCCAGGTGCTTTGGGACGTCTCCTTCGAGGTCAATGAGGGGCAAATCGTGGCACTTGTCGGCGCCAACGGCGCCGGGAAATCCACAACGCTGAAGACCATCTCAGGGATCCTCCGGCCAACAAGCGGCAGCATTCGGTTTCTGGATCAACGCCTGAATCAGATCCCGGCTCACAAGATCATCGATCACGGCATCGCCCACGTGCCCGAGGGGCGTCGTCTCTTTCCGGAGATGAGCGGGAGAACCTGATCATGGGCGCCCTCTCCCCCCGGGCCAAGGCCAAACGCGATGAGACGATGGAGTGGATCTTCGGCCTCTTCCCCAGGCTCCGCGAACGACATAAGCAGCTCGCCGGGACCCTTTCCGGGGGGGAGCAACAGATGTGCGCTGTGGGCAGAGGCCTTATGGCCCTCCCCCGGCTCATCATGTTCGACGAGCCGTCCCTTGGGCTCGCGCCGATCCTGGTTGCCGACATTTTCAGGATCATCCAGCGGATCCAGCAGGAAGGAGTCACCATCCTCATCGTCGAGCAGAATACCAAGCACACCCTGGAGATTTGCCACCGTGGCTACGTACTGGAGAACGGTCGTCTGGTGCTGAGCGGCACCGGGCAAGAGCTCCTGAACAACGAACACGTCAGGCAGGCCTACCTGGGCATCTGATCAGTCCGCCTCTCTCGTTGACCGGTAGAGAATGCAGAGATTTACCGAGGGGCTCGGTGAATCCGTCGGCGAAGAGAGACAGCCCCGCGCCGTTGGTCATTCTCTTGGTGAGAGCCCATGACCGAGATCCTCTTTGTCGAGGTCACTGCCAATCGCCTGGAGTTTCGAGTCTGTGAGCTCGCTGAAAGGATCTACGCCCGGGGCGAGAGGCTTCAGATTCTTGCGCCGGACTCCTCGCAGGCATCCCGCCTCGACGACCTCCTCTGGACCTTTCGCCCCGATAGCTTCATTCCCCACGGCCTCCTGGAACCGGCGAAAGCCGATCCGGCCTTCCCGGTCGTCATCACCACGCGCCAAGAGCCGGTCCCCGGGATTCGGCACCTCCTCATGCTCGAGCTTGCATCTCTCGAATTCATGCGCTCCTTTGTCGAGGTCATTCACTTTGTGGTGGTCGATAACCGGGAGCGTCGGGAAGCGAGTCGCCGCTACTGGGTCCAGCTCCGGGAGGCGGGCTTCACCCTCCGCCATCAAAAACTGTAACCCAATTGCGGCCGGCGCCCGGGGCAGGGATGGCCTGCCCCCGCAGTCCCTAGGGGACAAGGGCGCAAAGCGCATCAGGAGCCTCTGCCCTTCCAAGTGCCTAACGTGATCCCGTAGGGCGGGTCTCCGTACCCTCCGTGGCTATCCCTCTCCCATGACATGCCGTTGCCTTTTCCCAAGATTTCAGATAAGTATGGCCTTCGGCGCGAGTCTTCCGTCGTTCACCCCGCTTGGAGACCTGATCGTGAGATACCCCATGATCAAGACCGCCCTTCCCGGCCCGCGAGCAGTCAAGCTCATCGAAGTGGATCGTCAGTTCGTCTCGCCCTCCTATACCCGAATCTTCCCCCTGGTCGTGCAATCCGCCGAGGGACTATGGATCACCGATCCGGACGGTAACCTGTTCCTTGACTTCACGTCGGGCATCGCCGTCTGCGCCACCGGTCACTGCCACCCAAAGGTGGTGAAGGCAATCCGGGAACAGGCGGGTCGCCTCCTCCACATGTCCGGAACGGATTTTTACTACACCCCCCAGATACTCGTGGCGCAAAAGCTCGCGGCCCTCGGGCCTGTCGGCGGTCCGGCGAAAGTCTTCTTCGGCAACTCGGGGGCCGAGGCGGTGGAGGCGGCCTTCAAACTCGCTCGGTGGCATACGCGGCGGGAACTGAATCTCGCCTTCTTCGGCGCCTTCCACGGCCGCACCATGGGCGCCCTGTCGCTCACCGCCAGCAAAGCGGTGCAGAAGAAGCATTACAATCCCCTGGTGCCTGGAATCACTCACATCCCCTACGCTTATTGTTACCGATGCGCGTACAATCTCTGCTATCCCACCTGCGGGCTCGCCTGCGTTCACTACCTCGAAGACACCCTCTTTCGCACCACCGTCCCACCTGAAGAGGTCGCCGCCATATTCGTGGAACCCATCCAGGGTGAGGGCGGCTACATCGTGCCCCCGCCCGAGTTCCATCGGGAGCTTGTCTCGATCACCAGGAAGTACGGCATCCTTTACGTGGCCGACGAGGTGCAGTCGGGAATGGGACGGACCGGCAAGATGTTCGCCATGGAGCACTTCGGGGTGGCACCGGATATCATGGCGCTGGCGAAAGGGATCGCTTCGGGGCTGCCCCTCGGCGCCATGGTGGCAAGAGCGGAGATCATGGACTGGGAAGCGGGCTCGCACGCCTCCACCTTCGGTGGCAACCCCGTGGCCTGCCAGGCGGCCCTAGCGACCATCGCCCTCCTCGAAGGGGAGCTCATGGCCAACGCCGCCTCTCGGGGCGCGCAACTCCTTGCAGGACTGCGGGAGATCCAGGGCTCCGTGGAGTGCGTCGGCGACGTTCGCGGCCTCGGCCTCATGATCGGCGTCGAGTTGGTGAAGGACCGCGTGACCAAGGAGCGGGCCGAGGATTGGCGGAACCGGATTATCCACATCGCCTTCCGCAAGGGGCTGCTCCTCCTTGGCTGCGGCCCAAACACGATCCGCTTCTGCCCTGCCCTCACCGTGAGTGCCGAGGAAGTCGACGTCTGTCTCGAGATCTTCGAGGCGAGCCTGAAGGAGCTCTTCGCCTGAGGACGCCAACACATGAGCCTTGTCTTCGTAGAAGGAAACGAGGCGGTGGCCATGGGGGCTGTCCATGCCGGCTGCCGTTTCTTCGCCTCTTACCCCATCACCCCGGCGAGCTCTCTCCTCGACGCCATGCTGAAAGCCCTGCCGCCGCTGGGCGGAACGGTCCTCCAGGGAGAGGACGAGATCGCTTCCATCGGCTACTGCCTGGGCGCCTCGATGGCCGGCCTCAAGGCCATGACCGCCACCTCGGGCCCGGGACTCAGCCTCTACAGTGAGAACATCTCTTTTGCCATCGCCGGCGAGATCCCGGTTGTCATCGTAAACGTCATGCGTCAGGGGCCGTCCACGGGCTCTGCCACCCAGGGGGCTGACGGAGACGTGCAGTTCCTGCGTTGGGGCTGTAGCGGCGGACTCCCCGTCGTCGTCCTTGCGCCGGTGGATGTGGAGGACTGCTTCACGCTCACAGTCCATGCCTTCAATGTGGCGGAACGCCTCCGCTGCCCGGTCTTTCTCGCCTCCAACAAGGAAATCGCCATGACCCGCGAGACCCTGGACATGGCCATGCTGGAAAGACCTCCGGTGGTGGACCGCACCTACCACGCCACGGGTTCCTTCCTTCCCTTCTCCGCCCCACCGGGGGAAGATGTGCCGCCCTTCCTTCCGATCGGCGGGGCGATTCCGGTGCGCCAGACCTCATCCACTCACGGTCCGGACGGCTATATCACAACCGACCCTGCCGAGATCCAGGCGGAGGTGGAGCGACTACAGCGTAAGGTAGAGACTGGGCTCCCAACCTTCACCTTCTTTGACCTCGATCCTGCGCCGGGTGCCCGCACCCTGGTTGTGACCTATGGCGTCACGGCGCGAGCGGCACGGGCCGCGCTGGTGATGCTCCGGCAGGAACACGGTATGCCCGTCTCTCTCCTTGTCCTCAAGACCCTCTGGCCGGTGCCGGAGCAGGTGCTCCGCGACGCTGCCCACGGGACGGAGAGGGTTCTTATGGTGGAGATGAACCTCGGTCAATACGTCCACGAGGTGCGGCGAGTCCTCTGCCTCCAGCAGGTCGACTTTTATGGAACCATGTCCGGACAGCTCATCAGCCCCGGCGAGATCGCCCGGGAGGTGCTCCGTGCCTAGCCTCCTCAACCCGGCTCGGCCTCCGGCCTTCTGCCCCGGCTGCTCTCACGAGCACTCCCTCCGCGCCCTTGACCAGGCCCTTCAGAGGTTGGGTCTTACCGCGAGCCGGGTGGTCATCGTCAGCGACATCGGGTGCTCGGGGCTCTTCGACACCTTCTTCACTACCCACGCGCTCCACGGCCTTCACGGTCGTGCCCTCACCTACGCTGCCGGCATTAAGCTGGCCCAACCCCATCTCACCGTGGTGGTCACCATGGGGGACGGTGGCCTCGGCATTGGTGGTGCCCATATCCTCGCCGCCTGCCGCCGCAATCTCGATCTCACCTTGCTCGTGCTGAATAATTTCAATTTCGGCATGACCGGTGGTCAGTTTTCCTGCACCACGCCAGCACCGGCTTCGGTGGCGTCCGGCTTCCTGAACGCGCTGGAACGACCCATGGATGTGTGCAGCGTTGCCGCTGCAGCCGGTGCCCCCTTCGTAGCCAGGGCATCGGTCTACGAGAAGGATGTGGCGGACCTCCTGGCGAGGGCCATCTCCTTTGAGGGATTCTCGCTAGTGGACATTTGGGGTCTTTGCCCCGGGCGGTACCTAGGTAAGAACCCTGGTGCGTCCCAGGATATTCAGAACGCCCTTGCCGGGCTTCCCCCCTACCGAGGGCCGGTAGCGCCGAACCTCCGCCGGGAGTACGCCAGCCACTACCGAGAGCATTCGGGGGGCGCCCGCTGGGAGATATCGGAAGTCCCGGCGCGGTTCCGTCCGTCTATCACCGAGCGCCGGGAGGTCGTGCTCCTGGGGACCGCCGGGGACCGCATCATCTCCGCGGGGGCTCTCCTCGCCCATGCCGCCGTCTCCGCCGGTATGCACGTCACCCAGAAGAACGATTACGCCATTACCGTTATGCGCGGCCCCTCCGTCACCGAGCTCATCATTTCGCCGGAGCCGATAACGTACCCGGGAGTCGAACGGCCTGATATGGTGGTCGCCCTCTCGAGGGAAGGGGTGCACCGTAGGGCGGAGCTCCTCGCCCGCGTGAAACCGGAGGGACGGGTGGTGGTGGCGAAAGGGGTGGCGCTTCCCCCGACTCCTGCCCGGGTCCTCCCCGTGGACTTCCAGGCGTGGAGCATCAAGAGGAGAGAGCGGGCTCTTGCGGCGCTGGCGCTGGCGGCCAGGGGGGGAGATCCGGTCACCGGGGAGATGCTGGAAAATGCGGCAGCCAGCACCCTGCGGGGCAAGAGCGTCGATTCAACCCTTGCACTCCTCCACCGAGCTGCAACCCTCCCTGTGGAGTTAGCTTAGCTCGCATTATGCACCAGACGCTGTCGCGAGATCGTGGAGATGGTCGTGCCACCGGGCGCGCCCGAGCCGGGGCGGGATCGGAGGCAGGGGGGTCTATGAGACAAAGCGCATGCCCTCGCTACGCTCAGCGCAGGAAATGCGAGAAAAGCAAGCAGCTCTGCGCATCTTTATTCTTTCTCGCTTTGCCTCCCTTCCCGCCTGTCTCGCCGCACGCCCTGCCTGCATGTTGCCGCGACTATGCGCCTTCGCCACGTAGACCCGCCTGCCGTGGCTCACTCCGGTCGCAGCAGGTGGCTCGAGCATGATGCGGGCTAAGGCTCCTTGGGAGCGAAGGCATCGTAGCCGGTGATATCGCGGCCGATGCTCAGGGTGTGGATATCGTGAGTACCCTCATAGGTGTAGACAGACTCCAGATTGAGCATGTGCCGAATCACGTGGTAGTCCAGAGTGATCCCGTTTGCGGCCAGGATGTCCCGGGCGGTGCGGGCGATCTTCAACGCCTCGGAGACGTTGTTCATCTTCGCCAGCGACACGTGGGTATGCTGGGCCTGGCCCGATTCCTTGAGACGGCCGAGCTGGATGCAGAGAAGCTGCCCCTTGGTAATCTCGGTTAGCATCTTGACCAGCTTCTGTTGCACGAGCTGGAAGGAGGCAATGGAGACCCCAAACTGAATTCGGCTCTTAGCATAGTCGAGGGCGATGTCGTAACAGGCCATAGCCGCACCGAGGGCACCCCAGGCGATGCCATACCGGGCCTCGTTCAGGCACATGAGGGCCGACTTCAGGCCCTCGGTGCCGGGGAGACGGCTCTCGGCGGGCACCCGGGCCGCATCCAGCACCAGCCCTGAGGTCACCGAGGCCCGCATGGAGTACTTGCGCCGTATGGGATAGGCCTCGAAGCCGGGCGTGCCTTTCTCCACCAGGAAGGCCTGAAGGCCCTCGTCGCTTCGCGCCCAGATCACCGCCACATCGGCCACCTCGCCGTTGGTGATCCAGAGCTTGTGGCCGTTCAGCACGTAGTCCCCGCCCTCCCGGGTAGCTCGCGTACGCACCCTCGCCGGGTCCGAACCCACATCCGGCTCGGTGAGGCCGAAACAGCCGATCTTCTCACCTCTGGCCATGGCCGGCAGCCAGCGGGCCTTCTGTGCCTCGCTGCCGAAGGCGTCGATGGGGTACATGACCAGCGAATTCTGGACCGAGACGAAGGATCGCAGGCCGCTATCTCCCCGCTCGATCTCCTGGCACACCAAGCCATAAATGACGTCGGTCAGGCCGGAACAGCCGTAGCCCTGCACCTTGATCCCTAACAAACCGAGTTCGGCCAACTGAGGAATCAGGTCGCGGTCGAAGGTCCCATGATCAAAGTAGTCTTCGACCTTGGGGAGGTACTGGTTCTCAACCCACCGCCGCACCGTGTCCCGGGCACTTCGCTCCTCCGGGGTCAAGAGATGTTCACATCGATAGTAATCAACGCCCTGAAAGACTTTCATGACCTCTGCCTCCTCCTTGATGTAGCCAATGCGACCGCCATCGCCAGGCACTTTAGCGGAAGCGCGGGCAAATGAAAACAGGCCACCGAAGAAATCTGGTCGAGGCAGTTGAGAATGCCCTCCACCATGGCGCTTCGCTACTTGTTTGCCTGTTCCGCCAATTTCCACTATTCTAGAGGCCACCTTTCGATCCCCGTCCCGGTACCTTAGGAATTTCTACGCCCAAAGACCCCCAAGTGGACCTCCTCGAGACAATCCGGTCAGGATATCGGCTCCCGCATCTCTCTACCGTCGCCACCAAGCTCGTGGAGCTGGCATCAGACGACACCTGCTCCGCCAAGGATCTCGCCACCTTGATCGAAAAGGATCCGTCCCTCGCCATTAGGGTCCTCACCATGGCGAACAGCGCCTTTTGAGGGTCTACCGGTCTCTCCATAGCCTCGCTCAGCCAGGCGGTGGTGAGACTGGGCTTCCACCAGCTGAGGATCATGACCTTTAGCCTCTCCCTCCGGTACACCTTCCCCCTGGGCCAGGTGGGCGTGCTCAATTACGAGGAGTTCTGGCGGACCTCGCTCTACCGAGCCTTGGTCACGAGAGCCCTTGTCTCCCAGCTGAAACAGGGGGATCCGGACGAGGCGTTCTTTGCCGGGTTGGCAATGGAGATCGGCCTCCTCACCGATAAGTCCGCCCGCTTCCACACCCTCTTCAACGAAGCCCGGCGGCGCTTCGGCTTGGATCAGGAGGTGATCCTCGACACTATCTGGGCCACCTTTGAACAGGTGGAGGAGACTGGCCGCCAGCTTCGCCTTGAACTCGACCGCGACAAAGACCTCCTGGAGATCATGGAAAAGGCCAACCGCGCCCTCAGCCGCATCTCGGCCCTGGTGGCAAAGGCACCTGAGGCCGTCACGGCAAGACCCCGACCCTCCTCGGGAACACTGGACACAGGCGAGGGGGCCGTGGCCCATACCCTCCAGGCGGTGGCTCACGAAATCAGGAACCCTCTCACGGTGATCGGCGGCTTCGCTCGCCGGTTGTCCACCAACCTGGACCCCGACACACCCACGGCGGTAAGTACGCTCAGGTCATCCTCGACGAGGCTCCCCGGCTGGAAAAGCTCCTCGCCGACATGACCAAGGACAGAAAAATTTGGGCGGCATTCCCTACGAGGCGCCGTTCCTCACCCATTCCGGCGGTCATCAATAATTCCGCTAAAGTTTTTTCCGACCGGTGCCGATAAGATTCGTCGAGGGGAGAGACAGCCCCAGGCCCGTTCGCCGCTCGTCTCCGCCACTCACGTGGAGGACCGGGGGGCATGTGTCTAGTGCTGCCTCTTCCCCTCAACGGAAGCTAGCAAGGGAGGGAAAGTGATGATAAGCGGCATCAATGCAACCATCTCGGGGCTCCAGGCTCTCGACAAGAAGATGGAATCCACAGCTAACAACACGGCGAACCTCGAGACCGACGAATTCAAGGCGACACGGGTCACCTTGGAGGAGACCGAGCCCTCAGGGGTCAAGGTGACCATACAGACGCTCAACACCCCCGGTCACCAGGTCTACGAAGAGACCAACGACGGTCTCACCCTCGTCGAGAAATCGAACGTCGATCTGGCGAAGGAGATGACCGATCTCACCGTCACCCAGCGATCCTGGGAGGCTATGACGAAGACCATCCAGACACAGGACGAGATGGTCGGAACAATTCTGGACATCGTGACGTAGCCTCGATACGGCACAATTAAGAGGCGCAAAGGTCTAAGGTCCCCCAACCCCTCAACGCGCTGTCCGACAACCTCAAGAGCGTTCTCTTCTTCCCCTCACCCTCACCCCGACCCTCTCCCCCAACGGGGAGAGGGAGCTAAGAATGGCAGTTGTCGGACAGCCTGCAAGAGAGGATCCCCCGCTCGTCGGCCTAGCCCGCATTATGCACGAGGCGCCGTAGCGAGATCGTGCGAAAAAGGGGGCACCGGGGGCGGGGATAATCTGCGGCGCAAAGCGCATCCGGAGCCTCTCCCTCCCTTGGATGACAGGAGTGACCCCCAAGCTTTCCACCACCACCCCGCCCGCAGGCCTGGTCTCGCTCTTCACTATCAATAGCGCGACTATGCGCCTTCGCAGAGCAGACCTCCCTGCCTCTCCTCGCTCGTCGCGGCTAGAAGCCGCTCCCACATCGTTCCTCCTGACAAAGCCTGCAGCTTGGAGAGAAGGACGGCCAGATCCGCGATCGCAGCCGGTGGCTCGTGCATAATGCGGGCTTGGTAACCCGTATTGGACGTAGCCATCCATTATCGAGGAACCGCCTCCTCCAACCGCGGATTTGGTCTCGCCGCCTTGACCCCCCTCTTACAATTGTGCTATTATTGCTACGAAGTTAGAATTCCTTCGGAAGGAATAGAGTGTATCCCAGCCGCTCGGCATGAACGGCGCTCCTGTCGTGCAGGGTGCTCACATGATCGCCAGAAGCACCATGGATATGTGGGTGTTCCGTTTGAGGGCTGAATCCCTTTACGGTGAACACCTGGATGCCGGCCGCCGTCAGGATGCCGACCTTCCGGCTCGCGACACGCGTGATGTGATCACCCTCCGCGAGGAGGACGGCGTGTGGCTGTCTCAAGGTGAGACTTGGAAGAATTTCTCGCCGGCGAAGACTCGTCCCCTCCCTTTCAGCGCCAACATGTACGACGGCAGCGGCAGGTCCCGCGTTCCCGGCGATCCCAAGGGTGTGGCCGTCGATCTCTTCGCCTGATCCTCGGTTACCCCTTCCCCTGAACACCGACCTGCCCCCGTCTCGCCATGTACCCTGAGATAACGCCATGCTATTCGTGATTCTGAGGGTTATCTCCCCGTCATGTCCGCCTGGTTTACCTGAAGAGTCAGCAATTTCGAAGGGAAGAATAAGGAATATCCTGATTGCGAATGTGCTACACTCTGTCGGATAATGGCTTATCGCAGGGTCACTTACCCATTCACACGTTCAGCCCATATGCTACCGAGCCCAGGCGCAAATTCAGACAGCGCCCTTCACGGGAACGCAGGGGGAGATGAGACCAGGGTCGTCGCAGCCTCTTTTTCAGACAGTACTCTGAAGCTGAATCTCGATCTGGCCGTCGGTTCGCTCGCAAGCATAGGGAGGAACCAACCGTGGTTCATAGGCCGCTAAATCGCAAGGGGATGCGACATACCGAGTGTCCGCTCTACGATGAGTGCCTTACCTATGCGGCACGGCGGATGTGGAAGCGCTGGAGTTGCGGTAAGTGTCCCAACCACTTTCTGGCAAAGGTCTACTGCAGGCTCAGATTCATTGAGCACTACTACCGTCCTCTCGCAGAGATCTACCCGGAATTCAAGAGGAAGTACCATACGTTCATGGCGCTTCCTTCCCAACCTCCGCAGCAGACAGGGGTCTGACCCTTCTGGAAGTTTCCTCTGCAAAACCGGCCGGTGCCGGAGGCAGTGTGGTCTGCAGCGCAAAGCGCATCCGGAGCCTCTACCTTCCTTTCGTCAGAGAAAGGCCCCCCGGGCTTTCCACCACATCCTCGCCCGAGGGCCGGGCCGTTGTCTCCACTATCAATGCCGCGACTACGCGCCTTTGCAGAGCAGACCACCCTGGTTTGCGCGATCCGATCGCAGCCTTCTAGTATGCGCTCTTACCGTGGGCTGCCAAGGAAGGCGCCGATGTCCTGCCGCCGCAAGGTTATGACGCTCTCCGGTAGACTGTTGAGGAAAATCTTGCCGTAGGAGCGGCTGAAGAGCCTACTGTCCATGATCGCCATGATACCGCGATCGGTCGCCCGCCGAATCAGGCGGCCGAGTCCCTGCCTCAGCATGAGCAGTGCACTGGGTACCTGGTAGTCCCAAAAAGGGTTGCCGCCTTCGGCGGCAATTCGTTCCAGGCGGGCTGCGACCATGGGATCGTCAGGCGGAGCAAAGGGGAGCTTGTCTATGATCACGCAGCTCAAGGTCTCTCCCGGCATGTCCACTCCCTGCCAGAAAGAGGCGGTGCCGAGAAGCACGGAAGCGACATCTTGGCGGAAACGCTCAAGGAGAATGGCTTTCGGCTGCTCACCCTGGACCAGGAGCGTGAACTTCTGTCGCTGGGCGAGGCGGGCGTGAACCTCTCGAAGATTACGATGACTGGTGAAAAGGATAAAAGCGCGGCCGCCGGTCTCCTCAAGAATGGCCGCAACCTCGTCGGCGAGGGCAGGGATAAAGTCCGGGCTGTCCGGCGTGGGCAGATGCCGGGTGAGATAGACTAGGGCTTGGTCCTGATAGGCAAAAGGTGTCTCGAGGATGAGCCCCGGAGTATCGAGAGGAAGCCCGAGTCTGGTCTTGAAAAACGAAAGGTCACTCCCCACCGCCAAGGTGGCTGAGGTAAAAACATACGGCCTGGGTGCGACAAAGAGAAGCTCTCCCAGGATAGGGGAGACCTCTACCGGGGAGGCCCAGAGAAAGATCCCCTTCCCCTTCCTTTCATACCAGTAGACCCTGTTGGGGTCCCCTTGATCCAGGAGGATGTGGAGCGCCTCCACGAGTTCCAGGGTTCGCCGGTGACAGAGAGCGACACCGTCACTCAGCTCCTGCCGTCGCACAAGGTGCGCCGCAAGCTCATTCAGAGACTCCTTCAGATCGTCCCATCGCCGCTGGAGGTCCCCGGCGACCGCCTCCGCTCGGAAGCGCTGCCTTCTGTCGGTTGCGGGAAAGGCCTCAAAGAGTTCTGCACCAACCGCGCCTGTGGCTTCGAGCAAGCTGTCGAGGCTCGGGTCCCGCCGGCCTCCGAGCTTCAGCTCCCAGGCGACATCACGCAGGAGCTCCTGGAGGCGGTGGCTGCTTACCTCGACACTGAAGTAGTGGTGCGCTACCTCTTCCAGGAGGTGGGCCTCGTCGAAGACGGCAACCTCCCAACGGGGAATGACCTGGCCGTAGCCGCCCGAGCGGACGGCAAGGTCGGCGAAGAACAGATGATGATTGACGATAACCATCTCCGCCGCAGCGGCGTCCTGGCGCACCCTTGTTAGAAAACATTCCTGGACCTGGGGGCATTTCTGTCCAAGACATTGTTCAGCGCCGGCGGTCACCGCCTGCCAGCCGCCGAAGTCGTCGGGCAGCCATTCCAGCTCCGCTCGGTCGCCCGTCCCTGTTTGCCGCGCCCACCCGATGAGTTCCTTGGAGAACCTGCCTTCCTCGCTGGCGAGAAGCTCGGGCTGTTGGATGAACCTGTAGAACCGGTTGAGGCAGAGGTAGTTCCTCCTCCCCTTGAGACATATCGCCCGGAATTTCGCCGGTAGGTGCTCCCGCAGCACGGGAATATCGTGGCAGAGCAGTTGGTCCTGAAGCGTCTTGGTTCCCGTGGAGATCAAGGTCTTCCGGCCACTCAGGAGGGCCGGGACAAGATAGGCTAGGGTCTTCCCCGTTCCGGTGCCGGCCTCAACGATGGTCGGCCGGCCCTGCGAGATGGCGGACTCCACCTCCCTCGCCATGTCAGCCTGCATGGGGCGATACTCAAAGCCCTCGAGTATCCGACTCAGCAAGCCGTCACGGCCGAAGATGCTGTCCATGGCTGCTCTCTTCTCGTCGCCGCCGAGGGGTGTCCACCCCGGCCGGCCGCTGATCATGGCCTATTTTTCCTGCTGCGCACCGGGGGATGCCGGTGGGGGCAGTAGTCGCTCTTCTGCAGTGACCGCGGAAGGCCTGAGTCAGCACCCCCGGTGTCCGGCAGCCTGACTTGTGGATAAAGACCAGAGTCCTCCAGGGGGGAGGTGCGGGCCGAGAGGCTCTCCCGGCGAGGAAGTTTCATCGCCCAGATCGGTGAGCGAGCGATGGTGAACTCACAGGTCATGCGAGTTACATCGCCTCAGCGTCCAGATCGGCCTTGAAGAAGTCGTCGAGACCGGGGGACACTTCGTCAGCAGTCTTGGTGGGTGCAGTCCCTTCCTTAAAAACCTCGAAGACCGCCGTGGCGTCGTCGGGCCTGGCGAGCAACCCCGTTCTGGCGTTGATCTTCGCAAAAACCACCTTCTCCGGAACCACAAAGGCCTGTATCGGCTCAGTCTTGAGAACCTCAGCGGCATAGTCCACCCAGATGGGCGAGGCCGCCCGAGCTCCAGTCTCCACCGGGCCAAGCTCTCGTTCGTTGTCAAATCCGACCCAGACCCCGGCGGTCATTAAAGGGCTGAAGCCGACGAACCAGGCGTCCTTCTGATCGTTGGTGGTCCCGGTCTTGCCGCCGACCGGCCGGCCAAGGGCCCTGGCCCGCCATCCGGTGCCGTACTGCACCACCTCTTGGAGGAGATGGGTCATGACAAAGGCGGTATCCGGCTCCATGACCCTCTCCCTCTGGGGTTTGTGCTCCTCGAGGAGTCTCCCGTCGCGATCCATGACCTTGGTGATGAACATGGGCTGCACCAACTCGCCCTGGTTCGGGAACACGGAGACGGCCCTGGTCAGTTCCAGGAGGGATAGGGCTGAAGAGCCGAGGGCAAGGGAAAGGTCCCGCGTAAGGGGCGAGCTGATTCCGAGGCGGCGCGCGTAGTCGATGACGTAGTCGAGACCGATGTCATTCACGATCTTAATGGTGACGACATTCCGGGAGAGAATAAGGGCCGTGCGGAGAAGGGTCGGTCCGGAAAAGGTCTCCTTATAGTTCTTGGGCTTCCACACCCGCTCCGACTCCTCGTCACCGAAGATCACCGGCGAGTCGATGATGATGGTCGCCGGCGTGTAGCCTTTGTCCAGGGCAGCGGCGTAGATGATCGGCTTGAAGGCGGAGCCGGGCTGGCGCCGGGCCTGAACAGCGCGGTTGAACTGGCTGGTGCTGAAGTCATAGCCGCCTACCATGGCCTTCACGTAGCCCGTGGCGTTGTCGATGCTGATGATCGCACCCTGGACCTGGGGCTCCTGTTCCAGAGCAATTTTCCAGTCGCCCGATCTTTGCTCACGCGACAGGAGCCGCACGAGAATCAGGTCGCCCACCTTGAGGGCCTCAGCAGGATCACGGCGAATCCAGGTCATGTTCTCGAAAGGCAGGACTCCGGAGCCCCCGTTCAGGTTCACCCTGAACCGTTTTTCGCCGCTCGGGGCGGAGCTGATCACACCCTTGACGATGTCACCCTCCTTCAGGGGCTCCAGATCCTCACTCTCCTTGAGGTCAAGGAAGTAGGTGTCGATGCGTTTGCCCTCTAGGTGCGCCAGGGGACCCCTGTATCCCTGGCGTTTGTCCAGGTCCTGGAGTCCCTTCCGGAGAGCCTTCTGTGCCGCCTGCTGATAGGCGACGTTCACTGTGCTGTACACCTGGAGACCCTGGTGGTAGAGCATGTCCTCACCGTATTTTTCCTCCAGGTATCGCCGGATGTGTTCGGCAAAGTAGGGCGCCTTCCCGAGGTTTTTCTCCGCCCGACCCTTGATCTTCACCGGCGTCGCCAGTGCCTGCTTTGCCTGCTGGGCGGCGATGTAGCCATCTTCCGTCATGCGATTGAGAACGTAGGTCTGGCGCTCTCTCGCCCGGTCCGGATGCTTGTGGGGTGAATACCTGCTGGGCGCCTGGGGAAGGCCTGCAAGCATGGCACACTCTGCCAGATTGAGCTCCTCCACACTTTTGCCAAAGTAGGTCTGCGCCGCCGCTTCCACGCCGTAAGCGTTATTACCCAGGTAGATTTGGTTCAGGTACAGGTAGAGGATCTCTTCCTTCGAGAGGTATTTCTCGATCCGAAAGGCGAGGATCGCCTCCCTGATCTTGCGGGTGACACTCCGTTCGGGGGTGAGGAGCAGGGACTTGGTCACCTGCTGGGTGATGGTGCTCCCGCCTTGGCGTATCCCGGCTGCCATGATGTTTTTGTACATGGCCCTGATGATACCCAGATAATCTAGCCCCTCGTGCTCGTAGAAGCGCGAGTCCTCCGCGGCCACAAAGGCCTGGACCAAAAGCTTGGGAATTCGGTCCATGGGAACGACGAAGCGCCGCTCCCGGCAAAACTCGGCTACAGGGCTCCCGTCATCGGCATAGACAGTGGTGACGATATCCGGTTTGTAGTCTTTCAGCGAATAGATCTCGGGAAGTTCTCTCGTTACCAGGTACACCCCGGCACCTCCGGCCAGAAGCAATGCGACGATCAGGACGAGCGCGCCGAAAAGCAGACGCCGTCCGATGCTCTTGCGCGGAGCAGCAGGGGGATGTTCCGGTGGATGACTTGTATCGGCACGCACCAGGCTTACCTCATAGTTGTTGACATCAATCAATCCGATCTCGGGGCATGCAATTTTAATGCACTCCGCAGGGCAAGTCAAAATACCCCGCCGCGGGCCGTCCCGGGCCCATCTCCAGAAGATGTTTGAGCTGCGAGCCGGCACACCGTATCCATTTCGACAACGCCCGCCGGTATGGTATAGAGATCAAAACCCCTCATTGCCTTTCTTTTGTACCGAGCGCACGATGAGGAATCCATGATTTCAGGAACCGCTCGCCGCCCTCTCCTCATCGCCCATCGGGGCGCTCGCTCCCTCGCCCCGGAGAATACCCTCGCCGCGGCGAGCAAGGCGCTCGATCTCGGCGCCGATATGTGGGAGCTCGACGTGGGCATGACCGCGGACGGCGAGCTCCTCGTGATCCACGACAGCACCCTCACCCGGACCTCCAATGCGAAGGAGATCTTTCCCAGACGCCGGCCTTGGTCGCTCCATGAGTTCACCCTGGAGGAGATCAGGAAGCTGGACTTCGGCACCTGGTTTGCCCAGGAGGATCCCTTCGGCCAGATCGCTGCCGGTGCGGTCTCTCCGGCAGAGATTGAGAGTTACCGGGGAGAACCGGCGCCGACTCTGCGCCAGGCCCTCCGATTCACTCGGCACCGCGACTGGCGCGTCAATGCAGAAATCAAGGACCTCCGGGGCACCCCCGGTGATCCCCAGGTAGCAGCCAAGGTGGTAGCGCTCATCGAGGAGCTCGACATGGTGGACCGGGTGCTGGTCTCTTCCTTCAACCACCGGTACTTGAAGGAGGTTCGCGAAAGAAATCCCGGGATCGTGACCGGGGCCCTGGTCAGCAAGCCCCAGTCGGATCCCGAGTTGCTGCTCCACGAGCTCGGAACTCAGGCCTACCATCCCTCTGTCAGCGCCATTCGCCGGAGTGAGATTGCTCCACTCCGAAAGGAGGGGTTTCAGGTCAACGTCTGGACGGTGAACGAACCCAAGGTCATGAAGAGCCTCATCAAGGCAGGGGCAAGCGGGATCTTCACCGATTTCCCCCAACTTCTCAGGCCGCTTGTTTCCGAGCCCTGATCGACGGGGGAAACAGGGGGGTCTGCGGCGCACAGCGCATGCCCTCGCTACGCTCAGCGCGGGAGAGGCGAGAAATGCAAGCAGTTCGGCACATCTCTTTCCTTTCCCCCGTTGCCTCCTGTCCCGCCTGTCTCGCCGCAGGCCCTGCCTGCATGTTGCCGCGACTATGCGCCTTTGCAGAGCAGACCTCCCTACCTCGCGCCATCCGCTCGCGGCCCACGGAAAGCGCCTATTTCTTGACAGCCCCCCCTCCGGTGTGCCAAAGTTGCCTGAACGCGGGCTATTCGGATTCACAACCATCACTTTTCCCAGAGCCTTGTCAGGTCCGAGAGAGCGAATGGAGTCGGCCGACCTAACGCGTTCCGTGGCCTTACCATGCATGGAGGTGTTCCCATGACCAATCCCTTGCGCCAGGACATTGCCAAGACGAGACTCACCTACACCGGCCGTCACGAGCCGATCAGGCTCGGCAAGGACAAGGCCGCCACCTTCAACCAGAGGCACAAGGAGGTCCTGGATTTCTATGGTCTCGAGCTCGCCAAGGGTGCCGTGTTCGTCATCGAGGACCGCGTGAACGGTCTTTCTAACCTCGGCGTCTTCCGCAGCAAACAGCTCCGGCAAGGGGTGATTCTGGCGGCCGCCCTTCCGGCCATCGCGGTGGCGATCGACGGCTTCGGTGCCCTTGGCACCGTTCCCAAGGATCTGCAGACGAAGGCGCTCGTCAATCGCTTCAAGCGTCACAACGACCGGACTGCGGCCCAGGTGATGAGCGAGGTGCTCCAGATCACCACGGAGAACCTCGAGGTGGGCGAGGAGGTGGTCATCGAGAGCGCGGTAACCGAAGGCGTGAGGGTTAAGCCGGGCCTGGAGGCGGGCGGCAATCCTACCATTCCCGTGGGCGCTCTCTACGGCAAGGATCAGCATTGCAGTCGATACGGACGCGGTATGGGGAAAGAGGTGAGCATGCTCTCCATGGGCTCAGACGTCATTGAGGGAACCGGCAAATCGGTGAAGGGTGTGCACAGCTCCCTCACATCTCTTTTCGTCACCGAGTCCGGCTTCAAGCGTCATCTCCCGGACATTTACGTCGAGCGCTGGATGGCAGGGGTCCCCTTCCCGGAGTTCAACCCCAGAGACACCAATG
>Ga0335070_10003544_pt1 | contig 18228 bp, 18 predicted proteins | sample Lox_Sample_13_FD_206722 | JGI IMG/M metagenome (GOLD analysis project Ga0335070, IMG submission 206722) | Soil microbial communities from Loxahatchee National Wildlife Refuge, Florida, United States - Lox_Sample_1.3 | ecosystem: Environmental > Terrestrial > Soil > Wetlands | place: USA...
TCACCTTGTATGTGACACCTGCGATCTATCTTTCGCTGCAGGAATTCCAGGAAAGAGTACTGGACCGCATTCCGTTCTTCCGGTCAGAAAGGAAGCAACCCCCGGCACCTCGTCCCGATATGGTTCCGGCGCAAAGTGGAGATTGATCATGTCTTACTCAAGGCAACATAGATTTCAATTCTTGATTCCGCTTCTTGGGTTGGTACCGCTGATGATCGGATGCACGGTCGGCCCGAACTACAAAAGACCTTTACTTGATGTGCCAGGAATGTACCGTGGGACAACGGTCGACATGGTGTCGATTGATCAGGTCCAACAGCAGTCGCCCGTTGCTCAAGCCAAACCAATACCATCGACGGCGTCCTTGGGCGAGGAGAAGTGGTGGCAGGTTTTCCAGGACAAAGAACTGCAGAACCTGATCCGCACAGCACTGAAAAACAATTATGACGTGCGCCTCGCGGCAACACGAGTGTTGCAAGCTCAAGCGCAACTCGGCATTACCCGTGCGGATCAATTGCCTTCCCTCTCAGTTGGCGGGAGCGAAACGAACCAGAGATCGGCTCTTCCTCCATTCCCACCGTTCGAAAGCACGCTGGGGCAAGTGACCGCCTCGGCCTCCTGGAACTTGGACTTCTGGGGCAGGTATCGACGCGCTACCGAAGCCGCACGTGCCACTTTGCTCGCGAATGAGTGGGCACAGAAACAGGTGATCGCGACACTGGTCGGCAATGTTGCCACCGATTATTTCCAGTTGCGCCAGTTGGATCTTCAGCTGGACATTTCCAAACGGACATTGGCATCACGGCAGGACTCCCTACAACTGACGGAAATTAAGGAGCAACACGGACTGGCGTCGTTGCTCGATGTCCGCCAGGCAGAGCAATTGGTGGACTCCGCTCAAACCGAAATTACGGATTTGGAGCGGCAAGTCACACAGCAAGAAAACAATCTAAGCATCCTATTGGGAAATAACCCGGGCGACATTCCGCGAGGATTACTCCTGACCGAACAACCCCATGCGCCGGAAGTTCCCGTGGGCATTCCTTCATCCTTATTGGAGCGGCGGCCCGATGTCCGCGAAGCAGAAGAGAGCCTGATTGCGGCTAACGCTCAGATCGGTGTAGCTCGCGCACAATATTTTCCGCAGATCTCATTGACTGCCGACGCTGGCTTTCAAAGTTCTGCACTCAACAGCCTTTTCACGGGGCCAGCTGGGTTGTGGAGCATGGCGGGATCGTTTACTCAGCCGATCTTCCAGGGGGGAAGGCTCAAGAACAACGTGAGGCTAGCGGAGTCTCAGAAAGAGCAGTTGCTTCTCACCTACCAACAAACGATTCAAGGGGCCTTTCGCGATGTCTCGAACGCACTCGTCGGCTATCGCAGAACACGCGAGTTCAGGATCGAGCAGGAACAACTGGTGGCAGCGGCAAAAGATGCCGCGCAGCTATCCGAGATACGGTTCCGAGCCGGGAAAACAGACTATCTCGAAGTATTAACCAACGAGACAAATGCATTCTCGGCCGAACTCAACTTGGCTCAGGCAAATGGAAATGAACTGCTGGCCCTCGTGCAACTCTACCAATCGTTAGGCGGTGGCTGGCAAGAGTAGCACCTCCGCATTGCGGATAAACAGCATCGCATGCCGAACCGTGATCGACCGAACAAAATCGGGGAAGAACCCACAGAATTTCAGGTACTGGCTGCGATCGCGTACCTGGATAGCGATCTGGGAAAGCAATACAATTCCCCCGAGCACAAAGCATCGCAGGGCGATTACGTCTTCATGATCAGTTTCGTAATCGTCGCCCTTTTGCTGGGATGCATCGCTTTGGTGTGGCTCTATGCTCGCATCTCTTGATTCGGCATTTTTGAAGATGGTGACCTTGAAATTTAACTCTTAGCTCACAGTGACAATGCATCAATATCGAACTCTGTAAATGTTATTGCTGCTTCCGTGCGGGCTAGGTCACGGGCAAGTGATTGATTTACATGGTGATCGTGCTGGTAGACCTGCTGAGGGGCAACAACCCTTAATCAGTAGCACTGAATCGCAATCTCGTCATTTTTATTGGCGATTCTGTGCGCACACGGCTGGCTGACTAGCAGTCACTCAAAAATCACAATTTTATTGGTTTTTTCGCGCTTCGGTGTGCGATGTGTGTGCCAACGTTTCGCTAGTGCTGGCCGAGCCGTAATAGCACAGCGCATCCCCTGAAAAGGCTGCTCGTCGGCGTTCAATTCTGTCCCCGGCGACCATATTTCCAATACTTACGATGAGTTCTTTAACTTCGAAGTAGCGTCCGAATGCTGCTATCTTAGGGTGATGGAAACACAAGCTTTTGCGACCTCTTCTGATTTCAATAATTTGCGTTCCCGCGGTCCAATGGGCGCAGACCTCGTAAAGCTGTGCTTCATAATCCGCAAGGCAGCATTCGTACAAAGATTGACAATTTGAATCGGCTTTTGCGTTCCGCTGTTAAGTCGGTCGAACCGATACGACCTAATCTCAGCAGATCACGTGGAAAATTGCATTTGTGCCATTGGTACTCCCCCGAGAATCTTCAATTGCAGCCGCGGTGCTCGCAGGTACGAATGACCGTTGCCATCGTCGGCTTGGCCGAGAGAGTGACCACCGTGTAGTGCTCGATCGTGGGCACCGTGAACTCGAAGACGCTCCCGCGCGCAGAGAGGTCAGCCAGCTGAGGCTGCGCCGCGTCCGGTGACAGGACTTTCACTTCCCAGCGGCTCTGATCATCGGCTTCTCGCACATCGACGAGCCCCGTAAGATTCAGCCTGACCTTCACGTTCTCTGCCGGGACGCGGTGATCGTAGTTAAGCAAGTGAAGAATCAAAGTTCGACCATCGGATTTCCGAGTCAACTGGCCCAGCACGTGACCGCGTGGCTTCAAGCTGAGGCAAGGCCCTCCAGCAGCCGCTTCGGCACGGCCCGCGATTCCTGCTCCCGCCTTCGCTCCCCTGAGGATCATTCCGCCACCCGCAGCGAACGAATCCAACCGCGACTTTTGTTCGGCAGTGAGTTTGGGCAGGTCTGCCGGCATGACCAGCACCTTGAAGTGGTCAAGAGCAATACCTTTGTCCAGATGCGTGAGCACCTTGGTCTCGAAGATAAGGCTCTGCTTTAGGAATTCCTCCGCGAGCCGATTGTGCGGTTCCGCTGAGAGCAATGCGATTCTGGCGACCGAACCTACCTGGTGATACAACTCGTGATGCGAGACCAGAAAATGGTTGTATTGGGCAATGCCAGTCCAGGCCTCGCGTGCTTTCGGCTCGCCCTTGATTAGAGCTGAAAGGAAACGCCCTTCGATGTTTCGGGAGGTGGCCGCACCGAACGTGTAGGCTTCGGCGATGGAAAGCTTCTGCTCGGCTGGGCTCGGGATGCAGCGCTCGCGCGGGCCACAGTGGTAAAGGTCGTTCTCATATTTCAGCGGTTGCCAAAGCTGCTTCTCGCCGCTGAGGAATTTGATTTTGCGTGCGTTGCCCACCTGCCAATGACCGTTCCAAACCCCGGGAGTGTCCTTGCCGTCCTCCTCCCAGATCACCTCGTTGATGTCGTTCATCGCAAACCGGTCCGGCGCAATGTGGATATTCGCCTCAACCAGGACCTTGGGCCGCCCGGTCTCCCGCGCCTTCCGCTCGGCCATGCGCTGGGTGTCGTCGAGCAGCTGGGCAAGGCCGTTGTTGTAACCGATCATGTTGTCCCAGATGATCGCGTCCGCTCCGGCATCCACGGCCAGTTCGGCCTTCTTCAGAAGATAGGCGCGCCAGCCGGGCATGCGAGCGTCAGCCAGCCGACGTTCCCAGGAGATTTGCAGATCCCTCGTGTTGGGACCTGCGTAGAACATAGGAATGCTGTGCATCCACAGCCCGTAATTCCTCGTTTCGGGATCGTCGACGTAGGCGCTTTTGCGGAACATGTTGGAAGCGGACAAGTAGGCCGAGACGTGGATGCCGTTCTCATGGCAGAGGGCGATTACTTTTTTGAGGTTCTCCCGGTTTTCCTCTTCTTCTTTAAACGACCAGCCGTTACTCCAGGTGACCCAGATCCAATTGAACTCCGCCTGCTTGAGCAGCCCAAGCATTTGCTCGAAATCGCGGTCGTAGATGTGGGTCAGTACGTCTTTCTCATCGGCGGTGAACTTATTGCCCCACCATGTTCGCTGAGCCTTCCAGCTCTCGATTCGTCCGCCATCGATCCGGATGAAACGAAAATTCCCCTGCTCCGCCCACGGCGGCAGGTCTTCCGGCCTGGCTCGATACAGTTTCGGTGCCGGCCGAAAAGACTCCGCGGAGCAGAAAAGCAGGAACGTGGTGGCCAACGCGATCAGCCTGATGCCCTTCGCGATTTTCGACAAGCTGGAGGCTTCCTTCCTCAAGCTCAGCGCACGGAGCGAGCAGAATGTCGATGGCGCTGCGAGTGCGAGCTTCTCGTCGCGTAGTTTGCCCATTCCCATTCTGCAAGCCAGTTTCTAGAGCACCTTCCCTCACATTGGAATTCCGACATTCTGCCCCCGCACTGGGGACAGACCAAGTTGATGATCGAGGAAATGATCTGGGCATTCGATTCGCCTGGCAGTGTGTCAGTGATCCTCATAATCGCTCTCCGAACAGAGATTTAAAAAAGCGGCAGACAACCGGTTGCGAACAACGGAAATGTGCCGCGCGGGTCTTCTGCGCCTTGCGGCGCTCCGAACTGGTTGGTTGCGGAGTCCGTTTCGTCCACCATGTGTCTGCCGTATTGCACAGCTTGCAGATTGCACGCACGATGCCAATGCGGCAATCGCGAATAAATGCCGATAACAAAGACATTCGCGTCGCACGAGGGCGCTGAATGTCACGTTTTCCTGCCAAGTATGGGCATGTGTGCCCGGATGTGGTCGCAACTTGCGTGCCGAGTCGGGACACGTCTGCGAAGACGAAGCTCCGCAATGACATGAAAAGTCAACCTCGCGGATCGCTCTACGTCACAACTTAAACATGTGGCATGCCGATTGCGAACCAACCAGGTTAGGCGGCACCAGCCTTACTTGACGCTTAGTCCGTCATGGTTGCGGGATTGCCAAGCCACCGAGGAGCACAAGAGGAGTCAATGATGCGGAAGTTCATAGTTGTGATTGCGCTGTGTCTGCTGGCGTTGCCCGCGCTCTGCCAGTCCGCGTCGAAATATCAGTTAGCCATCATTACCGAGGTCAAGCCGCGTGACGCCGTAGGATCCAACACGTCTGATCCGGCACGCTATGACGTCTCTGTTAAGGTCGGCGACACAATTTACGTCGTACTGTACACGCAACCATTGGGCGAACTTCCTCCGAAGTACGCAACCGGGCACGAATTATTGGTGCTGGTCGGAAAGAACACAATCACTTACAACGACATGTTGGGTCGATCGCTGCAGGTCCCGATCGAGAGCCAAAGACTCGTTAGCGAGTCGAAAGCCTCGAAATAGCTCATGCTGCCGCCGCGAAATGGCACGTTCGTTCCTTCAGCGCACTTTGATGGACGAGCCACAACGTTGTTGCGAGCGTGCGCTAAGCAACCGTTATTAGTCTGTGCAGTTCGAACGAGGAGCCAGTGATGAAGTCTCGACAGATTCTGATTGCGATCCTGATTCTCACCTCAATGTGGCAGGCTGCCGCCGCCCAGCCTAAGAAACAGAAAAACCAAGTGGAAGCGCCTGCGGTGGAGAGAGTTCTTATGGTGACGAACGACGCTCAGTCCAACACAGCTCTGTCAGATCTCATCGCCGTAAGGCCCGAAATGCCCTTGGGGCCACAAGATGTTCTCAAGTCATACGAAATCGCAATGAGCCTGTTGGCAGACAAAACGTCGACTGATTTTTCGGTAATCGTGCAGGCTCAACAGGCAAATCAAATCACCCGAGAACAGGCGGAATATCTTCTGCAGCAGAGATACCAAACAGCAATGATGCAGTATCAGGTGCTGAGCGCCCTTCATGATGTCCTGAAGCATGACATCGATGACGCAAACCAGGATGCGCGACGTACGCTCAAAGCCACGAACTCCGATACTGTTCTGGTTGTCCCCTTGCCGGGCGCTTCCCCCGGGGGCAGATAGCCGAGATGGAAGGGGCATAGTATGCAATCTCCACCGAGAGCAGTTGAGCGCGATCAGTGCCCTGATTTGGCTTCGGGTAGAACGTCAAGTCCGAAGATGCTGAACGCTTTACAGGGCCTACCCTCTCTTTACCGGTGCGCATATAGGCTTCTCGGAAACAAAGCGGACGCTGAGGATGCAGTGCAGGATGCTCTTTTGGCAGCTCACAAGCACTTGCATCAATTCAGAGGGGACGCACAGATATCAACGTGGCTGATGACTATCGTGATTAATTGCGCAAGAATGCAATTGCGCAAACGATCGCGCCATAAGCAGCTATCGTTGGATTCGCGAATTGATGAAGAGCAGGACCATCCTCTCTCCGAAACCCTGGCGGACGATCGACCTAATCCCGAAGATGAGTGTCACGGGGCGATGCTGCATAGGCGGTTGCTGAAATCAGCAGCAGAACTGTCACCGGTTCTCCGGAGAACTTTTCAGTTGCGGTTTGGGGATCATCTTTCGATCCTTGAAACGGCCCGGGTTTTGGGAGTTTCCACCGGAACAGTGAAAGCCCAAACCGCCCGGGCGCGAGCGAAACTGCGCAAGGCCATACGCGGAGTGGTCCAGCCCCGATCTAGGTCTTGTTCAGGCCGGGGTTAGCAGGTCGATCCCACCAGTTCCATTCTCAGTTGGAATCTCACCTCATTCGCACGGAACTCGACGGAGATCCACGCTCTGGAACAGCAAGGACCTGAGACCGATTTCCTGACCCCATAAGGGCAAGTGGTGCTGACCGCATCTGCCCGTATTCGGGCACGAGCGTGCCCGGATAGTGTCGGAGCCATGGGCAGGAGTCAACACCTCCTCGGCAAGTACTTGAAGCATCTGGAATTGCCGCCTGCCCGAAAGTGGCCACAATCTTGCCAAGACCAGATTGGAATCACGGTCTCAATTTTCACTTGTCCCCGGAGAAAAAAATCCAGGACATTGCACCGGAGAGGAGTTGATCCCATTGATCGATGACGAAAACAAGCGCATCGATAAGCAGGAAATCGATATCGTTGCTGCCGAAGATAATGCACTGGCGCGAATCTTCGGTCGTATCGATATCGATTCCTCCCCGGCTCTGCGCGACCGCCTTCTGGCGCTCTTCGAGGCTCCTCATGCCAAGTTCGTGAGCATCGATCTCTCGGCGGTTACCCATATTGACAGTTCTGGAGTGGCCACCCTGGTCGAAACTCTGAGAATCGCACGAAGCCAAAACATCGAACTGAATTTGCAAGGCTTAGAAGGCCGATTACTGCGGCTGTTTCAATCGACAGGCATTTTGTCGCTGTTCAATGCAAACGCACGAACAAATACCCAGTCCGGCGGGAAGGCAGTCTGATGGCCAATGTTTTGGAAATCGTCGGCAGAGAGACTCTAAACCAGCTCGACTACGTGGGGAGTCTCAATATTCAGTTGTGGGCTACCTTGCGTGGAATGCTGAAAGCTTTGCCCCTGGTTGGGAACCGACATCGTTGGCACGCGGCCGTTCACCAAATGTTGGAAATCGGAGTTGACGCGCTACCGATGGTGGCCCTGCTTGCGACGTGTAGCGGATTCATCCTTGCGATGCAAGGAGCATCGGAGCTGCGGCGCTTCGGGGCATTGCATTACGTGATCGATCTGGTCGCAGTCGGATTCACGCGCGAACTTGGTCCGTTGCTGACAGCGATCGCAGTCAGCGGACGCTCGGGATCTGCATTTGCAGCCGAGATCGGCACCATGAGGGTGACGGAAGAGCTCGATGCTCTGAAGATCATGGCGTTCGAGCCTGTCGAGTTCATTTTGGCGCCAAAGTATCTGGCAGCGCTCGTTGCGGTCCCATGTCTCAGTACCATGGCCGGCCTTTTCGGCATTCTCGCAGGAGGGCTGTTCATGTTCTTTAGCACGCATCTCGGTTTGCTTCTCTATTTCCGGTACGTGCTGAGTTCGATCGTATTGCGGGATGTGCTCGCGGGGATGATTAAGAGTGTGGCGTTCGCCACCATCATTGCTCACGTGGGATGCCTGGAAGGTTTAAGAGTGCGCGGCGGGCCGGAAGCCGTCGGTCGCTCCACAACTTCGGCGGTCGTGCGGTCAACGTTCCTGGTCATCGCCGCCGACGCGATCTTCACTACCATCTTTTATTTCGTGGGGAAGAATTAAATGGCCCTTATTTCTGTGCGCGACCTGGTAGTGGAATACGAGGGGCGTCGTGTGCTCGATGGCTTGAATCTTGACATCGAACCGGGCCAGATCACGGTTCTGCTCGGGGGCAGCGGTTCAGGAAAGAGCACACTGCTGCGGCAAATTCTTGGTCTCGAACGTCCAAAGGCGGGGAGCATCTTGATCCAAGGCACCGACATTACCCGTTGCTCACAAGCCGACTTGAAGAAGGTCCGGCGCTCGATCGGAGTCGCCTTTCAGAGCGCCGCTCTCTTTAATTCCTTGTCCTTGGAAGACAATGTCGCGCTCACGCTGCGAGAGCACACCGAACTTGCACCTTCCATTATCGACTTGATTGTCTGGATGAAGTTGGCCGTGGTGGGACTCGCTGACTTCGGCAATCTGTACCCGCAGGAACTCTCGGGCGGCATGAAGAAGCGGGCGGCAGTGGCTCGGGCGTTAGCAATGGACCCGGAAATCCTGGTACTGGACGAACCTTCCGCCGGACTTGATCCAATCGTGGCGGCCGAACTGGACGAGCTTATTCTATTTCTGAAGGAAGCCTTTCAGATAACGGCGCTCGTTGTTACCCATGAGTTGCCAAGCGCGTTTCGCATCGCCGACCGGATCGCGATGCTCTTCAATGGAAGATTACTCGCCGTCGGCACAAAAGAGGAACTGCGCGCGAACCAGCATCCACGCGTGAGGCAGTTCCTCAATCGTGTGCCGGACAGCCCGGTTCATGCGCCCGCAATGGCTTCCTATCTGGAGCGATACGTTCGAAGTCAGGAACTAAAACCATGACCACAGAAGCAAAAGTCGGCGCCTTTGTCCTGAGCTGTTTCTCGGTACTCGCGTTCACCATCATCTATCTGTTGAACGCGCAGTATAGTGGCGGCACTGCGCGCTATCGCACTTACTTGCGATACGCCGGCGGGCTTGAGCCCGGAGCTTCCGTGCTGTATGGAGGCATGAATGTGGGCAAAGTTGCGGCTGTGCGACCCTGGGCCGCGGATCCTACTCGAATCGAGATTCTCCTGGACGTCAAGAAAGATACTCCGCTGAATGAGAAGTCGGTGGCCAAACTAGGCTTCGTCAGCGTAATGAACAGCGCGGCTTTGTCGATCACGACCGGCACCATTGAAGCGAAGCGGCTTGCTCCGGACTCAACCATCGCCTCCCAAGAAGCTGCCAGTCTAGATGAGATCGCCGGAAAACTGGCTGGCGTTGCAGATAGCGCGAATACGCTGATTACACAGGCGCAGGGAGAACTTAACGACATCAGCGGAAACATGAATCATCTCCTCACAAATCTCGACGCGATGACCGGGCCGCGGAATCAGAAAAAGGTCCAGGCCATTCTGGACAATGTCGACGGATTACTAGCGGAGGAGCGCCCCAAGATCGACCGACTTACTGAGCAACTGACCAAGGTAAGCGAGCATGCGGACGAGACCATCCAGAATGTAAATGGAACAGTAACGGACTTGCGCGATCCGATGCGAAAAGACCTGGCTGAATTGCTGGTCACGTTGAATCAAGCCAAGGGCCTTATGCAGTCGATGCAAGTCATTGTGCGAGCCAATGATGACAAGATCGGCGACACAGTAGAGAATCTGCGGGACGCGACTGACAACCTTAATCAGTTCACGAACTCATTAAAGCAACGTCCGTGGAGCCTGATTCGGACCAAGCAACCGGCAGATCGCCGGGTTCCAGAATGAGAGTCGGGCACGAGAGGAGAACGCACATGAAACTACTTCCGATAGCGCTGGCATTGGCACTTCCGCTTTGCCTGATTCTCTCGGGCTGCGGCAGGGTGAGGTATCCGTCGTATTACACGTTGAATTTACCGGCTCCCCCGGATCCTCCCGCCCCGGAAAATGTCCGAACGTCCATTGCAGTACGAGAATTCCAGTCTCCAGCTTATCTACGGCAAGGGCCCATCGTATATCGAACGACGCCGGAGCAGATCGGTTTCTACGAATATCACCGCTGGGCGGCGGATCCGCGCACGCTCGTGACCAGCGCAGTCGTCGATCATCTGCGCGCAAGCGGTCAGTACTCCACGGTATCGACGTACAACGGACGAGTAGATATCGACTACGTTTTCAGCGGGAAGTTGGACAGGATGGAGGAGCTGGATTACGAATCAGGAGTCAAGGTCGAGGTCGCGATGTCTGCGCAAATCACTCGGGTTGACACTGGCGTCACGGTCTGGAGCAACAGCGTTTCCGAAGTTGGGACAGTATCTCAACGAAATGTCCCTGGGGTAGTGTCCCAGATGAATCGCACGATGGAGGCAGCAATTGACAAGCTGCTTGCTACGCTTCCTCCACAGCTGGCAAGGAACTGATTGGAGTGTGATTCCATGAACACTAGTAAAGCCATTCGGGACCAGCTGTTGTTCTAGGAGAAGCCGTTGGGCGATTGCACTGGGGCTTCAATTGCCAGATACTTGGACGCACCGAGGCTCGAATCAAGGGATGGGGGAAGAGCAACATATCATGACTATCGCTGAAGATCGCTATCGAATGCTGCTGGGTGCGTCCACTGCGCTGGCTGATCAGCCGACAGTAAAGGCGGTGTTGCAGAGCCTGCGGGGCGTTCTGTCCAGTACTTCCAAATTGCACGGGGCCGAACTCTATGTTCTGAGCGATAACGGCCAAAGTCTGTACAGTTTCGAATTTGATCGGGCCGAGGACGCCCCCGCGATCGAACGTGGAGCCAAACTTTTACGCATCGGCGCGGTGGCGCAAGTGCTCGACGAACAGAAACCGGTCTTGGTTCGGGACTTGTCATCCGAAATGTTGCAGCACCCTGACCTAGCCCCGTTTGCAGCCGAAGTTGCCGGGCGAAGTACCTACCTGTTCCCGGTATCAACCGCACAAAAGCGTTATGGAATTCTGTCCACGCCAAAGTTGCAGGGCCAGCAATTTGCTGCCGAAGACATTGAAATGCTTACCGCCCTGGCTTCCCACGTTGCGGTTGCTCTCGAATGCGCGCTGGCGAGAGATACGGCAGAGCTTTACCACCGACAAGTCTTGAATCAGCGAGATCAGCTCAGCCTGCTTCTGGAAATTAACAATCACATTGTCAGTAAGCTTGAAGCAGAAGAATTGTTTCAGGCTGTGGCAGGGTCGATGCGCCGGCACTTGGGCAACGACCTTACGTCATTGTGGCTTTTTAATAAGAAAAAAGACCGTTTCGAACGTGAGTTTCTCGACTTTCCGGATGGAAAAGGATTTCTGGAGAAGGTGATTGTCGCCGAGCCAAATGAGCTATGGAGCGAGTGGTCACGTTTCCGGACACCGCAGTTTTATTCCCCGACAGAGGCGCACATACCGTCATCTCTTCGCGAAGCCGCTCGATCTGAATCGCTGCTATCAGCGGTCATGATACCGCTGTTGGGCGCAGACGGACCCTTGGGTTTGGTGACCATGTGCAGTCGCAAAGCGAACGCCTTCAATGAAGGAGACCGCGACCTGCTGTCGCAAATCGGCACTCAGATATCTCTGGTACTCGAGAATGCTCTGGCATACGGACGGCTCCGCGCGTCACGCGACGATCTAGAAGAGCAGAAGCTCTATCTGGAATCGGAAATTGATTCTGAATACAACTTCGAAGATATTGTTGGCAAAAGCACGGCCATCAAAAAAGTGCTGGAGCAGATCGCGATTGTGGCGCCAACCAGTTCGACCGTTTTGTTGCATGGTGAGACTGGTACGGGAAAAGAACTCGTCGCCCGAGCCATTCACAACCTCAGCCCTCGGCGCGGGCGCACATTTGTCCGGCTGAACTGTGCGGCGATTCCCTCCGGACTCGTCGAAAGCGAATTATTCGGCCATGAGAAAGGCGCTTTCACGGGCGCCCTTATGCAGAAGCGAGGCCGTTTTGAGGTGGCGGACCACGGCAGCCTCTTTCTCGACGAGATCGGGGACATCACGATGGATTTGCAGCCTAAGCTCCTGCGGGCCCTGCAGGAGCAGGAATTTGAGCGCCTCGGAAGTACCAAGACCATCCAGGTCGATGTTCGTCTGATTGCGGCGACGCATCGTGATCTCGAGGGTATGATCCGCAACAATCAATTCCGTGAAGACCTTTTTTACAGGCTTAGAGTCTTTCCCATTGAAATTCCACCGCTGCGCGAAAGGCGCGAAGACATTCAGCTGCTGGTTCACTTTTTTGTGTCGCGCTTGTCTCGCCGAATGCAGAAACGTATCCGATCTGTCCCCAAGGCTGCAATGGAGGCGTTGGTCAATGCCGACTGGCCGGGAAACATTCGCGAACTCGAGAATTTCATTGAAAGGTGCGTCATTCTAACGCAAGGAGAGGAGTTGAACGTTCCACGCGCCGAACTGAGGAAAACTGGAGTTCGCAGTGTGAGTTCATCGGCGACGACATTCGAACAGGCGGAGCGGCAGGCGATCGTGGATGCTTTGAAGATCGCCTCGGGGAGAATCGCCGGGAATGGTGGAGCGGCCGAACGCCTGGGCCTTAAGAGAACCACGCTGCAGAACAAGATGCGGAGGCTGAATATCACCCGGGCTGATTATTCAGCCTGACAGCATACGGTCGCGCGCCAGCATGAGGGCAAGCCAGACAGCTTCATTTAGCACTCGGACTCGTGCTCTAAGCAGCTGAGCAAAAACCACTTAAAGACGCAAATAAACTTCGGCAAACAACCTGCATTCTTCCCTCTCGCGGGCCAGATACTAAGCGGCCCATAAAGAGGATTCCATCATGAAGAAGTTGGCCGAAGCAGCTATTATTCTCATCCTTTTTGCAGTTGCATCGTGGGCTCAGGAAGTCAAGAACGAGGTGACCGTTCAGGGCTCCGGGTTCTTCCAAAAGCAAACCACCAGCGGCGGGATTACAAATGAATCCAGCAATTCTGGCGGTGTCATGGCCGGCTATCGATTCAATCTGAAGAATTGGCTAGCCGTTGAGGGCGACTACGACTATTTCAGAAATCATGAGACGTTCCAGGTGAGCAGCGGAACGACCTTTGTACCGATGAACACCCACGCCCTGACCGGCACGGCTATCGTGAAACTCCCTTCGTTCAAGATGCCGGCCGTCAAGCTGGTGTCTCCATTCGTGGTTGGCGGAGGCGGCGCCATGTTCTTCTCTCCACGATCAGGATCTCTGGGTGAGCAGACCCGAGGCACGTTTGTCTATGGAGGCGGCGTCGACGTGCCAGTGTCAAAACGCTTCCTGGTGCGCGCTCAGTATCGGGGTTTTGTTTACAAGAGCCCGGATTTCGAACAGGCCAGCCTCAAAGTCGACAAATACACGCATTCGGCCGTGCCCTCTGTTGGCTTGGTATACACGTTCTGAAGCGCGCGGCTTTCTCGTTACTTCCAACGCCTCAAGGCGGCTGTCGCAGCCGCCTTGATTTTTTTGGACCGTAAGAAAGCCTGCCCTCATGCTGGCACTGCCCGTTGTCAGCAGCAGCTCACTGTTTGGAAACCCTTCAAAGTCAACAACTTGGGTTCAGAGTTCGTGGATGGAAAGCTGCAAGGACGACCTGTGGCCTGAAATCAAGGCTGCTTAAAGGTCGTAAGAGGGATTCATATGCTACGTGTAGGAACGCAACAATTAGACGGTTCTTTGCTCTGCAGACTTGAGGGCCGATTCACCGGGGAGGGAGCTGAACAGGTTCGCACACTTGTCACGCGCTGTGACTCAGGGCTGAAACTGGTCGTCGACCTCACGGAAATGATGTTCATCGACACCACCGGGGAACAGGTGCTTTCGTTTGCCAAGAAACTAGGGGCGCAGTTCATTGCCGAGACGTCATATTCCCGGGACGTTTGCGAACGGCTTGACCTCCCGATGGTCCGCAAGCAGAAATGGAACACAGAGCGGTCGGCGAAATCGGACGGAAACGGGCATCATCCGGATAACAGTTCTCGCCACCGGTGAGTGAGCACGAGTTCGCAGTGGTGTGCAACCAACAGGGCCCGCGACCAGAAGCCACTTAGTGACGGGCTGCAGTCGAATCAGGCCTTTTGGGCGTTTCGGAGTCAACCAGCTCCGTGCCCGCGATGTCCGCGAACACTCTCTTTCCTCTCAGCGACGTAGCGGGGAGAGTTCGCGGACGTTTACTTTCTTATCTCCTCACCTTTCAGAAAGCCGTACAGCATCCACCCAAACCTCGACGAACCTCAGTGAGATCCGAATTCGGATTCTCGTTTCATCTCCTCACGTGCGAATGCCCATCAAGACGCGACGCTCTAATTCCCCCGCTGACAGGCGAACGAAAACCCTCAGAGCAGTAGCCGTGTTTTTCACTGCCCGTATGAGGGCAGCTTCCTTCGACCGGATATGGGCATTCCATGGCGTTCTCGAACTTTCGCATCTTTGATTCAAGAACTTGCAAACAAACAGCGGTTGGCACGGCACCTGCAATCTTTGTGCGCACGACCGACAACACGGGATCGGTCAACTTCAAAGTGGGAGTCAGGCCTCAGCCGAGGTTCCAGGTAGACGAATCATGAAATCGAAACATTACCTACTGCTTCTTGCAATTGTTGCGTTCGCCTTACCGATTCGAACGCTCGCTCAACAGGTTACGCAGGATACGCCGATTCTTACCCTCGACGACGCCGTCTCCATTGCACTCGCGAACAATCGGCTCGTCAAAAACTCGGTGCTCGAAGCGCAAAAGTTCGACTTTCAGGTGAGCACGATGCGCAGCCGGCGCCTGCCTAACTTTCACTTTTCGGTCCTGGGCGGTGAATTGTTGCAACCGTTTGACTTCACTTTCGCTAAGGGAACCTTCGGGACGTACCCGGGAACCGGGCCTATTCCATCTACGGATGCGAAGGTTCATACGCCAGCAAGATTGACCGCGTTCTTGAATGGCAGCATCGATCAGCCGTTGACACAGCAGTACAAGATCGGACTGGGAATCCGCGCAACCGAACTTGGGCGCGACATCGCCAAAGAAGACGTGCGCGCCGAGCGCCAGAAGATCGCAGCTGATGTGCGTAGCGCCTACTTCGAGCTGGTTGCCACTCAGGCCGCTGTGGATGCAACACGGGAAGGCGTGCGAACGCTCGAGGAGGCACAGCGCGTTACCCTGCGCTACGTCGCCGAGAACACCGTACTTAAGGGAGACCAGTTGGAAGTCGATGCGCGCTTGACCAAGGCGCAATACGACTTGTCCGTCGCAGAGAATGGACTGACGACACAGCACGAGCACCTGAACCAACTTCTGGGACGAGACATCGCCACTCCCTTTCGAGTTGATTTCGTTCCCGAAGAGGACACGGCGACTTTAACTCTCGCCGAGGCACGCCAGCAGGCATCAGAGAATCGGCCCGAGATCCGCCAAGCTCATCTCAAGGAAAAACAAGCCAATTACGACCGCCGCCTCGCCAAGGCCGAGTACATACCAGACCTTGGTCTTGCGGTCAGCTACATGGGAGTCCAGAACGTGCAAGTCCTTCCCACCAATGTTGGGGTGGCCGGCTTTGCGTTGACCTGGGAACCATTTGATTGGGGACGCCGGCGCAATCGAGTACGCGAAAAATCTAACACTCTGGCACAAGCGCATAACGGCGCACAGGAAGCCGAATCGCAGATCGGAGTTGAGGTTGGAGCTAAGTACCGAAAGTGGAAAGAGGCTGCGTTGTTGCTGAAGGCGACCCGCACCGGCCATGAAGCCGCGGCCGAACAGCTCCGTGTGACCAGCAATAAATACAAAGAACAAGCAGCTCTCGTAAGAGATCTTTTGCAGGCTCAGGCCCGAAGTTCGGAAACCGCATTTCAGTATCAGCAGGCGCTGTCTTCGTATTGGAGTTCCCTTGCAGATTTGCGCCGTGCGATGGGAGAGGAATAAACGTGAGAAAAACAATCGCAATCTTTTCATTGATGCTTGGCATGGCCGGATGTGCGTCGCATAAGCCTCTGACTCAACCGCCGCAAGGGGTTCAGGCCCAAGCGATCGAGGAACAACCAGGCTCGAATGGTGACGGCCTGCGTTTCTCAGCAGTGGTCACGCCTGACTCGGAAGTCCCTTTGTCGTTCAGAATCCCTGGGTACGTCATTTCGCTCAAGCAAGTGCGTGGGCAGGACGGCAGGATGCGGGACATTGCAGAAGGCGACGGAGTTAGCCGAGGCGCGGTGTTGGTCCGTATCCGATCGTCGGAGTACGAGGACAAGGTTCACCAGGCGTCATCGCAAGCCGCTGCTGCCCAAGCGGTGGCAACCAAGGCGAAACTCGATTTCGACCGTGCGTCACACTTGTACGACTCGCAGAGCCTCACAAAACCCGACTTCGATGCGGCTCGCGCGCAGTATGACGCGAGCCAGGAGCAGTTGAAATCGGCTCGCGCACTGACCAGCGAAGCGGAAATCGCCTTGCGCGACACGTCTCTGGTTGCTCCCTTCGACGGCGACATCGTGAAGAAATCGGTAGAACTGGGCGGATTTGTGGGTCCCGGCGTTCCGACTCTAGCGCTGGCGAAGACAGATACGGTGAAGATTGTAGTGGGAGTGCCCGACACGGTCGTTCGTTCGGTAAGAGTAGGCCAGCCCGTCGACGTTGCCATCGATGCGTTCCCATCACGGACGTTTCACGCGCGGGTCAGCCGTATGTCATCGGCAGCCGATGCGATCACACGCAACTTTGACGTTGAAGTTGCCATTCCGAACCGCGACCACATGTTGAAGGTGGGCATGATCGGCTCACTGCAATTCGCGAATGCCGGTGGCGCACCGCAACCTTCCGCGCTGCTGGTTCCACTTTCCGCGATCGTTCAAGCCAAAGATGGTACGTACGGCATCTTTACCGTCTCCGACTCAAGCATGGGCGAAATAGCCCGCCTTCACGCCGTAGAAATCGGCGCTGTGACTGGCACTCAAATCAGCGTACTGAATGGTCTCGAAGCAGGAGACCGCATCATCACCACCGGCGCCAATCTGCTTAAGGATGGCCAGAGTGTAGAGGTCCTTCAATGAAAGCTGAGAATCCAAATAACAGTCGTAACGTCGCACGATTCTTTGTCAACAACCGGCAGATTGCCTGGGTGGCGCTATTCGCAACTCTGGCGTGGGGCGTGTTCGGTTACGTGAACATGCCCAAACGGAAAGATCCTGATATTCCCGTGCGCATCGCCCTCGCCATTACCCCCTGGCCTGGGATCTCGGCGGACAAGGTCGAGCAATTGGTCACCCGGAAGGTTGAGCAAGCCATCACCGGCAACAGCAAAGTGGACCGTGTAGAGTCCACAACGCAGGACAACATCTCTGTTGTGCAAGTCCGGCTGTTGGACAACATCAAGAATACGCAGCAGGAATTCCAAGACATTGGGCAACGACTGAACCAGATTACGGACCTTCCTGACGGCGCCGGACCTGTAACCTGGATCAGCGATTTCGGGGACACCGCAGCTCTGATGTTGACAGTCGCCAGCCCGACCATCCCTGATCTTGAGATCGCATTGCGTGCGCGCGGCGTGCAAGATGCGATCCAGAAAGTGCGCCAGGGAGTCATGAGCGGCCGTGTTGCCGTCCTCTACTGCTACCCGGCGTCAGTTTCACCGGCAGTAATCGAACGGCCATTTGCGATCCTCGCCGCACAGGCCGAACGCGACGGATTCGCGCATGATGTTCGTTCGCTTTCCGTAGGAAGCTGCTCTGGAATCGACTTTGCAACAACGAAGTCGGATGAGGAAATCCGCGCCTATGGACAGCAATTCGTGCAGAAGAAACTGCAGGAGTACGACTTCCATCCCGACGCGTGGGGCCCGATCATTATCCGCGATCCTCAATCCACCAAGGATCGTATCGCTGAAGTAGCGAACAACCGTTATTCGTACCGGCAGCTCGATGATTTCACCGATCTGATCCAGCGCACTCTGCAACGCGTGCCCGAGGTCGCAAAGGTCCAGCGTGTCGGCGTTCTGCCCGAAGAAATCTATCTGGAGTACTCGGATAGCCGCCTGGCCGCTC
>Ga0335070_10003545_pt1 | contig 18226 bp, 22 predicted proteins | sample Lox_Sample_13_FD_206722 | JGI IMG/M metagenome (GOLD analysis project Ga0335070, IMG submission 206722) | Soil microbial communities from Loxahatchee National Wildlife Refuge, Florida, United States - Lox_Sample_1.3 | ecosystem: Environmental > Terrestrial > Soil > Wetlands | place: USA...
AAAATGGTTGTGGTGGGAGAAGGACCGTGTTTCTTTGTAGGCAAGAAGGCTTGCAGGATTCAGCTTGGTCAGCTTCCACCATCCTTTCGACCTGCATAAGGTAAGTTGAGCATAGAGGCTCGTAGAACAAAAGAGGTTAGGTGAAAAGGGAAAAGGGTTGAAGTAACACCACAACCATGACAGCTTTAACAGGGCATTACCAATAAAAGCCTTGATAAACTCCTTAGAAGAGGAAGAACTAAACGGAATTTCCCTTTTGAGATTTTGCGGAGCAGGTGTATAGAAAAATTTGGCGCTTCCACCTACGAATCTGCAGTCTGAGATAACCCTGAGGGTCAACGATTACGAGTAGAAATGTGCATGATTAACTGAAGAGAGATTTTGGTCTAAGTTCATACCCTCACTTCAGTCCCGCCTTGCGTAAGGCGTCAATGAAGAGATCTTTTTGAGCCTGATTCTTGAACGTTAGTACCTTGGCAAAGGTATCCAATGAGAACTTCGGACGTATCCTGAGGACTTCGGCGGCTTCAGCACGGGCCTCTTTCTCTCGGCCCATCAGACTGTAGTAAGCCGCTAGGTATGCATGGCCGGTAAAGTTATCAGGCTCATCCTGCAGTGCCTTTTTTAACGCTGAAACCGCCTCCTCAAACCGCCACGTAAACCGGGTGACACTGAAGCCCACATCTGGTTCTGCTGCTTCTTCATCTCCTTCATCATACCCCGTTTCCGCAAGCATTTTGTAGGCTTCAACATCTTCAGGGTGAATCCGAATTGCCTCTTTATAAGCTTTGATAGCCTCACCAATGTTAGGAGGATAGGGTAGCCGATAATAGGCTTTCCCAAGCATTTTGTAGGCTTCTGCATCTTCAGGATTAATCCGAATCGCCTGTTTGAAGGCCTCGATCGCCTCTATAAAAAGACCTGATGAATAGTAGCCTAATCCAAGTTTCTTTTGGGCTTCGGCATCATTACGGTTAATCAGATCAACCATAAACCGATTTTTAGGTTTCTCCTCACTATATGTTTTCTGCTTTTCTCCCTTTTCCCCTCTTATAATGGCACCCTCATCTTTATGCAGGTATTGCTTTTCCAGCAATTTTGCCCAAGGCTCAATTAAACTCTCTGCTTCTTCCTTAGAAACTATTTTAACTTTGAAGGGTTGAATAAGATCAGAACCCGGAAATCTCTCAAAACCTAATTCAGCATCTAAATCTGGGGAATCATCTAAATCAGGTGCTGTTATTCCATAAAAATGCCCCTTACCGCCGGCAGGTTGCTTTCTCTTACTTATACTAAAGAAATGTCCCTTCGGGTCTCCTATTTGTAATTCGGTAGAATTGTCCCTTACTGTAACGTTTACTCTCTTTCCTTCAGGTGAATGGAAAGTAAGACTATAATAATTTCCCATTGATTTTTCCCCAAATTTTAAAGCATAAGCCTTACATCTCTCAAATGGGTCATTTCCAGTTACAAGTTTTAGAAAAAATCCCATAATTGCCCTCTTTCTAGAAGGTCGAAGCGTTGTTGAATTTTATTTTTTGCTTCTCCCCCTTAAACGGGATTGACTCGATAGGTTTAAAATTTTTAACAGATATATCTAAGATACCATTGATTTGTTCCCGTTATGAACAGGATATATTTACCTTCTTGTCATAATAACCAAAAATTCCTCTGCCATTTCAATGGCTTCCTCTTCTCTTAATGCCCGCTGGGACTTCAAACTTTTCTTCCCTTTATATATGTCATAGGCATAGGTATCATAAAGGCAAAACCCATCTTTATTTTGGGATGCCATCAGAAGTTGAAGTGTGCTGGGTGTTGATATACTTAAATTTATCATCTCGAGTCCTTTATAATTAGGCTCGTAAAGAATGGAATAGATTTGTTTGCCACCCAAAGGAATTTGTCTCTCAACATAGAATGTTTTTCTCCCAAAAATGACGCCGCCTTCCCTCTTGCCATACTCTAAGGCAAAGGATTTCGCACGTTCAAATGTAACATTCCATGCTAACCCGTTGGTCACTAATACGAACAAAAAGAGAGATATAACAATCCATCGAACCAAAAACTTATTAATTACCATTTACCCTTCCATTTAATATTGATTTAATCTTTTTCCATCCAGAAAAGACCCTAAAGCCTCATCAATTACTTCTCTAATGCTTTTTTCCCAGTATGCAACACCGTCTGATTTGATAACCTTGCAATCTTATTCCCTCCAAAATCGAATCAAATACCGATTCAGATTTATTTATTGCCTTTCTTCCTAAACAAAACGCTTCTTTTAAGACTTTTTTCCATCCCTTGACAGGATTCATGGTAAGCAGGATACTCCTCGGGAGCAATCCTTATGGCCTTCTTTATCAACTCACCTTGATAAAGTATCCTCTCACCTTCTTGCCGATAGCTTGAGCGGAACTCAAAATACTGATTTTTTATCTCCATCGGTTCCGGGAGATAATAAACTTCGTAGCCCTCTGGTGCATTAAACTCCACCTCATCTTTATTATAAGAATTATTCCACACTATGATGGGGTATCTCCGGTCCTTTTTACCTGCGGCAGAGCAACTTTCCCTTATTCCGGGCACATCGAATGTCAAAATATCTCCCGCTTTCTTAGAATAATCCTTCGCATTATATTTCATAGTTGCCTCAAACCTCTCTTTGAAGTTCCAAGGATCCGAGTGGGTATATGTCAAAAGTTTTGCCCCCGGGGATATTTCAGCTATAAACTCTTCTAAACTCTCCTTAATCTTCGTTGGGCTAGCGTCCATGAAAGCAGAACGTAAGGATGCTTCTTCGCCGCCGAAGCCAAAACCCTTGCTTTCACATTCTATGGAACCATCCGGACTTATTCTTATTTGAGATTGGTCATAAAATCCATTTTCTTCTGGTTTTGTCAAGGGAGTTTTGTCAAAAACAATCTTTTCGTCATCGAAGATAAGAATATTTCGATTTCGGTCACTACCGGGGAGATAATCAAAACGATAGCTTCTATATACAGGATCAAGAAAATGATATTTGCTTTCGTTTTGAACAGCCACGATACAATGGTTGAATTGAAATGGATATGGGAAATCCTTAATTAAATTGCCCATAGAGCTGGTGGGAATCAATACGTAGTGAGCAGGAATCCCTGCTATTCTTAACATACTGATTAGAAGGGTACTCTTGTCCTTGCAGTCACCATATTTGTTTTCAAACACCTTTTTGGCGTTCTCTGGCTCATAACCTGATTTTCCCAGACCGATAGAAACATACCTGATTTCCCTTTTCACATAATCAAAGATAACTTCCATCTTGTCTTTGGAGGTCGAGAGATTTTTGGTCAACTCAGCCACTTTCCTCTTGATCGCCTCATCTGGTTCGGTTTTTCCTTCAATCTTTCCCTTATACCAATGAGAAAACTCCTCCCATGAGTTCATCGTAGTCACCAATATCCGAAAAGCCACCTCACCCACAGGGGGCATAGACTCTTCTTTAATAATTTGTGGGATATTCTTATACTCCCAGAGATAAATCTTCTTATTCCCTTCACGAATAATCTTTGGAGCTAATTCGATGCCTTGGAGGGGACTCAACAAAAGATTTTTTAAATCCATATCCTCGGGAGTGACCACTTTATATCTGGAGAGGATAATTGGATTGTACCATTGAAAATAGAATCCATCTGAAAACTTTCCGTCAATTTCAGGCTTCTTTTTCTCTTTCACAACCTTATAATCAATGATCGAACCCACGGTTACTCCCGGCATTGAAAAGGTAAGTTCCTTATAATCGCTATAAGAGGGGTATGAACTGTAAGGGGCAACAACCTTTACAGCATCTTCATTTAGAGGGATGGTTTTCCCTTCTGGAGTGATGGTCCTTGCGTAGACGATTGAGGCAGTTTCTGTGCGGGAATTATAACCGATCTCAATATCACCATAATCCTTGCCGCTATCTCTTAATATTTTGAAAACCATGTGGAGGGTTTGTTTATACCTTCCATCCCCGAAAACCTCCACGGTATCTTCATTTAAAATATAGATAATGCCAGCGTCAGGATACGATTCAGCCCGTGGGATATTGCCAATGAGCTGGGTGACCTCATTGTCTATAGCCACCTCAGGTTTCAGATGACTAAAAGTGCATGACAAAACGAGAAATAAGAAGATTAAAGCTAGAATAAGTTTAAGAAAAAGTATTCCCCAACTTGGCTTCCCATCCTTTACACAATTTTTAACCATGATGACCTCTTTCTTACTCTTTATTTGACTGTTTCCTTTTGTGCGATAGGCTCAAGATGTAGTTTTTTTTATCTCTTGTATTTTTCATTCTTCACTCCCTTCATCATCCTCAGGAAACATATCACCATAATCCTGTTCATTTTCCTGATCATGTTGGCAATCTTCGCAGAGACCCTGCTCGTTCAAATCTTCAGGCTCAAAATCTTCATCACAAAGCCAGCATTTCATTCTATCCTCCATCTATCTTCTAAATGCTCACAGATTTCGCATAATCCATAATCTGATATATCTTCTCTTTTCTACCCGCTTCCGCCGAAAGTTTAGGATGAAGGATAGCAATTCGGAAGGGACGGCCGTTCACCTTCCTTTCCTAACTAAGGCCATTGGATACCCGCTTTTCTGTTCCTTATCTTTGGCACTAAAGTAATGCCCAGAAAGCAATTCTTTAAGTAATTCTAAGCGTGCTGTGTAATATACTCTATTCCCATACATCAGGACGAGATAGGCAGTCTTGCCCGCAACTATTCCTGTAATCGTGTAGTCGCCTATATTTCCCTTAATTCTATTTTGGTCTTGATATACATATCCTTCTCCCCAAGTGAAAAATCCAGTTCCTTTTGAATCTTGCCAATAACCAGTAAGGTCTACTTCTGAAGTCTTACCGCCAGATTTTGTTATGAGCCAAGAGTCTACTTCTTTATGGCTCAAGGCACACGAGGTTATAAAGATAAATGATAGCGACAAAAATAGAACTACCAACGAAGGTCTCTTCATTTCATTACTCCTTTTTCTTATCGGCAATTTAAAATAAAAGTCAGCAATGGAAATCAAAAATCCTTACCCGCTTTCTCGCCGGATTGTTTTGCCTTCCTTTGTTTCTCTTTGTCAGAAGTGTTACAGAGGTTGAGATATCTTTGCCACTCTTTGTTCGATACATACATAATTTCAGTCTGCCCAGCACTTCCCAAAACGTCCTTCACCAAAAGAATGATTTTCTTATCATTTAATAACCAAACCCCTATTAAAGCCGGTTGATAGTTACCTTCACGTAGATTCTGAAAATCTCGACATTTAAAAGGATGCGTTTGAGGAGTAGAACCTACTTCTTTTGAGATAGAATTGGTTAAAGCTTGAAAAACATTCTTGACGTTTCCATCGGGGGGTTCAAATTCTTTTCTAACAAAAAACAGACGTGAATTTTCAGAATCAGGGCTTTTGGTAAAAAATAGATTAATTTCTCTTATATTTTCCCATCCTTTATATCTGATTGTAAAACCGTTAGTAACCTTTGAGTTAAAAAATAACCCGAACATTTCCATACCAGCTCCAAGAGTGTATAAACCATCTCGAAAGTAAGTGCTTAAACCACAAGCACCCACGTTAGTAAGTGGCATTGGAGTTGATTTATCAGCGTCTATCACTTCTGCTCCTTCAACTTTTTTGAGTACGTTTTCCACCGTTTCCCCAAAAGGGATTACCCTAAAATTAAACTTAAATGGTTCGTCAGCATTGGCTAATGAAACATAAAATAGAAAGACAATTCCTAAGAACAATGTTTTTTTCATCTCATTTACCTCCTATTTTCATTGACCCAATAGCAACATCAATGCGAGCGAACCAGCAAAAAGGGACTGCGGTTGCCCATCAAGCTCAAATGCAGACATCCTACAAGCTTCTGTCCTTGTATTGACTGTAAACTGAATACGGACTTTCTTCTCCCTCCCGTTATCCAAAACCTTCTTAATGTCAACTTGAACGATACTAACGTCTGGATTATCTTTATATGGATTATTCCCCTTAAAGTTAGCATTCGACGATTTGAAGCTGCTCCATTTCAGGTCCCCGTTAGGCCCAGCAACCTGTTTCATAAGATTGTCAACGGTCTTAAAGGCTCCACCGTCACCTTTCTTTACGATTTCGATTGCACGGTCTTCAAAAACTCCTGAACAGCCCAAAGCCAAGACGAAAAATAAAATCACTAACTTTTTCATCCTCATCTCATGTCCTTTCGTATAGGTTCAAACCCACCTCTTCAAGGTCGGCGTTTCTGGGACAGCTGGGGTATCCGGGGACGCTGGGGTATCCGGCGACACCGGGATCTTAGCCTCGCCTGCTACGATCCTCCTAATCTCTTCCAATTCGCTGACGATTTTGTTAATTCGGAATGCCCACCGAAGTATAACAACAGAGATCACAAAAAATATCAGACATAAGATAAAATAACCGAACACTAAACCTCCCATCTCATCTCACCCCTTTCTATTCTTTCATGGGTTTAATCCTTTTCCTCTCTAAATAACCCCCCAAAGCCTCATCCAGTACCTCTTTAATGGTTCTTCTTTCCCAGTATGCCAATGTTTTTAACTCTTCCAAATGATGCTTCCTTAAAATGAAGGTGGCCCTCGTCCAGCCATCTTGAAGTCCTCGTTGTGTTGTACTAATTGGAGTCATAATTGAAGCTCCCTTGTTTCCGACTCTAAGTTTTATCTAGTGTTAGACCCAATAAGTCTTGTAACCTTTGTAAACCCAATGAAATTACTGCAATATCCCTGCCATCCAAATTGTTTTCTGGACAACCTGTTAAATCTAAAGATGTATTTCGGATACTTGATAATCCGCACCATATCCCTTGTTCTAAAAAAGGGACAATAATTGTTATTTTCTTGCAATAATGTCAGTTTATTTATCGAGATATTGTGGGGTTAGAAGGAGGCGAAGGAAGATGCGATGGGCGGTGGGGAGGTGGTTTTTGGGGATTTTACCTACTACTCATCAATTAAAGATCTCTTCGGAGGTAAGGATTACTGATAGAAAGCAACAACAGAAGAATCGGCGTCAGAATCCAAAAAAGCCAAAAGCCCAGACCATTCAATCTGGGCTTTCTCTGGTTTCATTATGATCAAATAGAAAATTACTCTTTTGTGTTTGACCCGCCACTATAACCGCCAATTATCTGCCATTTTCCATCTTGCTTCATCCAGATATGTCCAATTCGGCCGGAAGAAATTTGATTATCTGCTCTAACATTATTATTAAACCGGTAATAAATGAAGGCAAAGTTGCCTACGATATTAATTGCCAAGGGTTTTAGATCATAAGATAAAAGCTTAAACCAAGGCGCCACAGCCGTTGCCTTTTCTAATGCTTCTTTCCCAACTGGTTTTTGTGCCCAATGAGGCCATGCAATAACATCCTTATGCCATAATTCCATATACCCTTTTATATCCCCTTCTTTAAAAAAATCCCAGTATGTTATTTCCATTTTCCAAACTTCTTTTTGCTCCGCCGACCATTCTTGCCCGAAAGCCTGAACCCCTCCGAAAAACAAGAAACTGATTCCAAACAAGGCCAAGAATAATTTTGTAGAATATTTCATAGTGATACCTCCTTCGTGAAATTTTAAGGGAAAAAAGAAAGGCTCCAAGGGGACACAAGGATCTCCTTGGAGCCATCGTAAAGGCATCTTTTGGAAACTCTATTTCATAACTACTCCAAAAAGTTAGAGGTTAGGTTGTATTGTAAATTAGGGCAAGGTGGGAAACGACAGTTAGAAAATACTCTTAAGGATGTATGAAGTCAAGAGGAAAATTTCTCCCGATTTTCAGCTAATCTTGTTGATTTGCGGTTGAAATGTTGTATTGTGGAACAAAGATGAACAATCAATGTTTCAGGAAGCAATGTTGCATTGCTACCCCCGTGGTTGCCTAAGAAATGGGCAGTCAGATCCATCATCGATTAACAGGCGAACCCCCAAACAGTGAAGATTTCTTTTGGAAAGAGTTTGGGGTTATCCCTCTTCCCTTCCACGTAGACGCTTCTCCGAAAGATGCTACCCGAAGACTTCACTCCATAATCAGCAGATGCTCATCAAAAAATAGGAGAATCCTGATTCCGAAGGATAGGTCTATTGGGTTAATTAAATGGTGGAAGGCAGGATTGAAAAACTTACTTGTAAGTACCTGCATCACAAGAAGAATTAGGAGGAGGGCTATTAGGGATTATCAGATAGGTGAGTGCCAAAATTCTCCTTACCTGCTCAACGATTTCACCTACTATCCGATATTGTATCGTTTTAAAACTTCTCAATTACTCTTCAAAAAGAAAAAGGCAGAATAGTTCTTGACTCCGGCTTTGATTTTTAGCAATGCCAATTGGGTTTGGGTCTATTCTTTCAGCCTCTTACTGGATTGCATGGGTTTGCCTCTCTCATCGGGAAAACTTGGCTCACAACCCCTTACAATTTTGAAACGGTGTTGCTTCCCTCGTTTGTCACCCAGATATTGGCCCCATCGAAGGCTACTGCAGTTGGCCTGGACCCCACGGGATAGGTACCGAGGGTGGTCCCATCACTGGCCCGAAGCTTCGTAACATTGCCACTGCCCCAGTTTGTCACCCAGATATGTTCCCCATCGAAGGCTACTGCACTTGGCCCGGACCCCACGGGATAGGTACCGAGGGTGGTCCCATCACTGGCCCGAAGCTTCGTAACATTGTCACCGTTTGTCACCCAGATATTTGCCCCATCGAAGGCTACTGCATATGGCCAGCTCCCCACGGGATAGGTGCCGAGGGTGGTCCCATCACTGGCCCGAAGCTTCGTAACATTGCCACTGCCATTGTTTACCACCCAGATACTTGCCCCATCGAAGGCTACTCCGGCTGGCCCGGACCCCACGGGATAGGTACCGAGGGTGGTCCCATCACTGGCCAGAAGCTCCGTAACATTGCTACTGCGCCAGTTTGCCACCCAGATATTGGCCCCATCGAAGGCTACTCCGCTTGGCTTGGTCCCGACGCTGAACTGGTTCCCTGTCTGGTTCGCCTCATACCATCGAAGCAGCGCAACCTGGAGCGGATTGAAACCCAATCCGGGAATTCCTTGAGGACCCGGGTCCCCCTGCGGACCAGTATCACCCTTATCTCCTTTAAGCCCTTGAGGTCCCTGGGGCCCCTGAACTCCTTGCGCCCCCTCTGGTCCTTGCGACCCGGTATCTCCCTTGTCTCCTCGGGGACCCTGGATTCCCTGAGGCCCTTGCACTCCCTGCTCCCCTTGCGGACCCGGGGACCCCTGCAAAACAATATCTAAACTGGCCTGGTGGGACGTTGTAGTGCTTTCTTTGCTGTCAAAATTTACATTGATCCCCAGCACTGCACTTGGTAGAAGAGCAATCCCATAATTTGCGGTCGCCCCATTTAGCCAATCCATAACGAGGTTTGTAAGATCCACAGTCACGAATATCTTTCCTTCATTTATTCTAACTCCCGTTGCCACGACCCCGTTAACTGATGGAGCCGTCTGATCTGTGATGCTGGTTTCGTTCCAGTCGGCTGTAACATTGAATATGTCAAAAGACCCAGCAGTGGTAAGTTTGTTAACATAGAGCTTTAAGGTTGCTTTTACTACATCGGCACCAGTGATGCCTACCGGTATAGCGGAAAGATCAAACTTAAGGAAGCCCCTTTTCAATGTAGCACCACCCGCCGCGCCTCTGACAGAAAGAATGGCCTGTGCGCCATATTTGGTGGTCTTTGAGCCCGAATAAGTGTATGCGTCGTCTGTCAGTGTTGCCTCTACCGCAAACGAGAGACTGGGAAGAAGCATTGCGATCCCGATTAACAGGAAAACGAAAAAGTGTCTCCTGATGAATTTGCCTGTTTCCTTTTCCAATCCTGCGATGATTGCATCTCTCATAATTGATCCCTCCTCTTAATCCCCTACAATTTTGAAACGGTGTCGCTTCCAGCGTTCGTCACCCAGATGTTGGCCCCATCGAAGGCTATGCCAAACGGATTGATGCCCGCGGCATAGGTGCCGAGGTTGGCCCCATCACTGGCCCGAAGCTTCGTAACATTGTTGCTGTTCCAGTTTACCACCCAGATATTGGCCCCATCGAAGGCTATCCCATATGGCATGCTGCCCACGCTAAAGGTGCCAAGGTTGGCCCCATCACTGGCCCGAAGCTTCATAACATTGTTGCTGCCCCAGTTTCCCACCCAGATGTTAGCCCCATCGAAGGCGATTCCCAATGGATTGGAGCCCACGGCAAAGGTACCGAGGTTGGCCCCGTCACTGGGCCGAAGCTTGGTAACACTGTCGTGCGAATAGTTTGCCACCCAGATATTGGTCCCGTCGAAGCCTACATTGTACGGAAAGGCGTCGGTGGCAAAGGTGCCGAGGTTGGCCCCATCACTGGCCCGAAGCTTCGTAACGCCACCGTTTGCTACCCAAATATTGGCTCCATCGAAAGCTATCCCGTATGGAAGGCCGCCCACGGTAAAGGTGCCGAGGTTGGCCCCATCACTGGCCCGAAGCTTCGTAACATTACTGTTGTTAGAATTTACCACCCAGATATTCGCCCCGTCGAAGGCAATTCCAAGTGGATAGGCGCCCACGCTGAACTGGTTCCCTGTCTGATTCACGTCATGCCAGCGGAGAAGCGCAATTTGGAGCGGATTGAAACCCACTCCGGGAATTCCTTGAGGACCCGGGTCCCCCTGCGGACCAGTATCACCCTTATCTCCTTTAACCCCTTGAGGTCCCTGGGGCCCCTGAACTCCTTGCGCCCCCTCTGGTCCTTGCGACCCGGTATCTCCCTTGTCTCCTCGGGGACCCTGGATTCCCTGAGGTCCTTGAACTCCCTGTGGTCCTTGTTGGCCTGCAGGACCGCGCAAAACAATTTCTAACCTGGCAGGATGAGATGTTGTAGTGCTTTCTTTGCCATCAAAATTTACATTGATCCCCAGCACTGCACTTGGTAGAAGAGCAATCCCATAATTCTGGGTCGTCCCGTTTAGCCAATCCATAACGAGGTTTGTAAGATCCACAGTGACAAATCTCTTTCCATTTCCAATTGGTACTCCCGTTGCCACAACCCCACCAAGAGATGGAGCTGTCTGATCTGTAATGCTGGTTTCATTCCAGTCGGATGTAACCGTCATTACGTCAAATGAACCAACTGTTGTCAGTTTGTTGACAAAGAGTGTTAAGGTTGCTTTTACCACATCAGCGCCAGTGATGCCTGCTGGTATAGTGGAAGGATCAAATTTGAGGAAACTTCTTTTTAAGGGAGCGTTACCCGCTACTCCGTCGACTGAAAGAATGGTTTGAGTACCATATTTGTGGGTTGAACCCGAATAAGTATATGCATCGTCTGTAAGTGTTGCCTCTACCGCAAATGAGAGACTGGGAAGAAGTATGGTCATCCCAATTAAGAGAAAAACAAAGATATGTCTCGTCATAGATTTGCCTCTTTCTTTTTTCATTTCCCGGACTGTTGCATCTGCCATGATTGACCTCCTTCAGAGAACCAAAACAATGGGGTTAAGATTGTTGATACAAAGAAATGCTCTTTTGATCTGATTTGTCTCTAAATTATTGCAATTTACATACCGCCTAAATTCTTTTCTGTATAACCCATGAAATTCAAAGATGTATTTTCACTACCTACCAATTCATTCCGCTTTCCTTGTCCTGGAAATGGGACAATATTCGTCAGGTTTTTGCAATAATGTCCATAAACTTATTGTCATTTCGTTTAGTTAAATGGAGGGTTAAAAGTCAGTTGAAAGGTAGGTAGAAACCACAAAACTCTCTCTGCGAGTTAGCCAACGAAGGGTTAGACAGGAAAACTTCCCTTGTGGAAAATTAACCCCCTCTTGCTGATTTGTGATTGAAATGTCGCATAGAAGAGTAGAAATCGAGAAACAACATTACAGGAAGAACTCAACGGAATTTCCCTTCTGAGATTTTTCGGAGCAGGGTAATAGAAAAATTTGGCGCTTTCACCTACTTATCGTCGATGTGAACTGATCTTCAACTTTGATGATTACGGGAAGAAAGGAAGCGTAACGATAGAATCAGCGATGCGTATAAGCGAATTGGCTGGGTTCGTTTGTTAAGCATTTGCACCAGATTTGTTACCATCTTTACTCACCGCTAACATACGTTTTGAACGACGTTTTCTTCTGTACTGCAATAAAAAATAAATTAAAACCGAATAGAAGATCACGCAATATATCCACAGCCACATGTTTGACTGAATAAAGCTTTCTCGACCTCGCAATGGTATCTCCAACCCAAATATTGCTAAGATGACAAAAGGGATCGCGGGTAAGATTGCAAAAATGAGACTTCCTCTGACAATCCATTCCCCTATATTACTAAACCAATTCGGATATCCAACGTTATTAAGCATATAGGCATTCCATACAAGTGCACCAACTCCAATCGCGGATATGACAAATGACAGAATTCCATCCTTTATTTTTATTGCCGATTGCTTCATGTCTAATTGTAGCGAGTTTATTGTTTATTTGCGATTGTAATATACACTTTTCTCTAAGATAAGGGAAGTGAGTGTTTCAGGAAGGAAGCGAGCGAGCACACCATCCGGTGTCCAATCTCAAGGGCAACAGGGAAGCCCAGTGAGTATTGACGAATTCATAATCCAGAAGAGAAGGAAAAGGGGATTGTTGGATAAGAAAACTGGGTAAAATGATAATGGCGTAATCCAAGCGACAATTCAGGAGGGACGGCTACCGTCAAGTTATGTCTCGTTCAAGGCAAATTACCATTTATCCTCCTTAAAGCTTTCTCTGTTCTTAGTCCACATTAATCAAAATCCCATGCCATCATTGAGCTGCCCGCCCCGGGGTCTAAAGTCACTCCTGCTGATTTTTTGTTGTCATCCAGAATTCTCTCGATTTCCCGTACACTCTCCCGCAATCCCTTGCGTGTAAGAAATTTTGGCAACGTTTTCCCCCGTTTTATACCAAAAGTCTTCCATCTCGACCTCCAATCTCTCTCCAAAAGCCGTTTTAGTTTCTCCTTCTCCAGCGTTAGTTTCTCCTCTTTTTCTTTAGCATATTTTTCTCTCTCTTTTCGCTTTTCTTCCAAAGTCTTATACTTCGCCTTACTCACCCTCCTCCTAGGGTGGAACAGCGGTCTGATGAGCCGTGCGACCTGGTTTGCCTCGCCAGTCTGCGGAGCCACGCTGCTGGGCCGAACCTGTGAAGCAAGCGTTGCGTACCAATCGAAATCTTCTACCACACCGTTGCTAATGAACAAGGCAAGTGTCATGTAGGTGAACGTGCGGTAGTCAGAATCAACAGATAGATACATCTCATCCGGGTTATTCCGTATCCATACATTTCCCAGAGGGTCCTTGCCAATCTGTTGACCCGTTCCCTCCCAGTTAATGTCGAGCAGAGCTTGTGGAAGTCTCTTGCCCCGTAGCCTCTCGAAGTAAAGTTGTCCCGTCATTTCCATCCCCATTCGAGGGTAATGCGATCGCACCCCTTTTTTATCTATACGTTTCCCACTTCAATATCTATAAGTAACTGAGAATCTGGCAGTTCTGTTCTGAGATTGGTTAAGACAGTAGAAAACAATTCTTTGTCTTTTCTCTCGCCCGCAATATACGGCAAATTCTGACACAAAGATTCACCCCAAGGTTCGATATTGATAGCCTTAATCAGAACCTCTTTTGCTTTTTCCAGATCCTTATCATACAAATGTAATATACAACTTCTCCTGCTCTATTAAAAGTGCAAAGTACAGCTTACTATCTGCAAGTCAAGCTGTTCAAATCATCGCCCCGAAACATTCTCTAGTTTTTGTTGACACACCGTTTCTGATTTAGTACACTCCCTTTAAAATTAAAATCTTGGATAAGAACCAATGGGCACAAAAAATATTTATGAACGGTTTGTTTGGTTTGACAATCAGGTGAGGGCGCAAAAGTACCCCAACGCAACCTCCCTGGCGGAGCAGTTTGAAATATCCACGAAGACAGCACAGCGAGACATCGATTTTATGAGAGACAGGCTTCTTTGCCCACTCGATTACGATTCAAGCCAAAAGGGATACTATTAGGATGACGAGACATTTTCTCTGCCCATGGTTTATCTCTCCTCTGAAGAGCTTTCAGCACTTCTGATTGCGAGAAAGATGCTCCAGGATATCAGCGGTGGATCTACTGGGGATGAAATATCCTCCATCGTAGAGAAGATTACAAACATCCTGAAGAAGCATTCAGTGGTAGCAGATCACATTGACGACGCCTTTTCCTTCCAATTGATCGAGTATTCCCCGGCACCCGAGGCAGTGTTCAAAGCGGTTTTGGAGGGTTGTTTAAAGAAGAAATGTTTGAGCTTTACCTACTATTCACCAGCGGCGGAAGAGAAAAGCGAAAGAACTGTTGAACCTTATCACCTTCTGAACTACATGGGGACGTGGCATACCATCGGTTACTGCCATTTGAGAAATGAGATCAGAGATTTTGCGTTAAGCAGAATCTTAGAGGCAAAAGTTTTGGATAAGTCCTTCAAAACCCCATCTGATTTTGATTTTAAAAAATATTTCCTTTCAACATTTGGCCTTTACAAAGGCAAATCCACGAAAGAGGTCACTCTCAGGTTTACACCTGAGAAGTCGAAATGGATCAAAGACCAGATATGGCACAAAGACCAAAAGGTAAAACTTCTCAAAGATGGATCGCTTGAAATAAGCTTCCCGGTTTCAGACTTCTCAGAGATAGAGAGGGAGATACTAAAACACGGCGATATGGTCGAAGTGATCAAGCCTAAGAGCCTTCGAGAGGTGATCAAAAATGAGGCAGAAAAAATATCGAAGATTTATTAAGACTGTATCCGAAAACCCTTTATTCATTTGCTTCTGAATTCTCATTTACTTACTTATAAACGGATCCCCTTGCCTCTATTGCCTTTATCCGGATGGTCTTTATATCCTCATGAAGCTCATAAAGAATCCTCAGGTTACCTAGTCGGTAGCGATACATGTCCTTGAGTTCACCTTCCAACTTCTTAATGTGAACATGGTAACGGGGGTTCTCCAAAATGGCATCCACAGCAGCATTTATCCGACGTTGCAGCTTTTTGTCAGCGTTTCGGTAATATTTTGCGGCATCCTTGTGAAGGATTACTTTATACACGTTTCAGGTCTTCCCATGAAACATAGGAGTCTTTGGTACCTGATGCCCAATCCAAATCGGCCTGCTTGATTTGCTTCATCAATTTCTTATCAGCCATAATTTCAAAAGTCTCCCGCCAGGCCTCCATGTCCTCTGTGATCACCTCATGGATGACGGACTTAAGTTCATCAACTGTCATGTCAGAGACCTTCTTCGTAGACACCTTCATTTTTCATGGCCTCCCTTTCCGCCCTTCGAATTTATCTTTGCCTTTACTCGGTATTTACTTTACCAGTTTTACTCAAATATCTCAATAGGGGCACGCCTTCACCCCGACCTCTCACTTATTCCATCTCCATGTCCCTTGGTCTCCCCGTCGTTCCCCGTCTTCAGTCTCAGACAAGCTAACTACATGATATTACAAATTAAAACCTAGGACACTTCCTGGGGTAGGTCCCCTCATCGAGGGCGATATTTAACCGTTGTGCCATTAAGCTGAACTTATATTGATCTTAATATAACAGAGGATTACATATATGTTTGTCTTTCTGAACAGAAAGTGCTTATAATGCGCTGGTGACATACAAGCCATGAATAACTGGGGAAAGGACCATATATGAAACTGGCTAAAGAAGCAAAGGAAATTATTCGTACACTGGAGGAGAACCGCTTCTATGCAGAATGCCCATGCTGCGGGGAGCCAATTCTATTGAAAGACGCTGGCTTATTTTACCTTGACGATTTCTCACCTGAAGCCGAAGAACTCTATAAACAGCACCTTGACGAACTGAAAGAGCAGGGGAAAGAGATCCGAGAGAGAGAAAGAAATCTCCCGTGGGTCAAAGTTGAAAGCCACTGCCGTCAACCTAGGGTTTATCCTGGAGCGGATCGCCCCCTGCATGAAAGGCTTCTGCTTCGAAAAAAATGATTGCAGGTCGCTTTTTGACCCCATCGACTATGTGATTTTTGAAGGCCTGACGAAGAAAACGAGTGTGAGCAAGATCCTGTTTGTTGACATCAAGACAGGTAAAGCAAACCTTACGGGAAAACAGAAAGAAATACGAAGACTTGTTCAAGACAAGAAAGTGACCTGGGATACCTATCCAACGGAGGTGGAGAAATGAAATCAGACATTCTGAAACTGTTCACACTTCAGAGGCAACTTTTTGGTGTATGTCCGAAATGCAATCACCTCTTCCGTCTGAGCGACAGCAAGATCTATCTGAAGAAGAAACCTATCTCAGACTGGATGGATGGTCTGGACCTCAAAAGCGAGAGGCTTGAGAGGCTTTCAGAAAAACTCGATGAAAAAGAAGAGGAACTTCGGGAAAGAGCCCGGGAGAAAGGTCGCAAGGAGACGCAGCGTGTGATCAAGCGGATCGACCCTGTTTTCACGCCCAGAAAACTCAACCCTGACGACGCGAAGGTGATCTTCCATCCTATCGATTACATTGTCTTCAACGGAATGAAAGCCCCGAAGCCAATTAAGAACATAATCCTCCTTGATAGGAAGGAAAAGGGAAAGGACCATAGAGGTCTTCAGAGGAGCATCGAGAAAGTTGTCGAACGCGAAAACTACGAATGGCAGACATTGAGGGTTCAGGAAGACGGAAAAATTAAGGTGGAATGAGAATAATTGTTTCTTAGCATTTGTAATTGTGTTTCTTTTTTGATATAGTGGGGCAGGTTTCGGAGGAGTGGGTCTTATTTTTGTACGCTGTGCGCTATCCCCTATGTCTGCCCGCCGGTAGGCAGCCGCCTTGCGATGGGTTGGTTTGGAATGGGCTTTTGTTTTCTGATGGTAAACACCTTACGCCTCACGACTTACGTTTCGCGGAAGTAAATTAACGCTATGCTTTCTGCGGGATCTTGATAGCAATTAACTGGGTGGGGGATGAAATTTTGACAAAAACTTTTGGATTGAAATTGAGCCTATTCTCAAAAAGAATGGGCTTTTTTGTTCCCTGTTGGGGCTTGGATAATTGGTAAGACGTAGAAGCGTTAGGGTCTGGAGAAGATACGCTCGGATCATTCTTTTGGGGTACGCCAAATGGCTCAAGAAATCCTTAACCCTGGGCAAATTCTGACTGGAACACTCTTCAACGAGCCGATGAGGGTGGAAACGGTCCGTGCCAACGGCCCTGGTACCTGGATTGTTGGGTTGGTTGGTACCCAATCGGAGCGGTTCCGGAGCGTTACTCTCACTTCACGAGATATTGAAGCGCTAACCATCTTTGATGTTACCTCTACTTATGACGGTGACGGCCGCCTCCTTCGACTTGGCCTGCAGGCTTACTCGCTGGGGATTGCTTATGAATTTGATCCATACTTCGGGCTCTCCATCTCACGCGTCGATCCATTGCCGCACCAGCTCGAGGCCATCTACGACTATCTGCTCAAACTCGCCCGGGTACGGTTCCTCCTAGCTGACGATGCTGGTGCTGGTAAGACAATTATGGCAGGGCTCCTTATTCGGGAACTGAAACTCAGGGGATTGGCTGACCGCACCCTGATCGTGTGTCCTGCGAACCTGACCTTTCAGTGGCAGAGGGAACTTAATGAGAAGTTCGATGAAAAGTTCAGGGTGTTAAAGGGTGGGGAAATCCGTGACCAGTTTGGTATAAATCAGTGGTTGGAACAAAAACAGGTTATCACCTCCCTCGATCTCGCAAAGCGTTCGGAAATTCTACCTGGATTGCGCCAAGTTCATTGGGATCTCACAATCGTGGACGAGGCACATCGGATGTCCGCCTTTGATCTGGAGCACAAGACCTTAAGATACCGGTTGGGTGAGCTGCTTCGTGATGCAAGTGATCACTTACTACTTCTAACAGCAACGCCCCACAAAGGGGATCCAATCAATTTTAGTTTCTTTTTACAACTTCTTGACCAAGACGCGTATGCCGATGTCCGCTCAATCCGGGAGGCAATGAATCAGCTGTTCACGCTACCTATTCATGAGCTAAAAAATGGGTAAAATTGGGTGACACTTTTGGTTGATGTGGACCTTGATATTTCCCTTGGATCGGAGCCAAGATTCCACCGCAATCCTCCAGGCCGATTCT
>Ga0335070_10003546_pt1 | contig 18226 bp, 17 predicted proteins | sample Lox_Sample_13_FD_206722 | JGI IMG/M metagenome (GOLD analysis project Ga0335070, IMG submission 206722) | Soil microbial communities from Loxahatchee National Wildlife Refuge, Florida, United States - Lox_Sample_1.3 | ecosystem: Environmental > Terrestrial > Soil > Wetlands | place: USA...
CGGTCCCCCGACGCCCCAACATTGTGGGACGCCGCCGCGCGAGCGAGGGGATTGTGCTTGAGAGCGAGGTTAATATCGCCGAGGCGCTATGGCGTCGGTGACGTGATCTTCTTCCGCCAAGGTGCGCGGGCCAAATGGCATGTCGAGAGGGTTGAAGCAGCACCGCCTTGGCGCGTGGGCCGCGATTTCTGGCCCGTCCGCGCTTCACGTTTCCAAGGCGCATTCGTTTGCGCTGCACCCGGATTGTCATACTACCGTGCTGTGCTCACGCAGGCTAAGCACGCCGGCGTACGAATGGATACCAGATCAACCTTTGGTCACCACCGGGGCCGGGGCCGCAACCGGGTATTTGCCTACTGGGCTCTTGCCGACGGGATATTTGCCGACGGGATATTTGCCAACCGGCGCGGGGCCGGCGGCAACCGGCTGAGGCCGTGGGAGGTCGGCAGCAACCGCTGTTCCTACGAAAGCCAAAGAAGCGATACCAAGGATCACGAATTTCAACATCGAGCTCTCACCATGATTCGGGTAGGTTGGAATTCACCTGACACGCATAGAAATAACCGGACGCTCGCCACGACGGCAATGAGTTGGCAGTCCCGACAGCCGCTTTGGTCGATGCGGGTGGCGGCGCACGCGCGGTATCATTGTCTTATTTCTTGAGGTTCGCCTCACTAATCGCTACGACTTTGTGAAATTTCATAAGTCGCGGACTATGAAAAGAGCTGCGGCCTAGGTGGGCCGGCCTCTAGGAGACCGCCGGCCAACCCGAGTTCGGGACTAATCCATGAGCCTCACGCGCCGCGCCCTGCTTGCCGCTTCCGCGATGCTACTGGTGCCCCCGGCGGCGCGTGCCAACAGCGTCACCGACGCTGCCGGACGCGCCATCCAGATTCCCGAAACTGTTAAGCGTGTGTTCCCAGCCGGCCCGCCGGCTGCGATCATACTCTACACCCTGGCTCCGGATCTCTTGCTCGGCTGGCCTCGTGCCAACCGAGCCGAGGAATGCGCGTTCATGCTGCCGGATGTCTGCGCGCGCCCCGAGGTCGGCCGGCTTACGGGTCGCGGCAATACCGCTAATCTCGAATCCGTGCTGGCGCTAAAACCCGATCTCATCCTCGATGTGGGGTCGACGGCACCAACCTTTGTCTCGCTCGCTACGCGCGTGCAGGAGCAGACGGGAATTCCCTATGCGCTGCTCGACGGCCGCTTTGAGGCGACCGCGTCCACCTATCGCCTGCTCGGCGCACTGACGCACCGCGACGCAGGATCGCTCGCGGCTTACACAGAAAACACGCTCGCCAGCATACAAGCGAGGGTGAACCGGATCCCGGAAGACGAGCGCCCCCGCGTCTATTATGCGCGCGGGCCTCGTGGACTGGAGACTGGACTTGGCGGGTCGATTAACGTGGAGACCATCGAGTTTCTGGGCGCGCGCAACGTTGCAGCCGAGCGCCAGGGCGGGCTTGCCATGGTCTCCATGGAACAGGTGCTCGTGTGGAATCCGCAAGTGATCGTGACCATCGATCGTGACTTTGCTGTGGATGTACGGAGTGATCGGCAATGGGCCGAGGTCGATGCGGTGCGCGCCGGCCGCGTGCATCTGTCGCCAAGGCTTCCCTTCGGATGGGTCGATTTCCCGCCGTCGGTCAACCGGCTGATCGGGCTCTGGTGGCTGGCGAAGATTTTCTATCCCAAGCACTTCGATGAGGACATCCATGCACTGACGCGCGACTTCTATGCGCGTTTCTATCATGTGATGCCATCCGACGCCGATGTCGACCGTGTGCTTGAAGACCGAGGCTTATAGTTTGCCGCAATGGCTCGCTCCAGCGCACCCGGCTTCTTGATTTCGCTCCTGATCCTTATTGCGGGATTGCTGCTCGCATTCACCGTGGGGCGCTATCCGGTCGGCCTCAGCGATCTCTTCGCGGTCATCTCCGCAAAGCTGACCGGCCACACGCCAAATGTGCCGCCGGCGGTCGAGAACGTGATCTGGCAGGTGCGCGGGCCGCGCATCGTCGCGGCGGTTCTCGTGGGCGCGGCGCTCGCGGTCGCCGGCACAGCATTCCAGGGCCTGTTTCGCAATCCGCTGATCTCGCCCGACATTCTCGGCGCCTCGTCCGGCGCAGCCCTTGGCGCCGTGCTCGGCATTTTTGTCTCGCTTGGCGTGTTCGCGATCCAGGCGCTCGCGTTTGCCGGTGGCCTTCTCGCCGTCGCGTCGGTTTATGCAGTCGGATCGGCGGTCCGCGCGCGGGATCCGGTGTTGGTGCTAGTCCTCGCCGGTGTCGTGATCGGCGCATTGCTGGGTGCCGGCGTCGGCTTGATAAAATATCTAGCCGATCCCTATAACCAGCTTCCTGCGATGACCTTCTGGCTTCTCGGCAGCCTCGCCGCAGTTGGGCCGGCAGATCTCATTCCACTGTTTGGCCTAGTCGCGCTCGGCACACTGGCGCTGTTCGCGCTGCGCTGGCGCATGAATGTGATGTCCCTGCCGGATGAGGAGGCGCGCGCGCTCGGTGCGCCGACAGGGACCCTGCGCATCGCGATCGTGGCGGCAGCGACGCTTGTCACTTCCGCCAGCGTCGCGACCGCGGGCATCATCGGCTGGGTTGGCCTTGTGGTGCCGCATATCGCACGCACGCTGGTTGGACCAGATTTCGGCCGACTGATCCCCGCAGCAGCGCTGATCGGCGGTGGATTTCTGCTTCTGATCGACACCGTCGCCCGCAGCGCGGCCGCAGTCGAGATTCCGCTCGGGATCCTGACCGCCTTGGTCGGCACGCCATTCTTCATCTGGCTGCTTGCCAGCGTCTCCAAGACATGGTCCGTGGAATGATCCTCTCGGGCCATAATCTCTCTATCGGCTACCGCGACCGGGTGGTGGGAAGCCATCTCGACATTTCGCTGAGACCGGGCGAGGTGCTGGCGCTGCTTGGCCCGAACGGCGGCGGCAAGACCACGCTGCTCAAGACGCTCCTCGGCCTGTTGCCGCCCAAAGGCGGCGAGGTGCAACTCGGCGGTCGTCCGCTGACAAGCTATACCGCTCGCGAGCGGGCGCGCCACATCGCCTACGTGCCGCAATCCCATGCGGCGACGTTTGCCTTTGATGTCGAGACCATCGTGCTGATGGGCCGCACCGCGCATGGCACCCTCTTCAGCCGGCCGAGCCCCGCCGACCGCGTTATCGCGGCCCGCATGCTCGAGCGCTTTGGGATCGCGCATCTGGCCGGTCGCCCCTACACCAACATCTCCGGCGGCGAGCGGCAGCTCACGCTGCTGGCGCGTGCGCTGGCGCAGGAGCCGCAATTCGTCGTGCTGGATGAGCCGACAGCGAGCCTCGATTTCGGCAACCAGGGGCGCGTGATGCAGGAGATCCGGACGCTTGGCGCGTCCGGCCACGGCGTGCTGTTCACGACGCATGACCCCAACCACGCAATGCGCGCCGCGGATCGCGCCTTTCTCCTGCGGCAGGGCGTGCGCATCGCCGATGGCGAGGTGCGAAACGTGCTCAATCGCGCGCAGCTGGAAGCACTCTACAGCGCGAAGCTCGCGGTCTTTCAGGATCGCGATAGCGGCGAAAGCGTGTTCCTGCCTGGGTGACGATGTTTTCAGTGAAGACCCACGACCAAGAGCGAGCGGCTCCTTTCGCCAAAATGGCTGTAGCCATCGTCTTCCGCCACGTGTGACCCCTTAGCCGATCGGCGGACCTTGATGCCGGACCGCGTGAACGTCCATAGTGGCCACCTTAGCATTGCGACGGCAATGGCGTCTGATGTACTCGGCCAGCGCGACAGCTGGGCGCCGACTGCCGCGCTTGGCGCATGCAGCAGGCTCCTGCTCGCTCCAGAATTAGGCTGCCCACCTGTGAACAGCTTCACAATCGGGTCGTCCGAATCGAACGAAGGTACGCTCGGAGATTCTGGAAATGGCAGAGGAAACAGCAATGACCAGAAATCTCGAAATTCCCACCGCCATTTGTATCACCGGCATTGTTTATCTCGCGCTGCTGTACTCCGTGATTTTGTATCTGGAGTAATCGCGCGCGGCCTCCTACGCCTTGAGTTGATATTTGAACGTCGCGTGCGGGTGAACATACTCACATTCATAGGCGATAACAAATTCGCTGCGGTTTGCAATATGTCCGCTGCTCGTTGGCCATCTGGGAGGACACCATGATGGAAGACGCTTCGTCTGTCGGCTCGGGCGCTTCGGGGAGCCTTCTGCTCGGACGAAAGCTCGACAGCATTCCGTTCAGCATCTATCACTTACAGATCATCCTGGTGCTCGGGGTGGTCGGCCTCGTCGAGGGCTACACCACGGCCTACTTCACCGCTGGCAGGGCAGGAGACGAGCATCCGTAGTGCCGCTGAGAGCTTTGAAGCAACGTCGCATCACGAAAGACCAGGTACAAACTGAACAGCAAATGAACAGTGAGAACGGAGTTTTGCCACTCTATGGACCTTCGTGTGCCTTAATCCGGCGGTAGTGCCGACTTCTCGCCATGAAGGCTATGAGAACGGCAGCACATCATCGTTAGGGCCCATCAGGGCCATATTGGAGGGAAGAATGATCAAGACGGTGAGCTATCTCTTGGCAGTGGCTTTGGCTACGAGCGCGTGGATGATCAAGGCCGAGGCAACTGGCAAAGGAAATCCGACTGGCGGCAAATTTGCAGTGGAGCATCCGCGACGCAACGAGGTCAATATGCGGATTGACAATCAGCGCGAGCGCATCAACCAAGGCGTTAAGAACGGCACGCTCACCGGCCAGGAAGCACAGCAGCTACGCGCCAACGATCGCGCTATCAAGCAACAGGAGCACGCGGACGTCAAAGCCAACGGCGGACACCTGACGCCCGCGGAGCAGAAGCAACTGAACCAAGAAGAGAATGCCAACAGCACGCTAATTCGCGACGAAAAGCATCCGCAGTAGTGATTGCTGCACAGGGCGCGAACCAATTGTTTGGTTGAACTATTACATTGTGACACTCGACAGCGTCATCGAGTCGCGCGTTGGCGATTCCATGAGTCGATGCCGGCAAGATCATCGGTGCGGTCGGATTCTCCGGCCGCACCGGCTCTCGTGGGCAACATGACGGAATGTACGCTCATGGCCCACTCCTTCCGCAGCCGGCTTTCGACCGGCAGGGGAGCTATTGAGGGATCAGCTGCCGTTCCAGTTCATGGAGCACAACGGGTGAAAATGACCCTGAACAGACGAAAGACCTAGAAACTAGCTTCAAACATCATGCTGCCGGAATGAGCGGCCCGAAGCGAGATTTCATCATTTGATTTCCGTGCTCTCGCAGCATGGCATTCCTGACGGGAGGCGGTGCGCGCAAACCGTCGGCGGTCGCGATGCTTTGCTGCTGAACCCAGTTAACTCGCGGCTTGCGCCTTCGGACATATTCGGCAAGTGCAATCTCCACGCTGACAGCCGAACGCAGGCTTTCAGCCAGGACAAACGCGTCCTCCATCGCCATGCATCCACCCTGGCCCATCAAGGGTGAACTCGCGTGTGCAGCGTCACCGATGAGCACCACTCGACCGTTGTACCACTCATCGACGTGTACCCATTCCATGGTTGAGCAATGGATTTGATCATCATGTGCAACTCGCCGGCAAGCCGCCCAAGGGGAATTGGAAATCCTCACGGTCGTAATCGATGTCCACTATCTGAGTAGTGCCGACCAGATTTGCTTCAAGTGAGAATTTGGGCCCGTGACCCATCTGCGACATAAGCTGGTTTGAAATCCGGCAGCGTAGTAGTCTCACGCCCCCTCCCGAGGTATGCTACCCTTAGTCGGAAGCACGAGAGAAGGCCCGGCCTCGATACATGACTGCCGACGAGGTGGTCGAATGAAACGTCGCGAGTTCGTCACTTTGATTGGTGGCGCGGCGGCTTGGCCGATCGCGGCGCGGGCGCAGCGATCCGGCGCGATACGGCGCATCGCCGTGGTGGGCGGGCTCGCCCCAGATGACGTCGAAATAGTCGCGCGCAGCGCGGCATTCGAGCAGGCTCTTGCTGCATTGGGTTGGACGAAGGGCGACACCATTGCGATCGACTACCGCTGGATCGGCGGCGCTAATCCAGCGCTTGCGGAAAAAACGGCACTCGAGGTGGTCGCACTCGAGCCCGACGTCCTCCTCGCGTCCAGCAATGCTCAGATTGCAGCGCTTTCGAAGGCGACGCGTACCATTCCAATCGTGATGGTGCAGGTCATCGATCCGGTCGGGTCCGGCTATGTCGAGAGCATGGCTCGGCCAGGCGGCAATATCACGGGCTTCACACAGTTCGAGTACAGCCTCGCTGGCAAGTGGCTCGACCTGCTGATGGAGATTGCGCCGCGCACCTCACGGGTCGCCGTGCTGCGCGAGCCGACGCAAGGCCCCGGGATTGGGCAGTTTGCGGTGATCCAGGCGATGGCGCCGGTACGAGGGGTGGAGCCTATTCCGATCGATCCTTCCGACGTTGCTGACATGGTGCGCCGGCTAACGGCGTTCGCCAGCGTTCCCAACGGAGGAATGATCGCAACGGTGGGCGGCATCGCTAGGCACCGTGTGGCAATCATTGCCACAGCCAACACGGGCCACTTACCGGCGACTTATCCCTATCGCTACTACGCCGCTGACGGCGGTCTCGTCTCCTATGGTCCCGATACGGTCGACCAGTACCGACGCGCGGCCAGCTATATCGATCGCATCCTCAGAGGGGAGAAGCCGGCCAACCTGCCAGTGCAGGGACCGACCAAATATGAACTGACCATCAACCTCAAGACAGCGAAGACGCTGGGGCTCACGGTGCCGCAATCGATCCTCGCTCGCGCCGATGAGTTGATCGAATAAAGCTAGTACTCGCTGCAAAGCATGAGTCCCAAAGTGGCCCGACCGCGAAGTGCGGTCCGTGCTCCAAGTTTGTCGGCTTGTCGGGGTGGACCGGAAATGGCTGGCCGACCGTCGGAATGGCGATTTTGACCGATTCTGTTGAAAAAGGCCGGCAGTATTCCGTTGTAATCGTTGGGGGCCGGGATGAGATCGAGTGGTTGCTATGCAGGCCTTGCGCTGGGCATCGGGACCAGCTTGGCCATCTTCCGAAGGTTCTGGGCGGTGGCTGCGAGAGTGAACTCGTCGCGTGCGCCGTTTGGGCCCCGTAACCGTAAACGGTCGAGCTTGAGACTGCGCTTGAGGTGCGCAAACAGCATCTCGATCTTCTTCCGCAGTCGGCGCGAAGTACGGCCCTCCCATGATCGTGCTATCTCGCGCGCCATGTCGCGAGCGCCCTCGTAGATCGAGCGAGACACTTTTCGAACCACGTCCTTGGGACAACAGCGAGCCTTCAATGCGCAGTTTGTGCAATCGTGCTTGCTCGCCCGGTAGAGCATCGTCGCGCCATCGTTCACCAGTGTTCCGGTTGTGGTAAGCATCTTTCCGCCCGGGCAGGTATAGACGTCGTTGGCTTGGTTATAGGTGAAGTCTTCGCGCGAGAAGGTACCGTCTGTGCGGGCCGACTTGTCGAAGACCGTCACGTGCGGCTCTATCCCGTGCTCGTAGACCAACCAGCCGAGCATCTCGGCCGAACCATAGCCGCTGTCGCCGAGGAGACGGCTCGGATAAAGATCGAACCGTTCGAGCGAGCGCTCAATCATGCGCTTGGCGGCCCACACCTCCGCCTGCCGGATCGCCGTTGTCGCTTCGACATCGACGATGATCGCATTCTCGACGTCGACCAGATAATTCGTCGAATAGGCGAAGAAGGCTTGACCGCCGTGCGCCCCCGTCCAGCGCGCCGCCGGGTCGGAGGGCGACACGAACTTCGGCGTGACCTCGGTCGCCGCTCCGAAGGCGGCATCGTCGAGGACGGCTAGATACTCATCGATCGCTCGGCCGGCGGCCTCCGGCGGAAGTCCCTTGTCGCCTTCGATCCCGTTCTGACGATTGGCATCGGCCTTGATCAGGCTCGCATCCACTGCAAAGCCTTCACCGCCGACCAGTCGTTCCTCGATGCAGCGACACAAGACGCTCTCGAACACCTTACGGAAGAGATCGCTCTCCCGGAACCGACCATGCCTATTCTTGGAGAACGTCGAGTGATCCGGCACCGCACCGTCCAGACCGAGCCGGCAGAACCACCGGTAGGCCAAATTGAGATGGACCTCATCGCATAGGCGCCGCTCCGATCTGATGCCGAAGTAGCAGGTGGTCGGCGGGGATGTGCTTCTCGAGCGAGAACTCATAGAACAACGCAGCCTGTTCGACTTGCCGATGCCCCATCATAATCTTCAGTCCTGCAAACTAAGCAGACTGAATCACTGGTATCTCTGAGTCGCAACAACTGCCTTTTTCAACAAAATCGACCCCAAGCCGACATCCGCCGGATCGAAATCCTGCAACGCAGCGGGCTCCTGCGGGCTCCAGAATTAGACTGTCTACGTGTGAACAGGTTCACAATCGGCTCGTCCGAATCGAACTAAGGTAGCTCCGGAGGATCTCGAAATGGCACAGGAAACAGCATTGACCAGAAATCTCGAAATCCCCATCGCCATTTGTATCACGGGCATTGTTTATCTCGCGCTGCTGTACTCCGTGACTTGGTATCTGGAGTAATCGCGCGCAGCCTCCTACACCTTGAGTTGATATTTTAACCTCGCGGCAGCCGGAACATACTCACATTCATAGGCGATAACAAATTCGCTGCGGTCTGCACTTATGTCCGCTGCTCGTTGGCCATCTGGGAGAACACCATGATGGAAGACGCTCCGCTCGTCGGCTCGGGCGCTTCGGGGAGCCTTCTGCTCGGACGAAAGCTCGACAGCATTCCGTTCAGCATCTATCACTTACAGATCATCCTGGTGCTCGGGGTGGTCGGCTTCGTCGAGGGCTACGACGTGGCGCTCACCGGCTCGCTGCTCGTGCTGGCCAAGGAGCCGCTGCATCTGACCCCCGAGCAGATTCGTTGGCTTGCGGTCGCGCCGATTTTCTTCCTCGTGCTCGGCGCCTTCACGGCCGGGTCGATTTCCGACCGCCTCAGCCGCAAGACCGTGATGCAGATCGGCGTTATTTCCACCACGTTCTTCACCTTGCTGATACCGCTGACGCAAACCGGCACGCAACTGCTCGTCATCCGCATGCTCACCGGTTTCGGCGCGGGATTTGCCGTGCCGGCGGCGTTCCCTATCGCCGCCGAACTGATGCCGGCCCAGCACCGCCGCACCTACGGCGCGATATACGAGGTCATGTTAGCGAGCGCTTTCACGCTGCTGCCCTTTGTCGGCTTCGTTCTCGCCGGCAATCCGGAGGGCTTCCGCTTAATAGCGTTGCCGGGCGGCCTCGCGCTTGGTGTCGTGCCGTTGCTGGTGCACTTCGGCCTGCCGGAAAGCCCGCGCTGGCATTTGAGCCGGGGCAATACCAAGGCGGCGGTCGAGGCCGTCAATCGCATGATCGCCCGCGGCGGCGACCGCATCCCGCCGCTGACGATCGCCGCGCTAGGGACAGGCCTGGAAACGGTGCGCGAGGCGCGGCCGCCGATCAAGGCGCTGTTCGGTCCCGGCCAGCTACGCTGGACCCTCATCGGCACCGCCTGCTTCGCCGCGGGGGGCACCGCCTATTATTGCTCAGCTATCCTGTTGCCGAAGGCGCTGATCGACCAGGGCGCCGCGGTGAGCCTCAGCTTTGGGCTCAGCACGCTGATGTTCATGGTGACCATCCCGGGCAAGGCCTTCACCGGGTTCATCATGGAGATCATCGGGCGGCGATGGACGATCACCTATTGTTTCGCCGGCGCGATTCCCGGCTTGGCGCTGATGGCGCTGGCGCATCGGACCGGGGACTACGCAACGGTCGCGATGAGTGCCGGAGCAATCATTACCGGACTGACCGTGCTGTCCTCCTTCACGGCTGTGCGCGTCTATCTCTCCGAGCAGTTTCCGACCGAGCTGCGCGGACGCGGGCATTTTTTCGGAGAAGCGATCGCGCGAATTTTTCCCGGCGTCCTGATGCCATTCCTGTTGGAGCCGTACACCGGGTCCCCCACGATATTCTTCGGGACGGTAGCGGCGGTGGTGACAGTCGGCGCCTGCATTCCATTGCTGTTCGGCAAGGAGACCGTCGGCCAGCTCGAAATGGTCACCGCGGCGGCCCCCGAGCCGGGCATGGCGTAATCGGGGCCATCGAGGCACTGCAACCTACATCGACAGCATCCTAAAAGGAGCGCGGCCCAGCCGAGGTTGGGCCTTTCGCGCCGCAGCATAGCGCCGAATCAGAGGCTGGAGCTTGTTTTCAGAGCTGCATCGGTGGCGCGGTCCGAATAACTTGGTCGCCCTAAGCAGGACTTGTAGGATTTTCATTCCGCTGCGATGATGGAACAGCGTATTGCGCATGGCTACTCTCCAAGAAGGACGCGGCTTTCATCATAAGGAGGTGCGAACCAACGCGCCCGTTCGAGGGATCGACACCGACATGGGCGCTGGCCGATCGTTTGATACGTTCCCCAAACTGCTTCTCCGAAATGCCGCTCGGTTTGGCCGGGGCCCGGCATTTCGTCACAAGGATTTCGGCATCTGGCAGACGTGGACCTGGGCCCAGGTCGCTGAGGTCGTTCGTGCGTATGCCGCAGGCTTGCATCGACTTGGACTGCAGCCCGGCGACAAGATCGCTATCGTCGGTTCGAACCGGCCAAAGCTCTACTGGACTATCATGGCCGCGCAGGCCCTGCGGGCGGTTCCGGTGCCAGTTTACTCCGATGCTGTCGCTGACGAACTTGCCTTTGTTCTCGCTCATGCCGACGTAAAATTTGTCGCGGCGCAGGATCAGGAGCAGGTCGACAAGGTGTTATCCCTCTCCGACCGTGTGCCGCATCTCGAAAGGATCGTCTATGATGAGCCGCGCGGTCTCGGCGACTACGATCACAGCCGACTGACCGCAATCCACGACGTCATTGAAGACGGTCGTGCCGCGCTCGGGAGCGATGCGAAGCTTGGCGCGCGGATCGAGGAATTGATCCGGCAGGGTGAAGGCTCCGACATCGCGATCATTCTCTACACTTCAGGAACAACCGGCGCCTCGAAGGGCGTCATGCTGTCGGCGCGAGGGTGCATCGATGCCGCGATCGATACCGTCGGGTTTGACGGATTGACCGACAGCGATGTGGTGCTCGCCTACCTGCCGCTCGCCTGGGTGGGCGATCATTACCTCAACTATGCGCAAGGGATTGTCGCTGGATTTTGCATGGCATGCCCCGAGAGCGGTGAGACCGTCGAACAGGATCGTCGCGAGATCGGACCAACCTTCTATTTCGCGCCGCCACGCGGTTTCGAGGCGATGCTGACACGGGTGATGATCCGCATGGAGGATGCAGCCCCCATCAAGCGGCGGATGTTCGACTATTTTCTCGGCATCGCGCGCCAATATGGCGAACAGATCCTGACGGGAAAGCCGCTACCGCTGTCAGGCCGGCTGCTCTATGCGGTCGGGCGTTTGCTGGTCTACGAGCCGCTGAAGAATGTCCTTGGCCTGTCTCGCGTGCGCGTCGCCTACACGGCAGGCGAAGCCATCGGCCCGGAGCTGTTCGCGTTCTACCGCTCGATCGGACTGAACCTGAAGCAGCTCTACGGTCAAACCGAGGCGTTCTTATACGTTACGTGCCAGCCCGATGGTGAGATCTACTCCGAGACGGTCGGTCCGGCCGCGCCCCACGTTGACATCCGCATTGCGGAAACAGGCGAAGTGCAGTTCCGTTCGCCAGGCATGTTCGTCGGCTATTTCAAGGATCAGGCGAAGACCGAAGAGGTCATGACGCCAGACGGTTACGTCAAGACCGGCGATGCGGGCTTCTTCGACGAGAAAACCGGGCATCTGAAGATCATCGACCGCGCAAAGGACGTCGGCCGGCTGACTGACGGCACGATGTTTGCGCCGAAATACATCGAGAACAAGCTCAAGTTCTTCCCGAACATCAAGGAAGCCGTTGTCTATGGCGACTCCAGGCCGTTCGTTTGCGCCCTTCTCAACATCGATCCCGTCGCCATTGCCAACTGGGCCGAACGTAACAACATCGCTTATGGTTCCTACCAGGAGCTCGCCGGCAATCCTCTAGTCTGCGATATGCTGGCAAGAGATGTTGCCGAGGTGAACCGCTCTCTTGCCGGGGAAAAGGTGCTGGCCGGCGCGCAGATTCGCCGCTTTCTCATCCTGCACAAGGAACTTGACGCCGATGATGGCGAATTGACCCGCACGCAGAAGGTACGCCGCCGGTTCATTGCCGAGCGCTATGCGCCGCTGGTCAGTGCGCTCTACAACGGCTCGCAGGAAGCCGACATTTCCACCGACGTCACCTTTGAGGATGGCCGGAAGAGTATAATCGCCGCGCGGGTCAAGATCCGCGACATGCAATCGCCGGGATCTCTGGGGAAGGCCGCATGAGAGCGCCGGCGACGAAAGATATCCTGCTGCAGGTCGAGGGCGTATCGCTCGCCTTTGGCGGCCTCAAAGCGCTGAGGGAGGTTTCATTCAACATCAGGAAAGGCGAAATCCGCGCCATCATCGGCCCCAACGGAGCCGGTAAGACCTCGATGCTCAACGTCATCAACGGCTTCTATCATCCCGATCAGGGCAGCATCACCTTCAAGGGGCTCACCCGCCCTGAAATGCGGCCCTTCGAGGCGGCCCGCGGCGGCATTGCGCGTACCTTCCAGAACGTGGCGCTGTTCAAGGGAATGAGCGCGCTCGACAACATCATGGCCGGCCGCACATTGAGGATGCGCCGTGGCCTGTTGTGGCAAATGCTGCGTTACGGCCCCGCTGCAACGGAGGAGATCGAGCATCGTAACCGGGTCGAGGAGATCATCGATTTCCTGGAGATCGAGGCGATCCGCAAGGTGCCGGTTGCACGTTTACCGTATGGTCTGCAGAAGCGCGTCGAGCTTGGCCGCGCGCTGGCCATGGAGCCGGATCTTCTCCTGCTCGACGAGCCGATGGCGGGCATGAACCTCGAGGAGAAGGAGGACATGTCGCGATTCATCATCGACGTCAACACTCATTACGGCACGACCATCGCCCTGATCGAGCACGACATGGCCGTGGTCATGGATTTGTCGGATCGCGTGGCAGTGCTCGATCATGGCTTGAAAATCGCCGACGGCACGCCGGGCGAGGTGAAGAAGAACCAGGCCGTCATCGAGGCCTATCTGGGCGTTGCACACTGAGGAGAAGCCGTGATCGCGTTGGGTCAATTCCTCGAAGTCCTGATCGGCGGACTGATGTCCGGCGTGCTGTATTCGCTGGTCGCGCTTGGCTTCGTGCTGATCTTCAAGGCATCGGGCGTCTTCAATTTTGCTCAGGGCGCGATGGTCTTGCTGGCAGGGCTGGCTCTGGTCCGCTCGCTCGACCTGCTTGTGGCCGCTGGTTTCCCGCTATGGGCTGCAATCGCTCTCGGCATTGGCTTCGCCGCCCTGATCATGGCGATTACCGCTTGGCTGGTCGAACGTTTCGTGATCGGACCTCTCGTCAATCAGGACGGCCTGACCCTGTTCATGTCCACGATCGGCGTGACGTTCGTCCTCGAAGGCGCCTCGGAGATGATCTTCGGGTCAGACGTCTATCCGCTGCGGCTGTTTCCGACCGACGCATGGTTCCTGTTTGAAAGCGTCTTTCCGGGTGGAATTCTCGTAAACAAGCTGGACGTCTGGGGCGGCTTGATCGCCGGCACGCTGGTTGCCGGCCTCGCCATCTTCTTTCAGCGCACCAAGATCGGCCGTGCGCTGCGGGCCGTCGCTGACGACCACATGGCGGCGCAATCGGTCGGGATTCCCATCAGCTGGATCTGGTTCGTCGTCTGGCTTGTTGCCGGCCTCGTTGCACTGGTTGCGGCGACAGTGTGGGGTACCAAGCTGGGCGTACAGTTCTCCATCACCTTCCTCGCGCTGAAGGCCCTACCGGTGCTGATCATCGGCGGCCTTACCTCCATTCCTGGAGCCATCGTGGGCGGCCTCATCGTTGGGGCGGGCGAGAAGATAGCGGAGGTGTTCCTGGGACCCTCGATCGGCGGCGGCATCGAGTACTGGTTCGCCTATGTGCTGGCGCTGGCCGTGTTGCTGGTGCGGCCGCAGGGCCTGTTTGGCGAGCGGATCATCGAACGCATTTGAGGAGTGGGATTTGCTTTATCGCGAGGCTGGCCAGTTCAAAACGACCTACGCGGAGGATATGGCGGTCTTCCCGATCCGCCAGGACCGGATTGCACTCGCCATGCTAGTTGGCGTCGCCTTTATCGGCGTGCCGCTACTGGCGAACTTCCATGTCTGGCCCTTCAGCAGTGACTATCTCCTATGGGCGATCCTGCTGCCCTTCCTGGTCCTCGCGCTCGCCGCCATCGGTGTGAATATTCTCGTCGGCTATTGCGGACAGATCTCGCTCGGCAGCGGCGCGTTCATGGCGATCGGCGCCTACTCCGCCTACAAGCTTGGGACCGGTGTTCATATCCCGCTTTCCTGGCTAGGCTTCGCGATTTCGATTCCAGCGCTACCGATGCTAGCGTCCATCCTGCTCGGCGGGCTCGCGGCTGCTTGTGTCGGGGTTCTCTTCGGCATTCCCAGCCTGCGCATCAAGGGCCTCTATCTCGCCGTCGCGACGCTCGCCGCCCAATTCTTCTTCGACTGGGTGTTCCTGCGGGTGCCGTGGTTCACCAACTACGCCCCGTCGGGATCGGTCAATGCACCAGAGCTGAATTTCTTCGGCTTGGTCGTTAGTACGCCGATCGAGCGCTATCTGCTGTGTCTCAGCTTCGTCACGGTGTTCGCAGTGCTGGCAAAGAATCTGGTGCGCGGCAATCTTGGCAGGCAATGGATGGCGATCCGCGACATGGATATTGCCGCCGAACTGATCGGCATCCGGCCGCTCTATGCCAAGCTGACGGCTTTCGCCGTCTCGTCGTTCATCACTGGCATTGCGGGAGCACTCTGGGCGTTCGTCTATCTCGGCTCGTGGGAGCCGCTGGCGTTCTCGATCGATCGGTCGCTGCAGCTCCTGTTCATGGTGATCATTGGCGGGCTTGGATCGATCATGGGTTCGTTCGTCGGGGCAGCCTTCATCCTCATCCTGCCGATCATGCTGAACCTCGTTCCAACGCAGCTCGGCGTGCCACTGTCGACGCAGACGATCACCCACCTCGAGTTCATCATATTTGGATCGCTCATCTGCTATCTTCTCATCAAGGAACCCCATGGGTTCGCCCGGTTGATATCGATTGGGAAGGAGAAGCTCAGACTCTGGCCGTTTCCCTATTGAAGCGGTAGCCGGCAGATCGCACGCAGGTCGTGGCTATTGGTAGGAAGAGGAACGAAGCAAATTCCACGGACCGCAAAAGAGGGGCTTAAGGAGGAGGACCTAAAATGGCAACTATCGTACGCAACCAACTGATACTGGCGGCGGCCGTCGTATCGGGTCTGGTGTTTACCGCTCCGGCCGCGGCGCAAAACGAACAGTTCATCCCAATTCTGTCCTACCGGACAGGCCCGTATGCCGTGAACGGCGCGCCATTCGCAAACGGCGCTGCCGACTACTACAGCTTGATCAACGAGCGCGACGGCGGCATCAATGGCGTCAAGCTCCTGGTTGAAGAATGCGAGACAGGCTACGCGACCGACAAAGGCGTTGAATGCTACGAACGTCTGAAAGGCAAGGGTCCGACCGGAGCTGCCTTCTTCAACCCGCTGTCAACCGGCATCACCTTCGCCCTCACCGAAAAGACCACGGCCGACAAGATCCCGATCATCACCATGGGATACGGCCGCGCCGATTCCAAGAACGGCGCGGTGTTCTCGTACAACTTCCCGCTGCTCGGGACCTACTGGTCCGCAGCCGACATCGCGATCCAGCACGTTGCCAAGGAGCTCGGCGGGTTCGACAAGCTGAAGGGCAAGAAGATTTCCCTGCTCTATCATGACAGCCCGTACGGCAAGGAGCCGATCCCGATGCTGCAGGTGCTGGCAACGAAATACGGCTTCGAGTTTACGCCGATCCCGGTCACGCACCCCGGTGTCGAGCAGAAGTCGCAATGGCTGGCGATCCGCCAGAACCGGCCGGATTACGTCCTGGTGTGGGGATGGGGCGTGATGAACGGCACGGCCGTCAAGGAAGCGGCGGCCGTTGCCTATCCTCGCGACAAGATGATCGGTGTCTGGTGGTCGGGCGCAGAGCCCGACGTAACGCCGGCAGGCGATCAGGCCATTGGCTACAAGGCGCTGATGCTTCAGCACGGCGCTGGCAAGTTTCCCGTGCATGCAGAGATCGAGAAGTACGTCTATGCGAAGGGCAAGGGCCTGTCGGAGCCCGGCAAGGTCGGCGAAGTCCTCTACAACCGCGGCATGATTAACGCCATGCTTGGCGTGGAGGCGATACGCAAGGCGCAGGAGAAATTCGGCAAGAAGCCGCTGACGGGTGAGCAGGTGCGCTGGGGGCTGGAGAACCTCAGCCTCTCCGACGCTCGTATCAAGGAGCTTGGCTTTGAGGGGATGTTGAAGCCGATCAGGATTTCCTGCTCCGACCACGAGGGCACGCGCGACGGGCGCGTGCAGCAGTGGGACGGCAAAAGCTGGAAGATCATCTCCGACTGGTACACGGCTGATGAATCGGTAATCCAGCCGCTGGTCGACGACGTTTCAGGGAAGTATGCCGTCGAGAAGAAGATCCAGCCGCGCGACTGCGCGAAGGAAAGCTGAACGTATCTGTGCGACCCCGGGAGGTGGATTTCCCTCCTCCCGGGCCATTGTAGCCGCAACATCTGGAGTAAGTTGCGTGTCACCCCCAAAAGCCGCCGCGGTGACGGAAGCAGCAACGCTGATTCTGTCTGTCAACAATATCGAGGTTGTCTACGATCACGTCATCCTCGTGTTGAAGGGAGTGTCGCTGGATGTTCCGCGAGGCGGCATCATCGCGCTGCTCGGCGCCAATGGCGCGGGCAAGACGACGACGCTGAAGGCGGTCTCCAATCTGCTGCATGCCGAGCGCGGCGAGGTCACCAAGGGCTCGATCCTGTTCGACCGCGTCGAGGTCAAGTCGCAGTCGCCGAACGACCTGGTGCGGCGCGGCTGCATCCAGGTCATGGAGGGGCGGCATTGCTTCGCCCACCTCACCATCGAAGAGAACCTTCTGACCGGCGCCTTCACGCGCCGGGACGGGAAGTCCGCGATCGCCTCGGATTTGGAGCGTGTATATTCTTATTTCCCCCGCCTGAGGGAACGGCGGGGTTCGACCGCGGGCTATACGTCGGGCGGCGAACAGCAGATGTGCGCGATCGGGCGCGCGCTGATGTCGCGTCCCAAGATGATCCTTCTCGACGAGCCTTCAATGGGCCTGGCACCGCAGGTCGTCGAGGAGATCTTCGAGATCGTGAAGGATCTCAACCTCAAGGAAGGCGTCTCGTTTCTCCTCGCCGAGCAGAACACCAATATGGCGCTCAGATATGCGAGCCACGGCTACATCCTCGAAAACGGCCGCGTGGTGATGGATGGCGAGGCGTCGGCACTCGCGGCCAATGAAGATGTCAAAGAGTTCTACCTTGGCATCGCCGGCGACAAGCGGAAATCATTCCGCGATGTGAAACACTACAAGCGGCGCAAACGCTGGCTTGGTTAGGAGACTTTGCCGTGCGGGCCATCGCAGAGCCGCTGACACAGTCGATCAGATCCGGTTCGTGAAGAGTCGACATTGAAGCCCGCGCATTACAGGAACAGCCTTGTTTTTAAGATCCATCAGGTCAACACCGGTGATCTGCAATTGAATGAGGTGCATTAGCTAAAACTTAATCTGACAGCGGTGTCCTGGCTCCCCACGGCGAATCGCAAGCCGAGGCGGGGCGCGGAGCTGGTCGGGGTTGCGCAGCGCCCCGCCTCGGCGATTGGAGGACACCATGACGACCGAACAGAAGATCATCCGCGCCAAGGTTGGACTGTTGGAGCTTGCCAAGCAGCTTGGCAATGTCAGTCAGGCCTGCAAGATGATGGGCTACAGTCGCGACAGCTTCTACCGTTTCAAGGAGCTCTACGACAAAGGCGGCGAGTTGGCATTGCAGGAGATCAGCCGCAAGAAGCCGGTATTGAAGAACCGCGTGCCGCAGGACATCGACCGGAGCGCTGGTGAACGACGGTGCCACCCCTGCTGTGTGTACCGAAAACTTTATATGAGGCTTCGCGAGTCAAGAGGTTTTTCGCGATCAACATTTCGTCTCTTCCTGC
>Ga0335070_10003547_pt1 | contig 18225 bp, 10 predicted proteins | sample Lox_Sample_13_FD_206722 | JGI IMG/M metagenome (GOLD analysis project Ga0335070, IMG submission 206722) | Soil microbial communities from Loxahatchee National Wildlife Refuge, Florida, United States - Lox_Sample_1.3 | ecosystem: Environmental > Terrestrial > Soil > Wetlands | place: USA...
GCTGCTTGAATTCCGCCGTGAAGGCGCGATGTTTCTTGTCGCTCATGCCTTTGCTCCTGATCTCTCTAGTCTACTCGATCAGGACATCTTTTGTGTCCACTTTTTCAGAACCATTCCACACTGCCTTTCATTGCCTTTCTCTTTTTATTGTCTGACATCTCCTATCCTTCCCGCTCCATTTGTGATAAGATTATTCCGATCAAGTACCCATAAAACGTAAGCTTTCCTCTAGGCCAGCTCGACCATACACCACTGTTCTCTTATTTCTGCTCTCTCATTTACCATCTGCGTCATTTGTGTCATCTGTGGTCCGGTTCTCGTTCTTTCAAGGTCCCTCTATGGAACGCTTCCAATACGTCCGCGCAGCCAGCATCCCTGATGCGATCGCCCTGCTCAACGAGCCTGGCCTGGTCAGCCGTCCACTGGCCGGCGGCACCGACCTGGTCCTCATCACCCGCTATGAAAAGGTTTGCGACCGCGTCGTCGATATCTCCCTCATCCCTGAACTTCACCAGATTACCCGCTCCAGGGACCAGGTGGTGATCGGCGCCGGGGCGACCTTCAGCGAAGTCCTCGAAAACTCCATCATCAACGAGACTGCCCCGCTCCTCGCCCAGGCCTGCCGTCTGGTTGGCGGGCCCCAAATCCGCAATATGGGCACCCTGGGCGGAAACGTCGCCAACGCCGCCGCCTGCGCCGACTCGATCCCTGCCCTGGTCTGCCTCGACGCGGTCGCGGCCGTCATCACCCCTGCCGGCCGCCTGGAGTGGCCCCTCTCCGAGCTGATTGTCCGCCCCAACCAGACCCGGCTTCCCAAAGGCGGTCTGCTCATTTCCTTCTCTTATACCGTTCCCCCACCCGGCAGCCGCGGCGAATTTATGAAGCTCGGCCGGCGCAACGCTCTGGCCATTTCCCGCCTGACCGTGGCCGCCCTCGGCCGCATCGACTCGCGCGGCTGCATCGCCGAAGCCCGCCTCGTCCCCGGCTCCGCCGCCCCGCAGATTTGCCGCTTCCCCCAGACCGAAGCCATCTTGGTCGGTGAGACTCCTTCCGATAAGCTCTGCCGCGAGGCCGCCCGCCAGGCGGTCGCTGAGATGACCGCCATCACCGGCCGGCGCTGGTCCAGCGAGTTCAAGGAGCCCGCCCTGGAAGCCATGGTCTACCGCGCCCTCTGCACCGTCTTCAACCTCTGCCAGGCGCCTGATGGGAGGCCCCAGTGAAGCATGAGATTGAGCTGAACGGCCAGCCGGTCAGCGTCGAAGCTCCGGCCGATATCAGCCTGCTCCACCTCCTCCGCGACTACCTCGGCTTGACCGGCTCCAAAGAGGGCTGCGGCATTGGCGAGTGCGGCGCCTGTTCGGTGATTTTGGATGGCCGCCTGGTCAATTCCTGCCTCACCCTGGCTGCCCAGGCCGGCAGGCGCAGTGTGACCACGATCGAAGGCATCCGTGGCCCGGACGGCGTCCCGAATGACCTCCAGCAAGCATTCATCGAGTACGGCGCGGTCCAGTGCGGTTACTGCACCCCCGGGATGGTTCTCGCCGGCGAGGCGCTCCTCGCCCACAACCCCAGCCCCACCCGGTCTGAGATCCGTGAAGCCATCTCCGGCAACCTCTGCCGCTGCACCGGCTATCAGCAGATCGTCGACGCCATCCTGGCCGCTGCCCTGCGGCGCAAGGAGGTCTGATCCCATGCCTGAGTACCGCTATATCGGTAAACCCGCGGCCCGCGTGGACGCCCTGGAAAAAGTCCTGGGTACCGCCAGGTATATCGCCGACCTGCGCGTCCCCGGCATGCTCTGCTCTCGCGCCCTGCGCAGCACCCTCCCCCACGCCCGCATTGCACAACTCGATGTTTCCCCCGCTCTGAAGGTCAAGGGGGTGCTCGCCGCCATCACCTGTGAGGATTTCGTGGATCATGGCCGATTCGGCTACCCGGTCGAAGACATGTATATGCTCGCCTGGCAGAAAGTCCGCTACGTCGGGGAGGCCATCGCCGCGATCGCTGCGGAGAACGAGGAAGTTCTGGAGGCCGGCCTGCAGGCCATCCGGCTTGAGCTGGAGCCGCTGGAGGGCGTCTTCGACCCGCGCGAAGCCCTCCAACCCAGCGCTCCGCTGGTCGGCCCTCACCCCTGGGACTCCGCCGGGCTGCCCCGCGGCAACCTGCTCAACCACTACATCGTCAGCCAGGGCGATCCGGACGCGGTCTTCGCCGAATGCGCTGTGACCCTCGACGAGGAGTACAGCACTGCCCACCAGGAGCACGCTTACCTGGAGACCGAGGGCGCGCTGGCCATTCCCTGGCCGGGAAATACCGGCCTCACCGTCCACTGCCCTTCCCAGAGCCCTTTCGCCAACCGCGGCAACCTGTGCAGGGTGCTGGGGCTACCCGTTGAGGACGTGCGCGTCATCCAGCCGCCGGTCGGCGGGGCGTTTGGCGGCAAGGACGACCAGCTCTACCAGACCTCCGGGCAGGTCGCCCGCCTGGCGCTGCTCACCGGCCGGCCCGTGCGGATGACCTTTTCCCGTGAAGAGTCAATGATTTTCTCCTACAAGCGCAACCCGGTGCAGATCCACGTCCGGCTTGGCGCCAACGCAGATGGCAGGCTGCGTGCCAGCGACGTCAGCCTGCTGGTCGACAGCGGGGCCTACTCGGCCATCACCCCCTTCGTCGCCTGGCGCGGAACCATCCACGCCATGGGTCCTTATCGCTACGAGGCTTGCCACGTCACCACAGATGTAGCCTATACGAATAACGGCTACACCGGCGCCTTCCGCGGCTTCGGCAATACCGAAACCACCGCCTGCATCGAGCAGGCCGTCGATGAGCTTGCCGCGAAGCTGGGGTTTGATCCGATCGACTTCCGCCTGCGCAACTGCCTGCGCCCCTTCGACGTCACCCCCCACGGCCAGCCCCTCGGTGAGGATGTCGCCCTGGTCGAGTGCCTCGAAAAAGCACGCTCCCTCTCCAACTGGGACCGCCGCCGGGAAGAGATCGCCCGTTCCCAGCCCACCGAATATTCCCCCGGCGACTTCCGGCGCGGGATGGGCGTGGCGTGCTTTTTCCACGGCATCTCCCTCGGCGCGGAAGGGGCCGATTCAGCCGGCGCGACGCTTTCGATCAATGCCGACGACAGCATTACCCTCACCTGCGGCCTGACTGATTACGGCACCGGCTCGCGCACCGTCTATGCCCTGATCGCCGCCGAGTTGCTCGGCCTGGACCCCGGGCGCATCCAGATGCTCTGCCCCGACACCGACACCGCCCTCGACAGCGGTCCCACCGTCGCCTCCCGCGCCACGGTGGTCGGCGGGAACGCGGTCCGTGTCGCGGCGGCGCGCCTCAACAGCCTGCTCAACCTGGCCGCCGCCGACCTGTTCGGCTGCCTCGAAGGCCAGGTTAGCCGGGATGGCGAGCTGTATATCGGCCCCAATGAAGAACCGGCCTCTTATCCTCGGGTCGCCGCGCACGCCCGCAAAATGGGCCTCACCCTCTCCGCGCGCGGCCGCTGGAGCGTCCCTGAGATCCATTGGGATTTCGATGCCGGGCGCGGCCGGCCCTATTTCGCCTACCATTTTGGCGCCCAGGTCGCCGAGGTGCTCGTCGACACCGGCACCGGCAAGGTCGCGGTGACCGGCCTCTGGGCTGCCCACAACACCGGCACGGTCATCTTCCCCCAGGGCATCCTCGGCCAGCTCTACGGCGGGATGGCCCTGGGCGTGGGCTACGCATTGATGGAACGGGTGAATTTCGACCAGGGCTTCATCCAGGAGACCAATTTCGACGAATACCTCATCCCCACCGCCCTGGACGTCCCCGAGATCAGCGGCGCCTTCGTCGAAAAGCCCTTCGCTGCCGGCCCGTTTGGCGCAAAGAACATCGGCGAGCCGGGCATGGTCCCCACCGCCCCGGCCATCCTCAACGCCATCGCCCACGCCATTGGCCGGCGGGTCCGCCACCTGCCTGCCAACTTGGAGCGCATCCTCCTCGGCCACGACCTGCGCAAAGAAGGCTCGAACCTGGCCTGCAAGTTGGGATTGCGAGCCAAAGTCACATGACCATCGCCTGACCTTTCGCACTGGCGCAGGTGACCTCTTCCCGACTATCCTTTGAGCGAAAGGATAGTCCTATGGAAACAGAAATCTTAATCGCTCACGATCTTCACAAGTCTTTTAGCAGCCAGCCAGCCGTCCGCGGCATCTCGTTTTCCATCGCCCAGGGGGAAATCTTCGGCCTCCTCGGTCCCAACGGCGCAGGGAAAAGCACCACCATTTCGATGCTCGCCGGGTTGATCCCGCCCACCAGCGGCTCAATCGAGATCGATGGCCTGGATCTGCGCAGCCACCCCAATGAGGTGAAAGCGCGCCTCGGCCTGGTTCCCCAGGACCTGGCGCTGTATCCCACCCTGTCCGCCTGGGATAACTTAGCTTTCTTCGCCCAGATTTACGGATTACGTGGAAGGGTCCTCAAGCAGCGCGTCACCATGGCGTTGGAGATGGTTCAGTTGCTCGACCGGGCCAAAGAACCGGTCAGGAACTATTCCGGGGGGATGAAACGCCGGGTCAACCTGGCCGCCGGTCTGCTTCACCAACCAAAGATCCTTTTCCTGGACGAGCCGACCGTTGGGGTGGACCCGCAGAGCCGCAACGCGATCTTCGAAAGCATCGAGGCGCTCAACCGCCAGGGCCTGACGGTCATCTACACCACCCACTACATGGAGGAAGCCGAGCGCCTATGCCAGCGGGTCGCCATCATCGATCACGGCCAGATCATCGCCCAGGACACCCCGGCCAACCTGATCCGCAGCCTGGGCGCCGGGGTCATCCGCATGGGCATCCTCGATGGCCAGATCCAGGAAGTCCAGCGCCAGTCAGCGCAGCTTGCCTCGATCAGTTCCATCGTTCAACGCGACCACCTGTTAGACATCCAATCCCAGGACACTCAGATGGCTCTCATCCAGGTATTGGATATCACCAACCGTCTCAACGCCAAAGTGACTTCCCTCGAAATCCTCGACGCGAGCCTGGAAACAGTCTTCCTGAATCTGACCGGGAAATCCATCAGAGATTAAGGGTGCTGCCAACCGGTAATTTTCGACTTTCTATTTTAGAAACAGCCTCTAATCTTTTACTGATCTCCGTTCTGTGGTCTCCGTTCTCTTTTTCGATTCTCAGTTCTCGGTTTACGTTTCTCGATTTTATAAGGATATATACCATGCTTACTCAAATTTTCGCCCTCACCATTAAAGAACTCAAAGTGCTGCTTCGCGACCGCGGCGCGTTGGTGGCTCTCTTCTTGCTCCCCGCGGCGTTTATTCTGGTCATGACCACGGCCATGCAGGGCATGTTCGCCTCGGGCAGCAGTAACAACCCGGTCCCCCTGCTGGTGGTGAATCAGGACCAGGGCCAGGTAGCTGCCAGAGTCCTCACAGACCTGAAGACCGTCGATGGCCTTCGCATCATCGAACAGCAAGGTGGCCAGCCATTAACCCGGTCTACCGCAGAGGATCTTATCACGGCCCAAATATATTCGATCGCCCTGGTCTTTCCGCTGGATTTCTCCGCCCGGATCCTGGATGCTGCGGATGCCATCCAACCGGTTCCGGCTAAGGTTACCTTTGTGACCGATCCGGCTGTTGGCAGCCAGCTCCTTTCGCCGGTTCGCGGCATGGTCCAGGGTTATATCGAACGCGAGGCCATGCTGGCCCAGGCTCCCCGGCGCACGCTGTTGGGATTCAACCAGATGGCATCCCAGGCCCCGGCTTCCCAGGCGCCGCAAATTCAAAAGCTTGGATCGGTGTTTACCAGCCAGTTCGTCTCGTCAGAGAATATAGCCGGCTCTTCGAGTGGAGTCGAGTACCAGGTAATCTCCCCAGCCAGCTACCAGCAAACCTTCCAACCCACCTCCGCGGAGCAGAACGTCCCAGGCTACACTGTCTATGGCGTTTTCTTCATCATGCAGACCATCGCTCTCAGCCTGTTCCGCGAGAAAAACGATGGCACATTCCGGCGCATTCAGGCGGCCCCCCTCTCGCGCGTCGCGCTGCTTACCGGAAAGCTCCTCCCCTACTTTCTGATCAACCTGGTTCAGGTCGCCCTGATGTTCACGGTAGGGGTGTTGATCTTCCATATGCGCCTGGGACACGACCCTCTCGCTTTGCTGGTCCTTTCCCTGGCGACCGCGGCTGCTGCGACCGGCATGGGCCTGCTGCTCGCCAGCCTGACCCACACCCAGGAACAGGCCGGCAGCCTCGGCACGCTCCTTGCCGTAGTGCTTTCCGCACTGGGCGGCAGCATGGTCCCCGTGTACGTCATGCCGGACTTCATGCAGACCATCTCCCGCTTCACCCCTCACTCCTGGGCGTTGAACGGTTTCCAGGATTTGATCGTGCGCGGTCTTGGGCTGAGCGCCATCCTGCCCGCTGTCGGAGTTCTGCTCGCCTTCGCGGCTGGTTTCTGGGGAATCGCTCTCTGGCGCTTCCGCTTTGAATAAATCTCCATTCTTTGGAGTACAATCATTCTATGGCTTCCCACCAGCACCGTATTAAATTGGTATTCATCCCCGTGATCCTTGCCTTGATCGGGGTGGGAATCACCGGGATGATCGATGTCGCCGACCCAGGCCAGAAGGTCTGGGTCGCTGGCTTGATTGTCCTGTTCGCTGTAATTTTCTTTTATTCAACATTTTACAAGGTCCCACATTGGGCAGAACACATCCTCCTTGCGATTGAAACTGCCCTCGTTGCCGTATTGATGATCATCCGGCCTGGATGGAGCGTCTTCCCGATCCTGTTCTTTATCATCAGCCCCCAGGCGATGAGCTCGTTTTCTCAGCGGATGGGCCTGATCTGGATTGGGGTCTTTACCCTGGTGACCGGCGTAATTTTCGTCGCCTTTGATGGCCTGTTAGGATTGCTGGTGTTACTACCCTACGTGGCAGGCTACTCCTTTTTCGGAGTTTTCGGCTGGATCACCCTCCAGGCAGAACGGGAACGGCTGCGCAGCGAACAGCTTCTCGCGGAGCTCCAGGAGGCTCACCACCAATTGCAAGAATATGCTTCGCGAGTGGAAGAGCTGACCATCACCCAGGAGCGCAACCGCATCGCCCGCGAAATGCACGATTCCCTGGGGCACCGCCTGACCATATCGTCGGTACAGCTCGAAGGTGCGCAACGCCTGATCCGTTCCAAACCCGAGCGGGCCGAGGAGATCATCGGTACCGTCCGCGGACAAATCCGCGAAGGGCTGGGCGAGTTGCGCCGGACGGTAGCCATGCTGCGTGCATCGGTCGAAGAAGATTTACCCTTGCAGCAGGCGCTTCCCAAGCTGGCGGAACAGGTCCAAGAGGCGACCGGCCTGCACATTCACCTCAGCCTGGAAGACTGCCGCGACGATCTGCCGCAACCAGTCCGCCATGCATTGTTCCGCGCTGCCCAGGAAGGCTTGACCAATATTCATCGCCACGCCCGGGCAACCGAGGCCTGGTTAAGGTTGACCACCAGCACTGATCAGATTACGCTGATGATCGCCGACAACGGCATCGGCCTGTCTACCGAGCAGGGCCAGGAAGGCTTCGGATTGGCCGGCCTGAAAGAAAGAGCTTCCTTGCTTGGTGGCAGTTTTCATACCGACCCCCGCCCTGGCGGCGGCGCCCAGCTCACATTCCGCCTGCCCCTCCCTGCACAAGAATCTAACCTTTTGACTGCCCATGACAACCAGATCTGCCAGGAATGACCAACCCATCCGGGTCTGCATCGTAGACGACCAACGCCTGATGCGCGATGGCCTGCGCCTGCTGCTGGAGCTGGAAAGCGATCTCGAAGTCGTTGGCGAGGCTGAGGATGGCGAGGCAGCTTTGAAGCTGTATGAAGCCGTCCGGCCGGATCTGGTCCTGATGGATGTGCGCATGCCCGGCATGGATGGCGTCGAGGCCACCCGACGTCTGCTCGCCCGCTGGCCGGAGGTAAAAGTTATCATCCTGACCACCTTCGACGATGAGAGCATCATCTTTGATGGGCTGCGCGCCGGAGCGCTGGGTTATCTGCTTAAAGATGTTTCCGGGCAGGAGCTGGCTGAGGCGGTGCGCAAAGTCGCTCAGGGAGGTGCCCTCATCGAGCCCTCCGTGGCTCGCAAGGTCCTGGCGGAATTTTCGCGCCTGACCCCATTGCAGCCTTCCCAATCTTCCAGCCTGGTCGAGCCGCTTACGTCTCGCGAACAGGAAATCCTGGGCTGGATCGGTCGCGGCCTGGCCAACAAAGAGATCGCAGCGCGACTGAACCTGACCGAGGGGACGGTCAAAAACTATATTTCCTCGATCTTTCAAAAACTGGGAGTGCAGGATCGTACCCAGGCCGCAATAAAAGCCCGCGAGATGGGCATAGGATGAGTCCAGAATGGCCATTCCAAAACTGGTGAACTGGCAGCCAACGGCTTCAGGACTGCACCAGGGTGCGCGCCTGCTTGGCGCGGTTCAACAACTGACCCAGGAACCTCAACCGGCCTATCTCGAGCTGGGATTGAGACTCACCGGCCAGAGCCTGGCTACAGGGCTGCTGCCCTCTGGCGGACGGTTGATCCTGGATTTCCTCACCTTCAGCCTCGTTTTTCAGGGAAAAGATCAAGAGAGCGAAACCTACCAACTGAATGGCTACACGCAGGCACAGGTCTTCAACAGCCTGTTCGGCGACCTGGCCAACGCAGACCTCCGGGATTTGCTGCCGCCTGGAAAAGGCCTGTTTGAGCGCGTCTCCGCCGGCATCCTTTCCCGGGGCCGCTATCGCCTACCCGAGAAAGGATTGCTTCTCGACGAAAGCCCTATCCAGATCGACCCGCAAAATGTCCGGAATTATCTGACTAGCCTGCAAATGGTCTACACCGGTCTGGCCCGCATGAAGGCAACCTTGACGGGCATGCAAACGCCGCTGGTCGTCTGGCCCCACGGTCTCGATCTTTCCACCCTGTGGTTCACCGGCAACGAGATCGATGAAAATCAACCGCACATGAATTTTGGATATTCACCGCGCAGCGAAGGCCTGCCCGATCCATATTATTATGCGTACGCCTATCCATTTTCAGGCAGCGAAGCGCCCGCGCCCTTACCAGAAGGCGCCCGTTGGCATACCCAGGGATGGCAAGGCATCCTTGCGCCGTACGATTTGATCGCTGCCCAACCCGATCCGGCCGACTATATCGAAAAGATCAGTCAAATAATTTTCGAGCTACTGCTGCCTTTTCTCTGAGGACAAGATACAGCACCCGTGCATTTCAAAGGTCTGTGAGTCGATCTCTCACAAGCCCGCACTGATTGCTGCGATCAAAAATGAACCGAAAATAGTCCATCCATGGTGTGTGAGGTGTGAATATCTGATTGCAAAACCGATCTTCCCATGCTATTATATTGATTGTATTGTGGTTTTTACAGGGTGGAATCGGCTTCAAATCCCAATCAAAATTACAGATAGTGCATATAAGGGTATCGCCAGCATATTTGGGGGATAGCACCTGACTTACACATCGAAACCAGCAAAATGATCGGAGAACCATCAATCCAATCGGCACCCCCGCCAATTGAAACAGGGCATATCAGATTTCTTTGCCAAATCGACTTACCTGGCCTAAGGCGAAACGGGGGTAACCATGCAAACAAAAATTCTTCAACACCTGTGGATTATTGGAATATTATTCCTACTGGTTTTAGCCGGTCCACTGGCTTCAGTCAGTGCGCGGACAGGCGGCCCGGAAACCTCCGGGTACGTTTTCATCGATTCAGATGAAACCGGCGGGCCCGTATATTCCCTTGAAGATATTTCTTCTACCGGCACTGCGGTCAGCTTGGGTGAAGATGCGGTCAGCGGCCCTATCTCCATCTTCCCCTTTACTTTTTTTGGCACAACCTATTCTTCGGTTTACCTCAGCCAAAACGGATTTGTATCTTTCCTGGCTGACCAGGGAACCAACACTGCACCGATAGAAATCCCAGCGGCTACAAAACCCAATGCGATGATCGCGGCCTGGTGGGGAGATTATAAACCTCTATGGGGAGGGAAGATCACTTACCAGATGATGGGGATTGCGCCAAACCGTTATTTCCTTATCGAATATAAGGATATGGCATACGCGCTTCTCGCGACTAAAGCCACCTTCGAGATCAAATTATTCGAAACCAGCAATGCAATCGAGGTCCACTACAGCTCAGCGCCAGGCTATGCCGACTCGAACGGGAATGCATATCCTAATACAGCCGGAATCGAGAATGAAGCTGGAAATCTGGGTTTACAGTACTACTACGGCGTTGAAGGCCTCACGTCCAATCTGGCAGTGCGCTACACGCCTTTTGTGGGTGTCGCCCTGGAACCCAGCTCTGCCATCGGGTATGCAAAGGCAGGTGAAACAAGAACCTTCGACCTGAACGTATATAACTGGACCGGACAGGCAGATTCGTTTGACCTCTCGCTCACCCCAATCACCGGCAATTGGACATACCAGTTACCATCCGTAACCACAATTACCCTGGCGCAGGGAGCTGGAGCCCCGTTCCCTGTCCAGGTTGTTTTCCCTGACAATGCAAAACCGGCTGACTATTTTGAATTTAAAATCAATGTAATCTCCCAAACTCCCAACCCTGAAACAGGGGAATCCTGGACAGACACGACCCACCTGATTGCCGCTGTTCCACGCGTTGGCTATGTCTTTAATCAGAACCAGATCAACTTTGTCGATACCCAGTTCCACCAGGATCTGGGCAATCCACTCGATACCACCGTTTACGGTCAATTCCTGTTGAGTGGCGGGCTCAGCCAGGACGGCAAACAATTATATGGGCTGCTAGCAGGCGCCACAGACGACCAGGGTGGGAAGATGACCGGACGTGTCCTGGTTTTCAACACCGAGAACATGTCCGCGGAACCGGTTTGGGTGGATGTGGGCAACGACGCCTCTTTTATCGCCCAGACCCCGGATGGAAAAAATGCCCTGGTGACCTCTTACGAAGACAACACGCTCAAAATATTGGATATCGATCCGGCAAGCCCCCATTATCTAACCGTATCCAAGACCATTACCATTGGTACTCAGCCAATCCGCATCGCTACCAGCCCCTGCTTGAATAAGGCATATATTACCAACAAGGGGAGCAACTCGGTTTCCATCGTCGATCTGACGACGATCCATTCGGACGCGCCCGTGATTAATACCATCACGGGATTGAACGCGCCATGGGGAGTGATCGTCGCCCCCACGGGGGATAGGGCTTATGTGGCGAATTACGGGAACACCCGGATTGGGGTGATCGATACGATTCAAGACACTCTTATGGCAACATGGTCTTGGAGCGGTGTCAGCGGCCAAAATCCGGAAGACCTGGATCTCACCCCAGATGGCAGATGGATTTATACCGCCGGCACATCCAGCATTCTGGCCATAGACACCACCAATCCAACCGCCACGCCGATCAACATCCCCAACCAGGCCAGCGGTCTCTACAGCGTCGATGTATTTCCATCTGAGTTTGGCCCTTATGCCTATTTCAGCAACGGCGGCGTCCAAACCATTTCTGTTCTGGATACAACCACCAATCAAATCATTTTTGCCATTCCGATGCCGGGCGCGCCGAGCTTTACAAGCCTGTTCAAGCCAAGCACATCCTGTGCTTATGCGCCGATTGCGGCTTTCTCGCCAACCAACGCCGTCGGTCAGCTAAATACATCTTTCACATTTACCAATCGCTCCATCCGCAACCCCACATCCGTCGATTGGGATTTCGGGGACGGCAGTGAGATCTCCCACGACTACAACGGGACGCACATATATACCACCCCTGGTACATATACAGTGACTTTAACCGTTCACAATAATTACGGAAGCAGCTCAACCTCAGGCACCATTAATTTCAAGCCAAAGGCAAGCTTCACTCCCAGTGAGACGGCGATCGATCCAGGGGATACAGTTACTTTCAACAATACCACCACTGGAAACCCCACCATTAACTACGTCTGGAATTTCGGTGATGGCACTGCCACAAGCACGGCAGTAAGCCCAACCCATACGTATACCAAGATCGGAAATTTTACAGTCACTCTAACCGCAACCAACTCTGTCGGTAGCGATACCGCCACCGGGCTCGTGGTATTTCACCCGAAAGCTGATTTTTCACCTAAAGAGAGTATCATTCAGGTTGGGGACACCATCAATTTTGCGAATGCGAGTACCGGTTCGACCCCACTCAGGTATTCTTGGAATTTCGGTGATGGCGGCACCAGCACAGATGCCAATCCTTCGCATACTTATTCCACCGTTGGATCCTATACCGTATCCCTCACCACCGAAAACGACTGGGGTTCAAACACTTCAACCGGTACAGTCCATTTTAGGCCTAAGGCCATTTTTACACCCGGTTTGAGCAAAATTCAGGCCGGGGAGAGTGTGTCCTTCAGCAATGCCAGCACAGGCGAAGAACCTCTCGATTTTACCTGGGATTTTGGGGACAATAGTCCCACCGAAAAGGTTCGTAACCCTACCCATATCTATCATTCCATTGGCAATTATGTGGTCACCCTCACCGTGGAGAACTCCTTCGGAACCGACACGACCACAGGCAAAGTCGTTTTCCCACCGGTCGCTGCATTTAGCCAGTCCAGCAGCGTAATCCATACGGGAGAGTCAGTCACCTTCACGAATGAAAGCACCGGAACGGAGCCTCTGACTTACCTGTGGGAATTCGGAGATGGGCAGACCAGCCAGGACCGTGACCCGGTCCACCAGTATTCGATCGCCGGAGCCTATACCATCCGTCTGACCACGACAAATGAATATGGCACCAGCCAGGCCACCAGCCAGTTAAATTTTGCTCCTAAAGCAGTTTTTAGCCCCACGAATCCTGTCATTCAACTCGGACAGGCCATTGCGTTTATCAATTCCAGCACCGGAACAGCGCCGTTGTCCTATTTGTGGGATTTCGGCAACGGGGCAACAAGCACGGAGGCAAATCCTACTTATACCTACAACACCGCTGGCTCCTATATCGTCAGCCTCAAAGTGAGCAACTCATTTGGCGATCAAACCGCGACCGGGAAAGTTAATTTTTCCCCGAAAGCTTCATTTACCCCTACCAACGCAGCCATCCAGTTGGGGGAACCAATTACGTTCACCAACACCAGTTCTGGCACAATGCCGCTTTCCTACCTCTGGGATTTTGGCGATGGTGCCACAAGTACTGAGACGAACCCAACCCATGTCTATGAAACAGTTGGAACGTACACGGTCAGCCTCAAGGCAACCAATGATTATGGAAATGCAACTGTCAATGGACAGGTCAATTTTAAGCCCATAACCTCCTTTACCCCGGCAAATCCGGTCATCCAACTGGGCGAGGAGATCGCCTTCACCAGCACGAGCAGCGGGACGGCTCCTTTGTCTTACCTTTGGGATTTTGGAGATGGCTCCACAAGCACGCAGGCAAATCCCAGGCACACCTACCTGGCAGTTGGCGCATATACCATTTCGTTGAAAGTGACAAATGCCTACGGGAATGAGACGCGAACCGGAAAAGTCAATTTTTCTCCGAAAGCCGATTTTAGCTTCTCGCCTCAGAACGATATCAAACCCGCGATGGATGTGACCTTTACCAATCAAACCACCGGGACAAATCCCATCAATTGCACGTGGGATTTTGGGGACGGCTCTCCAACCACCAATGAATGGAATACAAAACATTCCTATACCGGGCGGGGGGTCTATCAGGTCCAATTATCCTGTCATAGCGATCTATATGGAGATGACAGCATCCAAAAACCCGTTTCTATAGACCCATTCAAAGTAACGTTGTCCATCACCAGCGATGCCGGCGTGAGCCGGATCAATGCTGGCGAGGAGATCACCTATCAAATTGTAATTGAAAATAAGGGTCCGGATCATATTTTCGATGCAACCGTCAAAGATGCTCTCTCCGACTGGTTGGAAAATGTACATTGGACCTGTTTGGCGACGGATGACTCGCAATGTTCCGCGAATGGCACAGGAAATCTTATCGAGGATCCAGTAAATATACGTTCCGGAGGCCACATAACCTACACGATCCAGGCAGTGATTAAACCAGGTGTGGTTGGAAGTATGACCAATACCGTCACCATGGTTCTACCCTGGACATATCAGATTTTGAATCCGGAAGGATCCAGCATGACTTCCACAATCGTTGTATGGGGAAATATTTACCTTCCCCTGGTAAATCGCTGAGGCATTGGAATGCCTACAAAGGAGACCTATGATGGAACATAAACGTTCTTCTCCAGACCTCGTACTGATAAGGGTGATCCTCGCCTTCGGACTCATGCTGCTTGCGATGTATTCACTACCCCCTGGAACAGCTCAAGCATCCCTTGGAACCTGGACGCCAACCGACCCAATGCAATATGGCCGTTATGGTCATACGTCCACTTTGCTGATCGGGGGTCCGGATAGTGGGAAGGTGCTCGTGGCCGGCGGAACGCTGGAGGTGACGCTACCAGGCATTGGAGGTTTACCCGGTTCCCAACCCATGGACGAAGGAAGCGGGGACCCTCCTCCGACCGGCCAGACCGCCGAGCTGTATGATCCAGCAGCCCAGGGTACCCACTGGTCGCTTACCGCTCCGCTAAACACGCCCCGCATCTTTCACACAGCCACCCTGATCGCTCCTGGCAAAGTGCTGGTCGCAGGAGGGGCCAATACCCAGACTCAGGCCAGCTTAAACACCGCCGAAATTTTTGACACGACTGGCGGCAGCCCGATTTGGACACTCACCCCGAATAATATGGCCCACCCCCACACCAGTGCCACAGCCACTCTCCTGGACGATGGCAAAGTTCTCATCGTTGGGGGGTATTCCGGAAGTGTTGCCTCGGGGGATGCGACGAATACCGTGGAGATATACGATCCAAGTAACCCGGAGACCCCCTGGTCTTCTGCCGCACCTTTGAACCACGCCAGGGCTTTCCATACTGCCACTCTGATCCACCCCAATGGTGCGTCCTATGGAATGGTGCTGGTTGCCGGTGGTTCATCCTCAGCAATATCCGGTTGGGGCGAACCTATGAATAGCGTCGAACGATACGACCCGGTCGCCAATACTTGGACAAATGTGAAGCCTTTGCTCACTGCCCGTACAGATCACAGCGCCACTCTCCTGGAAAATGGTACAGTTCTGGTGGTTGGCGGAAATGGCCCGAACACGGGTGAGGATGAAACCCACCTCACCAGCGCCGAAATATACAATCCAGACGCGAATACCTGGACCGAGACCACATCGCCTCTTCCTACTGCGCGCGGGAACCATACAGCTACCCTTCTGGAGAATGGCCCCCAAAACGGAAAAGTCCTGATTGCCGGCGGATCAAACAGCGTTTCTCTGGTTACCGACACGGTACTTTTCGATCCTGCGACCCAAACGTGGTTAGATTCTGGGACAATGAGCGTCGGCCGGGTTTCGCATACGGCTACGGTGTTATCCAACGGGCAGGTGCTGCTGACAGGCGGCTTCCTCGGCATCGGCGCTCCCACCAGCGCGGACAACTCCGCAGAGTTATACATACCTATCCTGTCCCAGACCATCACCATCACCAAGGGGGCGCCGGATGCTGCTGCTTACCGAACCACATTCACCGTCTCAGCGACCGCAAGCTCTAACCTGACAGTGACATATTCCAGCGGCAATCCCGCAATTTGTACAGTCGTTACTGCTGAAGATCAAGCTTCGGCGACCTTTACCATGCAGTCGGGTACCGGTATTTGTCCGGTCCAGTACGACCAGGCGGGGAATGCAGATTATGAGCCCGCCTCGCGGGTCACTCAGTATGTCAACGCTCAGAAAATCGATCAGAGCATAACGATTACTCAGGATGCGCCCTCAAATGCCATCTATCAAACCACCTTCCAGGTCGCGGCAACTGCTAGCTCCGGGCTGAGCGTGAACTACTCCAGCGGCAATCCGGATGTGTGCACGGTCGATTCAGCTGGAACCTTTACCATGCAAAAAGGAACGGGTATCTGCAAAGTCCAGTACGACCAGCCCGGCAATTCCAACTTCAACCCGGCTTCACAGAAGACCAAGAATGTTACCGCAGAGAAGAAGGACCAGTATATCAACTTCAGTGTGACAGGAGAGCGACCGTATGGAACCGATTTTTCCATCGCGGCGATCGCCGACTCCTACCTCCTCACCACCTTCATTCCAAAAGATGGAGACCCTTGCACCATCGCCAACTCGGAACAGGATCCTATTTCTCCTGACATCACCCACGCCATGGTCCATCCCACCGACCTGGGCGGATGCACTCTCACCGCCGTTCAAAACGGCGATGAGAACTACAATCCGGCGGCCCCGGTCACACAGAGCGTAACGATTATTAAAGGAGATCAAACCATCACCATCACTATCCTGGCTCCAGCGAGTGCAGCGTACCATTCAACCTTTACCGTGGAAGCCACTGCCAGCTCCAACCTGGCGGTGACGTACTCCAGCGGCAGTCCGGAGATCTGCAGTAACGAGAAAAAGGAAAATGAATTTACCATCCTGAAAGGGTCAGGGACCTGTATCATCCGGTTCGATCAGGCAGGGGACGACCATTACAATTCAGCACCTCAGGAAATCCAATCTGTTATTGCAGTGAAAGCGGCGCAATCGATCACCGTGACTGCTTCTGCTCCCTCGTCCGCAGCATACCTGACAACGTTTAATGTAGCAGCTGAGTCCAGTTCAGGACGGGCGGTTGAGTACAGCAGCAGAAGTCCAGCAATCTGCAGCGTTAATACCCATGAAAATACCGCCACCTTCACCATGCTCACGGGGACAGGAACCTGCCTGGTTCAATTCGATCAGAGTGGGGACGAGAATTATGAATCGGCTGCGACGATCACCCAGCAGGTAATCGCCCAAAAACTCAGCCAGAACATCACTTTCGAACCGATCGACGATATCCACACCTTTGGCGACCCGGATATCTCCATCACAGCCGTTTCAGACTCGGGATTGACCGTCAGCATAAGCCTGGGGGAAAAAGACCCCTGCACGCTGACTGGCACCCAGCTTCACATCGACCATGCCGGAATCTGCACGATCACCTTCTCACAGTCCGGGGATGATAATTTTGAGGCTGCCATTCAGGTACAAAAACAGATCACCCTCCTCAAGAAAACGATCTCCATTCTGTTGATCAACCTATCACATATCGTGGATGGCCAACCCAAAGCGGTGACTGCCGTTCCAGAGATCAATGGCCTGACCGTTGTGGTTACCTACACGGCCAAGAATTACGGTCCCACAACCCAGCCTCCATCCAAGATCGGCACCTACACCGTAAATGCGGTCATCGATGATCGGGATTACCAGGGGTCAGCAACTGCGGAGATGACGATACTCTCAATCCAGGTTTACCTTCCTGTCGTGGTCCACCCATAAGAATGCTGCCGATCAGAAACGCATCCAGATTCAGGCATGTATCCAACAATCAAGATTGGCCGGAGGCAACCCGGCCAATCTTGATTGTTGCCTATCGCCGAGTACCCGGTTAACGGATCACTAAAGGTAGATACACGAATTTCTTGGGATCACTGATGATCAGCGTAGCGGTAGCTGATCCGGAATAATTGGGGTCGTTGACTTCGATCGTGACTGTATATCTCCCTTTCTCGGTCGGAGGCGTGGTACTTTTTAGATAAATCGTACCGTCCACACCTTCGTAATTGACCGTAACAGTTTCCACCGGTGGGGTCGTGGTCACGGTCACGTGTTTCGGATTTCCATCGTAAGTCTGGTTCAAACCTTCCACGATAATACTCACCGTACCCTTGGCGATCGTAAAAATTTGCGGAATATCGTCAGCCGGAAAATAGTTTTCATTGCCTGCCTGTCTGGCGGTGACCGTACAGCTACCACCCCCAGTAATATGGACGAGATTGCCGGCAACTGTGCACTTATCTCCGCTACCCACGCCGAAGCTGACCGGCAGGCCAGAGGTAGCCGTCGCAGTTACAGTGAAGTCCGCATCGCCATAGGTCTTGTTACTCAAGGAGCCGAATGTAATGGATTGGTTGGCCTTCGAGATGGTGAACGAGCGAGTTACCGGTGAAGCGGGATTGTAGTTCGCATCACCATTCTGGGATGCGGTCACGTCACAACTGCCGGCCGCGGTGATGTGGATCATATTCCCATCATGAAGCGTGCAGTTGCCCGATGCGCTGAAGCTGACCGAAAGCC